>Ga0210402_10001667_pt1 | contig 22638 bp, 20 predicted proteins | sample IncBWC7MmetaG_FD_161055 | JGI IMG/M metagenome (GOLD analysis project Ga0210402, IMG submission 161055) | Forest soil microbial communities from Barre Woods Harvard Forest LTER site, Petersham, Massachusetts, United States - Inc-BW-C-7-M | ecosystem: Environmental > Terrestrial > Soil >... | reverse complement strand
AGGCCGCGGCCGAGGCGCGCTTGAACAGGCTCTCGCCGTCGCGCTGGCGGCGCTGGCAGTAGACCACGTCGGCGCCCTGATCGATCAGCGCCATCATGTCGGGCAAGAGCTCGGGCGGGTCCTGCAGATCGGCATCGATGATCAGGATGCGCTCGCCGCGGCACATCGTCAGGCCGGCGGTGAGCGCCAGCTGGTGGCCATGGTTGCGCATCAGCTGTATCGCGACGATGCGCGGGTCGCGGGCCGCCGCCTCGGTCATGATCTTCCAGGTGCCATCGCGCGAGCCGTCGTCGACCAGCACGATCTCACTGGCGCCGCCGATGCCGTCCAGCACCGCGCCGACGCGGCGCAAGAACTCGGGCAGGGCTTGCTGCTCGTCATAGCAAGGGGCCACCACGGAAAGCGCCGGGCGGATGGCGGGAGTCATGGCGGAGCATTAACCGTTGTTGCGGGCGCCGGCTAGGGACCAGGACCCATTTCAGGCCTGGGGAAAGTCGCCTCAGCCGCCGGATTTGCCGACGCCGAGCCCGATCAGGACGAGCGCAACGGCCATCAGCATCCAGCCGGGATGACGACCGCGCGTCCCCCACAGATTGCCGAGAGCGCCGTACAAGTAGGAGCTGCCGACGAGCAGGCCGGTCGCGAGCCGCGCGTCGTGCTCGAACCACAGGGCAGCGGCAATCAAGGCGAGTCCGCCGAGGAACCAGTTGAAGGTGCTGAAATGCAAGAGCCCCGGCACGAGCCTTCTGACCGGAGCGGCGATCCGCCCATTCGCGACAAACAACGCCTCGACCGGCCTGACCATGAGCCGCTGGGTCAGGACGCCATGAACCACCGCCACGCCGCTTCCGATGACCCCGGCCATCGCCAGGGCGGCATCTTGCCAGACCATGTTCCATACACCTCTGTACGGAACATGGTGCCTGTATTGGCTAGAGTCAATACACTTGTGTATGGTTGAACCATGAATGAGCGCCTGGCGAAGGACGACTGGATAGAACACGGCCTGCGGACGCTCGCGAACGAGGGGGTCAACGCCTTGAAGGTCGGTCCGATGGCGACGGGGCTGCAAGTGTCTCGGGGCAGTTTCTACTGGCACTTCCGGGACATTGCCGATTTCCGCTCGCAGCTGCTGCGAAGCTGGCAAGAGCGGACAACCGATCAGGTCATCGAGCAACTCGAAGCCGAGAAGGCCGAACCGGACCGTCTGAAGCATTTCATGCGGCGAGCCCTCAATGTGAAGCGCGACCTCGACCGAGCCATCAGGTCCTGGGCGGCAGAAGACGAGGACGTTGCCAAGATCGTTGCAAGCGTCGATGACCGCAGGGTCGCCTACCTCGCAAAAATGCTGGTCGCGGCAGGCGTGGAAAGCCGGCGGGCGCTGCCTCGGGCGGCCTTCATGTATTGGGCCTACCTGGGCCAGACCATGGTCATGGATCCCCGCCATTCCTCGATCCCGCCGGCCGCCATCGACGACATCAGCGACCTGTTCGAGAAGTGACGCCCGACCGAGGTCGATGGCGATCCGCTTGTCGCTCCCCTTCACGGCGGCAATGGGCTATCAACCACCTTCATGACCGCCAACGACAACAACCATCGCGGCCTGCTGCCGGCCGGGCTGGCCGACCTGCTGCCGCCCGATGCGGCGCGCGAGGCCGGCGCGATCGGCATCGCTATCGAGCGCTTCGCCGCCTTCGGCTACGAGCGGGTGAAGCCGCCGTTGGTCGAGTTCGAGGAATCGCTGCTGGGCGGCCCGGGCGCGGCGCTGGCGCCGCAGACCTTCCGCCTCATGGACCCGGTCTCGCAGCGCATGATGGGCGTGCGGCCCGACATGACCGTGCAGGTCGCGCGCATCGCCGTGACCCGGCTCAAGCACGAGCCCAGGCCGCTCCGCCTCTCCTACGGCGGCAACGTGATCCGCGTACGCGGCAACGCGTTGAAGCCCGAGCGCCAGTTCGCCCAAGTCGGCACCGAGCTGATCGGCGTCGATTCGGCCGAAGCCGACGCCGAGGCCGTGCTGCTGGCAATCGACGCCTTGCGCGCCGTCGGCGTGGCCGACCTCAGCGTCGACCTCAACCTGCCGACCCTGGTGGCGGCCGTCGCCGCAGGCTTGAAGCTGCCGGCCGAGACGCTGCGCCGCGTGCGCCGCGCGCTCGACCGCAAGGACGAGGGCGGCATCGCCAAGGCTCTCGGAGAGGGCAAGGCGGACGGCAAGAAGGCGGCCGACATGCTGGCCGGCCTGTTGCGGGCGGCCGGTCCGGCCGAGCCCGGCATCGCCCGGCTGACCGCGCTCAAGCTGCCCGCCGCAGCGGCGGCCGAGGCGGCGCGGCTCGCCGAGGTGGTGAAGCTGGTGCGCGCCGCCGACGAGGATCTGCCGATGACGCTCGATCCCGTCGAATATCGCGGCCTCGAATACCAGACCGGCGTGTCGTTCTCGGTGTTCGGCCTGAAGGGCCGCGAGGAGCTGGCGCGCGGCGGCCGCTATTCCGCGGGCTATCCGGAGGACGGCGTCAGCGAGCCGGCGACCGGCTTCACGCTCTACATGGATGCGGTTTTGTCGGCGTCAGACACGGCGCCCGAGCGGCCGAGACTCTTCCTGCCGCCCGGAACGCCGTGGAGCGAGGCCGCCCCCTGGCAGGCCAAAGGCTATGCCGTGGTGCGCGGCGTGACGGCATCTGCCGATCCGCGCACCGAGGCCAAGCGGCTGCGCTGCAGCCACGCTCTGATAGACAAGGAAGCCGTGCCGCTGTAGGCGGCCGGCTTCCCTTCGGTCTGGAGGCTAGTTCGGCCGGGCCGTGTCGGCGCCGGAAAGCGCCGAGCCGTGCGCTCTGCTGAGGCCCGCCGTCCGCTCCTCGACGAGCAGCTCGACCATGCCCATCAGCAGGACGAGTTCGCCGTCCTTCATGTCCTCGGCTTCGGCCTTCATGTCCTGGATGCTGTGCCAAAGATGGAACAGGCTGGAAGCTTTCTGCTTCGCTGAAAGGCGCCGCTTGCGGGGCTTCTGCTCGACCTGGAAACTCGTTGCGTTGGCCATCTCTCCCTCCTGTGAAGTCCACACGTCCTACCACCCACGGGAGGCATCCAACGCGATATTGGCCGGCCGCTCTGTGGCTAAACGCACATATCGAGAGGCTTGTTTTGAATATTTTATGGCAGGGCGTGGGGAATGGTTTTTCCTTCGCGCCCCTCTCTCAGCGTGCTATCCAAACTCACGCCTCTCCGGAGCCCACACCGGGGAGGCGTTTTCGTGCGTGAACCCCGGGCATCAGGGCAGGGCAATGGCCAATGTGGCAGTGATCGGCACCCAATGGGGCGACGAGGGCAAGGGCAAGATCGTGGACTGGCTGAGCGAACGCGCCGAGGTCGTGGTGCGTTTCCAGGGCGGCCACAATGCCGGCCATACGCTGGTGATCGGCAACCAGGTCTATAAGCTCGCCCTCCTGCCCTCCGGCGTGGTCCGCGAGGGCAAGCTTTCGATCATCGGCAACGGGGTCGTGGTTGACCCCTGGCACTTCCTCGAGGAGGTGCAGAAGGTTTCGAGCCAGGGCGTGTCGGTGACGCCCGACAACCTCAAGATCGCCAACCATGCCGTGCTGATCCTGCCGCTGCACCGCGATCTCGACGGCTGGCGCGAGGACGCGCCCGGCACCATCAAGATCGGCACGACGCGGCGCGGCATCGGCCCGGCCTACGAGGACAAGGTCGGCCGCCGCGCCATCCGGGTCGGCGATCTCGGCGAGCCGGACTATCTCGCCAAAAAAGTGAACACGCTGCTGGCACACCACAATCCGCTGCGCACCGGTCTCGGCAAGCCGCTGATCGATGCCGCCAAGCTCACGGCTGATCTGCTCGAGCTCGCGCCCAAGATCCTGCCCTTTGCCGAGGATGTGTGGGAGCGCCTTGACGCGCTGCGCGCCTCGGGCAAGCGCATCCTGTTCGAGGGCGCGCAGGCCACCATGCTCGACATCGACCACGGCACCTATCCCTATGTCACCTCGTCCAACACGGTGGCGGCGCAGGCCATGATCGGCAGCGGCATGGGCAACGGAGCGGTGGGCTACGTGCTGGGCATCGCCAAGGCCTACACCACGCGGGTCGGCGACGGCCCCTTCCCCACCGAGCTGACGGACGAGATCGGCCAGGGCCTCGGCGATCGCGGCAAGGAATTCGGCACCAATACCGGCCGGCGGCGGCGCTGCGGCTGGTTCGACGCCGTCATGGTGCGCCAGGCCGTGAAGCTGAACGGCATCGACGGCATCGCCCTCACCAAGCTCGACGTGCTCGATGGCGAGAAGACCATCAAGGTCTGCGTCGCCTATGAGCTCGACGGCAAGCGCATCGAACGCTTCCCCTTCACCATGGGCGCGCAGGCCAAGCTGAGGCCGATCTGGGAAGAATTCGAAGGCTGGACCGAAAGCACGCAAGGCGCCCGCTCCTTCGCCGAGCTGCCGGCGACGTGCATCAAGTATGTACGCAGGGTCGAGGAGCTCGTGGGCTGTCCGGTGGCGCTCCTCAGTACCAGCCCGCAACGCGAAGACACCATCCTGATGACGGACCCGTTCCGCGACTAGCCGGACACGCGGCTAACACGAACCTGACAACGGGAAGAGAATTACGCGAGTCTGACAACCTTGAGCGTTGTCGCGTGCGTGCACCGGCTTTACTAGATTCGTACGCGACTAGAGTTGGTCGATGCGAATTCTGATTGTCGAAGACAACAGCACATATGGACATTTGGTAGCGCAGCGTCTCGCGCAGGCTGGCTTTGACTCCGACGAGGTGACGAGCGCCCGTGCGGCACGGCGCGCGCTCCTCGCCGTGAGATACGCAGCGATTCTACTCGACCTCGGACTGCCGGACGACGACGGCATTGCCCTGCTGCGTCACATCCGCTCGACCGGGCACACGATGCCGATAATGATCGTCACGGCACGCCATGGCCTCGAGCATCGGCTTCTGGGCCTGCGCGAGGGCGCCGACGACTATCTGGCGAAGCCCTTTTCCATGGAGGAGCTGGTGGCGCGGTTGCACGCGCTGCTGCGCCGGCCCGGGCACATGCTCGGACAGCTGCTGACGGCCGGCAACATCTCGCTCGATACCGACAACCGTCAGGTCAAGGTCGGCGACAGTCTCCAGCTGCTGCGGGTGCGCGAGCTGGAGGTGCTCGAACTGCTGATCCGCAACAGGGGACGCGTGGTGACCCGCAAGCACTTCGAGGAGTGGCTCTTCGGCCTGCAGGTGGAACAGGAGACCAACGCGCTGGATGTCTATGTGCATCGGTTGCGCAAGGTGCTCGCCGATGCCGAGGCAACGGTGAAGATCCATACCATCCGCGGCGTGGGCTTCCTGATGTCGGCGAGCAACGACGATCGTTGCGCTTCGTGAGCGTGAGTTACTCGGATCTGACGACGCACGACGAATTACGCGAATCTTAATTCCTTAGTCGTTGTTAGCCACAAAAATCGTTGTTACCGGATCGGCCAAGGTGGAGATGGTCGGTCGATGAGGGTCCTCGTCGTTGAAGACAACGGAGAGTTTGCCCGTCTTGTCACGGAGCGCTTGACGCGAGCGGGATTTGACACTGATCAGGCGAAACATGTCGCCGATGCCGAGCGGGCCGTTGCGTCCCTCGACTACGCCGCAATCATTCTCGACCTCGGCCTTCCCGACCAGGACGGTCTGCAGTTTCTGCGCAATCTGCGATCGAGAAAAAATATCACGCCCGTGCTGATCATGACGGGTCGCAGCAGCCTGGAAGACCGGGTTACCGGCCTTCGCGAAGGCGCCGACGACTATCTCACCAAGCCCGTCGTAATGGACGAGCTGATCGCACGTTTGCACGCCCTGTTGCGACGCCCGGGCCGTCGATACGACCAGATCTTGTCCGCCGGCAATCTCTCGCTCGACACCGAAAACCATCAGGTGATCGTCGGCGACCAAATGCGACTGTTCCGGTTGAGAGAGGCGACGGTCCTCGAGCTCCTGCTGCGCCACGAAGGGCATGTCGTGCAGAGACGGATGTTTGAAGATCGCCTTTACGGGCTGTCGGGCGAACAGGATTCGAACGCCATCGACGTCTACGTCCACCGTTTGCGCAAACAGCTGACTGAGTCAGAAGCGACGGTGCAGATCCATACGATACGCGGCGTCGGCTACATGTTGTCGGAGGACAAGAATGCGTAGTTCAGACTGTCGTCATTTGCCGCCCGCGGAGAAAGGCCATCGTAATTCGTTCCGGTTAGCGTCGCCTTGTCTGCTCAGCGTGAGTCTCCTGGCATGATGCTCTGGTTCAAGAGTCGATCGGGCTCACGCCTGGTGAAGTATCGCCCGTGGATGGCCGCAGGCGCGGTGCTCGCCGTCGGGCTGTTCGGCCTGTGGGTGCTCGAGCGCGGCGCCGCGCAGAGTGGGCCGCCCGTCAAGCAGGCGTACACGCAACGGGCGACGCTGCCGGCGTCAAAGGTCGAGGTCGAGCTGACGGCGAGCCAGGTCGACGCCGTCAAGATCGGGCCGGTCGGCCGATCCCGCTTCGATCTGTTGCGTCAAGCCGTCGGCAGCATCGACTTCAACCAGAACATGCTGGTTCAGGTCTTCACCCCCTACCAGGGGCGGATCATCGCCACCTACGCCAACGTCGGCGACAGGGTGGAAAAGGGCCAACCGCTGTTCACCATCGACAGTCCCGATCTTCTGCAGGCTTCTTCCAACCTGATCTCCGCCGCCGGCGTTCTGGTCCTGCAGACCCGCAATCTGAGGCGTCTCACCGAGACCCTGAAAGGCGGCGGCGGCGCGCAGAAGGACGTCGATCAGGCGACATCCGATCACCAGGCGGCCGTGGGAGCGCTCAGGGCGGCGCGCGACGCCATGCGCATCTTCGGCAAGACCGACGAGGAAGTGGAAAAGATCATCGCCGATCGCAAGGCCGATTCGACGCTCATCGTGCGCAACTCGATTTCCGGTCTGGTGACGGCGCGCACTGCCGCCCCCGGTTTGTTCGTCCAACCGGGCAACGCCCCGGCCCCCTTCACCGTGGCGGACACCTCGACCATGTGGATGATCGCGAACGTGGTGGAAAGCGACAGCGCACTGCTTCGCGTCGGCCAGGAAGTGCGGGTGCGGGTCGCCGCCTATCCGGGCCACGAGTTCGAGGGCTCGATCGTGGTCGTCGGCGCCATGGTCGATCCCCAGACCCGGCGCATCATGGTGCGGTCGGAGATCAAGGACCCCGATCGCCTCCTGCGCGCCGGGATGTTCGCCAACTTCACCATCCGTATCGGCGATCCCCTCGAGGCGACCTCCGTCCCCAACAGCGCGCTGGTGCGCGAGGGCGACGGCACCATGACTGTGTGGCTGACGGCGGACCGCCGGCACTTCGAGAAACGAACGGTGGAAACCGGCCTGCGGCAGAGGGGCGTGACGCAGATCGTCGAAGGAGTCCAGCCCGGCGAGCTGGTGGTCACCGACGGCGCGCTCTTCCTCAGCAACAAGCTCCTGGCGGGCGCGACCGATTGAGCAGCCTTCCCAGTGCAGCACCTGATATGCGGGGCCTGTCTTGTTGAAACCCATTCTCGTATTCGGTCTGACCCGACGGCCGATCATCGTGCTGAGCGTCCTGGTGTTCATCGCGGCGGGCCTATTTGCCTTCTCGCGACTCAACATCGAGGCCTATCCCAATCCAGCACCGGTCATTCTCGAGATCACCGCGCAGGCCCCCGGCCTCTCCGCCGAGGAGATGGAGAAGTACTACACGATTCCCATCGAGATCGCCCTCTACCCGACTCCCGGCGTGGTCAATATCCGCTCGACCTCGTTCTATGGATTGAGCTTCGTCCGTGTCACGTTCAAGTACGGGACCGACTACTACACGGCCTACAGCCAGGCCGCGATCAGCCTGCAACAGGGCGTGAACCTGCCCGGCAACCAGGTGCCGCAGATCCAGCAATCGAGCCTGGTCGGCGAGATCGTGCGCTACCAAGTGGTGGGCCCGCCGCATTTCGGTTTGACCAACCTGCGCACGGTGCAGGACTGGATCGTCGCCCGCCGGCTTCTGACGATTCCAGGCGTGGTCCAGATCAACAGCTGGGGCGGCACGACCAAGCAGTTCAATGTCGACGTCGAGCAGCCCAAGCTCGAAGCCTATAACGTCACGATCCCGCAGATCATCACAGCGCTCGGCAATGCCAACATCAATGTCGGCGGCCGCGAGATCACGATGGGCCAGCAATCCGTCAACATACGCGGCGTCGGCCTGATCGACACCGGCGGCAATGACGATCTCACCCAGGGCCGCCGCGTCACCGACATCGAGAACATCGTCCTCGCCCAGGTGAACGGCGTGCCGGTCCAGGTCAAGGACGTCGCGAAAGTGACCGTGGGCTACGTGCCGCGACTGGGCATAGCCGGTCGCGACCATCAACCCGACATCGCGGCGGCGATCGTCGTGATGGGGCGCACCCAGCACACCAACGAGGTGCTGCCCAAGGTCGAAGCCGAGATCGAGAAGATCAATTCAGACGGCACGCTGCCGCCGGGCGTGAAGGTGGTTCCCTATTACGACCGCAGCTCGCTCGTATCGGTGACCACGCACACCGTCCTGCACAATCTGGTCTTCGGCTGCCTCCTGGTCTTTCTGATCCAGTGGATCTTTCTCGGCGACCTGCGCAGCGCCATCATCGTCGGCGTCAACATCCCCTTCGCCCTGTTCTTCGCCGTCATCATCATGGTGGGGCGCGGCGAGGACGCCAATCTCCTGTCCGTCGGCGCCGTCGATTTCGGCATCATCATCGATTCGGCCGTCATCCTGGTCGAAAACATCTTCCGCAATTTCCAAAGCAATCAGACCAATCGCGATCGGTTGCTGCAGCATCTCAGCGAAGGGCTGTGGGGTCCGAACCCGACGGCTTCGACCAGCGGTCGGACCAGCTCCAGGCTGTGGACGGATCGGCTGCGCCTGATCTTGATCAGCGCCTTGCAAGTCGACAGAGCGGTCTTCTTCACCGCCGCCATCACGGTCACCGCGTTCCTGCCGCTGTTCACCATGTCGGGCGTCGAGGGGCAGATCTTCGGTCCCATGGCGCGGACTTATGCCTATGCCCTGATCGGCGCGCTGCTCGCCACCTTCACGGTGACGCCTGTGCTGGCGTCCATCGTGCTGCCGCGGCATGTCGAGGAAGTCGAAACCATGTTCGTGCGCGCCATCCGGCAAACCTACACGCCGATCCTGCAGTGGGCGCTGCGGCGGGTCGCCATACCGATCTCGATCGGCGTGATCTTCCTGGTGGCAAGCGGCGTCCTCGCCAGCCGGCTCGGCAGCGAGTTCCTGCCGGCCCTCGAGGAGGGCAATTTCTGGATTCGCGCCTCGATGCCGCCCACCATCAGTCTCGACGCCGGCATCGAGGCCTCGGCCAAGATGCGCGATATCTTGTTGCGCCATCCCGAGGTTCTCACGGTCGTGTCGCAGCACGGCCGACCCGACAATGGCAGCGACGCCTCGCCCTTCTCGAACGTGGAGCTGTTCGCGCCGCTGAAGCCCTTCGATCAATGGCCCGCTGGCCTCACCAAGGAGAAACTGACCGACATCCTGCAAAGGGAATTCGAGGAGGCGCTACCCGGCATCGGCTTCAACTTCTCGCAGTACATCCAGGACAATGTCGAGGAGGCGCTGTCGGGCGTGAAGGGCGCGAACTCCGTCAAGATCGTGGGCCGCGACCTGGCGGTCCTGGAGCAGCTCGCGGATCAGGTGATGGCGCAGATGCGCCAGGTCCATGGCGTCGCCGATCTCGGCATTTTCCACGTCCTGGGCCAGCCCAATCTCGATATCCATACGGACCGCGAGAAAGCGGCGCGCTACGGCTTGAATTCGGGCGACGTCAATACCGTGGTGCAGGCGGCGATGGGCGGAGCGACCGCCACCACGGTCCTCGAAGGCGACCGCCAGTTCGGCGTCGCAGTCCGCCTGGCGCGGCCCTATCGCGATACGGCCGACGTCATCGGCGACGTCAAGGTCGGTTATCAGACGCCCGGCGGATCGAACGCCTACGTACCGTTGAGCGAGCTGGCGGCGATCGCGGTCGATACCGGCGCGTCCTTCATCTATCGCGAGAGCAGCGAGCGCTACATTCCGATCAAGTTCAGCATCCGCGGTCGCGACCTCGGCAGCACCGTGGCCGAGGCGCAGGAGCGTGTCGCCGCCAACATCAAGCTGCCCACCGGCTACCGCATCCTGTGGTCGGGTGAATTCGACAATCTGCAGCAGGCGACGGAACGGCTGATGATCATCATCCCGATCACGTTCCTGCTCATCCTCGTGCTGCTCTACGGCCTGTTCAACACCCTGCGCGACAGCCTGGTCGCCGTGGCCGGCATTCCCTTCGCGGTCGGCGGCGGTATCGTGGCCCTCTATGTGACGGGCGAGGATTTCAGCGTTTCGGCCGCCATCGGGTTCATCTCGCTGGCCGGCGTGGCGGTGATGGATGGCATCCTGAACATCACCTATTTCCGCGAGCTGCTGAGCCGCGGCATGTCGTTCGACGAGGCGATCTTCCATGGCGCCGAGCAACGCATGCGGCCGATGCTGATGACGGCGCTGTCGGCGGGCGTCGGATTGTTTCCCGCCGCGATCTCCCAGGGCATCGGCAGTCAGGTGCAGCGCCCGCTGGCGACGGTCGTCGTGGGCGGCATGCTGATCGGGCCGATCATGCTGCTCGTCGTGGCACCAGCCCTGAGAAAGGTCTTCCTCAAAGTCTATACGCGCAGCCCCGAGAGAGTGCTGCAGGAGGAGGTTGAAGAATGACCGTTCTTCGCCGTTCGCCGGGCACTGCGCTGATCGGCCTGCTGGCAACGTGCGTCGTCGGCTGCACGGTGGGCCCCGACTTCACGCGGCCCGATCCGCCGAAGGACAAGACCTACCTCACCGGGCCGTCGCCCGAGGAGACCGTCGCCATCCCCGACGTACTGGGCGGTGAAGCGCAGCGCTTCGTGACCGACCTCGACATCCCTGCCCAATGGTGGGAGGTCTATCGATCCAGGCCGCTTGACGATCTGATCGAACGTGCGTTCCGGGCCAACCCCGACATCCAGACGGCGATCCAGTCGCTGAAAGCCGCACAGGAAACCGCGAAGGCCCAGCGGGCCGCGCTCTTCCCGACCGTGTCGGCGACGGGTTCAGCCACGCACAACCAGGTATCCGCCGCCCTCTCGGCGCCCACGAGCGATCCTACCAGCTTTGTCTTCGGACTGTTCACCGGGCTGCTCAATGTCAACTACCTCCTGGACCTGTGGGGTGGAACGCGCCGCGCCGCCGAATCGCTCGAGGCGCAGGCCGAATCCCAATGCTTCTTGCTGGAGGCTGCGTACCTTACGTTGTCGTCGAACGTCATCGTAGCTGCCGTCACCGAATCCGCGCTGCGCGGCCAGATCGCCGTCACCGAGCGCACCATCGACATCCAGCGCCAGACGCTCGCCCTGCTGGAACGGCGTTTCGCGATCGGCCAGTCCTCGCGCGCCGACGTGGCCACCCAGCAGGCGGCGCTGGCGCAAAGCGAAACCGCCCTGCCGCCGCTTCAGAACCAGCTCAACCAACAGCGCCACCTGCTGGCGCAGCTCACCGGCCAGACGACGGCGCACGTTCCGGCCGAGAAATTCGAGCTTGGCGACCTCGAGCTGCCGCAGGCGCTGCCGGTGAGCCTGCCTTCGCGCATGGTCGAGCAGCGGCCCGATGTTCGCTCCGCCGAGGCCAATGTGCACGCTGCAGCGGCGACAGTGGGCGTTAACACGGCGGCACTGTTGCCACAGGTCACACTCAGCGCGGTCTACGGTTCGACGGCGACGTCGTCCGACATGCTGTTCAGCGCCTTGCTCGGTCCGACGGTGACAGCCGGCGCCAGCGTCGCACAAACTTTGCTCGACGGCGGTGCTCTGCTGGCGAAAAGGCGCGCCGCAATAGCGGCGTGGGAGCAAGCCAAGGCGCAGTACCGTTCGACGGTGCTGACGGCCTTCCGCAACGTCGCCGATTCGCTCCGTACCGTCGAGTCCGACGCCCTGGCGCTCAAGGCCGCTTCCAACGCCGAGAATGCCGCGGGCTTGAGCCTCGAGATCACGCGCCGGCGACTGGCGGCCGGCGACGCAGGCATCCTCGACATTCTCAATGCCGAGCTCACCTATCAGACGGCGGCGCTAGCGCTGGTCCAGGCGCGGGCGGCACGTTATTCGGACACCGCCGCGCTGTTCCAGTCGCTGGGAGGCGGCTGGTGGAACCGCGGTGGCGAGGGCAACCTCAATCCCGCCCAGCGCGCGGTCTGCAAGACGCCGGCCAATCCGCCCAAGCCGCAGCCCTGGCCCGATGCGCAGCCCTTGCCCGATGTCGCCAAGCCGGCGTCGAAGCCCTCCAAATCATTCTGGGGCTTGCGATTCGGTTGAGATCGCTCCCGGCGTCGCTACAGAGCGCCGCGATTTTCCGTCGTGTAGGACAGCAGCTTGCCGTCGAGGAAGTCGATCTGCGTGCGCTTGAAGAATATCGACTCCGGCCCGGTCCATTCGACCGTGGCATAGTCACCCGACATGGGGCTTTGCTCGGATACCAGTTGGCCTGGACATCCCATGACCGCGGCTGTTTCGTCGTAGCTCATACCGCGCCGTAGCAGGGCGAGCTTCTGCGGGTTGGCGCCGCACGTCGCCGCACAACCGGAGACCAGCACGCCAGCACTTACCGCAAGGAACGTGGCCACCACCGCCGAACGCCACATGAGGTCCACCAATTTGGAGTCGATTTGGATTCTACACGACCACCTTGCCCGGGCAATCGAAGGAGCCGTGAAACAGCGACGATATCGTGCGCGCGTCAGTTCCGTGTAACCGGGAGTCCGATAGCTGCACTCGGCACGTGAAGCGCGCCGTCAGTTTGGCGACAGGACGCGCGATGCATTTTGATCTACCAAGGCCGCGAGCGCATCGATACGCGCCGCCGAGGCGCGTGCGAGCAGGTGCATGAAGGGGAGTGTTCATGAAATTCTTACTTGTGCTTGTGATGCTGGCGCTGGCGGGCGCGGCGGCGGCAGCTCCTGGCTGCCCGCCGGGGACCAGGCATCAGTGCATGCAGGGCAAGGGTCATGTGGTCTGCTCCTGTCACTGAAAGAGCGGATCGGATGACGGGCGACCGGAAACACGGCCGCGTCAGTGGTCTTCCCTCGAACGACCGCTAGCGACGGCTTGCCGTGATCGACAGTTCGCGGGTCCAGCACCCGGATGATGAGAGTCCTGGCGACGTGTCGCGACAAGACGGTCCTGCCACCCCAAGACGCGCCAATCGTCGAACTGCTGCCTTCAACCGGAATACGGCCGCCCTTTCGTCAGGGGCGCGGACAGCGATGTCGGCTGGGCAATTGCGTATGGCACGCGCGGCAATGAATTGGACGGTGCAGGACCTGTCGCGCGCCGCGCATGTCGCACCCGCAACGATCAGTCGAGTCGAAGCCGCCTTGACGGCCCGTCCTTCCTCGCTAGCCGCCATTCGCATCACGCTGGAGCGAGCCGGCATCGTCTTCATTCGACACAGAGACGGCGACGGCGTCCGGCTCTCGAGAGCAGCCGAATGCGTGCGCGACCTCCTCGAGCTTGCCAACGTTGCCGCTGGGAAAGCGAAGATCGACACGGCAATACAAGAGCGCCTCGATCGCTTTCTTGCCATGGCGACGGCCTTGCAAAAGGAGTGGCGCATCGAAGGCGGCGTCTATGTAAGCCAGCTCAAACAACGAATACGCATTGCATCCCGTGCGGTCGAGCCGGATATCCGTGAAACGCTGGACCAAGCACTGAGCTACATCAGGAAGACGACCAGGCCGCCGCGCTAGGGCAGCCAGCGAGGGCACCGGAGCGCCGCACATCCATCCAGCATGTCGCGGACAGCGGAGCGCGAGGCTCGGGGCGAGGGTGCAGATCCAAATATCCAGGCCGCACAGCGCGCCGGCGCCGCTTTGGGGGCGGCGCTGGCGCGTGGCCATGTTTAGCCGCGCGGCGGCAGGTCGTACTTGGCGTCTTTGAGCGCTTTCTCGATCGCCGGAATGCCGGAGGCGTCACCCGCCTTGCACTTCTCGACGCCGGCTTTGGCAGTCAGGTTCTGCGGCTGCTCCCCCTTCTTGGAACTCATGTCGAGGTATTGCTCGTACTTGGCGACCAGCGCCTTGCAATACGCGGCGTCGCTCGACTGCGCGAACGCCCCGACTGGCAGCGAAAACAGGGTAGCGGCCAGCAAGGCCTTGGTGAGCGTGTTCATGATTTTCTCCATCGCTCGATCATCGAGCGACGGAGAAATGTGCCCTGATAGTGGCGGCACTCTGGCTTTTACTTTACCTTCGGCTGACGACTCCTTTACTCCAAGCTGACGACTCAAAAACTTCTGACCGCTACTCTTCAGGGTCAAATGGACGATCATGCGCTACGCCTTCGGCTGCTCGTACCCGCCCTCACCGCTTATGGTGTCCGAGATCGGAGCCGTAGAGCGGTCCAAGAACTCGATGACGCCGATACTTCACAACACCAAGCCATCACGATGACTAAGCCTTTCCGCGACTGATCGTGGAGTATTTCAAGGAACTCGCCGCCCGCGCCAATCTGGGAAACTGGGACTCGTGGAGCGCACAGTATCGCGTGCTCGCCGTGGTCGTGGGCCTGCTCGTCGCTTACTGGGCGCTTCGGGCGATGGTGCCCACGGTCCTGCGCATCCTGCGGCCGGTTTTCTTTGTCGCCATCGTGCTGGCCGCGGTCTGGGCACTTTACCCGGCCGAGACTTGCTCGATCGAGTTCCTGTCCAGGCTGCCGTTCTTCTGCGCCCACTGATTGGTTCAGGCTGGCCAACACGGCGGCCCTCCGCCCTAGGGCCCGCTTTTCCGCGTCTTCAATACGTCGGCAATGACTGACGCGTCCATGATATTGTCTACGTCGACTGGCTGCGAAATAAGCTTTTCATCGAACAGGAACGTCGCGAGAAAGCCGAGCCTGCGATCCAACGGCGAACCCTTGACCAGCGAATAGGTGTACCGCGGATTCGTCCACTCATAGATCAGGGGTGGCGGAACATCTTCGTAGATCGCCTGCGCCCACGCCTCCTTGATCCCCAGTTCCCGGGCCCAGACATGAATTGCGATGGTGGGGTCCTTTTGCACGACGTTGTTTGCCATCAGCAACGCCCGCAGAAAGCGCTTCGCGGTCTCTCTATGGTCGCGCAGCCACTGGCGCCGGACACTGTAGCCATCGACGTTCGTGTAGACGCCGACATTTCCCTCCGTCGTGACGATTCTGCCGTCCGCCTCGTGAATCATCCTCTGTATCCACGGCTCCCAGGTCATCGCGGCGTCGATCTTCCTGTTCTCCAGCGCCATCAACTGCTCCTCGGGCGGCATGTCGAGCAGCGTCAGCTGATTGGGATGAAGACCGTGCTGTCGCAGGATCATCATCAGACCGAATTGAGCTGTTGTCTCCTTGAACAGGCCGACACGCTTCCCCCTCAAGTCAGCGGGTGTTTTGATGCCACTGTCCTTGCGCGTAACGAGCCCTTGGCTATAGGCACCCTCGGGGTTTATCCCGATCATCACCCAGTCGACGCCCTGCGACAGCCCGATCAGGAACGCCTCGGAGCCGACACTGGCAAGATCGATGCTGCCGTTCTGCATGGCCGCAATCATCGGCGGTCCGCCGACAAACTTCACAAATGTGGGCGCCAAGCCCGCCTTCTCGAAAAGCTTCTGGTCCCGCGCAACGAACAGCAGCCAGTCGGGCTTTTCCTGATAACCGATGGTGATCGGGAGGCGGCCTTGCGCCAATGCCCGGGGAGCGGTCAACGCGCCGCCCGCGAACGATAGAACGGTCATTCCGATGGCCACCAGCACGGTGATTCTGCGCATCAGGTGACACTTTCCGACGGCACGTTTCATCTCGTCGTTGGGATCGCCAGGACGGGGGTGATGTCCTTGCTTCCGGTTTCCACGAAGGTGAAGAGAAGCAAGATGAACGAGAACAGGTTCTTCGAGGCAGGGTCCCGGTCGTCGATCGAGAACCAGTAGCCATGATAGGGAATGGCCACGAAGGCGTCGCCCGGACGTTCGGACGAACTCGAGATTCGGATCAAGGGCGGGATCGTTCCCTCGGGTCCCAGGTCGCCCTCCGGAGTGGCCGCCACCCGATGCTCGGTAACGTGCGTCTCGGGTACGAGGATGCTGGACGAGATGTCGAGGAGGACTTCGAAGATAGACCGGGTTATGAGCGCGATCTCCTTGTTGTCGCTGGGCACGGCGCCATACACGAGCCGGAACTCCGTCGCGTTGGGGTCCAGGCCCAGAAGGTTGGTGACGTTGCGGACGGCCTGTCTGACGGCCGCGGAGTGGCTGCGACGGAACACCAAGGTCAGCGTATCTCCCTTGGGCCCCACTCGTACGCCGATGTCGCCGGAATTCTGGATACGGCCAAGCTGGTCCAGCAGCAGGTAGAACTCCGGATTCGCCGGCCGAACATGTTCGTGCGAAATGCCGCCCGCCACACGGCGGTTGTCGATGCCATTGATCGATTGCACGGCGAGCCGCAACACCACGTCGACCGGGAAGCCGGCCTGGAGCACGTTCATGACGGATGACGGAGGAATATTCGCCATCATCGAGCGCGCAAAACGCTCGCCCGCCATCGGCGTGTACGTGATGGTAGGGCTGTCGTTGTAAATGACCCCGGCCGTCCCTCCCAGCGTGCTGGTGACGGCATTGAGCGGCGGCCCCTGGTTGAATGTGTTGATAGCCGCGGTGCCGGTGAGAGTCCGTTGGAGCGAGTAGCCGGCGACGACCTGCCCGACGTCCATGAAAACGGGGATGTCGCCGTAGCGCATCTTCACGAGATTGAGCAGCAGCTGAGTCTTCCACGACTCGCCCACAGATTCGCTGTAGTCGAATCGATCCCGGGTCACCGAGCCCGGCCCTATGCTTTCACAACCTGCCACGGCGAAGAGGGACAGGAGCAGAAGCGCCCGGATCGAGCCTGACAACCGCCGCCGGTCGCGGCGACGACGGACGCGTCTGCACTCGGATGCGTGGCTACCGCAATCGGCCGGACCCGGAAGCAGGTAACAAGGTCGACGGGTGAAACGCACCTAAGAACGTACCCTTTGCAGGAGCATGAATCTCGTTACTCCTGCCCATTTTGCACTATACTTCGCTTCCTGTCATTGACAGCCCTCTCACGCGTGGCCCTGCCGCTTCGAGCTGCATCCATCCAATTGCTCAAGCAGGATGTGGCGAACATGACGGCGTCGCAGTGTATTGGAGGTAACCATGGCGCAGCTTGCACGGTTCGACACTCGCGTTTGCTGCGGGCTCGGCTGGAACGGGCGCCCGGTCATGATGTCCCGACGCCGGGCAATTGTCGCCCTGTCGTCCGTCGCGGTGCTGAGTGCGCCGATGCGGGGATGGGCCGCGGAGGATTGCGTCATGATGGACTCGTCGCCGGCAGCCAACGCGGTGATCGCCCGGCGCAGCAGCGAGTTCTTCGTGCGGTTCGACCGGCCGATCGATCATATCCATTCAACCCTCGACATCACGCGCGATGGCAAGTCGGTCGAACGGCTTCATCCGCGGCTGAATTCGGCGCCCGAGGTCCTGTTCGCGCGGGCGCCTACCCTGCCCGCCGGGGACTACAAGCTGCACTGGTCCGTGCACACCATGACGGGCGCCGACGCCACGCAAGGCGATATTCCCTTCACCGTAAAGGATCAGCCGTAAGACGCTCCTCGCCCGCCCCACGCTAGATGCTGAGATCGAGAAGGTTGTAGTCCTTGATCTCGGCCCGAGCCTTGTCGTCCCAGCGGTAATTGAGCCCCGCCTCGGCATGCGGCTCATAGACGAAAGGCTTCTCGCCGGGAAAGCGTTGCCGGCGGGCGTCGATGCCGTAGCCGATCAGCCGCGCCCGTTGGCGAATGCGCTCAGCATCGTAGACTGCGGCCGCGTTGTGGACGCCGCCGCCCTGCACGCCCAGCACCGACTTGCGGCGATGGAAGCCGAAATTCACCGTCACGCGCCAGTCGCGGCTGGTGTTGGCGAAGGAGCCGTGCAGCGCCTGACGGTTGGTGATGGCGACGTCGCCCGGCTTGGCGATCATCGGCACGGCATCGGTCAGCCGCTCGCTGCCGGCCTTGGCGACGAGCGAGGCGATATCGATCTTGCCGAGCTTGTGCGAGCCCGGCACGACCCAGACGCCATTGGCCGCCGTGCAGCCATAGAGCTGGGCCATGAAGTTGAAGCCGTGCACGCCCTGGTCCCAGTCCGGACTGTCCCAATGGGTCGTACCATCCTGGTGCCAGGCCACCGAGGCGCCGCGGCCCGGCTCCTTGATGAACAGCGCCTCGTTGAACGGCGTGAAATCCGGACCGTTGATCGCCGCCGCGACGGCCAGAAGCTCGGGATGGCCGTAGACCCGCAGCGCGGCCTCGGAGAACTGCAGCGAGCCCAGGATGAGATAGACGACTTCCTTCGGCGCATCGGCCGCCGCTTTGGGCTCGAACATCTTCACGGGATGGCGGCCGTTGGCGAGCTTGGTGCCGCCGAACGGGTCGCCCAGCGGCTTCGACCATAGCAGGTTCGGCGCCGTGCGGTCCGCCCCCAGCGCCGGACGGCCCTTGCCGTCAAGCGGCGCGCCGCGCTCGGCCGGCAGGCGGTCCAGGATGTCCAGAAGGTCACGCTCGATGTCGGCCAGTTCGTCGGCCTTCAGAACGCCCTCGAAGATGTAGAAGCCGCAGCGCCAATAGGCCTCGACGATGTCGCGATGGAGCTCGCCCGACGGCGTGAAGCGAATCGGACCGCGATTGCCGAGCGCCGCCGCGCGGCGCTCGCCGTCGCTGAGATAGGCCTGCATCGCCGCTTCTTCGGGGCCGTAATCGACGGCGCCCGTTTCTCTCGATCCGTCCATGGCGCATGCTCCCAGGAGTGCCTTTGCCGGGAGGATAGCGCCGGTTACTGCAGGCTGACCAGCGTCAGGTCGACGAACCAGGACTGCGGCGACACGAAGCCCTTGACGTTTTTGCTGAAGGCCCGCGGGTTGAGGTCGTGCACGATGTAGAGCCAGGGCGGGTTGTCAACCAGCCGCTCATGCGCCATCGCGAAGTATTTCTGGATGGTCGCCTCGTCGGTCGCTTCGGACAGCATCTTCATCGCCTCCTCGAACTTGTCGTCCTTCCACTGCTCCCAATTCGAGCCGGTGGGCGAGGAGTTGGCGACCGCGAAGTAGCGGAACATCATGCCGACGTCGCTCGACGGCGAGCTGACATTGAGCGCCATGGCGCCTTTCAGCGACGGGTCGTCGGGCACGGCCCGGGCGATGTTCAGCAGTACCTGCCATTCCACCGCCTCGACCTGCACGTCGACATTGCAGGCCTGCTTGAGGTTCTCCTGCAGGGCCTCGTTCATGGGCAGCGGCAGCATCTGGCCGGAGCCCGAGGTCGAGATCATGACCTTGAAGGAGAGCGGCTTCTTGTCGGTGTAGCCCGCCTCGGCCAGCAGCTTCTTGCCCTTGGCGGGATCGAACGTGTAGCGGTTCTCGGGCTTGCCGAACGCCGGGTCGTCGGGCTTCAGCCAGCCGACCGAGGGCTCGGCCGTGCCGTTCAGCAGCATGACGATGGCGTTGCGGTCGATGCAGTAGTTCAGCGCCTGGCGCACGCGGACGTCGGCGACGGGGCTGTTCTTGGCGGCGATGTTGTAGAACCACGGCCAGACATGCGGGTAGGAGCCCGTCGAGATGACGAAGCCCGCCTGCTTCAGCGATGGAATACCGTCGGGCGGCGGCACCTCGATCCAGTCGACGCGGCCCGAGCGCAGCGCCGCCAGCCGGGTGTTGGCCTCGGGGATCGGCAGCAGCACGATCTGGTCGACCTTGGCCTTCTTGGCCGGGTCCCAGTAGGCGTCGTTGCGCGCCAGGGTCACCGACTGGCGCGGCACGACGCCGGTGATGCGGAACGGTCCGGTGCCGGCCGCCGGCAGCATCGCCACCTTGGCCCAGTCGTGCCCGGCCTTCTCCCACGAAGCGGGCGAGGCGCTCAGGATGTAAGGCACCATCCACGGGAAGTAGGACGCCACCTGGGTCGTCGTCATGGAAATGGTGAAGTCGTCGATCTTCTTGTAGCTGGCGAGGATCGGCACCCGCGAGCGCATGATGCCCACGGCGCCGGGCTCGAATTGCGGGCTGTCCTTGTTGAAGATGCGCTCGAGATTCCAGATCACCGCGTCGGCGTTGAAATCGGTGCCGTCGTGGAACTTCACGCCTTTGCGCAGATGGAAAATCCAGGTCTTCTTGTCGTCGGGCGATTGTTCCCAGGTCTCGGCCAGGCCCGGCCGCAGGGTGGCGAGCTGATCGGTCTTCGTCAGGTCGAACAGGATCAGGCCCTCGAAAATCGGGAAGCCCAGGAAACGCATGCCCTCGAAGCCGTTGTTGGGCATGCCGGTCGTGGTCGGGATGTCGGATGCCGTCATGGCGATGCGCAACACCTTCTCCTGCGCCGAGGCAGGCGACGGCGAGAAGGCCGAGGCGGCCAGAAGCAGAGCGACGGATAGACGATTCTTCATGGCATGGGCTCCCGATCTGTCGGGTAGCATGCAAGAGACGGGCCGCCGCCTAGGCCATGAGTTGCTCGAACCGTGCGAGGTAATCGCGGGCATGCGCCTGGTAGTCGATGCCCGGCGTGCGCAGGTGGACGTCCGACACCATGGCCCAAAGAGCCTCGCGCAGCGCGCTCGCCGCCTTCATGGCATCGAAGGCCCGGCGCAAATCGTCGCCAACCCTGCCTTCGAAATAGGCATCGAGCAAAGCGGCATCCTCGGCCGCGCCGAAGCCGCCGTTGGATGACAGATTGGCGAGATCGAACATCGCCGTGCCGAAGCCGCCATACTCCCAGTCGATCAACCAGATCTTGCGGCCGTCGTCGATGAAGTTTCCGGGCAGAAGATCGTGATGGCCGAACACGATGGGCAACGGCACCTGGACCTGTTCCAGCCGGTCGGCGACATCTCGGTAGCGACGGTCGGCGTCGAGCAGGGCGACGTAGTCGCGAATGACGTGGAACACCCAGAAGGCGTTGACAGGTCCGCGCACGTGCCGGCCAACCTTGGCGTGGCAGTCCTTCAGGAGCGGCACGAGGCGGCCGATGTTGGCGCGAAGATCGTCCTCGCCCAGGGTGCGGCCGTCGATGAAGCGCAGCACCGTGATGCCGGGCTCGACATGGATGATCTCCGGCGACAGACCCGCCTCGAAGGCCGCCACGGAGGCCGCGCGCTCGCGGTCGCGGAAGACATGATGGACCGGAATGTCGACGCCGCAGCGCACGACGAACTTCTCGCCGCGGCAGGTCGCCACGAAGGAAATGTTGGTGAGGCCGCCTTTCAGAGGTTGCAACTCGACGGGGCCACGCCAACAGGCGAGGTGCGCAGCCTTGTCCAAAAGGTCGGTCATTCTTCCTTTCGCATCGCGGCGTGCCCTTCCAAAGTTTCCGAATCGGATCATTTCACGCGACCGCCGGGCACGCTACCCTGCCCGTTCCTGGGAGGAAGAACCGATGCCCGATGCGCGCGTTTCCAACACCATCACCGGCCGCGACGCCTTTCTCCGCGTGCTGAGCGACGAAGGCGTCGTAAAAATGTTCGGCAATCCCGGCACCACCGAGCTGCCGATCATGCACGCGCTCTCCTCCGCGCCGGAGATGGGCTATGTGCTGGCGCTGCAGGAGGCGATCGTGATCGCCATGGCCGACGGCTACGCCCGCGCCTCGGGCAAGCTCGTCTCGTGCAACGTCCACGTGGCGCCGGGCCTCGGCAACGCCATCGGCTCGATCTACACCTCCTTCATGTCGGGCACGCCGATGATCGTGACGGCCGGCCAGCAGGAGCAGGGCCACGGCCTCACCGAGCCGCTGCTCTACGCGCCGTTGATCCCGATCGCCACGCCGGTGGTGAAATGGGCGACCGAAGTGAACCGCATCGAGGACCTGCCGCGCATCCTGCGCCGGGCCGCCAAGGTGGCGACCACGGCGCCGACCGGCCCGGTCTTCATCTCGCTGCCCGGCGACATCCTGAACAACGAGGCGGCGCTCGATCTCGGCCACCCCACGCGCGTCGACACGGCGGTGCGTCCCTCCGACGCCGCCCTCGAGCAGCTCGCCAGGCGCCTCCTGGCGGCAAAGAAGCCGGTCATCCTGGCCGGTCACGAGATCGCCACGTCGGACGCCTTCGCCGAGGCGGCCGCACTGGCCGAGACCCTAGGCGCGCCGGTGCTGCAGCAGACGGTGGTGCACGGCGCGCACTTCCCGTCGGAGCACCCTGCCTTCATCGGCTCGCTCAACCGCGACCAGAAATACGTGCGTCGCGTGCTGTCCGACTACGACCTGATGTTCTGCGTCGGTTCGGACGTATTGAAGATGTCGGTGCTGAGCGAGGTCGAGCCGCTGCCGGACACGACGAAAGTCGTGATGGTCGGCCTGCGCGACTGGGAAATGGGCAAGAACTTCCCGGCCGAGATTGCGCTGCGCGCCGATGTGAAGGAGACCCTGAAGGTGCTGGTCCCGCTTCTGAAGAAGCTGGGCGGTGCGCAGCTCGCCGAACGCGCCAAGGCCTCGCTCGCCGAGATCGC
>Ga0210402_10001666_pt1 | contig 22643 bp, 20 predicted proteins | sample IncBWC7MmetaG_FD_161055 | JGI IMG/M metagenome (GOLD analysis project Ga0210402, IMG submission 161055) | Forest soil microbial communities from Barre Woods Harvard Forest LTER site, Petersham, Massachusetts, United States - Inc-BW-C-7-M | ecosystem: Environmental > Terrestrial > Soil >... | reverse complement strand
GGATGGCTGGAGAAAAAGGGCGTCAAGCAGACCTCGGACATGAATAAAGGGGGCACTCAAGCTGTCGGAGATATTAAAGTCACCATGGTGCACGCCGATCATTCCTGCGGCATTCAGGATGGAGATGAGATTATCTACGGCGGCGAAGCCTGTGGGTACGTCATCGAATTCGCCAATGGCGTGAGGCTCTATCATGCAGGCGACACCAACGTCTTCGGCGACATGGCAATTATTCGGGAGCTTTACGCTCCAGAGATTGTCATGATTCCGATTGGTGATCACTATACGATGGGGCCGAGGGAAGCTGCGTATGCCTGTAATCTGCTAAGGGCGAAGACAGTCATTCCCATGCACTTCGGAACATTTCCGGTGCTGACCGGAAGGCCAAGCATGTTGCAGAAACTTGTACCGCAGGCCGAAGTGCGAGAAATGAAGCCGGGCGAAACAATTTCGTAGAATTCATCGAGGATGGGCGTTCCGCCCCTCTCCGCTAAAAGGAGCCAAATTGGCGAAGGCGAAAACTGCAAAGCCAGACTGGCAGATGTCCGGGATCACTGCCGGACCTGTCGAAGACTACCTTTATTCCATGCTTCCGCCGCGCGATGAAGTTCTAAGGAAGATGGAAGAGGAGGCCGCGAAGCGAAAAATCCCTATCGTGGGCCCAGCAGTCGGCCGCATTCTGCATCAATACGCACTCATGATCGGGGCAAAAACAGTTTTCGAAATGGGCTCGGCGATTGGTTACTCGACCATCTGGTGGGCGCGCGCCGTCGGCCAAGGTGGACTTGTCTTTTACACCGACGGAGATCGCAAGAACGCCGACGAGGCGCGAGGATATTTCGAGAAGGCTGGAGTTGCCTCGCGAATTAACATGGCGACCGGCGACGCGCTGGAGCTTCTCTCGGAACACAAGCAGGAGTTTGACATCATTTTCAACGATGTCGATAAGGAAGACTATCCACGCGTCTTCAAGCTGGCCGTGGCGCGTCTGCGCAAAGGCGGGCTATTTGTTACAGACAACGTTCTGTGGAGCGGGCGAGTGGCGCAGAAAAGCCCCACCGAGGCCAGGACGAAGGCGATCATCGAGTTCAACCGCCTGCTCTACAGTTCCCCGGATTTGTTTACCACGATCCTGCCGATTAGGGATGGAGTTGCAGTGGCAGTCAAGAGATAAGTCAGATCGACTTTACGGGAATTAGGGTCAGATCGTCTACCAATCCTACTTCCTTCTGCAGGAATGGTTCGGCGTAGGTTACGCCTCCCAGCAGGCCGTAGAAGCGCGCCATCGCTTCGATGCGGGCGCGAATTTCGGTCTGAGCAGGGAACAGATCTTTGCCCGCTTCCTGATCGCTGAACTGCGACTTGTAGGCCATCAGCGCTTGAAAGCGCGCTTCGAACAATTCGGTGATGTCTACAACGAATGTCGGTCGAACGTCGTAATAGAGGGTTGCGTAAATAATCTTGAACGGCCGATGCGGCAGAAGACTTGTAGCGCCGTCGTTTTGCCTAGCGGGCGAGGGCGCCCTCACATTAACATCCAGCTTGCTCAACCCTGCCAGAAAGCAGGCTTCATATCCCAGCGTCGATGCGTTGTAGTGATCCGGATGGCGGCCTTTCCAGTAGGGAAGGATCACTACCCGAGGACGCTGTTCGCGGATCACCCGCGCCACTTTGAGCCGGTTCTCCCACGTGTTCTCCACTCGCCCGTCCGGAATGTCGAGAGCTTGCCGCCAGGCGACGCGTAAAATCTTCGCCGCCTCCGCTGCCTCCTGCGCGCGCTCTTCCGCTGTGCCCCGCGTTCCCATTTCTCCTTGCGTGAGATCGAGGATGCCCGTACGCCGTCCGTGCTGCGCCATTTTCAACATCGTGCCGCCGCAGGTTTGTTCGACGTCGTCGCGGTGTGCGGCGATGGCTAGAACATCGAGCGGCGCAGCGGCGGTGGAAAGAGTGGACATATCAGTCGAGGCTCCCCTGCTCCAGAACCACATTCTCGCGCACGATCAAGCGGTGGGCGGCCATTTCCTTCAACGTAGGCAGGACGCGGTTCACGTGCTCATCGGTGTCCACGAAGATGATGATCACGGGAAGCTTTCCTCCAGCGTCCACAAGATGGCTGGTTTGCACCCGGTGTCTCCCAAGAAACCCCGCCACCGCATGGATTGCGGTCGCGGCATACACGTTTTCCCGCCGCAGGTAGTTAAGAATTTCCACGTGCAACGGCCGGTGATGCCACTGGTCGGCTTCGTTGAGATAGATGGTGACTTGAACAGCCATCGCGTCTGGCATTTTACAGCACCCGCGCAAGAGCCATCCCCGCCAGCGCTCCACCGAGGCACAATAGATTGTTGGTGAGCACATTGGCGAGCATCAGAAGCCACTGCCCCTGTTCGAAGTACGCCATGGTTTCAAAGGCGTAGCTAGAGAAGGTCGTGAACGAGCCGCAGAAGCCGACCACGACCAGCAGACGCCAACGTGGGTCGGCGAGCACGCGTTCCGTCGTCCAGATGACGAAGAAACCAACAATCAGGCTACCGGCGATATTGATGAACAGCGTGCCGTACGGGAAAACGGGGCCCAGTTCTTTGGCCGCAAACCGGCTCATTAGATAGCGGGCGTTCGCGCCGACGATTGCGCCGAGGGATATGACGACAAGATCGATCACGATGAAGTTCTCCCTACAGAATTTGTAGGAGTTATCAGCCGGAGCTTACCTGATCTTAGTCAATTCGGCCCAGGCGGTTATGGCGAACTCCATCACCGCAGTCATAATACCAAAAAGTACCGTGCTCTCGTCGTGCTAGTGTCCTGAGGGCAAGATGCGGCGCTACTTTTTCCTTTCCACTAGAAATCGCGCTAGCGCCTTTAACGTATCCGCCCGTGTACCGAAGCTTTTCAGCGAGCCCAACGCTTTCTCTACCAGCGAATCTGCTTTCTTCAGCGACTCGTCGATCCCAAAGAGGGCCGGATAGGTCGCCTTCTCCGCTGCTGTATCTTTGCCTGCGGTTTTTCCCAGTTGCTCGGAAGTCTGCGTGACATCGAGAACGTCATCGACGATCTGAAAAGCCAGACCGATGGATTTTCCGAAAGTCCTCAACTTCTCGACTGCCTGATCGTTCGCTCCGGCATAGAGTCCGCCGCTGACGACGCTGGCGGCGATCAACGCCGCTGTTTTTGAGCGATGGATGTACTCCAGCGTTTTCAAATCGGGCTTGGTATGCTCGGCTTCAAGATCCACCACCTGGCCGCCAATCATGCCATCGACGGTACCCGTGCCACGAGCGATCTCTTCAATGATTCGCACCCGACCCTGTGCCAGACAGTGCAGGCGCGCGAGCGTTTCGTACGCCTGAGTTTGCAACGCGTCCCCCGCTAAAATAGCGATGGCCTCGCCGAAAACTTTGTGGCAGGTGGGCCGGCCGCGGCGCAAATCGTCGTTGTCCAGTGCTGGCAGGTCATCATGAATCAGCGAGTAGGTATGCAGCATCTCCAGTGCCGCGCCCAAATCTTCGATACCGGCGGGAAGGGAATCGGCGACCATTCTCCCAGCTTCCATACACAGAATGGGCCGCAAGCGTTTCCCGCCGGCGAAAACACTGTGGCGCATTGCGCGATGAATCGAAACCGGATGCTGCGATTCCGGTGGCAGCAGGCGTTCCAGCGCCGCGTCGGTTAGCTCTCGGCCTGCCTCCAGGGTGTCTTTGAGCATGACGGTGAGTATAGCAAGCGCGCTTTCGTGTTTGAGATCGCGATCTTTATTTCAAAATAAAAAGGACGCCCGCAGGCGTCCTCGATTGAGTACAGCAATGGTTAGGCGGCGGCCGAAGATGTCATGGAAACACTCCTCAGCGCGGTTCGGACGATGCCGAAAGTATCTGACGGAGGACACACGTCAACAGCACCGGCGTTCAGCGCTGCCGTCCACATCTCTTCGTCCGCCAACCGATGGGTGCAAACAATGCAGGCTTTCGGAAACTCGCGGGACAGGTGCGCGACATCCGAGATCGAGGCTTTCTCCATGTCCAGAATTGCAACGCCCGCTCGGTTTTTGGCGATGCTGCTGCGCAGTTCCCCCAGGGACTGGACCTGGCGGACCGAGCTGAAGGTGTTGGCTAGGGCGGAGACAAGAGACTGCGCTACTCTCGAATCGCTCTGGAGGAGGACTACATTGAGAGGCTGCATTACTTCCCTCGGGCTTCTACCGCTAGGCACGGCGACCGGGCTGTGTCAGCGTCGCACGGGCGCGAGCGCTTTCACAGACGTTGATACTGATGAGCGGCGTAGCAACCGATGCGGCCTACTTCTTTCCCACCGCAGTCTCGGTCAAGGGCTCAAACGAATCAGCCTGGAGCTTCCCGTTTTGCTTCAGCAGGATTTCCACTTTGCCTTCGGCCTGCTCCAGTTCTTTCCGGCAGGTGGCTGAAAGCTGCATGCCTTCCTCAAAAAGCGTCAGAGATTGTTCCAAGGGCACTTCTCCCTTTTCAAGCTCCTGCACGATCTTCTCCAGACGCTGGAGGCATTCCTCAAATTTTGGCAACGGGCTTCTACCCCTTGTTGCTATTCTAATCCACTTGGGGGCGGACTGTGTCCAGTCCAAAGCACAATTTAAAGAAGATTTAACAAAACTCACACCGAAGTGGGACGGGAGGTTCCTAAGGCTTCCAGAACGTCCACCGCCAAGCTGTAACGGCCCATGGGAGCGCTGATCTGGGCGCCCTGGGCCATTTCGCGTACTGCTATCAACATCTCCCGCGCGATCGCGACTCCTTCCTCTCGTGCCGCCTCTGTCGTTTTGGCCGCAGTCATGCGCGCCAGAATGGAATCCGGGACAGAGACGCGCAATTCGTTCTTCATGAATTCCGCATTGCGCGCGCTCACCAACGGCCAGATTCCGGCAACGACGGGAATCCGAACGTGCTCGATCCGGCGCAAGAAACTCTCCAGCAAGCCGATATCGAAGACGGGTTGGGTCACCACATACTCCGCGCCGGCGCGCACTTTGTACTCGAATCGCCGGATCTCCTCATCCATATCGCTCAACCCGGGATTGGCCCCCACGCCGATCACGAAAGTTGTACCGGTGCCGATGGGATTGCCACCGATGTCGAGGCCGCGATTGAGGTTGTGAACGATATTCACCAATCCGATTGCATCCACGTCAAACACGGCAGTGGCATCGGGATAGCTACCCATCTTTGGCGGGTCACCCGTGATGCAGATCAGGTTGCGAATGCCGGTGGCCGCTGCTCCCAGCAGATCCGACTGAATGCCCAGCACGTTGCGGTCCCGGCAGGTGTAGTGCAGGATGGCTTCAATGCCTATCTCTTGCTGGATCAGCAAAGACAGCGCCTGGTTGCTCATGCGCGCCGAGGCTCGCGGACTGTCCGGGACATTGATTCCGTCGACACCCACTGACTTAACGAAGCGGGCTCCTTCGAGTTCCTTGCGAATGTCTGTTCCTTTTGGAGGGACGATTTCGACCATGGTCAGGAACTCACCGGCTGCAAGCTTGGCACCCAGCCGGGAACGCTGCTCGATGGCTACGGCAGCAGTTGCGGAAGGTTTGGCTTCAACTGTGGCTGGAGCCGAAGCTATCTTCGCCCGCGCATCTCCTATGCGCAACGCAGACTTCATCACTCGGATATGGTCCGGAGTCGTACCACAGCACCCCCCCACGATCCGTACACCCGCGGCCACAAACTTGCGGGTGTAACTGGCCATGTACTCCGGAGAACAAAGGTAAATATTCCGGCCCTCGACCGAGCGCGGCATGCCGGCGTTGGGTTGCGCCGCAAGTGGCAACGAAGTGGCAGCGCGCATGCGCTCAACTGCGTCGAGCATTGCGACCGGACCCACGCTGCAATTGCAGCCGATCAGGTCCACGCCCCACGCTTCCAGCCGCGGAGCGAAGGTTTCGGGAGTCGAACCATCGAGACAGTTCCCGTCCTCGTCGATCGTGACGTGGGCGACCACCGGGATCTTCGGATTTACATCACGAGCGGCCAGTATGGCCTGATGAAGCTCTTCTAGATAGCCGAATGTCTCGAGCATCAGCAGATCCACCCCGCCTTCAATCAGCGCCGCGATCTGGTCGCGGAAGGCGGTGCGGGCTTCCTCAAAGGATGTTTTGCCCAGAGGTTCGATGCGGACGCCGAGCGGTCCCACCGACCCTGCTACCAAAACGTCGAAGCTCTTGGCAGCTTCTCTGGCCAGACGGGCACCCGCAAAGTTGATTTCACGGACCTGACTCGCCATGCTATGCCGCGCCAGGCGAAACGAATTGCCACCGAAAGTATTGGTTTCAATAATCTCTGCACCCGATTGGAGATAATCGTGGTGGATACCGCGGATTAGATCGGGTTGGGAGACGTTCAGCTCGTCATAGCAACGATTAATGAAAATCCCTTTGGCATAGAGCAGGGTTCCCATCGCGCCGTCGCAGAGAACGGCAGACTGTTTGATCCGCGTTAGTAGGTCAGTGGCCATTCATTCCAGAATACAAGAGGATTACCGCTTTTGCATATTGATGGAATCGAAGCCATAGTCAGCCCTGAAATTCTCCGAACTCGCTCTGTTATAATCCGCTTTCTTGCATCTAAATCTCTGTCCCTCATGCTCTTCGGAGTCCTAGGTTTGAAGAGAATTTTCATTAGTATTTTTGCGCTCGTAATTGCCAGTATCAGCATTATTTCCTGCGGAAGCAGCTATAACAGCTCTTCCAGTTCTTCCAGCACGGCTACGCGCAAGCCTAGCGGCATCAAGTTCCGGGTCTTCATTTCGAATCCACTCTACCCTCAAGGGAACGGTACCGGAACGGTGTTGAATACGCAGGTGCTGAACATTGTGGATGCGACGTTAGACAAGCTTGCACTTACTTTTTTTGTTCCGTTGACCGGCAGCAGCCTGCAGCCTTCGCTCATGGCGCTTGCCCCCAATGGTAAGTACACGGCGGTTTTCAGTCCCAATGGCAACTCTGTGGCGATCGTGAACAACGCGACTGAGTCCATAGCAATCCCCGCCGGAAGCACCTCGCCGTTGCCTCCCATTCCCCTTCCAGGCTTTACCGAGAGCCTCGTGGTGAGTAATTTCGCAACCGCCGCCTATGCCGCCGTACCCACAGCCCCGATCGCCGGACAGGCTCCGGGCGCTGTGGTTGCAATGAATTTACAGACCGGGTCCGTTTCCGCAACCATTCCTGTGCCCAGCGCGCACTTTATTGTGCCCAGCCCGGACGGCAACCACATCTTAGTGTTCAGCGATAACTCGGACACGGTAACTGTAATTACGACAATTCTGATCGGAACCGCCACAGATCCCCGGAGTTACATCACCGGCTTCGACCGGCCAGCGTGGGGCATTTTCACCAGTAACGCGACTGCCTTCATTATGAATTGCGGTGCGCAATGCGGAGGCATTGCGGCAAGCGTGAGTGTCCTCGACCTCGGCGCCTCTACTGTCACGAGCACGACCCCGGTAAGCGCGGCCACCTTCGGTTTGCTGAGTAATTCTGTCTTGTACGTAGCGGGAACGCCGCCGCCCAACCCAATCGGAACTAATACGTGTGCCGGCACGACAACGGCGGCCACTTCCTGCGGCAGGCTGACTGCTATCGACACCAACTCGATGACCGTGAGCGGTTCGGCAATCATCACCGACGGTTTTCACAGTCGGATGCAGCTAAGCCAGAACGGGCAGATCTACATTGGCTCCCAAGGCTGCACCAACATCGCGACCGGCGGCGAGCTTCGTGGCTGTTTGTCCATCTTCAATACAACCAGCGGTGCTGTCGTAGTCCCGCCTAGTATCGGCAATGTGACCGGTCTCCAGCAGATCAGTGGCCGCAACACCGTTTATGTGATCCAGAACAATATTCTCGGCATCTACGACACCACGACTAACAAGTTGCAGGTGACCCCTTCCAACGGTAACAACAACGACGGCCAGATTGACATAGTCGGCCAGCCGTTCGATGTGAAGCTAGTGGACTGAGAGAGTTTCAGGTTGAGCTCCAATGCGTACCTGTATCAGATGCTTTGCTACCCTCGTGATACTGACCGCGTTCCTGGCCAGCGCACAGAAACCAGTCGGCACTACCACTGCGTTTCATAGCGACCGCGAACCCATCACCATCGAGCGCTTCGATCCGAAAAGCGGAAGCCCGCATCTGGCCGTAATGCTGGTCCACGGAGGAGCCGGACCCAAAGGAGATTGGAGAAAGGGCGGAATTCTGGAGGCTCTTACCAACGCCGGCTACTCCGTCTTTGTTCCTCACTATTTCGACGGTCCCGGGGATTGGAGTCCTTCGGATAAGCCGGACAAATTCCTGAAGTACATCAGAGTCCTGAACGATGCGACTCGTTACATTGCGGCGCAACCTGAGATACGCAACAAAGGAATCGCCGTGGTCGGTTTCTCGCTGGGGGGCTATCTTTCCCTTGCCCTCGCGGAAGAAGAGCGCAGCCATCCTCCACCTTTGCGTTCACCCGAAATCAAGGCGGTGGTCGAGTTTTTCGGGGGTATGCCAGGTTTTGCGGAAGAGCGTATGACCACGATGCCGCCGGTGCTAATCCTGCACGGTGAAGACGATAATGTTGTCCCGTTGAGCAGCGCCTACGAATTGGAAAACCTTCTGAAGAAGAAGACTATCCCATGCGAGATGAAGATTTATCCTCATCAGGGGCATGGCTTCACGGGCGACGTTCTGGAAGATTCGAGTAAGCGTACAGTCTCGTTTTTATCCACGCACCTGCGCTAACTGATTCTCGAACCCTGAAATCTGCCTACTTCTCCGGCTCCAGCACAAGCTGATGCAAACGCGCCTTTTCAACCGCCGATTTCGAAAACGGCCAGGTGAAGGTGAATCCTTCATACCATGCTTTCCATTGGTCCATGTAATAAGGGCTATGGAAATTTCCCGCCTCGCCTGTCACTAGGTTCAGAGTCGATTGATCGAGATTCGCGAGATCAATTGTCATTCGTTCTGAAGGTCCGTGGCTGCGCGATACCGCTTTTACCGTGAACTCGCTTCCCGATTGCGGCTGTATTCCCGGTTCGCTCCAGCGCCGCAAAATCCGAATCTTGCGATAAATCGGGTGCTCAATCTCGACTGGATGAAAATTTCCCCACTTCCAGGAGTTCAGATCTTGGGGCGCATCCGAACCGTGCGCCGGATTCGACGCGACCGCAGCTTCGATCGCTGCAACCAGAAGTTCGTCGAAGTTCGCATATGCTTCGGGCAGCCAGCGCTTCGGCTGATGTTCGACCACATTCTCCAACCAAACCGTGCTCATCATCCAGGTGTAGCTCTTCCAGTCTAGCGTGGTCTCGATTTGTCTCGGGTCCTTCGGCGCCGCGCCCAGCTTGGGTTCGAGCAGCAAACGGGCTAACTCTTGCCGCCCACGGACTGCGATCGTGGGCGCCGCCGAGTCCTCGGTCATCCTGCCATCCCACTGCCGCAGGATTTCACCCGCTGACTTTGCCCGAACCGATGGATTCTTGGCGTGATCCACTGCATACACAAATCGCTCCGCGAAAAAACGATCCAGTTCGGAATAGACGTCTGTTTCGAGGGCCAGCATATCCGCCGCGGAAAACTTCTTGCCTGATTCCAGCACGCGATAAATACGCGCCGACCGCCACGGCGCCTCCCATTCCGTGCTCAGGGAATATCGATATCCATCGGGAGTGACCCGGCTATTCGCGGTCGCGATAATTCCGGACGGCGGATTGAATGCGCTGGGAAGCTTCTCAAACGGAACATAGCCCACCCATTCGTGCGCGTCGTCACTGCCATTCTCGGGCAGGCTGCCGTCGCCAGCCGCCCGGATTGGAATCCTTCCGGTAGCCTGATAGCCGATGTTGCCATCCACATCGGCATACACGACGTTTTGGCCGGGGGCATCAAGCTCTGAAAAGGCATGCCTGAACTCCTCCCACTTCCGCGCCGAATCGACCGCGAAGAATGGGCTGCGAACGCCATCATACAAAGTCCAGCGCAAGGCCAGGCGTCGCGTCTCGCCAGGGACCATATCCGAAACGATTGGTCCGTGCCGCGTGAGTATGACATCCACGACGCTATCCGGTTGGTGCTTCACCCGGATGACCTCTCGACGATATTCGGGTTGCTTCCATCCATCCGGCGCCAGGTATTGTCCATTTGAGTTAAAGGTCTCGACGTACACGTCTTCGACTGTGGGCCCGAGATTAGTGAAGGCCCAGGCAATCCGCTGGTTGTGCCCCACGATCACGTAGGGATATCCGGGCAGCGTGACTCCCGCGACATCGAAGTCGCCACATGCCGCACTGCTGCAGCGAAGGTGAGCTTCGTACCAGAGATTCGGCATTTGATGGTGCAGGTGCATGTCGTTCGACAGAAGCGGCTTGCCCGAAACCGTGTGCGCTCCCGAGACCACCCAGTTGTTTGATCCCAGCACCCCGGGCCGATCGTCAAAAAACAAGTCCCCAGGCGGCAAGGAGGGAATGTCGGGCAGTGGCGTCAAGCTGGTGACGGAGCTGTCTCCCGAATCGTCGTCTTCATCCTCATCATCGTTTTCGTCCCGATCTTTTTTCTCCTGGTCGAGACTCGGTCGCGATACCGTCGGAGGCCGGTCGTGCCAGGAAGAGTTCACATAGAGGTCCGCGGTGAGGTCCGGCCCCAGCTTGGCCAGAATTTTCTCTCGTATCAGAGCATGACGCGGGCTCGTGCTCAGATCCTCTACCATTTGTGCTCCAATCAGAGCCGAGTCCTCCGGCGACCACAGTCGAGGCGAATAGCGCAGGATGCGAAATTCTAACGGCAAGCGGTCACGATGCGACTCGACGTAAGCGTTCACGCCCTTCGCATAAGCCTCGAATTGAGCGCGATCCTGGGCCGAAGCAATGGCAATCGTCTTTCGTGCCGCCTCCCTTAAGCCTAGGATTCTCTGTTGTCGGTCGTGTTCCAGAAAATCACGGCCAAAGACTTCAGCAAGCTCTCCCCCTGCAAATCGCCGCATCCCATCCATTTGGAACAGTCGGTCCTGCGCCGTCACGTAACCCTGCGCGAAGAAAAGATCATCGAAATTGGCAGCTTCGATAGTGGGCGCTCCGTGAGCACCGCGAACCACGGTTACAGGCGCTGAGAGTCCCGAAACCGCGAGCGTGCCGTCCAGTGGGGGTAGAGCAGAACGAGCAATAGAATAAAACCAGGCGCCGACAACGAGCAGCGCCAGCAAGATCAGACTCAAAACAAGAATAACGAAACGGAGAATCCGCAGACGCAGGCGAGGATAAACCGGAGCAGCGATGGCCATAGAGGACATTCGATTCTAGGGCTTGCCCGCATCACAAGACAAACAGCAATGTTCGTGCCACTACCTAAAGACGTCATCCTGAGCCTGGCGTAGCCGGGCGAAGGATCTGGCGCGCATTGAAACCAAACTGATTCCAGGGAAAAGGTTGGCTGGTTTCGCAAAGGCCAGTATTATTCAGAAGACTGTCAACACTCACCCGGACGACCATGCTGCAAAAACGCATTGACGATCAGCCCAGCATCTCGCCCGAAATGGTCCGCGAAGCACAGCACATCCTGCATCAGCATCTGAAGCGCGTAGGCCTGAAGCATACGGCTCAACGCGACACGATCTTGCGGACGTTTCTCGAAACCCGTGAGCACCTTTCCTTAAACGAACTGCATCGTTTAGTGCAAAAGAAAGATGCCCGCATCGGTTTTACCACCGTCTACCGCACCCTGAAACTGCTGGCAGAGTGTGGTTTGGCCAGCGAAGTCGCTTTTCACGATGGTATCGCACGCTACGAACACCAGTACAACCGCCGCAGCCACCATCACATGGTTTGCACGGGGTGTGGAAGTTCGGTGGAATTCTTCTCGCCCGAGGTCGACGGGCTAGAACAGGAAATTGGAAACCGCTACCATTACACAACCACCCGCCACACTTTCCAGATTTATGGAGTCTGCGAAGACTGCCGCAAGAAGAGCACCTCGCGCCGGCTGGCCTAAGAAAACATGCCCATCTCGTGTCCACAATGTCACGCCGAAATGCCCGATAATGTCGCTTTTTGTCCCGGCTGCGGCCGTAGAATGTGGGTACCAGGTCAGACGGCAAATAAGCCAGCGACCATTACGCCAGTTCCAGGCCCGCCCGTCGCACACCCGACCGCCATGGCCGCGGTGGCCGCGCCCGACGCGAGCGTGTCCGGCCAGTTCAAGGACCATCTCATCGCTGCGACGGCCTACATCACCTTCATTCCTGCCATCGTTTTTCTATTTGTTGCGAGTCTCAAACGCAACCGCTTCATTCGATTTCATTCCTTTCAATCCATATTTTTCACCGTCGCCATAGTCGCCATCGCGGTTGCGATGCGAATCCTCTATTCGATACTCACCCTCATTCCAGTCGCCGGGTATTTGCTGGCATGGCTAATGCTGGTCGTGGCGGCGCTGGGACTGGGAATTCTCTGGATGGTGCTGCTGGTGAAGGCTCTGCAGGGTCAAATCTTCCGACTGCCGGTGATCGGAAATCTCGCGGAAAAAGCCTAACGTGCCGGCATCGCGCCGCCATGCGATTTCGTTTGCGTTGCGGATGCATTTCTGCTAACGTGCGCCCGTTCTGTGCATCGGGGTCGAAACGAATGCCTGAGGGGGATGCGTTATGGCTTTTTGCACGGTGTGTGGTGCACAAACTGCGGATGGTTCTACGGTTTGTCCGGCGTGCCGGTCTGCAAGCTCGGCCACAAAACCTGCTGGCGGCACGACTGGCGGCCTTACGGACAACGTGGCCGGCATGCTGGCGTATGTGACCATCATTCCCGCTATCATCTTCCTGGTGATTGAGCCCTACAACCGAAGCCGGTTTGTTCGCTTCCACGCGTTTCAATGCATCTTTTTCCATATCGCGTGGACCGCCTTGTGGATTGTGCTGAGCATCATCGCTCACATTCCTTTGCTCGGCTGGCTGACCATCCTGATATGGCCGCTGGTCGGACTAGCTGGCTTCATAATCTGGCTGATTTTGTTGCTCAAGGCTAGTCAGGGTCAGATGTGGAAGTTGCCGTTCATCGGTGATTTGGCCGAGAAGCAAGCGGGCGCCTGATCTCTGAGATTTGAACTGAGCTCATCGAGGGTGAAGCTAACAGAGCACACATTTGTCTGACCAAAGCCGTTCCTTGATCTCGAAACCGCAAGCAACAGCACCGCTCCGGGGCTGACCAGAACCTCATGATCTAGAGCCTCTCCAATCGATTAGCAACTTCGTCCCGACCGATTGACACTTTTTCGCTTGACATAGAGATGGACCTACAGCAGTATTAACACGTTTTAATAGGCTGGTTTTCGCGATTTCATCGCTGGGTGCCGGCCCGGTTTCGAGGATTGGTGAGTTGCCTATGAAGTCCCGTCTCTTGTGGCTTTGCGTTTTCGCATTCGTGTTCTGCCTTTCAGCCGCTCTCTTCGCGCAGGATACAGCGTCAATTACGGGTACCGTGACCGATTCCACCGGCGCCGCAATTTCAGGCGCTCAAGTGACCCTGACCAGCGTCGAGCATGGCATCAACCGCGCTGCTACAAGCAATTCCACCGGCGACTACCTGTTCGCTGCTTTGCCGATCGGGTCGTATAACCTGACGGTCGCCGCCTCCGGCTTCAAGAAGTACCAGGCGGCGGGCGTTGTTGTGCGTGTAGCCCAGAAGTCCCGAGTCGATGTCACGATGCAAGTCGGTGCAGCCAGCACCGAGGTGACGGTTCAGGGAACTAGTGTCGCTCAAGTCGAAACCCAATCGTCTGATCTGGGAGGCACGGTCACGGGCAAAGAGATCAGCCAACTGGAACTGAACGGGCGGAATTTTACCCAGCTCATCACCCTGGTCCCCGGTGTCAGCAATCAGACTGGGCAAGATGAAGCGGGCGTTGGAGTCTCAGGCAGTGTTTCTTTCAGCGTAAACGGGGGCCGGACGGAATATAACAACTGGGAAATGGACGGCGGCGATGCCATGGACAACGGCAGCAATAGCACGCTCAACGTCTATCCCAGCATCGACGCCATTGCCGAGTTCAAAGTGCTCACCTCCAACTACGGCGCGCAATATGGGCGCAACGGCTCCGGCACCGTCGAAGTCGAGACTAAGTCCGGGACCAGCAGCTTCCACGGCGACGTATACGAATTCGTCCGCAACAATGCCTTTAACGCGACACCTGAGTTTCAGACCTCCCCTCCGCCTTACAAAAAGAACGACTTCGGTTTCACCATCGGCGGGCCGGTCTTTATTCCCGGGCACTACAACACCAACAAACAGAAAACGTTCTTCTTCTGGTCGGAAGAGTGGCGCCGGGAGGTCGTGCCGGCAACGGGCTTTTTCAGCGTGACCACCGTTCCTACCTTGCCCGAGCGAGGCGGCAATTTCAGCGATGTGTGTCCGGCCGCAGGTTCGCCGGTCGACACTACCAACTTCCCAAACTGCCCGGTCAATCCACAATCGGGTGTCTATTTCCCAGGGAACCAGGTGCCGATCGGCGATCCGACTACAGTAAATGGTCTCCTGGCGATGATTCCTAATCCGAATTCTGGTCCGAACGCCTGGTTTGCGACGCCCTCGCTGCCCACCAACTGGCGGGAAGAGCTCTTCCGCGTCGATCAGAACATCACCGACAAGGTGCGCGCCACATTTCGCTACATCCACGACTCGTGGGATCAAGACTATCCCGTTCCCCTGTGGACGAGCGGAACCAGCTTTCCCACCATTCAAACCAACTTCAACGGCCCTGGCGTCAGCATGGTGGCGCGGGTCACGGCCGCGGTTTCGCCAACTCTGCTAAATGAATTCGTCGCCAGCTACACCACCGACCACATCACCACGAGTTTGATCGGCCCCTGGCAGCGCCCCTCGGGATTTCCCCCGATTGGAATCTATAACAACGGCTTTGATGGCAAGGTGCCCGGCATTAGCCTCTCGGGCGGCCAGTATAACTTCGCTGAAGATCCTGGCTATGTCCCGAACGGTCCCCTGAATTCCAATCCGACGTTCACCTTCCGCGACAACGTCAGCAAGAGCGTTGGTGGGCACAATCTGCAGTTCGGAATTTACGTTGTGAATGCGCACAAGAATGAAATCCCGCAGCCGAGCTATGGCGTGAACGGTTTCTTGCAGTTCACCACCGGTAGCGCGGTTACCACCGGGAATCCATTTGCCGATCTGCTGCTCGGAAATGTCGATACCTTTACGCAGGAACAAGCCGCGCTCAAGATGCACGAGCAATACAACGTCGTTGAACCCTATTTTCAGGACGATTGGCATGTCACCTCGCGCCTGACATTAAACTTGGGGCTACGGATGAGCTTTTTCGGAACCTATTCGGAGAAGAACAATCTGGCATGGAACTTTGATCCGAAACGCTACGTTCCCGGCGCCAGCAGCGTGGATCCAAGCAGCGGTTTAGTCATAGGCAATCCCTTCAATGGATGGGTAGACTGCGGCGTTACTCCCGGAGTTCCTAAAGGCTGCATGACCAACCATTGGTGGAACCCAGCGCCTCGCATTGGCTTTGCATTTGATCCCCTGGGGAATGGGAAGTGGGCAATTCGCGGTGGCTACGGCATCTTCTTCGAGCATACGAATGGCAACGAGGCCAATACGGAATCGCTCGAGCAATACAACATCAACACCCAGACCACCAGCGTTGTGAATGTGGCGGGATACACCAATCTCAATCCCGGCCTCCTCGGCGGTGGCACCACTCCCCTTTCTTTCGTATCGATTCCGAGTAAAGCCACCTGGCCCTACATGCAGCAATGGCATCTCGACGTACAACACGATTTGGGCAAGAACACAGTTGCGAATCTCGCCTACGTCGGCAGCGGTGGAGTGCATTTGACGCGTTCGTACGAATACAACCAGATGCACTCGGTTCCGGCAAACCAGAACCCCTACGCGCCCGGCCAGTTGATCACGGCCTCCGACTGCAGTTGGGGTCCGGGCGGCAGCCAGCCTAATGTAGCCGTCGACGCCTATGGTGTTCCCATCAACGCCGTGACTTCTTACGGAACGCCCATCCCCTATACGCCTGCCACCCCCGGTGGGGTTCCTTCAGGCTCGGCGGTCAATCTTTTCGTTGCTTGCGGCAACAACGCCAACCCGTTCCTGCCCTACGCCGGAATCGGAAGCATTACGCGGAAAGATCAAACTGGATCGTCGAACTACAACGCGCTGCAGGCTTCCTTGCGCCACAGTATAGGCGGACTACAACTGAACGCGGCGTACACTTACAGCCATTCGATTGACGACTCTTCCGACTGGAACGATAGCGGCTTTGTCGATAGCTACAACCTGAACGCTTATCGAGCTAGTTCTAACTTCGACGAGCGGCACATCATTAACATTGGCTACGTTTATGATTTGCCTTTTTTCAAGGCAAAGGGTCTAGCCAACAGGTTCCTGGGAGGATGGCAGTGGTCTGGCATTACCGATATTGAAAGTGGGACGCCGTTCTCGCTTTATAACCAGGGCTGCAACCCGTGTAACAGCACAGTCAATGGTTCGCCGACCAATATTCCGACCGACAACGCCGGAGTCTCCAACTCGTTAGCGAGTGCCGGCTCATACCCCGATATCGCGGGCAATCCGAGCGCTGGGATTCCGAAACTCCCGCCCGGTAATCCGCCGTTGGTCTACAATCCCGCAGCCTTTGTCGCTCCCACAGGCCTGACCTTCGGCAACGCTGGAAGAAACAATCTGCGCAACCCATGGCGAACGAATTTTGACATGGCCCTCTTGAAGCATATCGCCGTGACAGAAAGCAAGTACTTCGAATTCCGCGCGGAAGCCTTCAACGTGTTCAACCACAGGGAATATTCATGGTTAGGGGGAGACGCTGGCTCGGCTGCGGACAACGCGAACGGATCGGGAATCACCACGGCAAACTCAGCGGGCTGCTATGGCGGATCCAACAGTTCAGCTGGGGACGCGAGCTGCTTTGGCAGCGGGCTCCTTCAGCCCAACTCAGCTCATAACCCCCGCATCCTGCAGTTGGCAATGAAGTTCATTTTCTGAGCGAGTGTAGCGCAGTTCCTCCGGCCTGGCCTCTCATGAGGCCAGGATTTTTTGGCCAGGCAGGGTCCTACCCGACCTGCACATGCTGACGGGACGAACTTACTGCGGTGAAAGCGTGCTCCAGGTCGGCAATCAAATCGTCCGCATTCTCAATCCCCACTGAAAGTCTGACTAACTGCTCGGTCACACCCATTTTCTGCCGCTGCTCCGCTGAAATCATGGCATGCGACGTCAGCACCGGAATGCAAACCAGCGAATCCACGCCGCCCAAGCTGGGGGCGAGAGTGAAAAGATTCAGCGCTTCGCTTAACCGCCGGGCGTCTTCTCCTGTGCCTTCCACTTCGAAGCTGAGCATTCCACCGCCACCGCTCATCTGCTCCATGGCGACCGCTCTCTGGGGATGCCCTTCAAGAAACGGGTAATGCACGCGGCGGACCTTGGAATGTCGGGCGAGAAACTGCGCAACCCGCAAAGCGCTCTCATTCTGTCGCTGTACTCGTACAGCCAGCGTTTTGATTCCGCGGAGCAGCAGCCACGCTGCGTGCGGATCCATGACTCCGCCGAGCGTAGTACGGGTTTCGTGAATCTTCTCAATCAGATCCTTGCGGCCAGCGATAATGCCGGCACTCAGATCGGAATGTCCGCCGAAATACTTGGTGCCCGAGTGCATCACCAGATCGATACCAAATTCCACAGGGCGTTGGTTAATCGGCGTGGCGAAAGTGCTGTCAATCATGGTGATGAGCGCACGCTTTTTCGCCAGAGCCGCGATTTTATTCAAATCAACGACCCGCACCGTGGGATTTGTCGGAGATTCGAGGTACAGCAGCTCAGTATTGGCTTGGATAGCTCGCGCATGCTGATCGTACTCAGTAGTATCGACAAGCGTAGTTTCAATCCCCAGTTTCGGAAGCCATTGGGTGAAGAACTTGGTCGCGCCGCCGTAGATGTCTCTTTGAGCCACGACGTGGTCGCCGGTTTTGAGTAGGGACAGGATAGAAGTTGTGATTGCCCCCATGCCCGAAGCGAACAACAGCGCCCCATCCGCGCCTTCGAGCTCCGCAACTGCCGACTCAACTACGGTGTTCGTCGGGTTTCCATAGCGCGTGTAGAAGACGTCGCTATGAGTCGCGCGCAACTGCTGCTCGTTGTCGGTGACCTCGAAGGTTGAGGTCTGGTAGATGGGAGTAGCGAGTGGACCATTTTTTTTATCAAGGCTGGTCCCGCCGTGAACGGCTTCGGTTTCGGGCCGGTGCAGATGCTTCTTCATGAGAGACTCCATCGGCTGATGTCGCCGATTCGCAGGGCGTGAATAACCCCATTAAGAATATCGTCCGCCGGCAAAGCGGGCAAATAGGTATAGGATGAGGCTGCCTTTATAATTCCAACCTTATGGAGACAGGTCTCAAGAATCGGGTCGCGGTGGTAGCTGCGTCCAGTCAGGGGATTGGTCTGGCTACGGCAGAGGCTTTTGCCGCCGAAGGCTGTCGCGTCGCGATGTGTGCACGCAACGCTCAAACGCTCCAGTCAGCCGCGGAGCGCATCAAGAAACAATACGGCGTCGAAGTGTTTGCCCAGGCTCTGGATGTAACCGATGCAGACGGAGTAAGTTGCTTTGTCGAGGCAGTGGTTTCGAAATTCGGCAGCGTGGACATTTGCGTCACCAACGCGGGAGGACCGCCGGCAAAAGGATTTCTTGCCGCCACCCTTGAAGAGTGGCGAAAGGCGGTGGATGCCAACTTTCTCAGCACCGTCTATTTTGCGCGGGCAGTGATTCCTCATATGCAGCGCCAGCACTGGGGGAGGATCATTACAATTACTTCCGTCACCACTAAACAACCGGTGGCCGACCTGGTACTTTCGAACGCTGTGCGCGCCGCCGTTGTCGGTCTGGTCAAGAGCCTAGCCAACGAATTCGGCAAAGAGGGCATACTCGTAAACAACGTCGGGCCGGGCTACACGGCGACCGATCGGCTCAAAGAATTGGCGAAGGCACGATCCGCGGCGTCGGGTAAGAGTGAGAAAGAAATCTCTGAGGGCTGGAGTGCGGACGCGCCGTTGAAACGTCTCGGCGAACCCCGCGAAGTGGCGGATGCAATTGTATGGCTGGCCTCCGAGCGCGCCTCCTATGTGACCGGACAAACCGTCCTCGTCGATGGCGGCCTCTACAAAGGCCTGTAAACATATATGTGGAGGATGGCCTCTGGCCGTCCGGTGTGGCGAGACATCGATCTCCATTTGTACTAGAAATTTCGCAAAGGCAAAGCATGCGACCGCTGGCTTCTCGAATGGCAGTGATGACGGGTGAGGGCGCATTGTCTGTTTATGCCCGCGCCAAGGAACTGGAGCATGAAGGCCGTTCCATCATCCATCTCGAACTCGGCGAGCCGGATTTCCATCCCTCCGCCATTGTGAACGACGCGCTGAAACGAGCGATAGACGAAGGCAAGGATCGCTATTGTGCCGTAGCTGGGCTCCTGAGTCTGCGAGCGGCGATAGCGAGCTATCTTGCTGAAACCCGGAACCTGAAAGTATCAGCAGATAACATCGTCATTGCGCCCGGCTGCAAAATCGCGCTCTTCATGGCCATGATGGCTCTGATCGATCCTGGAGATGAAGTGTTGTATCCCGACCCAGGTTTTCCCGGTTATCAGTCGATTACGCTGGGTTTGGGCGGCAGGCCTGTACGGTTTGAACTCTCCGGACGTAACCACTTCCAGCCGGATCCCGGCGAAGTTGCCGCAAAGATCACGCCACGCACCAAGATTCTGATCACGAATTCGCCCGGCAATCCCACGGGCACCGTTTATACCGATAAGGTTCAACGCCAGCTCGCAGAACTCGCGTTGAAGCATGATTTGCTCGTGCTCTCCGATGAAATATACGCCCGGGTTAATTACGGAGCCCAGTACGTGTCGATGATGAGCTATCCGGGAATGGAGGAGCGCACGCTGATCATCGACGGCTTCTCCAAGAGCTTTGCCATGACGGGATGGCGGCTCGGGTATACCGTAGCGCCGGCACGCATCGTTCCAGCGCTGAACATGCTGGCAGTCAACAGCTATACCTGTGTGGCCGAATTCAGTCAGTACGGGGCCATTGAAGCGCTCAAAGATCGCGAGGGGATGACGCCTCGCATGGTTCGCGAGTTCGCCAAGCGGCGTGAGCAATTTATTCGAGATCTGAATCGCGTTCCTGGATTCCGCTGTTCGCCGCCTGAAGGCGCCTTCTACGCCTGGGTTAATATTTCGGAAACGGGCATGAACGCTGAGGAACTTTGCCGCATCATGCTCGAAGAGGCTGGTGTCGCCGCTATCCCCGGTGCTGCATTCGGGACAAGAGGCATTGATTTCATTCGCTTCTCGTTTGCATCGTCGATCGCTACTTTGCAGGAGGCAGTCGATCGGATTCTTCAGGTCTCCGCCGCCTGGCAAAGAACCGCCGCAGCACGCTAGATTAACGAGACACGCGTCGAGGAGTGACAGAACGGAGATTGCATGAGACAAACAGCTTGCTGGTGTCTTAGCTTGCTGCTGATTTGTGGACCATCGCTGCTTGCATCTGCTCAGGCACGCCCGTTGCCCGGACCTGACGTGCAGCAGATTTACCAGCGCTTGTTGCCTCTCATCGAGAAGATACCCATTTTTGATCACCACGCGCACCCCGGTTACTCCGACGACGCGGACATCGACGCCATGGCTGCGCCTCCCGGGGTTTACGCGCTGCGTTTGCGTGACACGAACCCTGAACTCATCACCGCCGCAAAAGCGCTCTTCGGCTACCCCTACGACGATCTTTCGCCCGAGCACGCCAAATGGCTGGTGCAGAAAAAAGCCGAACTGAAGAAGCAACGTGGGCCGGCTTATTTTTCTGTCATCCTCGACCAGTTGAACATCGAGCAAGGGGTTGCGAACCGTGCCTTGATGGCCGACTACCTTGATCCGAAACGTTTTGTCTGGGTATTCTTTGCGGATTCGTTCATGTGGCCGTTCGACAATCAGCGGGAAACTGCGCGCAACCAGGATGAGCAGGTTTACATTCCACTGCAGAAAAAAATGCTCCATACTTGGATGCAGCAGGAAGGCCTCAGCAGGTTGCCTGCGGATTTTGCCGCCTATCTGACCTTCGTGAGCCGCACTCTCGAAGACAATCAGAAGAAGGGCGCCATCGCCATGAAGTTTGAAGTGGCGTATTTCCGTTCCACCAAGTTCAGCGATCCCTCGCGCGAAGATGCGCAGGATATTTATGAGCGGTTCGTGGTGGGAGGAATTCCGAGCACGGACGAATACCGCACCTTCCAGGATTTCATTTTTCGTTACCTGATTCGCGAAGGTGGCCGGCTTCATCTTCCGGTTCACATCCACTCCGCAGTCGGCCCCGGCGATTATTTCAACCTCACTGGAAGCAACATCATGAACCTGGAAAACATTCTGCGCGATCCGCGCTATTCGAATGTCACGTTTGTGATGATCCACGGCGGATTTCCTTACGACCGTCAAGCCATCTGGCTCGCCGCGGCGAAAAACGTTTATCTGGATTCATCAGAAACCGAATTTCTGCTCTATCCTTCAGAGTTCAAGAACGTGCTCAAGCTGTGGCTTGAGACCTTCCCTGAGAAAATCACTTTCGGTACCGACGCATTTCCGTACAACGACGTTCTTGGAGCCGAAGAGAGCTACTGGCTGGGAGTGCAGTCATCGCGCACATCACTGGCCGCCGCATTGGCGGAGATGATTTCAATGGGTGAGGTCAGCGAGGCGCAGGCGCTACAGATGGCGCGTGGTTATTTGCATGACAATGCAGTCGCTCTTTATGCAGGAAAGGTGCATTAATGGCGAAGGTAAAGAAGAAGAAGCGCGTAACCCCGAAGACCGCAAAGACCCGCAAGACGACCGGGCAAGCCGCAACAAAAGCTGAACTCAAGCATATTCCATGGGACTCGGTCGAACTGGAAGACCTGAATCCGCTGCTCCAGCGCCACTTCGTCGTCGGGAAAAGCGTCATGTTGGCGCGTGTTCTTCTCAAGAAGGGCTGCGTCGTTCCCGAGCATAGCCACCACAACGAGCAAATTACTTATATTCTTGAAGGGGCATTGAAGTTTTGGATCGACGGCAAAGAGATCGTAGTGAAAGCGGGCGAAGTCCTGACGATCCCTCCAGATATGCCACACAAAGCTGAAGCGCTCGTAGATACAGTGGATCTGGACGTGTTCAATCCGCCGCGTGCTGACTGGATCAACAAGACCGACCGATATCTACGTGGCGAGAAGTAGACCTGCGATTAATGTTCCGCTGACATCAACCTGGATGACGGATCACACTTCAACCCCGTCGAATTCTGCTGAACTCCGATGCATTGGCTGCGGCGCTTTGTATGCAAAAGGAGAGCAGGATTTTCGCTGTGCCACTTGTGGTGATCTGCTGGAGGTCATATACCTAGGGTGGAACAAGGGTGATGCGTTAGATGCTGGCCTTAAACACCTCTGGCGCCAACGTCGTACCTCCAACCTTCCAGCCGACGAAAGCGGCGTCTGGCGTTTCCGCGAGTTGCTGCCCACCTTCGAGAACTGGCACGACGTCATTACTCTTCGCGAGGGAAACACTCCT
>Ga0210402_10001663_pt1 | contig 22677 bp, 10 predicted proteins | sample IncBWC7MmetaG_FD_161055 | JGI IMG/M metagenome (GOLD analysis project Ga0210402, IMG submission 161055) | Forest soil microbial communities from Barre Woods Harvard Forest LTER site, Petersham, Massachusetts, United States - Inc-BW-C-7-M | ecosystem: Environmental > Terrestrial > Soil >... | reverse complement strand
ATGCACAGCCAGCCAATAAGCCGGGATTGTTTGTTGTCGGTCGCTGCGCTCGCTTCCTCCTTGTCGTAATTGACGGGCGTCTCGATGTTCCGCGAAAATTCCTCGACCGCCGCCTTATACGATGCGGATTCCCGATTGTAGAAAAACCGGGTGAAGCAGAACCACGCGGTGCAAACTCCCATGATCATTATGGCGGCAATGGCTTGGCTCCAGTTCTGCGCTTCCCACCGGTTGGGATTAAGATGCAGTGGACTAAAAGTTTGCATCGCCCAAGCCAGCGTAAAGTGCTGGCGCGTCTCGTAGCCAGTGCAAAAGCCGACCAGCCAAGTGCTCCAGCCTGACCAAGCTGGCGTCCGCCGGATGAAAAGGCCCAGCACCAATGGCATCGCCTGGGGCAGTGTCACTAGGATGCTGAAATTGAGGTAGAGCTCAAAAAGCGAGAGAATGGGTCGCTGGCTCAGGAACACGGCCAGCAGGATGACGAGCAGGCCCAGCACGAGGGTGGTGATTTTCCCGGCAAAGAGCATCTCGCGGTCGGTGGCTTTCGGGCGCAGGACGACTTGATAGAAGTTCTTCACGAAGAAGCCCGAGTTGCTGTTCAGTCCCGCGTCCATCGCCGACATGGTGGCGGCGAAGATGCCGGTGACCAGCAGACCCACCATACCGACGGGAAGGATCGAAGTGGCCATGGCAAAATAGGCCCCTTCCTCCGGATGCAGCAACTTCGGATAAACGCCGGCAATATTGGGATGAATGAGGGATGCCGCCATCGGGGGCAGGAACCAGACAATGCTGCCCATCAGCATCAATGCGGCGGCGAGCAAGGCCGCCCAGCGGGCATGGCGGCTGTCCTTCACACAGATATAGCGGGGCGCTTCCGTGAGATTATTGGTCGAGACGAACTGCTTGAAGAGGATGGCCACGCCCCAGAGCAGCAGGAAATCGTCGGAAAAAAGCTTGTGGAAATCCAGCCGGGTGGCGGAGAGCTTGTGTACAAGCTCCACCGGCCCGCCCAGTCTTGCCACCGTAAACACCATCGTCACGAGCGTCACGGGCATAAGGATAAGCACTTGGATGAAATCGCTGGCCACCACGGCCCAGCTTCCGCTGAGCAGCGAGACCACCATGACCGTGCCGCCTGCGAGCAAAATTGTCGGCATGACATCCTCTCCGAAAGCGGCGGAAAAAAACACGCCGAGCGAGCAGAGCCAGATGCCCGCGTAGATGGTGCGCACCAGCAAGGTAAGCCAGGTGAAAAACTGCTCGTTGCGCGCGCCGAAGCGCGCGCGCACCGCCTGCATCGCGGTGACGACGCGCAACTGGCGGAAGCGCGGTCCGAAATACAGCGCGTTCATCAGGAAACCGACGATGTTGGCGAGGTAAATCAGCATGATCGGCCAGCCGTCGCCATAGGCCCGGCTCGCCGCGCCGGTGAATGTCCATGCGCTGATCGACAGCATGAAGACCGAGCCGCCCGCCATCCACCACACCACCTGCCCGCCACTGCGGAAGTAGTCGCTTACATTGTGCACAAACTTGCGGCAAACCCAGCTGATCGCCAGCAAGTAGACGAAGTAGAAGCCTAGCACCGCGTAGTCGATGGGGTTCATCAGGGGTAGAACCTGATGAGACTCTATCTCCACGCTGGGAGCGTCAAGGACGAGATGATGGTCGCCCCGCATCCTGTCGCGAATCACCTGCGGTAAGGCAACGGAAGCAACCCCCCGTTTCAATATAGGTATAATATTAGCCCGCCGCCGGGCCGGTCGTCTCGCCAAGGCTAAATTGTGCGGACAAGATCAAATCGGTAAAGCTCTCGTCTTCCGTGCCAAGGCTTCCCAAGACAAGGCGCGCGGCGGCCTCACCCAGTTTGACGGGATCGGTGCCTGCGCCGGTGATTTTGGGCGCGTCGGCAAAAGGCAGATGGGGCGGTGCATCGGCGCCGGCCAGGTTGATGTCGTGCGGCACGCGCCAGCCCTCGCGAACCAATGCGCGCACGGCGCCAGCGGCCATCAGGCAATTGTAACAGACAAAGGCCGTGGGGAAATCGCCCCGCTTGGCATGCGGCAGCAGCGCGTACACCGCTTCCGAGCCCTCGGCGCGGTCGGCTTGCTTGAGTTTGACGACGTAGCGTTCATCAAGGGCGAGGCCCGCCTGCGTGAGCGCGGTGTGGAACGCGCTGAAACGCGCTTCATGCCGGCCGAGGCCGACATTGCCGCCCAGCCAGCCGATGCGCCGGTGCCCAAGCTCGTGCAAATGCCGCACGACCATGTCGAGCGCCTGTGGGTCGTTGCCCACCACCGAGTGGCAAATGCCGGGATAGCGCGCGGAGACTGCCACAATGCGACGCTCCAAGGCGCGCAGTTCGTCCAGAAACGGCTGCGCAACCTCGCCGAGCAGCACCACGCCACGGAAGAGATGTCCCGACTGGAAGGACCGTTGCAATTTTGCCGCTTCAAGGTTGCCCTCCGAGCCGAGGTAAACCGTCGTGAATCCCTGCGTCTCAAGCGCCGCATGCATTCCCTGTTGCACGTGGCCAAAGTACATGCTCGGCGTGCTCAACTGCAGTGGGAAGCGCAGGATCACCCCCACCTGGCTTTGCTGCGTCGATTGCGCCAGGCTCATGCCTTTCGGCTGATAGCCGCGTTTCAACGCATGCCGCCAGACGCGCGCGTAAGTCTTTTCGTTAATGCCTTGCTTGTGGCCGTTGAGCACGAGCGAAACCAGGGCCTGCGAAATGCCCAGCTCCTTGGCCAGCTGCTGCTGCGACACTTTGACTGCGGGGCGGGGCATGCCGGGCATATTTAATAATTATGCGTTCGATGCAATAATTATTAAGTTACGTTTTCTTCGCCGCTGCCTGGCCCGCACCGGCTGCGCCTTCAGCACCGGGCTGGCAGCGATGGACGTTTTTTCGAGTTTTCGCCCGAAAAGTTCCGGGTTGTGTCGACACAAATGGTGGAGGCATTTGTTAAGGAGCCCGTGGCGAAGCCCGGCGGGCTCCTCGCCAATTTAGAAGGCACACCCGAGGGTGGAGAGAATGGCGGTTTCGAAGGCTACCAGTTCGGCTTTTCCGGGAGCGAGGCGTCGAATTCCTGGATCAACTTGGCCTCGTAAGCGCCGGCGTAAGTGCCAGCCAGGAAGCGATCCAAGCCTTCCTTCAAAAGCTTTTCCCATGAAGCTTCTTCACGTCCGGGTACGATGGGATAGAAAAGCGCTTGGTTGCTGCGGGCGGCTTTCAGGTCTCCCGGCGCGTCGCCGATCATCAAGATGCGGTCGGTCGGATACTTCCCGCCGGCGGCGAGCCGGATGTGCTCATCCTTGGTGCCCAGTTCCTGCCCGGCGAGAACGCGCACGTACTGATCGAGGCCATGCTCCTTCCATTCATGCGCCAGCGTTTCGCATGGCGCCTGGGAGACGACGAGGACGTCGGCGTGTTGAACCATCTTTTGCAAACACTCGCGGACGAAAGGGAAGGGCGGGACGCTGGCATCGAGCTCTTCAACCATCTGGTTGAGTCCTTGGGACCAGGCCAGCGCGGGTGCGAGCGCCTGGTTGCCGCCTTCGACCTCCTTTTTGAGCGAGGCATTGCTGAGATTTTTCGACCGGGCCATCCATGCTTCCAGCTCTGCGGTGTCGGGCACGGCGACCCCGCGGGCGATGACTTCCTTGCGTGCGCGGAGGAGGTTCAGGGCCTGCGCAAGGGCCTGAAACCGGTTGGCGCCGCGTGATTTCGAATACAGGTTGACGAAGTCCCAGACTTCGCGGGCGTACTTGTTGACCGTCTGGAGGCGGAAATGTTTGATGAACATCGGCGCAAAGCATTCTTTGTGCTTGAGCTCCATCACATCGAAAACGCAGCCGTCCGAGTCGATGCCGATGAAAAACTCTTTCGCCGGCTTGAGGTCTTTGAGAATTTGCGGGTCGTTCATAAAAATTAGATATCGAGGCCGGCAAATAGGCACCGAAGTGCCGCGACAATCAAATGAAATCTCGGTTTCGCTGGCTGCCGGCCAAGCCAGGTATGATGCCGTCGAATAGAGTGCATTATGCCAACTTCACACCGGCGACTTTCGTAGGCGTATCTCAGAGGTGAAGCTTGACGCCGACTTTTCAGGCTGCATAAATCGTCGTTTTTGGAAAACTACCCCTGTCCTCCTTCACCCCGAGACCAGGTGTCAATTGAAACAAAACTGCGGGCCGCAATTTAACTTATAATTATGAAAAAAGAGTCCTGGATTGAAGCCATCCTGAGCGGAATGTCGCTCGAACAAAAAATTGGCCAATGCGTCGTCGTCGGCATGTCGGGAACCGTCATCACCAACGACCTTCGCGAAGCCATCACGCGCTACCATTGCAGCGGGATCCGGCTCTCGCCGTTCACGCGGATGTTCAGCTATTTCAGCGACGAGAAGGCCAAGAAGCAGGAACTCGACGCCGGCTTCGTGCCGTCGATGCAGAAGATCGCCACCGGCGGCCTGCCGCCTTATACCACCCCGGAGCAATATGCGGAGATGCTCAACGAACTGCGCCGGCTTGCCGCGCAACGTTCTCCGGCGATCCCGCTGCACATGGTCATCGACCAGGAAGGCGACACGAGCCGGGATTTCACCCGCGGCGGTGTCGTGCAGTACGCCTCCAACATGGGAATGGTGGCCAGCAAGAGCCCTGAAACGGCGTACCAGATTGCCTGCTGCATTGCCAAGCAGATGAAAGCGTCCGGCCTCGACATGATCCATTCGCCGGTCGTCGACGTGAACATCAATCCGAACAATCCCGAGATCGGCTACCGCGCCTTCAGCGACGATCCCGAAGTCGTGGCGGAGTATGCCATCGCCATGCTCAAGGGCTTCAAGGAAAACGGCGTGATTGCCGCCGCGAAACATTTCCCCGGGCGCGGCGACTCTGCAACGGACGCGCACCATGCCTGTCCCATGCTCAAGGTGGACAGCGACCGTTTCAACAAGATCGAGTTGTATCCCTACAAGCGCCTCATCGAGGCGGGCATCGACTCCATCATGGTGGCCCACTGCATTTATCCGCACATTGATCCCGACCAGATTTCAACCGTCTCTCGCAAGGTGGTTACCGGCATCCTGCGCGACCAGCTCGGGTTCGAAGGCATGATCACGACCGACAGCATCACGATGGGCGCGCTCATCGATCGTTACGGAATCGGCGAAGCGTGCGCCCGCGCGCTCGACGCCGGGGCCGACGTCATCCTGATGAAAGCCGAGAACCAGTGGCGCGGCGAAATGTTCCACACCATCAAAAAATGGGTCGAGGAAGGAAAAATCAAATCCGAGGAGCTCGACGACAAAGTCCGTCGCATTTTGCGGATCAAGAAACAATACGGCATGTTCGATAAGATGGGCATGGTGGACGCTGCCAAGGCGGCGGTGCCGTACTCGGATCCGATCGTCATCGAGACGTCGAAGAAATCCGCGCAGAAGGCCATTCTCGTCGTGAAGGACGAACTCGGCGCGCTGCCGTTGGACAAGAAAAAGAAAGTGCTGCTCATCAACCAGCAGTACTCGATCAAGACGCCCAATGACGCTTACGACCATCCCGCGCTGTTTTCCCAATTGATGGAGCAGGACTGGCCTTCGCTCCAGACCTACGAGACCAAGTTCGGCCTCGACGCCAAGGATGAGGAAGGCGTCATGAAGTTCGTCAAAGCCAACAAATTTGACCTCATCCTCTGCACCAATTATTATGACCGGCAGGAGAAACCGAACGCCTATGTCAAAGCGCTGATCGACCAGGGCTACCCGGTGGTCTTGATCACCAACACCCCCTATTGCATCAAGGACATCGCCGGGCTTATCCCCTCGGCCAAAACCATCGTGCTCAATATGAACCTTACGCCCGACGGTATGCGCACGGCCAAGGCGGTGTTACTCGGCACCATCAAAGCGGAAGGTTCCTGGCCGCTGTCCAATCACGATCCGTTCAAGCTGCGCAAGTAACCCCCCAAAAAAAAGCCCGTCCCTGTCCATGAAAAAGCTGATCCTCAAAACCCCCTTCAACCGCACGGTTTCCCCTCTCACGGGGTGGACCCGCAATCATTGGGAGGAAACGTTCTATGCGCTGATGAAAGGAATTGTGGACAGCGCGTCGCCGGCGTGTGCGCGCCAGCGCATTCCCGGGCCGCGCAGCCATCATGGGCTCCTGGCCGACGAACTGGAAGGATTCAGCCGCTCGCTGATCATGGCCGGCCCGTGGATGAACAGCTCCAAAACCGGGGCCTATTCATGGCAGGGATCGAAGGTGGACGTCGCCGGTTTTTACCGCAAAGGCATCCTTGCGGGCACCGATCCCAAGCATCCTGAATACTGGGGTGACATCGTCGATTATGCGCAACATCTGGTCGAGATGGCGGCGCTGGCCTGGGGCCTCTATCTCTCCAAGAGCCTGGTCTGGGACAAGTTTTCAGCGACGGAGCAGAAACAGGTCGCCGACTACATGTACCAGTGCACGAAGGTGAAGTATCACAACAACAACTGGATGCTCTTCGGGGTCGTGACCAACGCCGTCCTGAAGAAACTGGGCATGCCGTATTCGCAGGAACAGATCGACCGGTACCTGCTGGCCTGCGATCACATGTACATCGGCGACGGCTGGTATCGCGACGGCCACATCAACCGCATCGATTACTACAACCCCTGGGGGTTTCTCTATTATTACCTGATCTGGGTCATCCTGGACGGGGACTCGAAACCCGATCTTGCGGAAAAACACAAGGAACGGGCGCGCCTTTTTGCCCGCGACCTTCGTTATTTCTATGCCGGTGACGGCAGCGTGCCCTGCTTCGGCCGCTCGATGATTTACCGCTTCGGTTTCCTCTCGCCGCTCGCGCTCGGCCAGCACCTCGGCTGCCTCGACATCCCGGCCGGCGAGGTCAAGACGCTCTGCAACGGCGTGATGAAGTTCTTTTTCTCGAATGAAATCCTGACCGAGCAAAACCATCTCTCGATGGGTTTCCTGCGGCCGTGTGCCGAAATCCTGGAGCACTACTCCTGCGGCGGCTCGCCCTACTGGGCGGCCAAGGCGTTCAATATGCTGATGATCCAGCCGGACGATCCGTTCTGGAAAGTGAAGGAGGAAAAACTGCCGATCCATCGCGAAAGCTTCTCCGTGCCGCTGCACAGCGCGGGCTTGTTGATGGTCGGGGACAAAAAAACCGGCCACGTCCAGCTGATCAACCAGAAGTCCTACCACGACAAACCGGAATACAACGCCAAGTACACCAAGTTCGCCTACTCCTCCATCTTCAGTTACGAGTCCCGGCTGATCTACAAGAACTACAACTGCGACAACATCCTTCAGTTCTCCGCCGACGGAATCAATTTCCGCCAGCGCTGGGAGATGACGCCTCTCTACTGCGAAAAGAATTTCGCCGCTTCAAAATATCCGCTCTACGACGTCGACAAGGACGGCATCATCCACACCTCCATCCTGGTGAAGGACGATTTCATGATCAACCTGCACCAGGTCGAAACGAAGAAGCCGTCCGTGGTGTTCCAGGAAGGCGGCTATCCGCTCGGGTTCGACAAAGGGGCGGCCAAGACCGTGTCGATCAAGGGTGCGGAGGCTGCCTACATAGACGGGAAGCTGACCTTTATCCGGAATCTGCACGGCTACACCAAGCAAGTGCATGCGCTTCCGTTTGCCGACGATATCAATGGATCCAACGTCCGTTATCGCCAGAGCGTGGTTCCCGTGCTCGGTTTCGAAAACGGCACGCAGGAAAAGTTCTACCTGGCGTCCATGGTTTGCGGCCGCGTGGGTACGGATTCCATCAAGAAACTCGCCGGCCTGGTCAAGGGGTTCAAGCTCAAGGGCAATGCGGCTGAAATCGTTTTCTACGACAACGAACGAGCGTTCCTGCAGATCGGCGAAATCCAGGACGTGAAGGTCTCGCTTAACGGCAAGAAGTTTTCCGGCCCCATCGTAGTGGCGCGGGTCTCCAAAGATGGAAAGAAGTGGTTTGTCCTCGAAAGCTCGGGGAAAATCCAGACTGAAGGCACTCAATGAGCCATTATGATTATGCCGTAATCGCGATCTACCTCTGTTTCATCGCGTGCCTCGGGCCGGTCTTTAGCAAGTTCAGCAAGAACTCGAGCGACTTCTTCCGCGGCGGCGGCAACATGCTTTGGTGGATGGTGGGTGCCATGGCCTTCATGTCCCAGTTCAGTTCGTGGACGTTCACGGGGGCGGCGAGCAAGGCCTATGTGGACGGGCCCCTTGTGCTGGCGATTTATTTTGGCAATGGCCTTGGCTATCTCGTGGCCGCGCTCTGGACCGCCGGAAAATTCCGACAGATGCGCGTCGTGACACCCATGGAAGGCATCCGGGACCGGTTCGGCAAATTCAACGAACAGTTTTTCACCTGGGTCTGGATCCCCATCGGCATCGCCTACGCCGCCATCTGGCTCATGGCGGTCAGCACCTTTGTCGCCGTCGTGTTCGGAATGAACATGACCCTGACCATCGTGGGAGTGGGGCTGGTCGTGCTGATTGTCGCTTTCTTCGGCGGGGCGTGGGCCGTCGTGGCGTCCGCCTTCCTGCAGATGCTGCTCCTCACGTGCCTCACCTTGGCGGCGGCGGTGCTGTCCATCTATGCGGTCGGCGATAAATTTGGCGGCGGCGGATTTTTCCACGGCGTGACGGCGTTCGTACAGCATTTCCCCTCTCACTACACGAGCCTGTCGGAAACCCACCGCCTGCCCCTCGTGATGTTTTGGATCGTGGCTATTTTCATAAAACAGGTCTGCACGACCAATAACATGAAGGATGCGGACCGGTTTTTGTGCGCGAAGGATACCAGGAACGCGAGCCAGGCTTCCCTGTTGGCGGCCATCCTTTTTATCGTCGGCCCCATCATCTGGTTCATTCCGCCCATGGCCGCCGCGATCCTCTATCCGGATCTTTCGGTCATTCCGCAACTGCACGGCCTGAAGAATATAAGCGAGGGAGCCTATGTGGCCATCGGGCTCAAGTGCATGCCGGTCGGGATGATCGGCCTGATGATGAGCGCAATTTTCGCCTCGACGATGGCCACCATGGATACAGGCCTGAACAAGAACGCGGGCATTTTCGTCCGGAACTTCTACATGCCTGTCCTCCGCAAGCATGCGAAGGAAACAGAATACATGATTGCGAGCAAAGTCGCCTCGTTTGTGCTGGGCATCCTCATCATCCTTGTGACCTACGCTTTTTCAAAATCCCAGTTGGGCATATTTGATATCATGAACCAGTTTAGCTCCATGGTGGCCTTGCCGTTCATTCTGCCGCTGATCTGGTGCATTTTCATCAAGCGGACGCCGTCCTGGGCCGGCTGGAGCACGGTTTGCGTTGGATTCCTGACGTCGTTTCTCTTTTACAACTATGTGGACCCGGCATTTTTCCCGAGACTGGTCGGGCTCCACTCCTCCGTTAGTCCCGACCAAATGGCTGCCCGGTTGTCAACGATGGCCGGATTGATCGGGCTCCATTCCCCGATCCAGCCGAAAGAAATTGCGGACTACACCCTGATCGGCAGCACCGTTATAAACGTGGTCGTGGGTTCACTTTGGTTTCTGGGAACGGCGCTGTTCGCCCGGTTCAATCCGGCGGAATATAATAAGCAGGAAGAGGAGTTTTTCGAGCGGCTGCACACGCCCGTCCTCTCCGATCCCGCGCAAGCCAAGCTGATGGACATGGCTCAATTGCAGACCCTGTCCAAGTTATGCCTTCCCTATGGAGGCTTCATCATGCTGCTCGCGGCGATTCCCAATCCGTTGGGCGGACGGCTATGTTTCATTTTCTCCGGCGGCATGATCGTCGGCGTCGGGCTGCTCCTGCGATGGAAGGCCAGCCGCCTGGCGCTGCTCTACAAGCCGATGGCGGCGGATCAACCAGGCCAGAATGTGGCGGCGGGCCAATGATTCATGGCGGGCGCGCGATCTTGAGTTACAGCAAAAAATGAAGGCAAAATCACTTTTGCGCAGGCTGCTCTCCCTTGGCTTTTTGCTCACGCTTTGTCTCTCGGCCGCAACTTTGCGCGCGCAATCGCCCGTCGCGTTGCAGGTGGACCTTGCCCATCCCGGGCGGGTCGTGCCGGCCGATTTCTGCGGGTTGAGTTACGAGATCAAAATGGTTCTCCGGCACGACACCACGAAAAAGTATTATTTCAGCCCGGACAACGGGCCGCTGGTCAGTGCCTTCAAGACGCTTGGCGTGAAACATCTGCGCGTCGGCGGCAACACTGCAGAAAGGCCAAGTGTCGCCATCCCTGGCGAACCCGATATCGACAGCCTTTTCGGCTTTGCCCAGGCCGCCGAGGTCAAAGTACTCTACACCTTGCGGCTGGAGGGCAACACCACGGCGGCTGCCGCCGGAACCGCGAAATATGTCATGGATCATTACCGGGACCGCGTTTCCTGTTTCACGGTGGGAAACGAGCCGGATAAACCCTGGAAATATCCCGATTACCTCGCGGAATGGAAAAAATTCACCGCCGCCATCCTGTCACCGGATTGTGCACCGGATGCGAAATTCTGCGGGCCGAGCGCCCGGCACCAGAAGGTGGAGTTTGCCAGGCTTTTCGCCAACGACATGGGCGGTTGGGCCCACTTGGCTTACGTGACCGAGCATTATTATCCGCGCGGGGACGGTGATAAAGTCACCGATCCCGCGAAGGAGCGCAGGCTTCTCCTGTCGCCTGGCCTGTACCAAGGTTATCGGAAATTTTATGATGCCTTTGTGCCTGAGGCGAAGGCCAAGGGAACCGGCTATCGCCTGGAGGAGACCAACAGCTATGGCCGTGGCGGTGCGGCTGGCGCGAGCGATACTTTCGCCGCGTCGTTATGGAGCGTGGATTATCTTTATTGGTGGGCGTGGCACGATGCGCTCGGGGTCAATTTTCATGCCGGTCAAAAAGAGCCGCGAGGCGTGTCCGGCCCGAACCGGCCGAATCTCTACACCCCTTTGACGTTGTTGCCGAATGGCATCAAAGTGTTACCAATGGGATACGGCATGAAGCTGTTCAACCTGGGAGGCCAGGGCCGCCTGGTGCCGGTCAATGTCACCGCCAATCCGGACCACCTGAACCTCGCCGCTTACGGCACGCTCGCTTCCGATCAGGCGCTATTCATTACGGTTCTGAACAAGGAATTTGGCGCCAAGGGCCACCCGGCAAAGCTGACCATTAATTCCGGACGGCCTGGAGCCGGCGGCAAAATCATCTTCATGTCCGCTCCTGGGGGGGATATCACGGCGGTCGGAGGCATCACGATCGGAGGAGCGGGGATAATGGAAGACGGAAGTTGGGGTGGAAAGTGGTCGGATCTGCCGGCCGTTGCCCAAGATGGCTCCGTGACCGTTGTTGTCCCGGCGGCGTCCGCGGCCGTGATCGAGCTGCCAGCGAAGTGAGCCAGCCCGCTTTCAATCACAACTAAACATTAAATGATAACAAAATTCCTGACGGGCCGGCTGCTCGCCCTTGGCTTCTCGCTTACGCTTTGTCTTTCGACCGCAACCCTGCGCGCGCAATCGCCGGTTGCTTTGCAGGTGGACCTCGCCCATCCCGGGCGGGTTGTGCCTGCCGATTTCTGCGGGTTGAGTTACGAAATCAAGACGGTCCTTCCCAACGCCGCCACCGGGAAACATTATTTCAGCCCGGGCAATGAGCCGCTCATCCGCACCTTCAAAACGCTTGGGGTAAGCCATCTGCGCGTCGGCGGCAACACGGCGGAAAGAGCGACGGTTCCCATCCCCGACACACCCGACATCGACAGCCTTTTTGGCTTTGCCAAGGCCGCCGATGCCAAGGTGATCTATACGGTGCGGATGCAGGGCAACAGCCCCGCGGCGGCCGCCGGAGTCGCGAAGTATGTCATGGACCATTACCGGGACCACGTTTCCTGTTTCACGGTCGGAAACGAGCCGGACAAGCCCTGGAAATATCCCGCTTATCTCGAGGAATGGAAAAAGTTCACCGCGGTCATCCTGTCGCCGGACTACGTGCCGGACGCAAAATTCTGCGGGCCGAGCCCCCGGCAGCAGGGTGTGGAGTTTTCGAAGCTTTTTGCCCATGACATGGGCGGTTGGGACCACCTGGCCTTCCTGACCCAGCATTATTATCCAGGCGGAGATGGTGATAAATTGACTGATTACGCCGGCTCGCGTGCGCGGCTCCTGTCGCCCGACCTGTACCAAGTCTACCAGAAATTCTACGACGTCTTTGTGCCTGCGGCGAAAGCCAAGGGAACCGGCTATCGCCTTGAGGAAGCCAACAGCTACAGCCTCGGTGGTGCGGTTGGCGCGAGCGATACTTTCACCGCGTCATTGTGGAGCGTGGATTATCTGTATTGGTGGGCGTGGCACGATGCGCTGGGGATAAATTTTCACACCGGCCAAAAAGTGAAGCGGGGCCTGCCCGGCCCGGACAAAGCGAATATCTATACCGCTTTGACGTCGTCGCCAAAGGGTATCGAGGTTCTGCCGTTGGGTTATGGCATGAAGCTGTTCAATTTGGGAAGCCAGGGCCGGTTGGTGCCGGTCAATGTCGCTTCCAATCCGGACCACCTGAATCTCGCCGTTTACGGCACGCTCACTTCCGACCAGACACTGTGCATTACGGTTCTGAACAAAGGGTATGGCGCGACAGCGCGCCCGGCCAAACTGGTCATCAATTCCGGCCTGCCTGGGGCCCGTGGCAAAATTATCTTCATGTCCGCCCCGGGCGGCGACATCGCGACGGTCGAAGGCATCACGATTGGAGGAGCGGGAATAAATAAAGACGGAAGTTGGAGCGGAAAGTGGTCGGACTTGCCGGCCGCTTCCGAGGATGGGGCCGTGACCGTTGTCGTGCCGGCGGCATCCGCCGCCGTGATCGAGCTGCAGGGGAAGTGATACCAACGTCCCCTCCCAATTAGAGCATTTGAACTTATCATGCACAGATAGCCGCAATGATAAAAGAATCCCTGGGAGTCTTGAGATGAAACTGAGTTGAGGGTGGAGCGCGTCGTCTCGACGCGCTCAAATGGAAGAGGGAAGACCCGAAATAAACGCGTCAGGACGACGCGTTCCACCATTTTACTTATGTGCACAATATCTTGATATGCTCTAGACTTTTGAGCCATGCAGCTGTGGTAGGGCGAGGCGTCCCCGACGAGCCGTTCGACCTCGCTCACGGCTACAGGCGCGGCGTGCCCGGCGGTCGCGCCCTACCAAAGTCCAAATGCAAGAGGCGAATGGTATTATTTATAGAGCCAGTAATGCTGGCTGAATTCCTGGTAGATTTTGTCGCGCGCGCGCCAGTCGGCGAGAAAAGCCTCGACGTTGACCTTCGCGCCATCGTGCCGCAGCGCCTCGAAGAACGCGGTCGAACCCATGTGTCGGAGGAAGCCCTCGGCTTGCGCCTTGTTCGCGGTGGCAAATGGATTCCTCGGCTCCAGCTGGCAGGCCAGCTTCATCATGTAAAAACTCAATTCGGTCGGTTGCCAGGCATCCCAGTCGGTCACTTCGGCGTAAACGCCGGTCATCGCCTGGCCGTTTTTCGCCGGCACGCTGACCAGGCTGAATTTCATGCCGGGCAGGTGGAGCGCATTCAAATCGCGCTCGAGCACATCGCCCTTGATCGCGTGGTGCGCGATGCCCCGGAAGGGATATTCGGTGCCGATGCCGTGCGTGAAATCGCCCAGGTACGTGCCCAGCCCGACCGTCGCGTAGCCCACGCACGCGGCGAAATCCGGAACATAAGGCGAGGTCGGCACGAACCTCAGCCCCGTCTCCGGCCAGCGCATCGCGCGCCGCCAGCCGCGCATCGGGACAATCGTGAGTTTGCCGCGCTCGCGCACGGACTCGGGCACATTGAGCACGCCGGGCACCTCCTTGGCCATGAGCGCGAGTTCGCCGATGGTCAGCCCATGAACGTATGGTACGCAGAATTCGCCCACGTAGCTCGTCCACTGTTTGTCGAGCGGCGGGCCGCCCACCTTCAACCCGCCGAGCGGGTTCGGCCGGTCGAGCACCACGACCGACACGCCGTTTTCAAAACACGCCTCCATCGCCACTTTCATCGCACTCACGAACGTGTAGCTGCGGCTGCCGATGTCCTGCAGGTCGATCACGAGCGCGTCGAGGCCCTTGAGCTGCGCCTTGGTCGGTGCGTGCGTTCGGCCGTTGTAGAGTGAAAACACCATCAGGCCGGTGCGTGGATCAAGATGATCGGGATAGGTCTTTTCCGCCGGCATCTCGTTGTAGAGGCCGTGCTCGACGCCGAAAAGAGCGACGAGTTTCACGTTCGGCGAGTGGCGCAGCACGTCGATGGTGCTCACGCCGAAGCGGTTCACGCCGGCCGGGTGGGTGAGCAGGCCGATCCGTTTGCCTGCGATGGGGGCGAAGTGATTCGCCGCCAGCACGTCGATGCCAAGCATGACGGAAAAAACCGGCTCGGCCCGCGGTACCGCGATCGCCGCCGGCGAGGGGGAAGGTTTTTGGGCCGCAGTGGGCGGGGTTGCGGCCGGGCGGTCCGACGCGCAGCTGAAGCCACCGAGCAACACGAAGAAAAATGCCATCGCTTGGGGCCAACGGAATGCGCGGGAGAAAGCAGTCATCGAGCTTTCCACTTTGCTTTGCGCCTCCACCTCGTCGAGCCGGAATGCGCCGGAACTTTTGATTTTAAACCATGGGCGCATGGATGCACGCAAATCACAAACGACAATGTCCAAACGACAAAAAACTGGATTTTTAAATCCCAACTCCAGCGCGGCCTGAAAAGTGTAACCTATTGGGTTACACTTTAGCCAACGCTAGAGTAAGAATCCCGAGTGATTTGTCTTCATGTTCAATTTCTGGCCATGTCATCCGTAGCCTTGGCGAAGGATGGCTCCCGGGTTCCTTGCTGTAATCGCCTGATTTTTGGATGTTTTTGTGTTTGGATCTTTGCGCTTGTGATTTGCGCGGGTCATCGCCTGCGGCGCTGGAGCAGGTTGACGGCGAGCAGCAGGGTGAACGAGACCAGCAGCAGCACGGCGGCGTAGGCGTGGGCGAGCGGGTAGTTGAGCTTTTGCACTTCATCGTAGAGCGCGATGCTGGCCACCCTGGTTTTGCCCGGAATCGAGCCGCCGATCATGAGCACGACGCCGAACTCGCCGAGCGTGTGGGCAAAGCCAAGGGTGAGCCCGGCGAACAACCCGCGACGCGCAAGCGGAAGGTGCAGGCGCAGCCAAACGCGGTGCGGTGCGGCGCCGAGTGTCCGGCCGGCGTCGAGCAGCTCGGGTGGCACGGCCCGTAGCGCGGCCTGGAACGGCTGGACGGCAAAGGGCAGCGAGTAAATCACCGAGCCGGCGACAAGGCCCGGAAAACTGAACGCGAGCGGTGCGCCGAATACATGCAGCCATGCCTGGCCGGCGACGTGTTGCGGCGAAAAGGCCATGAGCAGATAAAATCCAATGACCGTCGGCGGCAGCACGATCGGCAGCGCGACCAGCGTCTCGAACACGGGCGCGAGGCGGCAGCGCGTGGTGTTGAGCCAGTGCGCAAGGGGCAGGCCGAGCATACCGAGCAGCAGCGTGGTACACGCGGCCAGCTCGATCGTGAGGCCGAGCGATTGCCAGAGGCTGGCCGGAAAGCCGGAAAAAACGGAAGGGGAGTTGCCCACACCTGCAATTAGGCAGAATTGTCATTCCGAGCGAAGAGAAGAATCTCATTTAAACGAACGGGCGATGCGACCACGCCCAGGGAAAATTGAGCGGCACGTCGCCCACGGGCTTGGCGGAAGTTTTCTTCGGATGGGTCTGCGGTACAGCAGCCCGAGCGGAGTATCTTTGCCCTCGAGCTGGGCAGAAACTTTTTCCGCCGGGGATGTTTGGGTAATGTCCGAGGCAGTACGGGCAGGCTGTTCCAGGATGGTTACGCGCTGATTACAGCCGGGAAACGAATTCGTCCGTGGTTTCTCAAATACCAGTTGTGCAATGTCATATATGAATTCCGCCGCTATTAAATAAACAACGCCATGCTCATGCTAATAATAAGCTGGGCAATTGTTTTTTACCGCAAGTCGTTTTCATTTGACGACATCCATCATGGGGGCATGATTTTTTCATTCATATATGAATTATTAATTCATATATGAACTTATCGTTTCCCTCTATAAAAATGAAAATCAACTTACGGCGTTCCTTGGCCTGCGGCCTTCTCCTTCTGGCCACCACCGCCGGCCTGCTCCGGGCCGATCGTGCGGCCGACCTGCGCAACGAAAGGATCCCTCCCGGCCATAAAATGCACCCGCCGCTGCACCTGGCGATCGTGCCTGACGGAGTATCGGGCCCGACGGGCTACACGCCGCAGCAGCTGCGGCGCGCCTACGGAATCGACCAGCTTGGCACCACCGGCGCGGGACAAGTCATCGCGATTGTCGATGCCTACGGCAGCTTCAGCGCCCAGGCGGATCTCGACACGTTTTCCGCCGCTTTTAATATTCCGAGCACCGCCCTTAGGATTTTTTTCCCCCAGGGCTTTCCTCCTGGAGATAGCGATTGGGCGGGCGAGACGTCGCTGGACGTCCAGTGGGCGCATGCCATCGCTCCCAGCGCCACCCTTTGCCTCGTGGTGGCCAAATCATCGGATACGACCGATCTGTTGGCCGCGGTGGACTATGCCGCGAGCCTCCCAGGGGTAAGCCAGGTTTCCATGAGCTGGGGCGGTCCGGAATATTCCACGGAGTACACCTCTGACTTCCATTTCAACGTCCCGGGAGTGACGTTTTTTGCTTCATCCGGGGATAACGGTGCCGGCGTAAGTTATCCCGCGGCTTCTCCCGATGTCGTCGGCGTCGGGGGAACTTCACTTTTCCTCGATTCGTCGGGCAACTACGTTTCGGAATCGGCGTGGTACGATGTGGATACAATGAAGGGCGGCGGCGGCGGGGTCAGCATTTATGAGCCTGCGCCAAGTTATCAGTCCGGTTGGTGGAGCGGGCGCGCCGTGCCCGATGTGGCTCTCGATGCCGACCCAGCCACGGGCGTTCCGGTCTATCTCTCAGGAAACGGCTGGGGACAATTTGGCGGCACGAGCTTGAGCGCCCCGGCATGGGCCGGGCTCTGTGCGATCGCGAATTCCATGGCTCCGCAATCGCTTAATTCTGCCCCCGCCATTTTTTACTCGCTCGCAAATGCGAACTACGCCGGCTATTATCATGACATAACTTCGGGGTGCAATCCCCTGTATTGCGCCGATGCCGGCTACGATTTGATTACGGGTCTGGGCACGCCGGTGGCCAATCAGCTGCTCGTGGCGCTGGCTGGAGGTTTCTCGCCGCAAGCCGCCGCCCCGGTGTTTTACCCCGGGGCCGGATCTTATGCCGGCACGCAGAATGTGATCATCCTTTCCGCGACCCCTGGCGCGTCCATTCGCTATACGACGGACGGCAGCACGCCCACGGAAACCCATGGCGTGCCTTATTCGGCCCCGATTCCGGTCAGCGCGGCGGCCACACTCAAGGCCGTCGCTTACGAGAGCGGCCTGGCCGACAGCGCGGTGACCAGCGCCAGCTACACCTTTCTTCCGCAAGCCGCCGCTCCCACGTTCAGCCTGGCCGCCGGCACCTATACAATCGAACAAGTGATGACGATTTCGACCGCGACCGGCGGCGCTTCCATCCGCTATACCGTCGATGGAAGTACACCAACCGAGACCTATGGCACGCTCTACACGGGCCCGGTGGCCCTTACTCTTCCGGCAACCGTGCAAGCCATTGCCTATAAGAGCGGAATGATTGACAGTTCATTGGCCGCCACCAACTACACGATCAATAGCTTGAGTCTCCTCTACAGCTTGTCGGATGTCGCGAACGGCGGGGTCAAGTGTGATGCAGCGCTGCTTTTGGCCACAGACGGCAATTTTTATGGCACAACGAACGAAGGCGGTGGCAGTGCATTCGATGGCACGGTATTTAAGATGACCCCGGCTGGTAGCCTGACCTCGTTGGCCTCGTTTAACGGGACCAATGGGGCCCATCCTGTGGCGGCACTGGTGCAGGGCGGCGACGGCAACTTTTACGGCACGACTGTGGATGGTGGCAGCGGCGGCGACGGCGTTGTGTTCATGATGACTCCCGCCGGTGTCCTCACCGACTTGGTGTCGTTCAACGGCGCCAACGGCGCCCATCCTGAGGCCGCCTTGGTACCGGGCAGCGACGGCAACTTCTATGGCACAACCTGGGGCGGGGGCAGTGCCAGCGACGGCACCGCCTTTAAGATGACTCGGGCGGGAATCCTCACGACTTTGGTTTCCTTTAATGGGGCCAATGGGGCCAATCCAGATGCGGAGTTGGTGCAGGGCAGCGACGGCAACTTCTATGGCACGACCGCAAATGGAGGCAGCGCCAACTATGGCACCATATTCAAACTAACTCCCGCCGGCATTTTGACCACGCTGGTCACCTTTAACGGCCCCAATGGCGCTTATCCTTACGCGTCCCTGACGCTCGGTCGGGACGGCAATTTCTACGGCCTGACAGATAGTGGAGGCAGCACGTATGTTTCCACGAATGACCTGGGCAACGGCACCGCCTTTAAAATGACTTATGCGGGTGTCTTCACCACCTTGGTCTCGTTTGACGGAATTAGCGTGGTCAACCCTGACGTGAGCCTCGTCCAAGGCACGGACGGCAATTTTTACAGCACCGACGTTAATGGAGGCGCCTATTCCTACGGAGCAGGTAATGTCTTCAGGATGACCCCGGAAGGCGCCGTGACCGTCCTGAGCTGGTTTGACGGCGACGATGGGGTAAATCCTGTCGCCCGGCTTGCCCAGGGCGCCAATGGCAATTTCTATGGCACAACCGACAGTGGGGGCGCCAATGACTGGGGAGCAATTTTTGAACAACTCCTTCCGCCATCGGTGGCTGCCCCCGCCTTCAGTCCTGGCGCCGGCACCTATACGGGTGCGCAAAACGTGACGATCTCAACCGCGGCCAGTGGCGCCGCCATCCGCTATACGACGGACGGGAGCATTCCCACCGAAGTCACCGGCACGCTATATTCCGGCCCAGTGACAATCAGCGGATCCGCTACCCTGAAGGCCATTGCTTACAAAGTCGGTTACACCGACAGCTCGCTGACCAGCGGAACCTACGCGCAAAGCGTCCCGGTTTCGCCGGGCACTGGTTTCTACAACGCTCCGATCGCGTCATCGCAGACCGCCGCCTTTACCGCGAGCTTCGACGCCTCGCCGTCGATCTCTCCGATCAACGCCGTGGTCGGTTTATCCAGCGGCTCGCAGACAGCCTATGCCGGCATTTCCTGCCTCGCCCGTTTCAACACCTCCGGCCAAATCGATGCTTACAATGGCGCCTCCGGCTATCAGGCCGCCAACGCGATTCCGTATTCCAAAGGGCTGACCTATCACTTCCGGATGGTGGTCAACCCACCCGCGAATGTCTACTCGGTCTATGTCACGCCGCCCGGCCAGTCGGAAATCCTGGTGGGCAGCAATTTCGGCTTCCGCAAGTCGGTGACCAGTCTGAACACCTGGACGATCGACGTGAACAGCAGTCCCGGCGGCACGCTGACGGTGAGCAATTTGGCCATCGTGGAAAATCAAGTCGCGGCTCCAACCTTCAGTCCCGCCGCCGGCACCTATACGAGCACGCAGTCGGTGACGATCAGTTGCGCGACGAGCGGCGCTTCCGTCCGCTTCACGACCGATGGGAGCACGCCGACCGAAACCGTCGGCACTCTCTATTCCAATCCGGTCTCGATCGGCACCATCACGACCCTCAAGGCCATCGCCTATAAGGCCGGCATGACGGACAGCTTGATCAACTCCGGTGCATATACCTTGCAAGCAGTGACACCGACGTTCAGTCCCATCGCCGGTACCTATACCAGCGTGCAGATGGTGGCGGTATCCACCGCGACGAGCGGCGCCTCCATCCGCTACACGACGGACGGCAGCACGCCGACCGAAACCGCCGGCTTCCTCTATTCCGGCCCGGTCCCGATCGGCGCGACCACGACGCTCAGTGCGATCGCCTACAAGGGCGGCCTGATGGACAGCGCGGTGACCTCCGGTCTTTACACGATCAACCTGCCGTTCCAGGTCGCCGCGCCGACGTTCAGTCCCGCCGCCGGCACCTACACGAGCGCGCAGACGGTGACGATCTCGACCGCGACCAGTGGTGCGTCCATCAGGTTCACGACGGACGGCAGCACGCCCACGGAAACCCATGGCGCGATCTATTCCGGCGCGATCGTGCTCAACAAAGTCACGACGCTCGAGGCCATCGCCTACGAGAGCGGCATGGCGGACAGCTATGTGATGTCCGGACTTTACACCATCAGCACGCAGTCGCAGGTGGCGAAGCCGGTCTGCAGCCCGACGGCCGGTGTTTACACGGGGGCGCTCTCGGTTGCCCTTACTACGACGACCCCCGGCGCCACGATCCGCTACACGACCGATGGCAGCATACCAAGCGAAGGCGCTGGCACGATTTATTCGAGTCCAATCCCGATTGCCAGCTCCACGCCGGTGATAGCGGTCGCTTATGAGCCAGGCATGATCGACAGCGCAGTTGCCTACAATTTTTTTGGGATAAGTCCGTTGACGGCAAATATACTGTATCGCTTTACATCGGCGTTTTCTAATCCTTACGCGGGCGTGGTGCAGGGCAGTGACGGCAATTTTTACGGCGTGACCACTAGTGGCGGCAGCAATGCCGACGGCACGGTTTACAAAATGACTCCGGCCGGCGTTGCCACGGTTTTGGCTTCGTTTGCCGGCGCGGGTCTGAGTTATCCGGACGCCCCGCTGCTCCAGGGCAGCGACGGCAACTTTTACGGGACAACCGAGTCGGGAGGCAGTAGCGACGACGGCACGGTTTTTGAAGTGACCTCGGCGGGTGTTATGACCACCTTGGCCTCGTTTAACGGCAACAATGGAGCCGATCCTCAAGCCGGCCTGATCCAAGGCACTGACGGCAATTTTTATGGTACGACCCACGATGGGGGTAGTGCCGGCTACGGCACGGTCTTTAAGCTGACGCCAGCCGGCGCGCTGACGACGCTGGTTTCCTTCACCGGCTATAATGGCGCCGCGCCTGCGGCTGCTCTGGTGCAGGGCAGCGACGGCAACTTCTATGGCACGACCGCAATTGGAGGCAGCGGAACGTACGGCACGGTCTTTAAGGTGACCCCCGCAGGGGTGATGACCCCCTTGGTTTCGTTTAACGGGGACAACGGCGCCTTTCCCGCCGCGGCCTTGGTGTTGGCCAGCGACGGCAATTTCTATGGCACGACCGAGGGCGACGATGTGTATTTTTTTGGCACGGTCTTTAAGCTGACACCGGCCGGCGCGCTAACCACCTTGATTTCATTCAATGGCTACAGTGAAGACGCCCCTGGCACTCTGTTGCAGGGGCGCGATGGCAATTTCTATGGACTTACCAAGGGGGGCAATAGCCCACCCACGATCTTTGAGATGACGTCCACCGGCATGTGGTCCGACTTGGCGACGCTCGCCGATCCGAGTTTTAATAATCCTGAGGGGCTAATTCAAGCCAGCGACGGCAACCTCTATGGGGTGAGCCAAGGTATGAGCAGCCCGAATTTGGGGGCAGTTTTTGAACTGGTCCTTGCGCCGCAAGCGGCGCCGCCGACGTTCAGTCCTCCGGCCGGTACTTATAGTAATGTTCAGACGGTGACGATCACCAGCACGACCAGCGGCGCATCCATCCGTTACACGACGGACGGCAGCATCCCGAGCGAGACCGCCGGCGCGCTCTATTCCGGCCCGGTTTCAATCTCCACCACCGGCCTCACGCTCAAGGCGATCTCCTACAAGGCCGGCCTGTTGGACAGCTTTGTGAACACGGGTGTTTACACCCTGCAAGCGGCCGCTCCGACGTTCACTCCCCCGGCCGGTACGTATACGAGCGCACAGGCGGTGACGATCACCAGCACGACCAGCGGTGCATCCATCCGTTACACGACGGACGGCAGCACGCCGAGCGAAACCGCCGGCACGCTCTACTCCGGTCCGGTCACGATCAGCTCTACCATGACCTTGGAAGCAATCGCCTACGAAGCCGGATTTGCCGACAGCCCGATCACCAACGGCCCCTACACGATTGCGCTGCCGCAGGTGGCTGCGCCGACCTTCAGCCCCCCGGCCGGCACGTATACAAGCGCGCAGACGGTGACGATCACGTCAACGACGAGCGGTGTCTCGATCCGCTACACGACGGATGGCAGCACGCCGTCGGAGACCGCCGGTACGCTTTATTCGAGTCCGGTGAGCATCAGCGTCACGACCACGCTCAAGGCGATGGCCTTCAAGAGTGGCATGGCGGACAGCCCGGTTACCACCGGTGTCTATACCATCAACCTATCACAGGTGGCTGCGCCGACCTTCAGCTCCCCGGCTGGCACGTATACAAGCGCGCAGACGGTGACGATCACGTCAACGACGAGCGGTGCCTCGATCCGCTACACGACGGATGGCAGCACGCCGTCGGAGACCGCCGGTACGCTTTATTCGAGTCCGGTGAGCATCAGCGTCATGACCACGCTCAAGGCGATGGCCTTCAAGAGTGGCATGACGGACAGCCCGGTTACCACCGGTGTCTATACCATCAATACTGTGACGAGGTCGCTGACCGGCACCTCGAGCGATGGATGGCATGCGCTG
>Ga0210402_10001662_pt1 | contig 22684 bp, 21 predicted proteins | sample IncBWC7MmetaG_FD_161055 | JGI IMG/M metagenome (GOLD analysis project Ga0210402, IMG submission 161055) | Forest soil microbial communities from Barre Woods Harvard Forest LTER site, Petersham, Massachusetts, United States - Inc-BW-C-7-M | ecosystem: Environmental > Terrestrial > Soil >... | reverse complement strand
TCGGCCTGGTTCCTATCGGCCTGGTTCCTATCGGCCTGGTTCCTATTGGCCTGGTTCACACTGTCCTGGTTCCGATTGGTTTGGTGCGATCCGCGCGCGGGCTGGGCGAAGAACGCGACAACGGGAAAAAGAACGGCGGTTGCGGCGGCCAGGTAAGCCCGTTTGTATGGCTTGGGACGAGCCCGCCGGAGTATGCGAGGGGCGGTCGCCTGGAGGAATCGCAATCGCAACAGCGGATCGCGGATCTGCCGCGCCGTCCACTCCACCAAAGACTTTGTCTTCATGTTTTCTCAATGAACCGGCAGAATCGAATCGGCAGAATCCGGCTGCAAGCTTATAGTGCCGGCTGGTCTGACAATTTCGCAAAATATTGTTGAGAAAATCTTTCCCTTCGGAGACTACATTGGCAAGTACCCACTCTCATCAGACGGAGTTGCGCAGGTTCCGGTGAACCCGCCGCAAGCAGGTTAACCGCGTCCTGAAGTTCGGCCGCCCGGAATGAGACTGAAGATCCAATCGGTGAACAAAGAATCGATCCGGCAGGTGGTCAAGCTGGCGGGCCGGATGGCGGACCAGGTCGACCGTCTGCGCTACCTGCGCGGCACGGTAACGGTAGGCCCAGGGACGCCGCGGCTCCATGCGATGGCGGTCTGGATTGTTGCCGCGGCGGTGTGCGCCGTGGTAGTTGCATTGGTGCTCTGGAGCAAATCTTAGGAGATGTGTTTCATGAATAACAACGAAGTAGACAACCTTCCGCTGGGCCTCGACGTCGGCACGAGCCGAATTGTGGTGGCGAGGAATCGGGACAAGACATATCAATACGAAACCCAACTCAACGCGTTCATCACGCTGCCGTATTCGAAGTTGGCGCAAAGCCTGTTGGAGAAGGAATCGGTATTCCACGAGGTAGCCGGCGACGAAATCGTGGTCGCCGGGAACGACGCGCAGAAGTTTGCCGAAATCTTTCACGTTGAGACCCGCCGGCCGATGTTGCACGGGGTGCTCAATCCGCAGGAGCCGCACAGCCTGACGGTGATCCGCCGCATCATCACGAAGCTGGTGGGGGAGGCCGGCACGGAAGGGCGGAAGATCTTCTTCAGCGTGCCGGCGCCGACGGGCAAGGCGGAGGAGGGGATTGCTTATCACCAGGCGTCGATCCGGCAGATCCTGGTCGAGTTGGGATACCAGGCGCAGCCGATCGAGGAAGGGCTGGCGGTGGTGTTCGCCGAGATGAGTGCGTCGAATTACACGGGAATCGGGATTTCCTGCGGCAGCGGATTGTGCAATGTCTGCCTGTCGGTGCTCTCAGTTCCGGTGATCAGCTTCAGCGTGCCGAAAGCGGGCGATTTCATCGACGCTCAGGCGGCTGCCGTGACGGGCGAGTTGTCTACGAGGATGCGGGTGCACAAGGAGAATACGTTCCGGCTGAACGGGCTCTCCGGAGACAGGGTGGCGAATGCGTTGACGGTCTACTACGACGATGTGATCCGCACCCTGACCAGCACGCTGCGCAGCACCATCTCTTCCACGCAACGGCTGCCGAAGCTGGATCAATCGGTGCCGGTGGTGTTGAGCGGAGGCACGGCGATGCCGAAAGGCTTCCTGGTCCGGTTCGAGGCGGCGTTGCGTGCCGAGGACTTCCCGATCCGCATCGCCGAAGTGCGGATTTCCGACGACCCGCTGCATTCGACCGCGCGCGGCGCCCTGATGGCGGCTCTCTGCTAACTTAGCGCACCGTTTCATAAATACAGTCGCGTATTTCGACGAAACCGCTCCCTAACGGTCGCGGCTCTGATCGGAGCCGCGCGCGTTAATCGGAGCCGCGCGCGTTAGCAAGCGGTTTCCCGATACGCCGACGTATTTCTGAAACGACCGACTTAGCGCGCTGGAGGGCGCGCCTGAGGCCGCGTTGGAGGATGGATCAACGGAATGGCCTCGCGGCGGCCCCTGCGATAGATGCGGAAATCCGCAAGATCTTTGGTAATCACGGGATAGTTGGGATGCATCTCGCTCAGCCGGATCAGGCAGAGATCCGCCAGATCCGGCTCGCGATCGGCATAGCGCACCGCGAGTTCGTCCAGCCGCGTAAGATTCTCGCTCAGCACGAATGCGGAACGCACCAGGCCTTCGCGCACCAGCGCCAGCGTGACGGCGCTGCTGCGAAGGTGAAACGCGGTTTCGGCCAACACGGCTTCGCAAGTCAGCAGCGGCTCGGTCACCCTTTCGGCGATGCCGACCGCCCATTGGTGGTGATCATCTTGCCGGTTGCAGAACGCCACCAAAAGGCCGGTGTCCGCAATCGCTTTCAGTTGCGGGCGAAGCCTTTTCGCGTCGAGAGGTCTTCCGGACCCGAGACCGCGCCGGCCAACCGGAGGAACGGCCGCCCTTCGGACTGGCGGCCCTTTTCGAGTTCTTCGCGAATGATCCGGCCCTTGGGCACACCCATCTTACGCGCGGTCTGGTCAAGCCGCTCCGCGAGATCTTCGGGTAGGCGCACGGTGATTGCGTTACTCATCTGTTGAAGTGTGACACACATAGATGCTTTAGTGGAAGAGGCGCGGCGCGAAGTCGCGGAGGTCGTAGCGCCACGTCTGCCATTCGTGGGCGAACGGGCACTCGAAGAAGACGTTCTTGACTCCAGCCTGGTCCAGCGCGTCGTGGGCCGCCTGCGCGGTGTCGTGCATCCCTTGCTCCCCGGTCCCCGCGCCGAACCACAGCAGACGCACCTTCTTGTTGAAGGCCGCGGCGTCCTGGAATACGCCGGCATATGCCGTCTTCACATCGAAGTTGCGGATGGCGCCGCTGAAAGAGCCAATGTACGCGAACAGGTCCAGGTGGGTGAGCCCGATCTGCAATGCCTGCCCGCCGCCCATGGAAAGGCCGGCGATGGCCCGATGCTCGCGGTCCGTCCTGGTGCGGTAGGTGGCGTCCACCATCGGGATCAGGTCGTCGATTAGCACCTCACCAAAGGCCTGATTTCCCGGAATGTTTGCGGTGGCTCCAGGCTTGGCGGCCACCATGCCGTTTTCCATCACCACGATCATTGGCGGCGCGCTCCTGGCCGCAATCAGGTTGTCCAGGATGAAATTGGCGCGGCCCTGCGCCGTCCAGCCGCGTTCGCTCTCGCCGGCGCCGTGCTGGAGATAGAGAACCGGGTAGCGCGCCGCCGGGTTGCGGTCGTAATCGGGCGGCGTGTAAACGTAAGCCTGACGCCATTGGTCGGTGGTCTTCGAAAAATACGGACGCACCCGCACCTCGCCGTGCGGCACGTCCTTGGTGGCGTAGAAGTCCACCTTGTCAGGCACCTCCACGGCGCTGGTTTCCCGGCCCCAGCCGAAGTAGGTTTCGCTGGCGGGGTCGTTGGCTTGGAAGCCGTCCACCAGGAACCAGTAGTAGTGGAAGCCCGGGAGCGCGGGCGGCGTGGTCACGGTCCAGAAGCCTTTTTCGTCGCGCGCCATATCCATTGGCCCCTTGCCGAGTCCGTTGTCGCCGCCGCCCGGCTGCAATTGCACCTTCTGCGCGTTGGGCGCGCTCACGCGAAACGTCACCCGCAGATCGGCATGAACCCGGGGCCAGGCCGCGCCCGGCACGTTGCTGGCAGCCGGCTTCGAATCATCCATAGGCTGAGCATGGCAGAAACCGCTGACCAAGAGCGATAGAGTCGATAAACGATGCAGCACGGGCACTCCTACCTGAGTCTTGATGATAATAGAAGTTGGTCCCAGGAGGACAACCCATGAACCTGCTCCGGCTCGCCGTTACACTCGCAATGTTCTTCTCCGGCGCTTTCGCCCAGGACCACACGACTGATCACACCACCGATCACACCGACCACACGACCTGGAGCGACTACAGCGGCGCATCGGATTCCGCGCAGTACTCGGCGCTGAAGCAGATCAATCGCGAGAACGTGAACCGGCTCGAAGTTGCCTGGGTTTATCCTACCGGCGATGGCCGAAAGTATTTCTTCAACCCGCTGGTGGCCGATGGCGTCATGTTCGTTCTGGCCAAGAACAATTCGATTGTCGCGCTGGACGCCTCCAATGGAAAAGAGATTTGGACCTACACACCCGACCCCGGCACCACCATCATCACCAACCGCGGCTTGAACTACTGGCAAAGCAAGGATCGCTCCGACCGGAGGCTGCTCTTCGCCAGCAACCACTTCCTGCGCGCCATCGATGCCAAAACCGGAAAGCTCATTACAACCTTCGGCACGGCCGGCCGCGTCGACCTGAAGGAGGGCCTGGACCGCGATCCCAAGACGCTGACCCTCGTGCAGTCGGTCACGCCCGGCCGTGTCTTCGAAGACCTGCTCATCGTGGGTTCGGCCACCAACCAGGGATACGGCTCCGCGCCTGGCGACATCCGTGCCTTCGACGTCCGCACCGGCAAACTGGTCTGGACCTTCCGCACCATCCCGCGCCCCGGCGAATTCGGCTACGACACCTGGCCCAAGGACGCCTGGAAAACCGTGGGCGGCGCCAACGTCTGGGGCGAATTCTCCGTGGATGAAAAGCGCGGCATCGTCTACGCCCCCACCGCCAGCGCCAAGTACAACTTCTACGGCGCCGACCGCAAGGGCGCCAACCTCTTTGGCGACTGCCTGCTGGCGCTGGACGCCCGCACCGGCAAACGTCTCTGGCACTTCCAGATGGTCCACCACGATATTTGGGATTATGACGACGCCACCGCGCCTAAGCTGCTCACCGTGCGGCACGAAGGCAAGAGCGTCGATATTGTGGCGCAGGTCAGCAAGCAGGGCTTCGTGTGGGTCTTCAACCGTGTGACCGGCGAGCCGCTGTGGCCCATCGAAGAGCGCCCAGTGCCGCGCTCCGACATGCCCCGCGAACAGACCTGGCCGACGCAGCCCTTCCCTTCAAAGCCGCCGCCCTTCGCCCGCCAGAAGTTCACGGTGGACGATCTCAGCCCGTACCTGGATCCGCAAGAGCGCGCCCGTTATCGCGACGAACTGCTGAGCGCCCGCAACGAGGGCCTCTTCACCCCGCCCGGCGTGCGCAACACGGTGCAAATGCCCGGCAACAACGGCGGCGCCAACTGGGGCGGCGCGGCGGTCGACCCCACCAAAGGCATGCTCTACGTGGTGTCCAAGGATCTCCCCGCCATGCTCAAACTGGAACCTGGAGGGGGGCGGAAATCGCCGGCGCCCTCGTCCGGGGATGGGACGCCAAACGATTCCGACAACGACCGCTACACCAGCGGTTTCGGCTTCATGATTTCCGCCAGTGGCCTTTCCCCGATTGCGCCGCCGTGGACTTCCTTCACGGCCTACGATCTGAACGAGGGCACCATCGCGTGGAAGATCGCGTTGGGCGACGTCCCCGATCTGGCAGCCAAGGGGATCAAAAACACGGGTTCGCATTACCCGAAGGTAGGCCCCGTGGTGACCGCTGGGGGCTTGATCTTCACCGGCAGCCGCGACCGCGAAGTCCGCGCGCTGGATGCCGCCACGGGAAAAGTGCTCTGGCAAAAGCAGGTGGATGCCGCGCTGGAAGGCATGCCCGCCGTGTACGAACTGGGCGGCCGGCAATATGTCGTCTTCTGCGCCGCGGCGCAAGTGGGGCTCACGCCGGCGACGCAGACCAAAATCTCTGGAGCTTACGTGGCGTTCGCGCTGCCGCGGTAACGGCGTTCGTGGCCGCGACCCTCCGGGTCGCGTCTACCTCGGGGTGCAACTGTACTCGGCAAACCGCATTTTACAATGCTTGCGGCAGATCGCTCGACCCTGCCAACTCTGCCAGCAGGCGGACCGCCAGCGCCCGGCAACCGGCATCGAATTCCGAATCGGCGGATTCCGGAAGATGGCTGGAGATCCATTCCTGAAGGGCTTCGGTCACTGGTTTGGCTACTGCCTCTTCAGCGCCGGGTTCGAAGCGCAGAGGGATCTCGGAACGCCTGATGGCGGCAATCAACAAGTCTTGGAATTTCATGGGATGCTCGCGTGGTGGTTGACGGGTCCGGAACCGCGCCCAAGGCCCGGGTTGGTCCGGATGGCTTCGTGGATGAAACCCTTGGCACGTTCGACGGCGGCTACCAGCGCCATTCCCCGCGCCAGGCCGGCGGTGATGGCGGCCGAGTAGGTACAGCCCGTTCCGTGCGTATGCCGGGTTGGGAGGCGCGGCGCGGGAAACTCGCGCCACAGGGTGCCATCGAACAGAACGTCGGTGGCATCGCCATCGGGGTGTCCGGCCTTAATGACGTGGCCCCCCTTGATGAGGACGGCCCGGGCGCCCATTTCGCGTATCCGGCAGGCAGCGTGGTGCATGTCGTCGAGACTGAGGATGGCGAGGCCGGTGAGCGCCTGGGCTTCGGGCAGATTGGGAGTGACCAGCGCCGCATGGGGCAGCAGTTGGTCGCGGATGGCGCTGACCGCCGATTCGGGCAGCAGCGGCAATCCGTGTTTGCTGACCATCACCGGGTCAACCACCAGGGGAAACCCGAATTCCGCGGCCGCCCTGGCCACTGCCGAGACCATCTCCGCCGACCCAAGCGCGCCCGTTTTAGCCGCCGCCGGCGGAATATCTTCGAGCACTGCTTCCAGTTGCTCCAGCACCAGTGCGGGCGCCATCACCTCCACCCGCGAAACCCGCACCGTGTTCTGCACCGTGAGCAGGGTGATGACTGCTTCGCCGTAGACGCCGAACTGGTGAAACGTCTTGAGGTCGGCCTGAATTCCGGCGCCGCCGCTGGGGTCCGAACCGGCGATGGTGAGGGCGATGGGAGGCACTGGTCTCAGGATAGCAACCGAGACAATCGGCCGCGCGGCGACGGGAACCGGTCTGCGCGGCGACTAAAGAGGGATCAGCTCAAGCCTTGTCCCGCGGCCGTTCTTTCCTCACGAAATCCGTATCCTGTCGCGGCAGGCCGTCGCATTCGATGGCGATAGTGGTCACCGGGTCGTCAGGCGGTTTCTCCGGCAGGCCGGTGAAGCGGACGCGGAACTTGTCCTGGTCGAACTTCACGTCTTTGCCGGAGGCCAGCAGCCTGGCCGACTTCACGCTGTTCATGAGGCCGCCCAGCGCCACTGTGTCGCCGGGCCAGGCGTAGACGTGCATGTACAGGGTGTTGCCCTTGCGCGTGAAGCCGGCAAAGTTGGAGCGGTGGGGCTGCGCGATTTCGGATTGGTAGATGGACACGCGGTTCCTGTCCAACCACTTACCCACCTGCGTCATGATCTTAACCGACTCCTCGGGGATGCCACCGTCCGGTTTCGGGCCGATGTTAAGCAGGTAGTTGCCGGTGTCGTGCGCGCAGGTGATCAGGTTGCGCACGATGGTTTTGGGCGTCTTCCAATCGTCATCGGCCTTCTGGTAGCCCCAGCTATCGTTCATCGTCATGCAGGATTCCCAGGCGCCGGCTCCCTCGGCCCGGATGGTTTGTTCGGGCGTTTTGAAATCGCCGTCCAGGTTGTTGCGGTTGTTGACGATGATCTCGGGCTGAAGCTGGAAAACCATGGCGTTCATCTTTTCCGATTCCCAGCCCTTAGAGGTGAGCGGCCAAGCCACGTCGTACCAGAGAATGTCGATCTTGCCGTAGTTGGTGAGCAGCTCGCGGATCTGGCCGTGGATGTAGGCGACGAAGCGCTGTCGCGCGGCCTCGTCGTTCGCGCAGCGGGCGCCATCGGGATGGTGCCAGTCCATCAGGGAGTAATAGAAGCCCACCCGCATTCCCTCGGCGCGGGCGGCATCGACGTATTCCTTAACAAGGTCGCGGCCGGGGCCCTGCTTGGGCGCGCAGTAATCGGTCAGTTTGGAATCGAAGTGGCAGAAGCCTTCGTGATGCTTGGTGGTCATCACCATGTACTTCTGGCCGGCCGCCTTGGCGAGTTTGGCCCAATCGCGCGCGGCGTTGGGTTTCGGTTTGAAGCGTTTGGCAATCTGTTCGTATTCGGCAACAGGGATGCCTTCGTTCTCCATCACCCATTCCTGACGGCCCAGCACGCTGTACAGGCCCCAGTGGATGAACATGCCGAAGCGGGCTTCGTGCCACCACTTCATGCGCGCCGCGCGGTCGGCCTCGCCACCTGCGGCCGAGGCGGTAACGGGGGCCGAGGAGGCGGCTGCGCCAGCGGCCAACAATTGGAGATAATCACGTCGCGTCATGGCTTGTGCTCCCGATCGACGAGGGTAACACGGCTCAGTTTAGCGGTAAAAACCAACACCAGGCGAATTGAACGGGAGTGTGACCTTGGACACAGGGCGCGGTTGGGTCACGGGATCGGCGGCGATCCGGAATCCTGGGGTTCCGCGGCTGTGAAAGCCAGCAGGGAAAGGATGAGGATCGGCCAGGAGCCCAGGGCCGGGCGGGAGAAGGGGTAGTCCACGATGGCATGCAGGAATACGGCGACGACACCCAGGCCCCAAACGGAACGGAATGCCGGGCGAAGGGACCAGAAAAACAAGGTCGTGAGTATGATGCCAAAGGGGATGCCACCCTCGACGGTCCATTGCAGCCAGTCGTCATGGGCCTGATTGGCGAAAGCCCCAATATCGACGATAGCGTAGTGGGGATAGACGGTGGGCCAGGTGCCGAGACCAGTGCCGAACCATGGGTGCGAGGCGGCCATGTGGAAGGAAGAGACGGCGAGTTCGCGGCGCACTCCCAGAGGGTCGGCCATCCAGAGGCGACTCCACACGGATTGCCATCCCACGACGGCCGCAAGGGCCGCGAACAGGAGGCACATGCCTAGCAGCGTGGCGGCGGCGGTGCGGCCCGTGGCACGGCCCAGCGCCCACAGAAGCAGAGGTACGAGCAGGATCTCGGCGGTGGCCAGCACCGTGCCAGCGCGGGATTGGGAGGCGATGACAGAGGCATACATGACGGCGGCCATGCCCGAATAAAGCAGCGATTGGCCCTCGCGGCGCACGGCCAGGTATAGGGCGATGGGGAGGACGGCTTCGATGAAGACAGCGTAGTGGTTGCGGTAAAGAATGGGACCCATTACGTTATCGGTGTATGGAGTGGCGAAGAGCCAGAAGACCTTGCCCTTGGAGGTAAAATTCTGGACGGTGGCGAGGACGGCGACGAGGAAGGCGAACCAGAGGATGGCGGAACGAAACCAGCGGCGAACCGCATCGTCCCGGAAGAGGGAGATACCGACCAGGAAAACGGACAGGAAGGTGGCCCATCGGAGGGTGGCGAGTTTGGTGTCAACGGCGTAGGCGGTGCGTCCCGTGAGCCATTGAAACAGGCCCCAGAGGACGGCGAAGGACAGGGGGACGAGGGGCCACGAAAAGGCCGGGGGGGAAAGGCGGGCGCGCCAAACGGCGACGGCGGCGAGCGCGAATACTCCGACCTGAAAAACGGTGACCGGCCAGTACCCGGGAACCCAGCTTGTCAGGATGGCGAAGAAGAAGAGTGCGGCGAAGGCTACATGCACTCTTCAATATAGGACAAAACGATCGACTTGCGAGGAAGCGGTGAAGGAATGCCGGCTTGCCGAACCAAATCTGCCACAGGCATTACGGTTGTCAGCGCTTCCCCCCAAACTTGTCACCCGCTATTGACGGCTCATAGGGGCTGGGTCACTAACGAACGTTCCGGCGGCAGCCAGGCCCCCGGCGGTGGCAACGACTGCGACGCCGCCGACGATCGCGCCGACGGCAGCGGCCGAGACGCCGACAGCGGCGCCAGCACCAGCGGCAGCGCCTGCACCAGCGGCAGCACCTGTACCTGCAGCCGTACCTGTAGCCGTACCTGCAGCGGCACCTGCGCCTGTACCTGCACCAGCAGCACTAGCGGCCGCGGTGACGTTCACCATGCTGATGTTGGTGGTGGCCGTCATACCGTTGCTCAAAGCGCTCACGTGCATCTGGAACGGTCCCTTGGCGATGTTGGACAGGAAGCCGCGCGCCATCGCCTGGCCCTGGCCGTTGGTAATGGTGGTCAGCGTGTGGGCGCCGTTGGCGAATGCGCCGCCCGCGCCATGGGTGGGAAGCGTAAAGACCACCACCGCGCCGGCAACCGGCTTGTGGTTTTCGTCTTCCACCTGCACAATCGGTTCGCGGGCCGTGCGTTGCCGGATATTGTTGGTGGCCCCTTCGGCCTCAACGATGACAATCTTGAGTCCGGCTGGCGCCGCGGTGTCGGCACCTGCACCTGCACCAGCAGAGCCTGCGGCGCCACCGGCTACAACCGCACCAGCCTTGCGCTTATCGATGACGGGTTTGATGGTGACGGCAACCACGAGCTGCGACGCGCCGCCGGCAGGGTTGGCGTCGGAAACGGAAGAGCCAGTAATTTCGACCTTCCTGCCGACGTATTTGGCTGCATCACGGCTCTCCACCTGGATGGTGACCTTGGTGGTTTCGTCGGTAAGGAAGTATGCGCCGCTGCGCGCTTCCATGATGCCGGTCATCTTGACCGCGGAGGCAGCGGCCGCCCGAGGATTGAAAGCGAGCGACATTCCCGGAAGCAGGCTGGCGGTCAGTATGCCGGAGGCGTTGCGCACTTCGACGGGGCCGCCGCGGGCGCCAACGGTCACGCGCGAGGGGTTGCTGATATCCACTTGAACTACGGAATCCTGGGTGGACGTAACGATGCGCAGCGTGTCGGCTTCGATGACGTGATTGGCGCCGTCCTTTACAGAGCCGGAGCCTTTCTCCAACACAGTGCGGTCGCGAAAGATGCGTGCGCTCGAATTGGGCGCCAGCGTGATCTGGGCGTCGGCGAGTTGGATGACGGAGCGCGCAGAGGCGGTCTCAACCAGGTTGCCTTCGAAAACATTGCTATTGCCGCGAACGGCCGAACCGTCAACGCGGAACTCTCCAAGGGATTTGACAACTCCGAGAGAGGGAGACGTTGCCGATACGAGCATCAGGGGGCAAACGGCGAAGAGGGGAATCAAGTGTTTCAGCATTGTGCGTATTATCACCGTATGATAGCACGCCAGGCATGGTGTAAATCCCCTTGGTGTAGGGGGTGGCGAAAAGCCAGAAGACCTTGCCTCTGGGAGGTAAAATTCTGGACGGTGGCGAGGAAGGCGACGAGGAAGGCGAACCAGAGGATGGCGGAACGAAACCAGCGGTGAGCCTCCCGGAAGAGGGAGATACCGAACGGGAAACGGACAGGAAGGTGGCCCATCGGAGGATGGCGAGTTGGGGTACGGATTTGCCGTGGCCGTTTGGTCCCAACGGCGTAGCCGGTGCGGCCCGGGAGCCACTGAACAGGCCCCAGAAGACGGCGAACGACAGGGGGATGAGGGGCCACGAAAAGGCGGGGGATCGCGGCGGGCGCGCCAAACCGCGATGGCGGCGAGCGCGAATATTCAGACCTGAAAGACAGTGACCGGCCAGTACCCGGGAACCCAGCTCGTCAGGATACCGAAGAAGAAGAGCGCGGCCAAGGCAACATGCGCTCTTCAATATAGGACACAACACGGACGGCAATACCAAGACACCCCAGAGGGCTTTCGAGGAAGCGGTGACAAATGCCAGCCTGTGGAACAGAGGCTCTCGCTGGCATCGGATTTGTCACCGCTTCCCCTTAAAAGCTCGTCAACCGCTATTGGCGGCTGATAGGGGCTGGGGCTGAGGAAGCGCCACTAAAGGTTCCGGCAGCAGCCAGGCCCCCGGCGGTCGCAGCGATGGCTACGCCACCGACAATCGCGCCGACGGCAGCGGCCGAGACGCCGACTGCCGCACCTACACCAGCGGCCGCACCGGCACCAGCGGCCGCACCGGCGGCGGCACCTGCACCTGCACCTGCGGCCGTAGCAGCGCCAGCCTTGCGCTTATCACCGACCGGTTTGATGGTAACGGCATGCACGAGCTGCGACGCGCCTTCGGCAAGTTTCGCGTCGGGAATGGATGAGCCAGTGACTTCGCACTTCTTGCCGACGTACTTGGACACGTCAGGGCTTTCAATCTGGATGGTAACCTTGGAAGTTTCATCGGTAAGGAAGTACGCGCCGCTGCGCGATTCGATGATGCCGGTCATCTTGACGGCGGAAGCAGAGGCCGCCCGAGGATTGAAGGCGAGCTTCATTCCGGGAAGCAGGCTGGCGGTCAGTATGCCAGTGGCGTTGCGCACTTCGACCGGGCCGCCGCTCGCGCCAACGGTAACGCGCGAGGGGTTGGTGATATCCACTTGAACTACGGAATCCTGGGTGGACGTAACGATGCGCAGCGTGTCGGCTTCCATGACGTGATTGGCGCCATCCTTTACAGAGCCGGAGCCTTTCTCCAACACAGTGCGGTCGCGAAAGATGCGTGCGCTCGAATTGGGCGCCAGCGTGATCTGAGCGTCGGCGAGTTGGATGACGGAGCGCGCAGAGGCGGTCTCAACCAGGTTGCCTTCGAAAACATTGCTATTGCCACGAACGGCCGCACCGTCAACGCGGAACTCTCCAACGGATTTGACAACTCCGAGAGAGGGAGACGTTGCCGATACGAGCATCAGGGGGCAAACGGCGAAAAGAGGAATCAAGTGTTTCAGCATTGTGCGTATTCTCACAGAAATATAATAGCACAGGAGACAAAGTGTTAAGCAACCGGGCAAGGCTTATTATTGAATAAAGATCACCTGAGGCGTGGAATGAAACGCCGCCGCCGGTTTGGGTTTGACGCCCGCGCCAGGGACGGGCCGGCAAGGGTCCGCGTAAGGCTATGAATTATTACGAAGAACTCGGGATCCATGGGGATGCGACGACTGTCGAGATCCGCGAGGCATATAAGCTGGTGGCGCGGTTGTTGCATCCGGACAAACACCGGGAGCCGCGGCTAAAAGATCTGGCGGAGTGCCAGATGAAGCGGCTGAGCGACGTGTTGGCGGTGCTTTTGAATCCCCAGGAGCGGGCGAGATACGACGCGGGGCTGGCAAATGGAGGCAGGCTTGAGCTACTGACGCCACTGGCGCCGGCCAACGAACCAGGAATCTTGCAGACCGTGGTCCGGCACTGGTTCTGGGTTCTGCTGGGATCGACGGCCATAGGGATGGGAGTGTGGTACGGGTTGGCGCGCGGTCCGGATGCTGCTCCAGGATTTGCCGCGATGGATAGGGGAACGGTGCCCACGGCGCCGGTATCGCCGGGCAAACGGGCGCCGGTGAACAAGCGGCGGGTGAAGCCAGGCGAAACCACAGGCAAGCCCAGCGCCGAGCGGCCTTCGAGGCACGCGGCGGGGGAGGAACCGGAACCGATGGTGAGCGCAAGGGTTCCAACGCCGGCGGAGTCTCCAGCCGAAGCGGCGAAGGAAAAACAGGCAGGCATGCCGGCGATGCCAAAGGCGGAGCCTGCCGATGGGGCGCGGAGCGGTGTCGAGTCCCGTTTTGCAGGGGAATGGCTGTACGCGGCGGACGGACGAGAGCCGGGTGCGGCGGGCACGTATCCGGCAACCTACGTGGAGTGCCGGTTGCGGGAAGAGAGCGGGATATTGGCGGGCGACTACCGGGCGCTGCACCGCGTGGCGGACAAGGCGATCTCGCGCGAGGTGGTGTTTCGGTTGCGCGGGGAGTCGCCGGCGCGGAGCACGGGGAAGCTGGGCTGGGAATCGAACGCGGGAGCCAAGGGGGAGGTGGAGTTGACGCTGCTTTCGCCGAACCAGTTGCAAGTGAAGTGGTGGACGACGCAGTTCGGCAGGCAGGAGGCACTGAGTTCGGGGATGGCGGTGCTGATCCGCCTGAGGACGCCATGAAGGTCCCAGGTTGGGCAGGGTTTTTGCCGGTGGTGGTGGCACTGAGCGGCCTGGTGACCGCGGCGGCGTGGTCGATCCGTATCGGATGGGCGGACCACCGGATGCGGCAGGAGACGGTTGGCGGGACAGAGCGGGCGATTGCACTCATGCCGGACCAGGCGGAGTACTATGCGCGGCTGGCGTGGCTGGTGTCGGATGACGATCCGCGGCGGGCCAAGGAAGCGCTCGGACGCGCGGTGGCGCTGAATCCGTGGGATGCTCAATCCTGGATCGAATTGGGGCTGCGGGCCGAGGTGGAGGGTGACCAAACAGCGTCCAAACAGTACCTGCTGCACGCCGCGGAAGTTGACACGAAGTTCCTGCCGCGATGGACGCTGGCGAACTATTATTTTCGGCACGGCGATATGCCGAGGTTCTGGTCTTGGGCGAAGGAGGCGGCGCCCATGCTGTATGGCGATGCGCAGCAGATGTTCCGGCTGTGCGGGAGGGTGGAAGAGGATGGAAAGCTGCTCGACCGGCTGGAGATTCGGGACCCGGAAATGCGCGCCCGGTACCTGTTCTACTTATTGAGCCAAAACCGGCTGGATTTGATGGGGCCGGCGGTGCATCGGTTGCTGGAGGAGAACCGGCCGGCGGACGTGGCGTTGCTCTTGATGGCCTGCGAGCGCCTTTTGGAGGCGAGGCGCGTACCCGAGGCGGCAGAAGTCTGGAACCGGCTGGCGGAGGCGGGGAGAGTGCCTTTCCGGACGCCCGCGGGGGAGGGGGAGCAACTGGTCGCCAATGGCAACTTCAGCGTGGCGCCTGCTTCGCGGGGTTTTGACTGGCGGCTGCCGGCGGTGGAGGGCATCAGCGTTTCGCGGGAGGAGGAATCGCGGGGCGGCTTGCGAATCACGTTCTCGGGGCGCCAGCCGGAGGATTGTGAGGCGCTGGTGCAGTTGGTCCCATCGCAGCAGAAGATGCACTACGAACTGAAGTTCGAGTACCGGACGCAGGGGATCCCGAACGGAGCAGGACTCGGGTGGCGCATCACGGATGCAAGTGGCGGCACGGTCCTGAAGGAAGGGCTAAGCCTGGCGTCGGAGGCAGATGCAGAAGGGCAGTTGTCGTTCGAGACACCGGCGGATTGCCGGCTGGTGCGGCTGGCGCTGAGGTATCACCGGACCCTGGGGACCATCCGCATGGAGGGGTTTCTGGTTTTGCGGAACGTGGCGCTGAAACCAGCAGCTCAAGGGGCGACTTCTAAGGGTACGAGCAGGGTAAGGGCCGAACTTCTAAGGTAAGGGCGAACTCAAGGGCCAATCTTCGGTGGGCGGGTCAGCAAGTAAAGAATGACCCCAAACACGATCAGTGCCGAACCATAGAGAATGATGTCGCGCTTCTTGCGCTTCCAACGAAAGGAGCTTTGAGTATGGGAAATTTCACGTTCGACGCTCCGGGTAGCTGGTGAGGTTCCTTCGGGGACCGCATAGCGGGAGCTCACGAAACGATGTTTGCAGTTACGGCAGCGGTATGGATGGTAACCCGCAATGCTAATGATGTGCTCCCACAGGCCGACTCTGTGAGAGCGGTGCGCATTATCGGTCTTGCATTTGGGACATAGCATGAAGTTTTCCGGACCAATTCCTAACCGGCTGCGCGCCAAAACTGCCACCAGCGTTTCCCCGCCGCTTCCTCGCGAAGATACTTTCCTCCCGCCAACGGGACGCCCTCTACGATGTCTTTTGGATTGTGGGTGAATAGAATGTCCGCCTCCTCTTCCCCATATCGCGACTTGACGATTCCGTAGGCTTCATCCAGGCGCGCATGCCGGTGCTCAGGATCATGCGCATCACTGGCTACCACGTGTACCAGCCCTTGCTCCAGCAATCGGTTCGCAACACCGCCAGCCGTCCGGCCAAAACCGCCGCAAATCGAGAGCGCCGTCACTTGGACCAGGCAACCCAGTTCCACCCATTCTTCCACACGGCTGACCTTTTGCTGGAGCACCGGATTGCGCTCCGGATGCGTCACAATCGGCACGATCCCGGAGTCGATCAGCCGTTGCAGAACGCCTTCCATATGCTTTCCAACGTGGAAATCCGGGCATTCCACCAGCAGATACTGCTTGCCGTCGATGGTGTACTTCCCAGGCCGCTGCAACACTTCATCGATATTATCGAAGCTCAGGTGAAGATCGCACCCTCTGTGTATCCGGGGTTTGCCGCCCAATTCCACTGCCAGCAGGCGAATCCGCTCTTCGAGCAATTCCGCCTCATACCTGAACTCTGCGTTGGAGTGAGGCGTCGCCACGATATCGGTAGTCCCTGTCTGGGCCGCGGCCCGCAGCATAACCAGACTTTGCTCCATGTCGGTGGCGCCGTCATCAAGGCCCCACACCACGTGACTGTGAATATCGATCATTGTCGGAGCGACTCCAGCCCTAACCTATACCTGTCTTGCCGTACCACGATGCCACCTACTCCTTCAACATTCAAATCGCCTGCACCGGTTCCCTGCATCCGTAGAAATCCGGTTCCGCCCGGAGAATGTTCGCGGCGGGTCTGAACTTGCTTCGCAATGCTCTGGTGCCTGGTCAGGAGTTTGTCTACCAGCAGGATCAAAAATGGTCTATCATCACCTAAGCCCTTTATGTTAGCACACGTACGCCGCCGGAGGAGTGTATACTGGGTCTGAATTCTTTTCGGTGCCAAATCCTTAGGTGAGTCATTGCAATTAGAAATGCCGCGTTGGTTTGCCATCCGAACATCCCCCCGGTCGGAACTGCGGGCGTCTTCCGAATTGTTTCTTCGTGGGATCGAGAACTACCTGCCGACTCGCCGGGTCAAACGCAACTGGTCCGACCGCATCAAAATAATCGACGAGCCACTATTTCCAGGGTATCTCTTTGGCCGCTTTCACCTGGACGACCGTGTCCGCGTATTGCAGGCGCTGGGTGTTAAGCAAATTGTCGGCACCGGCAACAATCCTGCCCCGGTCAGCGACAGTGAGATCGACAATCTCAGGACCCTGGTTTCAGCCAATACCCTGCTCGTGCCGTGGCCCTACCTCTATGCCGGTCAACGAGTACGCATTGATCGCGGTCCGTTGGCTGGCGTGGAAGGTTTCGTTGTCCGCGCTGAGCAAGGAGCCCTTCGCATCGTCGTATCCGTGGATTTGCTGCAGCGTTCCGTCGCCACCGAGATCGACCGCGATTCCATTGGCTCAGCGGAATAGCGGTCTCGCCCAGTGGATCAGTGACCTGAGCGCCGGCGGTTTTGGCCGCTCTGCGCCAGGATTTGGATCACGAACGGCTGGCGCCATGGGGCCAAAGTAAGCGAAGCCTGACAACCACTGGCCCCTTAGGCGAGAGTCGTGTGAGTTAATACCGGGCGGCCACGCTCCCCCATTCGCGCGGATGGCCCCGCCAAACGCGGGTATCGCCTATCCATGTGGGCATTAGAAGCGCCCGCCAAAGACTGGCGTCACTAGTACTGCAATGAGTTCACATCTGTTAAAAGCTGTGTTACATTGATTACAGTTTTACAAAAAAGAGCTAAGAAGTACTGTAAGCCCGCTTACGGGCCGCTCGGTAAGTCGTAGCTCCAGACCATCGCGGGAAATCGCCGGCCGCCGCCGACACCCGCAGGGTGAGGGGAAAAGCCAAGGCATGTGACTCGATATGGCGAAGCCTTGCCAGAGTGGCGGTTGAACGGTTGATTAGCCTCAGCCGTAGCAGGGGAAAACGGAGCCTGTGACCGTATTGGCGAAGCTTGTCCCCTGGTTGTATAACGAGCCATTCCCACGGAGATCAATGCATGCTGAAAGCTCGAGGCCGTTTCGTAAACTTTCGTGTCACAGATGAAGAATTCGAGCAACTGAAAATCGCTTGCGATCGGCAAGGAGCCGCCTGCCTGTCCGCCTTCGCTCGCCAAGTGATCTTAAACACTCCGCACGCCAATGGCGAGGATTTCTCAGACCGGCTGGCCGTGCTCCACCGTCGTCTTTCCATTCTAGAAGTCTCCATGTCGCGCCTGGTCAACGCGCTGGCCGGTTCCAGCGCCGACCTCAACGTTTCCGAAAGGTAGAAGCAAAAATTAAAGTAGAGGCTCCCCTATGCGAATCCTATTCTTTGTGATACTCTCCGTTTCCTGTGCCTTTGCGCAGCCGACCAAACACGTCGTCTCCGAAGTCGGCGGAAACCTGCCATCCCAGCCTGTCGGCCCGAATGATCTCATTGCCGTGTCCGTCTACGATGCGCCGGAGTTAAGCCGCACCATCCGTATCGCCGCCGACGGTTATCTGGCCCTTCCCATGCTCAAGGAGCGCATCAAGGCCAACGGCCTCACTCCCGCGGATCTGGAAGCAGCCATCAGTACCGCCCTCAGCGACGAAGAGATCCTGGTAAGTCCCGTCGTCACCGTCACCATAGCCGAGTACCACAGCCACCCCATCAGCGTCTCCGGCAGCGTGAAGATGCCGCTGGTCTTTCAAGCCGAAGGCCCCACCACCCTTTTGGAAGCCCTCGCCCGTGCGCAAGGCCTCACCAACGATGCCGGCCGCGAAATCCTCGTCAGCCGCTCGCAGCCCGAGGCCGACGGCAAATCCATCATGCTCACCCGTCGAATCCCGGTGCGCAGCCTCTTCGACGATGCCGATCCGGCCCTCAACCTGATACTGACGGGCGGCGAAGAGATCCGCGTTCCGGAAATCGGCAAGATCTATGTCATGGGCAACATCAAGAAGCCCGGCGCCTTCCCCGTTCAGGACGGGACCGATACTACCGTCATGCAAATGCTCGCCCTGGCCGAAGGGCTGGCGCCCTACGCCGACAAACACGCCTTCATTTACCGTCGCGAAGGCGCCGGCGCCAAGAACGAAATCGCCGTTCCGCTCGATAAGATCATGAAGCGGCAGGCTCCCGATGTCACCCTGACCGCCAATGACATCCTTTATATCCCGGACAACAGCGGCAAGCGCATGGGCCTGGCCGTACTGGAGAAGCTTCTCATATTCGGCGGCGGCGCCTCAAGCGCCCTGATCTACTCTCTCAGGCCCTGATCTACACCTACAGATAAATCCAAGATAAACATGCCTAACGAAAAATCAATGCTCGCCCTGCCGGCTCCGGAGGCCAACGGCTCCGTTCCCGTGGTCCCTGAATACGTCACATTCCAACAACCCTACGGTAATAGCCAACAGGAGCCCGAGGAGCCCATCGTCCCCCTCTCCCACTACCTCTGGATCCTGCGCCGCCACAAATGGAGGATCAGCGCCTTCGTCCTGGTCTGCGTGGCTTCCACCGTGGTGGTGTCTTCGCGCCTCACCCCGATCTATGAAGCCACCGCCACTATCGATATCGACCGGCAAGCTCCCGAAGGCTTTATTGGCCAGGATGCTACGCGGTCGGCGCCCAACGACGCGGATCAGTTCCTCGCCACCCAGGTGAACGCCATCCAGTCGGATTCCGTTCTGCGCCCCGTGGCTGAGAAATTCAATCTCCTGGATACAACCAAAACGGCGCTACCCGCCGCGCGCGTCCAAAATGCCCCCGTGGCTCTCGGAAGCCTCAAGGTCACACGTCCGCCAAATACCTATCTGCTGCTCATCAGCTACCGTTCGACCAATCCCGAACTGGCCGCCAATGTCGCCAACGGTATCGCCGATAGTTATATCCAGCATACGTACGACATCCGTTTCCGCGCCACCGCCGGGCTCTCCGCCTTCATGGAAAAGCAGATCGAGGAGCTAAAGGCTAAGATGGAGCGATCCTCCGGCGCCCAGGCACAGTTTGAAAAGGACCTGAGCGTCATCAACCCCGAGGAGAAGACCAGCATTCTCTCCGCCCGCCTGCTCCAGCTCAATGCCGAGTTCACCACCGCCCAGGGCGATCGCGTCCGCAAGCAGGCCGCCTACGATTCGGTGAAGACCGGTTCGCTGGAAGCCGCCAAGGCGTCCACGCAAGGCGAACAACTCCGCCGGCTGGCGGACCACCTGGATGAGGCCCGCGAGAAGTTTGTGGTGGTGAAAACGCAATACGGCGCCAGCCACCCGGAGTACAAGAAGTCCCTCTCCCAGGTAACCGAGCTGGAACGTCAGTTCGCTTTGTTGCGAACCGATATCACGCAGCGCGTCAGCCTGGAGTACCAGGAAGCGGCCAATCGCGAAGGCATGCTCAAGAGCGCCGTGGCCGAGATCAAGAACGAGTTCGACCACCTCAACGCCCGTTTCTTCGAGTACAAGTCCCTCAAGCGGGAAGCCGACGGCGACAAGACCCTCTATGACGAGCTGGTACGCAAGATCAAGGAAGCCGGCATCAACTCCAGCTTCCAGAACAGTTCCATCCGCCTTTCCGATTCCGCCCGGCCGCCGCTCGCGCCGGTCTTCCCGAATCAATTGCTGAACGCAATCCTCGCATTCCTCTGCTCCACCCTGCTGGCGGTGGGCGCTGCCGTAGTCGCCGACGTTCTGGATAACACGGTTCGCGACCCCGAGCAAATCCAGCGCGGTCTCAAGACCGTAGTCCTCGGCTCGCTTCCGGTGGTGAAGTCCTGGCGCGGCAAGTTTCTGCCGGTCAGGACCAATTCGAACGTAGCCGGCGCACTGATGCATTCCGATCGCCTCAGCGGTCAGGCCGCGGCGTTTGAAGAGGCTATCAGGACGCTGCGGGATTCCATCCTCCTGGCCGACCTGGGCCGCCGCCCACGGTCGATCCTGACGACGTCAGCCACCCCGCGCGAGGGCAAGACCACCACCTCCGTCCACCTGGCGATTGCCCACAGCCTGCAAAACCGCAAGACTTTGCTGATCGACGCCGATCTGCGGCGTCCCGGAGTCCACGGCCGCCTCGGGTTACCGAACCTCAAGGGAATGTCCACCCACGTCAGCGGTGAGATCGACTGGCGCGATGCCATCCAGAAGTCGGAAATCTATCCCGATCTCGACGTGATCACCGCTGGCCCGGCGTCGCGCCGCGCCGCCGACCGCCTTGGCGGCGTCCTCGATAAGTTGCTGGCCGAAGCCGAAAAGGAATATGACTTGGTCATCGTCGATGGCCCGCCGCTCCTTGGGTTTGCCGAGCCTCTCCAGATGGCCGCGGTCGTGGACGGAGTCGTGGTCATTACCATGGCCGGCCAGACCAACCGCAACGCCGTCGCCAGCGTCCTCAACAGCCTGAGGCGCATCAAGACGAATGTGATTGGAGTAGTCTTGAACGAAGTCCGCGCGGACATGAGCGACCGTTATTACTACTACGGGTACTACGGGAAATATTATTCCAAATACTACAAGCCGCTCAAATCGTAAGCATTCGACCAACGTAGGCATTAGACCATCGCAGGCACCAGGCAATGTCCCGCGGGAACGCTTTCCGGTACGGTTCCCGCGGACGATTTCAATTGCCGCCCGCACGCAGAAGCCGCCAGCCTGACAACGGTAAAACACGATCAAATATGAGACTGCCCGCGCTTAACAAAACGTCCGTACTACTTACTTTACAGGTAGTAGTTTCGGGCATAACACTCTTCATTTTATACAGATTCATCTACCGCACGCTGGGTCCGGTCAATCTCGGGCTCTGGTCGCTGGTGCTGGCGACGACCGGCGTCGCACGTTTCACCGATCTGGGCCTTTCCGGCAGTCTGGGGCGGTTCGTGGCACGATACCGCGCATTGAATGACACACCCCGGGCCGTCCTTGCCGTCGAAACCGGGGTCATCTCGGTCATTGCGCTGGTTACGGGGCTTGGCGTGCTGGCTTTCCCGATTCTTCGAATCGCATTAGCTAAAGTAGTCCCGCACGAGAACATTGCGGTGGGCCTGGCGCTGCTGCCTTACGCGGTGGCTTCGATGATTGTGTCCTCGGTCTCCGGCGCCGTCCAAGGATCCCTGGATGGATGCGCCCGGCTGGATCTTCGCGCCATGCTGGCCATTGCCGGCAACGTTATATTTGTCACTCTGGCGGTTGCGCTCTCACATTCTCATGGGCTGATCGGCTTGGCCTGGGCCCAACTGTTCCAAGCGATTCTAATGGCGGCTACAGGCTGGATTGTCCTGCGCCGCATCCTGCCCGGCGTACCTCTGGTGCCGCGTAAGTGGCAAAAAGCCGCTTTTCGCGAGATGATCGGCTACTCGACTTCCTACCAGGTTGCGGGCATCGCCATGTTGCTGTGCGAACCCGTCACAAAGGGTCTCCTGGCCAGATATGGAGGACTCGCGGATGTCGGCCTGTATGAGATGGCCAACCGGGTGGCCAGTCAGTTTCGGGGCCTGATTACCGCTCCCCAGCAATCGATTCTGCCGATGGCCGCGGCAGCCAATGAAAAGGGGAAACGGGCGGTTGTGCATCTCTACGAAACCGCGGTCGAGAACATGAGCGCCATGCTGCTGCCGACGCTGGCGGTTCTGATTGCATCGGCGCCGCTGATTTCCATGCTGTGGCTCGGAAAGTTCAACCCCGAGTTCGTTCATCTTCTTCTGGCTCTGGCACTGGCGGTTGGTTTGCAGACTTTTATCGGCCCGGCGTATTTCAGTTTGCTGGGCGTCGGCAGCGCGTTTTGGATCGCAGCCGGCAACATGACGGTTGGAATCTGCAACCTGCTCTACGCCCTGCCTCTGGCGCATTATTACGGTATTCGAGGTGTCGTCGCCGGATCGGTGGCGGCCCTGCTCACAGGAAGCGCGGTGATCATCATCCGGTTCCATAAAGACTATACGGTCCCTTGGTCCATTTACGCCTCAAAGGCCAACGCATTCGGTGTTCCGCTGGTGGCGGCCGGACTTTTGATCGAATACGGGATCGAAGCCATGACGTTGGGCGCATCCTGGTCGAAATGGGCGCCGTGGGCCGGACCGGTGCTGATGGCGTTTCTCGCCGGCGCCGTCACGCTTTCGAGACTATCGTTAGGCCCCGCAGCTAAACGGACCTCTCACCAGACGGCGCTGGCGAAAACGTCCGAGGCCGTATCTTGATTGGCCGCGGCACTGGCTGGGGTACCCTGGCTAAGATTGGCGGCGCGCTCGCTACCGTACGCCGCAACACTCCTGGCATCCCAATGC
>Ga0210402_10001661_pt1 | contig 22688 bp, 24 predicted proteins | sample IncBWC7MmetaG_FD_161055 | JGI IMG/M metagenome (GOLD analysis project Ga0210402, IMG submission 161055) | Forest soil microbial communities from Barre Woods Harvard Forest LTER site, Petersham, Massachusetts, United States - Inc-BW-C-7-M | ecosystem: Environmental > Terrestrial > Soil >... | reverse complement strand
GTCTCCTTAATCGTCTGCAGGCACAATACACGACTACCACGAGGTTTCGGAAATCGGGCGTTCAAGCTTACGGTGCCGCGATGGCGCGATCCAGCCTGGTACTGTAGGCGTTGAGCGCGCGCGAGACCACCCCTATGTATTGGTTGGCTTCCTCCCAGCGGCGCTCTTCGATCGCTTCGCGAATTCCCGGCAGGGTCTTGACGCCGTAGCCGGTATGCGCGCCCGGCGCGTAAATCATATGCTGATACCAGTCGCGTCCCGGCAAGCCGTGCGGGTCCGTCAAGCTCTGCTCCAGAATCGACAGCGTTGAGTTCACCCGCTCGCGTTCGCCGTTCAAGGCTGCATCATTGCTGGCGTCGAGTCGCGCGTATTCCTTGTCGAACGCCTTGGCGCTCTGCTCCAATTTCTGCACCGCATTGTCCAATTCGGAGAAATTCAAGAACGGCACTTCATCGGCGCGCGGCGGAGGTGCGCGCGGCTTTTCCGGGTTCGCCGCCAATTTGTAGGCATCGTCGTCCAGCAGCTTGTTGAGTTCGCGGGTTTTGCCGCGCATATTTTCGCTGAGCTTGTGCAGTTCATCGGCGTATCCCGCGACCGAGGACGCAAAATCCGTTTCGCGCACCGGGATCAGCTCCGCCTGGCTGGCGCGCAGCATGATCCGGCCCGCGACCTTGGCGAGCGCCACTCCATATTCAAATGTTGGATCGACGAATCGGCGGAAATGATCGAATGAATCATAGGCGGAATGATAGACGCCGTAGTCGGCTTCGCCGCCAAATTCCACATTCAAGGAATTCACGCCCAGGTGCTGCAGGAACGGCGTGTAGTCCGAGCCCGAGCCCAGCGCGCCGAGGGAGAGATCACCGTTTGCATTGCCGTGCGGCGCTTCGGTGCCGGTTGATTCATAATTCGCGACGCGTCTCGCGGCCAGTGCGCGCGCCAGTACGCTGGCGCCGGTTTCGGGATCCTTCACATCGCGCGCCGCTTCGCTCAGGAAATGCTGCAGGGCGTGGCTGCCTTCGGCCTGGAAAAAGCCTTTGGAGTTGGTATCGGAATTGACGTACAGGACCGCCTTGGTCTTGAGTTCCGCGGCATGCTGCTCGGCCCATTCGGTCGACCCCAGCAATCCTGGCTCCTCGCCGTCCCAGCTGGTGTAAACCAATGTGCGGCGCGGCTGCCAGCCGGCCTTGACCAATTTGCCGATCGCCTTTGCCTCGGCCATCAATGCAACCTGCCCCGATAAAGGATCCGTGGCGCCGAACACCCAGCCATCGTGATGGTTGCCGCGAATGATCCAGCGATCGGGTTCCTGACTGCCGCGAATCTTCGCGACGACATCGTATACAGGCTTCTGCTCCCAATTCGAAAGCACCTTCATGTGCACGGTCGCGGGACCCGGGCCGAGATGATAGGTAAGGGGCAGCCCGCCGCGAAAGCTGACCGGTGCGACCCGGCCGCCCAAGGCGGCCAGCAGCGGCTGTGCGGCAGCGTAGGAAATCGGCAGCACCGGAATTTTCAGCACCGTCCTGGCATCCGCGAGCGCGAGCCGCTTGGCCCCGGGCGACGCGCCCACGCCGGGAGTCAATGGATCGCCGCTGTACAGGGTCAGATCCTGCACCGAGCCGCGTTGAACGGCATCGGGCGGCCGATAGCCACCCTTGGGATATGCATCTCCCAAGGCATAGCCGTCGTCGCGCGGATCGGAGTAGATCAGGCAGCCCACCGCGCCGTGTTCATACGCCAGCTTGGGCTTCAAGCCGCGCCAGCCGCCGCCATATCGCGTCAACACGATGCGCCCCTTGACACTGATTCCCTGACGCTCGAGTTCCTTGTAGTCGTCCGGCATGCCGTGATTTGCGTAGACCAGTTCCGCGGTCACATCGCCATCGGCGCCGTACACGTTGTAGGCCGGCAGCTCATCCTTGGTTTGCACGGATGTGCTGTCGCCCGCGATGGACGGCTCGGTCAATCGCGCTTTGAAATGCGTCGGCGCCACGAGCTCCACGGTCACTTCGCGCGGCGTTGGGTATAGCACCGAAAATGTCTCGATCGCGGCATCCCAGCCCCACTCGCGAAACTTCGCGAGTTGGAATTCGGCATTGGCCTTGTCGTGCGCGGAGCCCACATGATTCGGCTGCGACGCCATCTGCTGCATCCAGGCGGAGAGCTCCGCGGCGGAGAGATCGGCATCGAAGCGCGCTTCCAATTGCAGCTGCGCAGCGGCGGCCGCGGTAGAAAATCCCTCGAGTTCGTTGCTGCCCGGCGTAGCGACGCCCGGCGTAGCGACGCCCGGACCATCCGCGGCCATGCCGGCGGCGGTTCCGAGGCCGATCAGGGTTGCGATGAGGGCGCACGCGATGCGCGAAAGCGTAAATGGCAAGCAATTCTCCTTCATTCTCTGATTCCGGTGCCGCGGTTCAACAACGCAACCGCCAGCGTGAACATCACGGCGGCGGCGCCCACCATGATCCCATAGGCCAGCCGCAAATCGACGTCCGAGACGCCGAGAAACCCAAAGCGAAATGCACTGACCATGTACAGGATGGGATTCGCATGCGAGGCGGCATGCGCCCAGACCGGCAGCATGGTCACCGAATAAAACACGCCGCCAAGATAGGTGAGCGGCGTCAGCACGAAGGTCGGGAACCAGGAAATCTGGTCGAAGTTCTTGGCGAACAGGGCGTTGATCAACCCGCCGAGCGCGAAGATGACACTCGTCAAAAAGGCCGCGGAGATAATCGCCGCCACATGCGTGATCGCCAGGCGCGTGAAGAACAGGGAAATGATCGTCACCACCGAACCCACCAGCACCCCGCGCAGCACGCCGCCCATGGTGTAGCCGGCGACGATCAGCCAATTCGGCAGCGGCGACACCAACAGCTCCTCGATGTGCTTGCCGAATTTTGCGCCGAAGAACGAGGACACCACATTGCCATAGGAGGTCTGGATCACGTTCATCATGATGATGCCGGGCGCCATGAACTGCATGTAGTCGAAACCGCCCACCTGCCCGACGCGCCGTCCGATGAGGCTGCCGAAAATGACGAAGTACAGGGTGGCGGTGACCGCGGGAGGCACAAGGGTCTGGCCCCAGATGCGCACGATGCGGCTGAATTCACGGATGACGATGGTGGAGAAGCCGATCCAGTCGGTGCCGAGGCGCGATTCGGTCATTCACGAGGCCTTTGCGGCGGCGGTTCGCGCGCTGCTGTCAACCAGGCGGATGAACAGCTCCTCGAGCCGATTGACCTTGTTGCGCATGCTGTTCACGGCGATGCCCTGCGCCGACAGCTGCGCGAATAGATCGTTCAAGCTCTGCGTTTTGGACATCTCGATTTCCAAGGTGTGCTCATCGGAGAGTACCGGCGTGAAGCCCGACATCTGCGGCGCCGCCGTGCGGGCGTCGCGCAAATCGAAGACGAACACCTCGGTCTGCAGCTTGCGCAGCACATTCGCCATGCTGTCGCGCTCGATGATGTTGCCGCCGTCGATGATGGCGATGTTGCGGCACAGATTCTCGGCTTCTTCCAAATAGTGCGTGGTCAGGATGATGGTCGTGCCCTGCTCGTTGATGCCGCGCAGGAATTCCCACATCGAGCGGCGGTTCTCGATGTCGACTCCCGCCGTGGGCTCGTCCAGGATCAGCAGCCGCGGCTCGTGCATCAAGGCGCGCGCAATCATCAGCCGCCGCTTCATGCCGCCCGACAGGCTGCGCGCAATCGAATCGCGCCGGTCCCAGAGCTGCAGCTGCTTGAGATATTTCTCGGCGCGCATTTTCGCCAGCCGCCGCGGGATACCGTAAAACCCGGCCTGATTCACCACAATGGTGAACGGCGTCTCGAACATGTTGAAATTGATTTCCTGCGGCACCACGCCGATGCAGGATTTGGCCACTTCCAGCTCTTTGTCGATGTCATGACCGAAGACTTCGACCACGCCGCTGGTTTTGTTGACCAGCGAGGTCGTGATGCCGATCAGGGTGGTCTTGCCCGCGCCGTTGGGACCGAGCAGCGCGAAGAAATCGCCCTCGTCGACGTCGAGATCTATGGCCTTGAGCGCTTGGATGCCGTTTTTGTAGACCTTGGTGAGCTTGCGGAGAACGAGGGCATGCATAAGAGCCGCGTAGACTAAACCTGGCGGGGCTCCGCCCGCAACGCCAATTCAAGCGCGCGGCGCCCTTTGTGCCTCGATTCGGCCGATTTGTGCGCTCAAAATCAGCCGGCGGGCGATCCGGCGGCCGGCAGCCTTGATGCGGCGGCGAGCTGCAAGCCCGAGAGCTGGACGCGACGCAGGGCGGCGGGATCGGCGCGCGCTGCCGCGCCGATGAGGGCACTCCAGTAAGCGCTGCAGCCGCTCCACCGCGCGGTCAGGTTCACCGCCTCCGTGGCAACCAATGCCGGCAGGCGGTCGACCGTGATACGGCGAAAGGCGTTTGCGGTCTGGCTGCGCATTCCCATGAGCAGGTGGGCGGCGAGACTGGCGCTCGATGCCACATGCCAGGCATAGAACAGGGCCAGCCGCACGAAATCGATTGTCTCGCCATCGACGCCCTGATCCTCGGCAACCCGCCAGGCCGCGGCTTGCGACAGGCGCCCCAGCCAGTACTCATCGTCCTCAAAGCGCAGGTCGAACAGCGCGTAGGGACAATTGGCCGCCGCCGCGCGCTGCGCCCGCGACAGCGGCGCTAATCGCCTGCCGAGACCGGCATCGCCGCTCCTGCCGGCGGCCGCCCAATCGCCCGCCCTGGCCCCCGCGAGATCAAGAAATCGATGATTGAGGTCGCGCATCGAATTCAGGTGCTCGGCCGATAGGTGGGACTCCGGCGCCCAGTTGCCGATGAATGCGTCCTGCACGACCGCCCCCTGCGCTTAAGTTTGTGCCACAACCTTGGCTGCGTGAGGCCTTCGCGCATTTCGCCGCAAACGCACAGCAATTGCGCCTCACGACCCCCTGGCGGCCAAGCTAACTTTGTGATTAATTTCTGTCAAATTCTTTTTGCCCCAAAATCGCGTGAAATCGCCACGAGGATCGGCCATGAGAATATCCGATGATCGCTACACCAGGGACCGCGAAAAAATCGATCTTGCACTGCGGCTGATCCGCCACGAGGCCCGCACCTACACGATCCGCCAGTGGACCGGCCTCAGCGACGATCGAATACGCAAACTGTACCGCAGCTATGTCGTGCAACAGGACGCGCACGGGATATTGCGCCACCGCGGCAAGTCGCCGCGCCAGGCGGCATTCTTTTTCAGGAACGCCGAGCTCAACTTTCACGCCGCGCAGCTTGCCAGCCTGTTTGTGATGTACGGACTGGTGGGCGGCAGCGCCCGCGGGCTGGAGCCGCGCTATCGCGTGGGATCACTGCAATCCGGCGCGCTGCTGTGCCGCGCCTACGAGGCGTACCGGGAATTGCACGCGCCGGCCAGCATTTCCTTCGAGCATGCCTGGTTTCTGCTGCTGGCGCTGGCGCGGCACGACGAGGTGGGCATCGCACGCTGCGAAACATGCGGCGGGGTGCAGGTGCGCGACCTGCTCGCCCGCCACAAGCTCGTCTGCGGCAATTGCGACGGCGCCGCGCCGGCCGCGGCCTGCTAGAATCCACTCGATGCAGCCTGGGAATATTTTCGGCGGTCAGTACCTGGACCGCGCCGCGCATATGCGGCAGGACGCCGCATGGTTTGCAAGCGCGCTTGGCAATGCCCGCAGTCGTGCGCTGCCGGTATGGAATTCGCGCAACCTCATCGCCGAGGGCAGCGCGCCGCGCGCGGCATATCTTGAGTTGTCCTGCATCGCCGAAGAGCGGCGCAACAGCGCGGATCTCACGCTGCTCGGCCGCTTCGACGGCATCGATGTGTTCACCTACGAAATTGAATCGGCGGAGCCGCCGCAGCTGCTGCCCGGCACGCGCTTCGAGGATCTGCGCATGGTGGCCTCGATACTGCCGGCCGAAGAGGCGGGCTTATTGAGCTACGCGCGCGCCATGGTGGCGTGGCGGCGCCGGCATCGCTTCTGCGGCAGCTGCGGCGCCACGACGCTGGCGGCCAAGGGCGGGCATGTGCTGGTGTGCACGAACCCGGAATGCCGGCACGAGCAATTTCCGCGCATTGATCCCGCCATCATCGTTTTGGTCAGCGACGGGGAACGGGCGTTGCTCGGACGCCAGGCAGCGTGGCCCGCCGGACGCTATTCCACCATCGCCGGCTTTGTTGAACCGGGAGAATCCCTGGAAGACTCGGTGGCCCGCGAAGTGCTGGAGGAAACCGGCATCAACGTTGACACCATCGAGTATCACTCCTCGCAGCCGTGGCCGTTTCCTTCCTCGTTGATGCTGGGATTCACCGCGCATGCGATTACGACGGCCATCCATCTTAAGGATCAGGAGCTCGAAGATGCGCAGTGGTTTACGCGCGCTGACTTGGCGGAGGGCCGGCCGATCGTGCCGCCCAGCGTCTCCATCTCATTTCGCTTGATCGAGCATTGGTTCGATGCCGGTGGCGGCCCGCGCCTGCGGGATTTGCAGCGGACCTCCTCATGGGTGTCGCGCTAGCCGCGGGCCCAATGGCCCTGCTTCATGCGCCAGCCATCGCCTTGCCGCACCCATTGATGGGCGACCCAATGGTATCCCTGCCGGCCGGCGCCCCAATGACCCTGCACCCATTCATACCGGCCGCCGACCCAGTCCCAATAACCGCCGAACCAGACGTATCCCGGCGTGGGTGCGTCGCCGATGACTTCCCCGCGAGCCGGTGGCGGAGCCACCATCACGATTCCATCGGGTTGGTGACCCTGATCGGGCACAACCACGCAGCCTTGCAGCGCCGCACCGAGGATGAGACCAATTATCGAAGCCGGGGCTGACCATCTGCGCTGATTCATGACCACTCGTGCTCAGGGATTGAGCGAGAATAACGCCCGGCGCTGCGGAGCACCACCCGCACCTCCCTGGAATATGTAAGATTTGACCGGCTGCGATGGTCCAAGGAGCCTGAAGAAAATGCCCTATACCGCAGATCCTCGTGTGCTGTTTGCCGCCGAACGCACGTTGCTGGCGTGGCAGCGCAGCGCTATTGCATTGATGGGTTTCGGATTCGTCATCGAACGATTCGGCCTGTTCCTCGCGATGGTGATGCATCAATCCGAAGTCGATACGCAACGCGGCTTTTCGCTTATGTTTGGGGTCCTGCTGCTGCTCCTGGGCGCCGCGGTGGCATTGATCTCGGCGCGACAGTTTCTGCAGGTCGCCAAGGACCTGGACCCCGCGGTCGTGCCGCCCGGATATTGGACGCGGGCCGGCGTGGTGCTGAACGTGATCATTGCGATGATCGCGGTGATTTTGGCGCTGCACTTTCTGTGGGCGGCCGGCCATCCCGCCTAGGCGGCGATCCGGCCCCGGGGCCTGTTGCGGCGCAATCGATGCCCATTTCTGTGAGGCCCGACGTCAACGTGGGGGTTCCTGTACCGTTACTATTTCACGATGCAAACCGAAATTGCGGTTCTCCGCTTTGGCCTGGGCGCGCGACCCGGCGACCTGAAGGCCGCTGCCGGCGATCCGCGCGGCTGGCTGACAGCGCAGATCAGGGGCGCCGTGCCGCTCGCCGTCAATACGCCGCTCACACCCTCCGATCAGATCTTCGCCGCGTATGTGGCGGCGCGCGACGAACAGCAGCAAATGCGGCGCGAGGCCGGGGCAACCGACGCCAAAGTCGCATTCAACGCCATTCGCGAGGCGTATCAACCGCAGTACCGCGCGCAGGTTCTGGCGCGCGCGCAAAGTGCCGCGCTGACCGACAGGCCGTTCGCCGAACGCCTGGTGCACTTTTGGTCCAATCATTTTGCCATTTCGGCCGACAAGGGCGTGGTCTTCGGGCTCGCGGGGACGGTCGAGAACGAGGCCATCAGGCCCCACGTCGGCGGGCGATTCATCGAGCTTTTGACGGCGGTGGAGCAGCACCCTGCCATGATCGCCTTTCTCGACAATCAATTTTCCATGGGCAAGGATTCGGAGGCAGTCCGCCTGATCGCAAGAAGGCCTTTCGCCGCGGACGCGGCGCAACGCCAATTGGGCATCAATGAAAATCTGGCGCGCGAGATTCTTGAACTGCACACCCTCGGGGTGAACGGCGGCTACACCCAGGCCGATGTCACGAGTTTTGCAGAGATCATCACCGGATGGTCCATTGGCGGCGGCAAGGGGCGGCTTGCGGGAGGTACGCCGGGCCGTTTTTATTTCCGCGAGAACATGCACGAGCCTGGTGCAAAATCCTTCCTCGGCAAGACCTACTACGAACAAGGTCAGCGTCAGGGCGAGGCGGTGCTTACCGATTTGGCGGGCAATCCCGCCACCGCGCGTTTCATCGCCACCAAGCTGGTCCGGCATTTCATTGCGGATGACCCTCCAGCGGCGGCGGTCGAGCGGGTGGCGCGCGCATTCCAAAAAACCGGCGGGTATCTGCCGCAGGTGTATGCGGCGTTGATCCAATCACCGGAAGGCTGGGATCCGAATGCACGGAAGTTCAAGACGCCGGAGGATTTTGTTTTCTCCACCTTACGGTCGCTGAATGTATCGCCGAGCCAGCCGGAGGAAGTGGTGCGCAGCTTCGATCTGCTGGGTCAGCGCCAATACACACCCGGTTCGCCGGCGGGCTGGCCGGACACCTCGAAGAGCTGGGATGGATCCGACGCACTCATGCACCGCGTGCTGTGGGCATCGCGGGTGGCGGCAAAGTATGAGCGCGGCGTGGACCCGGTCGAACTCGCCGCATCCAGCTTAGGAAGCTACGCCCGCCCCGAAACCCTAACGGCGCTGAAGCGCGCCACCTCATCGTCCCAGGCATTGGCGCTGCTCCTGATGAGCCCCGAATTTCAACGGAGATAGCGATGCATCGCCAATTCCCAACGATGACCAGCAGGCGCCGCTTTCTCCTCGGCACCGGTGCCCTCGCCGCGAGCGCCGCCCTGCCCAATGTGATGTTCGCCCGAACGGGCGGATCTTCGCGTTTGGTGGTCGTGATCCTGCGCGGCGCGCTGGACGGGCTGGCTGCCGTGCCGCCCTATGCGGATCCCAGCTATGCGGGTTTGCATCGCGAACTTGCGATCGGCCCGCCCGGTGCCCCCGATGGCGCGCTGGCGCTGAACAACACCTTCGGCTTGCACCCCTCGTTCGCATACTTGCACCAGCGCTACGCCGCCGGCGAGCTGATCGTCTTCAATGCGGTTGCCTCGCCCTATCGGGACAGGTCGCATTTCGATGGTCAGAATGTGCTGGAAAACGGACTCACCAAACCATTGGGCACCGCGGATGGCTGGCTCAATCGGGCGCTCGCGGCCTTACCGCGCCGCGCCGCCGGACCCGGGGAGCGAGCCATCGCCATCAGTCAGAATGTTCCGCTGATTCTGCGCGGCGATGCGCCGGTGATTTCCAAATCACCGCAGGCCACTCCGGATATCGATGAAGATTTGTTGCTGCGTCTGGCGGACTTGTATTCCAACGACGATTGGTTTTCCGCGCGGTTGAGCGAAGCGGTGCAGACCGAGAAAATGGTGGACGACGCAGGCGCCCCGACGATGGCGACGACGCCTCCCGATCGCATCAGCGCGGTGGCGCATATGGCGGCCAGTTTGATGCGCAGTGACGGCGGTCCCGAGGTGGCGGTCATCGAGGCCAGCGGCTGGGATACCCACGCCAATCAGGGCGGCGCGAAAGGAGCTCTGGCTCAGCGGCTGGCCGGACTCGACAAGGCGTTGCGCGCCCTCGGCGAGGAATTGGGTCCGTTGTGGCCGCAAACCGCGGTGCTCGTGGTCACTGAATTTGGACGCACGGCGGCAATCAACGGCACGCGCGGCACCGACCATGGAACGGGTGGCTGCGCGTTCCTCGTGGGTGGCGCGGTGCGCGGCGGTCGGGTAATCGCCGATTGGCCGGGCCTTTCGCGGGGGGCGTTGCTCGACAACCGCGACCTCAAGCCAACGCTTGATTTGCGCAGCGTGTTCAAAGGCGTGCTCGACGAGCACCTGCACGTCGATGCGAATACCCTGGCCAAGCGAGTATTCCCGGACAGTAGCGGCGCGCGCCCTCTCCAAGGGCTGGTACGCGCCTGAACTGCCACTCAATCGATATCCTGCATCCCCGTCGGTTTACATCCCCGACGGTTTCGGTTCCGGCCATGCAGCAGCGATCGACGTCGACGCGGCTGGCTCCGCGGCCGGCATTGGAGGCGGTGGCGCCATCGGCGCCATAGGGGCTGCGGGTTTTGGCTTGGGCGGAGCCGCGACGGCCACGGGCGCTGGTGCGGGTTTTGGCGCCGGCTTTGGCGCCGGCTTGGCCATTGCCTTTTTCCTGGGCGCAGCCTTTTTCTTGGGCGCAGCCTTTGCCTTCGACTTCCCCTTTGCCTTTGCCTTCGCCTTCATCGGCCGCGATTTCTTTTTAGCGGCGCTCTTTTTGGCGGACGTGCGCTTGGCTTTTGCCATCGGACGCTTCTTCGCTTTGCGCTTTTTCGACTTGCTCTTTTTTGCCATGGTCACTCTTCTCCTGGGAGATCATTCAAACTCACTGTGAGAGTAGCCCTGAAAAAGTCCGCTGTCATCTGTGAGTGATACTGGAGTCGGTGGCGCGGATTGCGTAGGCTCTGTAGGTGCCCAGTACCGAACCCGTTCGCCCGTTGAAGGATGTCTGGCTCAAGCCCAGACGCGTGTTTCGTGAACTGGCATCGAAGCCTGTAGGAATTACCGACTATCTCCTGGCAGCTGCGCAAGGGGTCGCGACCTCCATGGCGGTCTATCGTACCCAGTTCGCCGGCGCGCATCCGAGCGCGGCGGAAGTTCTGCAAAGCTCCCTGCTTTTCGGACCCATCGGCGGGGTGTTCAGTCTGTATTTGTTTGCCGCCATCTATGGCCGTCTGGGCGCCCGGGCCGGGGGTACTTCCAAGCGCAACCAGGTGTTCCACGTTCTCGCCTACGGCGGGATTCCGGTGGCGGCATCGCTGATTTTGTGGGCATTGACGGCATTGTTCATCGGAGAAGCCGCCATCATCGACACGCCGGCCGCGGCCACCCCGGGCACCGACGTGGATGGTTTCGTGGCCTTCGTCTTGCGGCTGCAATTCGCGGGGTACGTGCTGCTGATGCTATGGAGCGTCGTTTTGCAGGTGATGGGATTCAGCGAAATTCTGGGCCTCACCACGCGCAAGGCTTTTGGGGTCTGGGTGCTCGGCCAACTGCTGGCGCTGCTGGCCGCCCTATTCTTGAGCGCGTTGATTGCCCTGCTGTTCCCAGGTCTAGTGCCGACTGCGCCGCACTGACCCAAACCCGCAGCCTATGGGTTGCCCTCGGGCGAATCCTTGCCAACGACAGGATCCGCCGGCGCTTCGGGTGCCGGCGACGGAGCCGGGCTTTGCAGACGCTCGATGACCGATTTTGCGACATCGGCAGCCGAGCGCATCGGGTCCCGTGCCGCCGCAGCGTGCGGTTGGCGCGCGCGGCGCGGTTTGCGAGAAACCGGTACCCGCTTGGGAGCTTTCGACTTCACCGCATGCGCCTTGGCGGCAGGCGCCCGCACCGCATCCTGGGCGACGCGCGAAGGCTTCCGAGGACTCGGTTTGGGCTTGCGGGCGGCGGTACGCGCCGCGGCGAACTTTTTTCGCGCCTGCTTCGCAGCTTTTTTCTCGGCCTTGTAGAGCTTTCGAGTCCGCTTGAGCTCGGCCTTCGCGGCTCGCACACGCTGCTTGGCGGCGACGGCCTGAGCCTCGGCCTTTGCGGCATCCGACTGAAGGCGCTGCATCAATGCCTTGCTGGTTGCCATGATCTTCAAGGTAGCACGCGCAACAAGAATTTTCGAATATCGGCGATTTCCGCCGCGCAAACGGCATGTGCCATCGGATACTCGCGCCATTCAACCGCATAGCCGTGGGCGCTCAAGAAGTCGCGGGATTTCGCGCCCAGCGCCATCGGCAGCATGGGATCGGCGATGCCGTGGGCCATGAATATCGGCGTGGCGTCGTTCGAGGCCTGCCGCTCGGCCGCAAAGCTCTCCACCCCCGGCAGGTAGCACGACAGCGCCATGACGCCGGCCAATTTGTCCTTGAGCCGCGTCAGTGTGTACAGGGAGACGACGCCGCCCTGCGAGAATCCGGCGAGCACGATCCTTGCGGCCGGAATGCCGCGCGTGGCTTCCCTCGCGAGCAGTTCGTGGATTTGCCCTTCCGCCGCCTTGAAGCCCTCCGTGTCTTCGGCGCTGTTGCGATCCAGACCCTTGATGTCGTACCAAGCACGCATCCGCATTCCACCATTGATGGTGACGGGGCGGACCGGCGCGTTCGGAAAAATGAAACGCCATGCACGCTCGCCCCGTAGCTTAAGTTCCGGCACGACCGGCTCGAAGTCGTGACCGTCAGCGCCGAGACCATGCAGCCAGATGATGGCCGCATTGGGTTGGGGCGCAGTTTCGACTTCAATGGTTTCCAGCATCGGGGCTAATGTAATGTAACGCGGGCTGCTTTGCAGCGCGGCGGTTTCGATATCATCGCCGCATGCCGCTGACACTCGAGAACCTGCGCCGCTATGGCATTGCCCGGTCGTTGTTCAAGCCGACCACGCTGGGGCGTGCGATCAAGAAGCTGGGCTTCGTTCAGGCCGATCCGATCCGCGCGCCGGCCCGCGCCCAGGACCTCACGCTGCGCCATCGCGTCCTGGGATATTGCGCGGGAGACCTCGAGCGCCTGTATCCCACGCTCAAGCTGGAGGAGGACTTCTTCATCAACTACGGCTTTGTGCCGCGCGCCCTCCATGACTTGATGCATCCGCGAGTGCCGCTTGGCCGCAAGACGGCGGCGCTTTGGATGACGTCCAATTGGACGGCGGCGCGCGCGCGCCAGGCCGAGGCGCTGCTGGCATTCATTCGCGAACGCGGCGTGGCGCATCCGCGCGAGGTGGATGCACATTTTGCGCATGGCAAGGCAGCCAATTGGTTCGGCGGATCATCCAATGCGAGCACCCAGCTGCTCGATGCCATGCACTATCGCGGCATGCTGCGCGTCGCGAGGCGCGTGGGGGGAACGCGGGTATATGCGGCGCGCGCAGCGGCAACAGCGCCGGCAACCGCCGCGCAGCGGCACGCCGCGATCGACGAACTGGCCGATGTCGCAATCCGCAAATACGCGCCGCTGCCCGCGCCCAGCCTCGGGTTCCTTCTCAGCCGTTTGCGCTACGGCGTGCCGCAGTGGGCGGCGGATCGTTCGGCGACCGTGGCGCGCGCCAAGCAGCGGCTCAAATCGGCGCGGCTGGATGGCATCGAGTGGTACTGGCCGGCGGAGGACAGCCCGCAATCGGCACGCTGGCAGATCGACGACGCCGTGCGCCTGCTCACGCCCTTCGATCCCATCGTTTGGGATCGCCGCCGCTTCGAGATGTTCTGGGGCTGGGCCTATCGCTTCGAGGCCTACACGCCCGCGCCGAAGCGCAAGCTGGGCTATTACGCGCTGCCGCTGCTATGGCAGGGCGAGGTCATCGGCTGGGGGAACGTGGCCTGGGCCGGCGGCAGCCTGCGCGCAACCTTTGGCTACGTCGGCCGCGCACCCCGTGACGGCGCGTTTCGCACCGCACTGGAATCCGAACTCGAGCGCCTGCGCGTCTTTCTCAAAAAGGGCGACCCGGCATATTGACAGCCATTGCATTTTTATGCAGGATGCGCGCAACTTTATGCACGAGTCGCAACATGCTTAGGTCCGACCCCGAACACGGCAATGCCCCGGCGCGCCGCACCATGCTCGCGAAAATCATTCGCGAACAGTCCGTGGGCAGGCAAACCGAGCTGGTTGCGCTGCTGCGCAAACTCGGCCACATCGCGACCCAGTCGAGCGTCAGCCGGGATTTGCGCGAGCTCGGCGTGGCCAAGATGGGCGACCGCTACGTGCTGCCCGACACCGCGGCGCAGCCGAAAAACGATTTTTCGGCCCTGAAGCAGTTCGTCAGCGCCCGCCTGACGGCCGGCGGCAATCTCACGGTGCTGAAGACCTCGATCGGTTCGGCGCAAAGCGTGGCTGTCGCCATCGACACCGCACGCTGGCCGGAAGTGGTCGGCACGATTTCCGGCGACGACACGATTTTCATTGCCACCGACGGCGCCGGCGCGCAGCGCGACCTGCAGCGCCGCCTGCTCGCGATCTTCGGACGCTAATCCCTATGACATCAAGTCCTAAGCAGGGCGCCGAGCCCATTCTCCTGGCTTTTTCCGGGGGCCTCGACACTTCGTTTTGCGTGCCCTGGCTCAAGGACACCTATCAACGGCCGGTCATCACGGTGACCGTCGACACCGGCGGCATCGATTCGAAAGCGGCGCAATCGCTGGCCGAGCGTTCGGCGCTGCTCGGCGCAATGGAGCATCATTTGATCGATGCCCGGAGCGCGTACTTCGATCAGGTGCTCAAATTCCTGATCATGGGCAATGTCCGCCGCGGCAATGTCTATCCCTTGTGCGTCGGCGCGGAGCGCGTGCTGCAGGCGCAGACCATTGCGCAATTGGCGTTGTCGCGAAAGACTCAGATGGTGGCGCACGGCTGCACTGCTGCGGGGAATGATCAGGTGCGTTTTGAAGTGGCATTGAGAACGTTGGCGCCGGATTTGGAGATCATCGCGCCGGTGCGCGACCGTGCGTTCCAAAGGCCACAGCAGCTCAAGTATCTTGAGGAACACCGGCTGCCCATTCCACCGTTCGGCGCGGCGTACTCCGTGAATCGCGGCTTGTGGGGCGTCACCATCGGTGGCAAGGAGACCCTGACCTCGCAGGGCAGCATTCCCGATGATGCCTGGGTGCTGTCGAAGGATGCGTTCACCCATCCGCGCGCCGCCGAGCGGCATAGCATCGGTTTTGTCCGCGGCGTACCCGACAGCCTCGATGGCGAGCGGCTGGCCGCCGTGTCGATCATCGAAGAGCTGGAATCGCTGGCCGGCCCCTTCGGCATCGGCCGCGGAATTCACCTGGGCGATACCGTCATCGGCACCAAAGGCCGGGTCGCCTTCGAAGCGCCCGCCGCCGAGGTGCTGCTGACCGCGCATCGCGAGCTGGAAAAATTGGTATTGACCGGCAAGCAGGCGCGCATCAAGGAATCAGTGGCGCAGCCCTATGGTGATCTCGTGCACGAGGGCCAACACTTGGATCCAGTGTGCCGCGACATCGAAGCGCTGCTGCAGTCAAGCCAAGCCCGGGTCAGCGGCGAGGTGCAGGTGCTGCTGCGCCCAGGTTCGGTGTTCGTCGAAGGCGTGAGCTCACCCTACTCGCTGATGGCGGCATCCAAGGGCGTTTACGGCGAGTCGGCGGGAGAATGGACGCCCGCCGACGCCCTCGGCTATTCGAAAATGCTGGCACTGACCGGTGTTTTTTACAAACGTGCCGGCGAAGCGCGGACATGAACAGCATGCGGACGGTGATGGTCGACAAAATCGCCTCGGTGACGCAGGCCTGCGGTCTGTCGCATGAAATCCGCATCGCCCCGGAAATAGCCTGCGAGGAAGGACTGGTGCTGGTGGTCGAGGTGCTGAACAACAAGGCCAATTACAACACGCTGGAGCTGACCAGCGGCCGGATGGCAAAGGTGGTGCGCGGCGACATCGTGGTCGGCGCCTTGGGACACCGCAAGGCCCTGTTCGGTTACTCGGGCCACATCCCGGAGATCCTGAAGCCCGGCGATATCATTCAAATGCTGAACATCGGCGGCGTGCTCGGCATCTGCGATTCGGCGACGCAGGACAAGGGCAAGCCCTTCGACTGCAAGGTCTTGGGCACGGTGCTGACCTTTCCCTATCTCGGCGAGCGCATCGGCGTGCCCGCCAAGGTGGGATACAGACCCCTGGACTACGGCGCGGCGTTGAACGCGCGCGGCGTGCCGGTGGTTGCCATCGCCGGCACCTGCATGGAGGCGGGAAAGACCGCCGCGGCATCCGCCATCATCGCGCGCATGCGGCATCGCGGACTCATCATCGATGCCTTCAAGGCCACCGGCGTGTCCCTGCGACGCGATATCATGGCCTTCGAGGATTCCGGCGCCCGGCGCACCATGCTGTTCACCGACCTGGGAGTCGTGACCACCACCGAGAAGTCCGGTCCGGCGCTCACCCGAAGCATGCTGTCGGAAATGGCCGCAGGTAACCCGGATGCCATTGTGTTCGAATTGGGCGATGGCCTGCTCGGCACCTATGGCGTCGAGTCGATCCTGCGCGAAGCGGACATCAAATCGGCGCTGACCAGCGTCGTGCTGTCGGCCAATGATCCGGTCGCCGCCTGGGGCGGCGTCAAATTGCTGCGCGAACGCTTCGGCATCGAGCCCTGCGTGGTCACCGGGCCCGCGACGGACAATCTGGTCGGCGTCGAGATCATCCGCGAGCAGATGAATGTCGAGGCCTTCAACGCCATCAGCCATCCGGCGGATCTCGGCGATCACATCATCGCCTCGCTCGGACTCCGTAATGTGCGCGAGTCCAAGGTCGCCGGCGAATGAGCGCGGCCACGCCGGCGATCATTCTCGGCGGCACCGGCTACGTGGCCGGCGAACTGCTGCGTCTCATCGCCGCACATCCCAAGCTCGAGGTTGCCGCCATCCTCTCGGACAGCCAGCCGGGAGCGCCGGTGTCGGGCGCGTTTGCGCATCTGCAGTCCGCATATCCCGATCTTAAGTTCGCCGACGCCGAAGAAATCGTGGGCATCATCCGCCGCACGCCGCTTTCGGCGCTGTTCTCCGCCGCCCCGCATGGCATTTCCGCGGCCATCGTCGACAAGCTGCTGTCGGCCGCGCTGGCAGCCGGCACGCGCGTGCATTGCGTGGATATCTCCGCTGATTTTCGCTATGCCACACAAGCCGCCTACGAAGCGGTCTACAAACATGCACACGGCGCGCCGGCGAGAATCCGCGAGTTCACCTGTGCGGTCCCCGAGCACATGCAGAAATCGCCGACGCCGCATGTCGCGCATCCCGGGTGTTTTGCAACCGCGACCCTGCTCGCCAGCGTGCCGCTGCTCGCACTCGGCCTCACCGACACGCGGCTGTTCGTCACCGGCATCACCGGCAGCACCGGCTCCGGCCGCAAACCGGTCGACGGCACGCATCATCCGCACCGGCACAGTGATTTCTACAGCTACGGCGCCTTGAGTCACCGGCACGTCCCCGAGATCACCGCCTGCGCGAAGCTCGCGACCGGCATCGAGGCGGAATTCAATTTCGTCCCTCATTCCGGTCCCTTTGCGCGCGGCATCCACGTCACCGTGCAGGCCAGCCTGAAGAAGCCGCTCAGCAGCGCGGAGGCTCAGGTTGCGCTGACCCGGTACTACCAGGACTGCCCATTCGTGCGCGTCGGAAAAACCGCGCCGCGGGTCAAGGACGTCGCGGCCAGCAATTACTCGCACTTGGGCGCGGTGACCAACGGCAATTCCATTGCCGTCATGTCGGTGCTCGACAATCTGAACAAGGGTGCCGCCGGCGGCGCCATCCAGTGGATGAACCGTTTGCTGGGGCTGGCCGAGACCACCGGTCTCACGGCGCCCGCACCCGGATGGACTTGAAGGGGCATCATGGCAGCGACAAATTTGGGCTTAGGGGCGCTCCCGGGCCATCTGGCGCGGGTGTTCGCGCAATACCCGATCGAGGTGGCGCATGGCGATGGCGTGTGGCTGCATGCCCGCGACGGCCGCAAGATCCTCGACTTCTACGGCGGCCATGCGGTCGCCGGCTTGGGCTACGGTCATCCGCGCTGGCTGGCCGCGCTCGAGCGCCAGGCGCGGCAGATGGCCTTTCAAACCAATGCGCTGCATATGGCCATCCGCGAACGCGCCGCCGCCCGGCTGGCGAAATTCGTCGGCTTGGGGTTGGATACTGTTTTCTGGCTCAACAGCGGTGCCGAGGCCAATGAGAACGCGCTCAAGCTGGCGTTCAGGCTGACCGGCCGCAGCAATGCGGTTGCGCTGGAACAGGGGTTCCACGGGCGAACCGCGGCTGCCGGCGCGGTGACCTGGGGCGCGCTCGAAAAGTGGTATGGCTTTCCGCGCACGCCCTTTGGCGTGCGCTTCACGCCACGCAACAATCCCGGCGCCGTGGAGCAATGCATCGATCGCGACACCGCGGCGGTCATTGTCGAACCCGTGCAAGGCGTGGGCGGCGCATACGATGTGGGCAAACCCATGCTGATTGCGCTGCGCCGGCGCTGCGACGAGGTGGGTGCGATGTTGATATTCGATGAGGTGCAATGCGGCATGGGCCGCACCGGCGCGCCGTTCGGCGCCAATTTCTACGGCGTTGCCCCGGACATGATCACCGCGGCCAAGGCGCTGGGCAACGGTTTTCCGGTGTCGGCGCTGCTGCTCTCGAGGCGCATCGCGAGCCAGCTCAAGGTCGATGACATGGGTACGACCTTCGGCGGCGGTCCGATGGCCTGCGCGGTGGCCGAAGCGGTGATCGACACCATCGAGGCGGAATCGCTGCTGGCGAATGTGCGGCAGGTATCAGCGTACATCCGCGCCAGCTGCATCATCGGCCCCATCACCGGCGTGCAGGGCGAAGGCTTTCTGCTGGGACTGAAAACCTCGCGCCCGGCGAAAGAGGTCCAGGCAGCGCTGCTCGACAAGAATATTCTCACCGGCACCAGCGCTGATCCCAGCATCCTGCGCCTGTTGCCGGCGTACATCTTGAACGAAGGTCATGTGGACATCTTGAGCCAGGCGCTTGCGAAGATTTCTGCATGAAGCGCTTTCTCGATCTGGCCGATTTCAGCCGCGAGCAGATTCTCGATCTTTTGCGGCTGGCGCAGGCGCTGCAGGAAAAGCCGGAGCCGAGAATCCTGGCGGGCAAGGTCTTGGGACTGCTGTTTTTCAATCCAAGCTTACGCACCCTGGCCTCGTTCCAGGCCGGCATGGCGCGTCTGGGCGGCAGCACGTTCGTGATCACGCCGGGCCAGGGTACCTGGCAGCTGGAGACTCAATTGCATGCCATCATGAAGGGCGCGGCCGCGGAACATATTCGCGAGGCCATCCCGGTGCTGGCCTCGTACTGCGACGCGCTGGGCGTGCGCGCATTTGCCGACGGCAAGAGTCTGCCGAATGATCTTGGCGAGTCGTTGTTCGGCATGATCGACGCGCTGTGCGAGAAGCCGCTGGTCAACCTGGAGTCGGCGATGAACCACCCAACCCAAGCGCTGGCGGACTGGCGCACCCTGGACGAGCTCAAGATTTCCCCTCGCGCCAAATTCGTGTTGAGCTGGGCCTATCACCCGAAAGCGCTGCCGCTGGCGGTCCCGGCGGCGACCGTGCACATGGCGGCGATGCGCGGCATGGAAGTGGTGGTGCTGCGGCCCGATGGGTTTGCGCTGCCCGCGCAAATCATGGACAAGGCGCGCAGCGCCGCGGCCGCCGCCGGCGGATCCCTCGCCGAAACCTCGGATCGCGCCGCGGCCATGAGCGGGGCCAGCGTGCTGTATGCCAAGGAATGGGGCACGACGACCTACTACGGCGACGTCGAAGCGGACTCGCGGCTGCGCGCGGATCTTTCCGATTGGTGCGTGCGCGAGCGCTGGTTTGCGCAAGCTGCGCCCGATGCCAAACTCATGCACTGTCTGCCGGTGCGCCGCAATGTCGCCGTTGCCGATGAGGTGCTCGACGGCCCGCGCGCGGTGGTCAAGCGCGAGGCGTTCAACCGGATGCCGGTGCAGATGGCCGTTCTGCATCGCATGTTGGCTTAAGTTTTGTCGACCCTGAGGCGTTGCCGTAGCGGAGTCTCCAAATGATAATGAACCGCCCTGATCCATCGATTGCCGTGCGCGCCCTCAAAAGCGCCGCGCCGTACATCCGCATGTACAAAAACAAGGTGTTCGTCATCAAGGCCGGCGGCGCGGTGTTCAGCGACGAGGTATCAACGCGGGGCCTGATCGAACAAGTTGCGATCCTGCACCAGGTCGGCATCAAAACCGTGCTGGTGCACGGCGGCGGTCCGCAGCTCGACAATCTGCAGGCGACGCTCGGCCTCGACACGCGCATGGTCAACGGCCGGCGTGTCACCGATCAGAAATCCATCGACGTGACCGCCATGGCCCTGAACGGTTTGATCAATACGCGGATTCTGGCCATTTGCCGCGCGCTCGATATCGAGGCCATCGGCTTGAGCGGCGTCGACGCCGGACTGATTCGCGCGCATCGGCGCCCCCCGGTGCCGATCGCGGCGGGCTCTTCCGAGACCATCGACTATGGATTCGTGGGCGACATCGACTCGGTCAATTCGGCGGTGCTGGAGAAACTGCTCGAGAACGGCCTGATGCCCGTGGTGAGTCCGCTGTCGGCGGACTCCAGCGGCACATTGCTCAACATCAACGCAGACACCGTGGCGGCAGCCATTGGCGGAGCGCTGTCGGCGGAAAAGCTGGTGCTCTGCACCGGCGCCCCGGGAATTCTCGAGGACGTCGACGAACCCGGCTCGGTGATCTCCTATACCGACATCCTGGGATTGCAGCGCCTGCGCGAACAGGGCAGCTTGAAGAACGGCATGCTGCCGAAGGCGGCCGCGATCGAGCACGCGATTCGCCGCGGCGTGCGCCGTGTGCACGTCATCAGCTACAAGGCCAAGGACAGCCTGCTCGCGGAAGTGTTCACGAATGAAGGCACCGGCACGCTGGTGGTCGCGGATTTGAAGGCCTTGAGCCCGGCGGAGCAGCTGCTGCAATCATGAGGCAACCATCATGAGCCGGCTTTGGGACAAGGGAACCTCGCTGGATGCGCGCGTCCTCGAGTTCACCGCGGGCGAGGACCACAAGCTGGACGAACGCCTGGTGCGCTACGACATTCGTGCCTCGATCGCGCATGCAGAGATGCTCGCCGAGCAGGGTCTGCTCTCGGCAGCGGAGCTTGCGGCCATCGCGGAAGGCCTAGCGGCAATCGGGGAAGAGCATGCGCAGGGGCGCTGGCACCTCTCGCTGGAACAGGAGGATTCCCAGACGGCGATCGAGAACCTGCTGACCGCGCGCATCGGCGCGGCCGGCGGGCGCCTGCATGCAGGCCGCTCGCGGAACGATCAGGTGCTGGCCGCGCTGCGGCTCTACATGCGCGACGCCGCGGCGGACCTCAAAGTGGGCGCCATCGCGGTGGCCGATGCCCTCGATGACTTGGGATCGCGCCAGGGCAGCGTTGCGCTTCCCGGCTATACCCACATGCAGCAGGCGATGCCAAGCAGCGTGGCGTTGTGGGCGGGAGGTTTCGCGGCCGAATTGCGCGATGATGCCGAGGGCCTCGACGCCGCGCAGCGGCGCATCGGCAAGAATCCCTTGGGGTCGGCCGCGGGTTTCGGTACGCCCAATCTTCCCATCAGCCGCGAATCCACCCGCCGCCGTCTCGGCTTTACGGTTACTCAGGAGCCGGTCACGGCGGTGCAGTTGTCGCGCGGCAAAGCCGAGGCGCACCTGCTGTTCGAGATCACGCTGCTGGCGCAAGACATGGCGCGGCTCGCCGCCGACCTGATGCTTTTTTATACCCAGGAATTCGCCTACGTGAGCCTGCCGGCCGCCTTCACCACCGGCTCATCCATCATGCCGCAAAAGCGCAACCCCGATGTTTTCGAACTGGTGCGCGGGCGCAGTGCGGTGGCGCAGGCGGCGCTGAACGAAGTGCTCGGCATCACGCAAAAGCTCACCTCCGGTTATCACCGCGATTTGCAGCTCATCAAGCCGCCCTTGTTCCGCGGCATCGATTCCTGTCTGCAAACCTTGGGCATTCTGCCGAGCGCACTCGAGGGCGTGCGCTTTTTGCCGCAGAACATCCGGCTGGACCCGAAGATTCACGCCGCCGCCGCTGCGAATACGCTGGTGGCCGAGGAAGGTATTCCATTTCGCGAGGCCTACCGGCGCATCGCCGCCAAAATCAAGGATACTGAATGACCATCTGGCGCAATGTCTTCTCCCTGGAGTATTTGAACGGTCACGATGGAACGCTGAACCGCAACCTTGGAATTCTGTTCACCGAGGTCGGCGAGGATTTCGTTCGCGGCACCATGCCGGTGGACGAACGCACCATGCAGCCTTATGGCCTGTTGCACGGCGGAGCTTCGGTGGCGCTGGCCGAAACCCTGGGAAGCATGGGGGCTGCCATGTGCGTGGATGCGAACGAATACCAGGTCGTGGGGCAGGAGATCAACGCCAATCATGTGCGCGCCGCGCGGCGAGGGCTCGTGACCGGTACCGCGCGCCCGGTGCATCTCGGCGGCCGAACCCATGTCTGGAGCATCGAGATCGTCAATTCGGACCAAAAGTTGGTCTGCATTTCGCGATTGACCATGGCGGTCATCAAGCGCGGTGCCCTGGCGCCTTGAGATTCGTGCTGGCATTTGCAACCGGAAGGGAGGTATCTTTCGCGCCATGAAAAAAGCCAGCGTTGAAAATATGTCACCTGCCTTCTGCCTGTGGGCAGTGCTTGCCGGAGTTTCCCTCGGGTCGACCCTCGCCGCCGCGCAGACTCCCCCGCAACCCCAAGGTCAAATTCAGGCGCCGAAAGCACCGGCCGGCCCGCCCGGCGCGGATCCCGCCCCTCCCCCGACGCCTGAGCAAGCCAGCTACCTGTTCGGCCTGATGTTCGGCACGCAAATGCATAACGCCGGCATGGGCACCGACGTCGTGATCGACTCCGTCACCCGCGGCATGAAGGAAGGGCTGCAGGGCAAGCAACCCACGCC
>Ga0210402_10001660_pt1 | contig 22698 bp, 26 predicted proteins | sample IncBWC7MmetaG_FD_161055 | JGI IMG/M metagenome (GOLD analysis project Ga0210402, IMG submission 161055) | Forest soil microbial communities from Barre Woods Harvard Forest LTER site, Petersham, Massachusetts, United States - Inc-BW-C-7-M | ecosystem: Environmental > Terrestrial > Soil >... | reverse complement strand
ACACCGGAGTGGACGTAGCTCAACAACAGCTGCTGGGAGGACGTTATGAAGGTTCGCAATCGGTTGTTGGCCACGGCAAGCATGGCCCTCATGGTGGGCGTCGCCGGTGCCGTCATGGCGCAGAACAAGCAGGCTCCTGCCGGCGCCGCGGCGGGTCCGGGCGGTAAGCCCGTTGCCGCCGCGCCGCGCGGCCGCACCCGTCACATGCTCTTCATTGCCACGCCCGGCGGTGGCGGCGCGGATGGCCAGTCCGGTGTCGTGGTGCTGGATGCCGACCATGACTACCATTTCCTGAAGCGCATCTCCTATGGCCTGCCGGCCGCAAGGATGCCCGGCCCGGAAATCTCAGGCATGGCCGCGTCCGTTCCGGAGAACAAGATCTATGTCACCACCGATGGCGGCGACATGCTGGCCTTCGACCTCACCACCGACAAAATCGTCTGGGACTTCAAGGGCGAGAAGACGCCGGTCGCGACAACGCGCGGTGGGGCGGCCACCGATGGCTGCTGCGAGCGTCCCTATACAATGCCCGGCGGCCACGCGCTGCTGGTGGCCTCCGCTTATAACCATTGGTGGTGGTTCATCGACGCGCACACCGGCAAGGTGCTGTCAAAGATCGACACGCCCGACGCGCCCAACTCGCACAATTTGACCGTGACCGCCGATGGCAAGATGGCGGCGCTCGCCTCGCTGACGCCGATATCGTCGGCGCTCGCCCCCAAATCATCCCCCGCGCATTTGTATGGCAAGCCCAACGTCGCCATCGCCGACCTCAACGGCAATTCCGGCAAGGTGCGCTGCTACATCAATTTCAGCGATTCGCCGCGTCCCCTGACCATGAACCATGACGGCAGCCTGATCTATGTGAACGTCAACAATCTCGACGGTTTCGAGATTGGCGACACCAAGACCTGCAAGATGATCAAGCGCGTCGAGCTGCCGGGTGAGATGTGGAAGGAGAAGTGGGCCGACCCGAACCATCTCTACTTTGGCCATGGCCTGCCCAGCCACGGCATCGGCATGACCCCGGACGAAAGCGAGATCTGGGTGACCGACGCCGTCAATGACGCCTGGCAGGTCTGGGACAATCCCGGCGACGGCCGCAACCCGGTCTACAATCCATCCAAGGCCGTGAAGATCAGGCCTGGTTCGGAAACCGGTGGCTCGTCCTGGATCACCATGTCCAATGACGGCAAGCTGGCCTTTACCGGCGACGGCAGCATCATCGACGTGCGCGCTCACAAGGTGATCGGCATTATGAAGGACGAGTATGGCAACCCGATCCATACCACCGAAAAAGTCGATTACATAACGTTCGATGGGAGCGGCAAGATGATTGAAACCACGAACCAGTTCGCTATCGGCATGGCGGACGCTTACAACACGCGCACTCAGCAGAGCGCGCCAAACAAGCAGGCAAGCAAGTAAGGAGTGACCGCCGCAGGCGGAAAAATCGGTCCAGCGAACCGATTTGAGTGACGAACGGTCCATAGCGTCAGCGTATGGACGGCTTGGGCGAGCGGCCTCAAAAAGGGGCCATCACAAGGTGACTGCCCCTTCGATCAGGATACAGGTCTGGCCGCCGATCCAAACGTTATCCGTCCCTCTGTCATAGCGGATGAACACCCTGCCGCTGCGGCCAATGCGGGTGCCTTGCGCCACGGTGACAGGCCGCTGCCATGCGCCTGTTCCATATTTCCATCGGGCGATGGCGGCATTCAAGGAGCCGGTGATGGGATCCTCGCTCATGCCGCTCGATGGTGCCAGCAGGCGCACCTCATAATCGCATTCGGCGCCCGCCGGATGCGCGCCGATCAGGCCGACATAGGGGAACTGGGGATAGCGTATCTTGCTGGAATCCACTGCCAGAACATCAATGGCACTTTTCAGCTCGAACACCTGCCACACCGGTCCATTGGATAGCAGCGCCGTGGCCAATATGCGCTCAGGCGCAAGGCCAAGGGCGGCGATGATGGCCTGGCGCTTGTCATCCGGCAGCGGCGCCACGGTGGTTTTGGGCGCCGCGAAAGCGGGCATGGTGCCATTCAGGTCTATGTCCACGATCCCGACGCCGCATTCCTGCCTGACCAGCTTTTCCACCTTCGGTTTTCCGCCGCAATGCAGCCAAGCGGCGCAGCTTCCCAGTGTCGGATGCCCGGCAAAGGGCATTTCCCGGCTCGGCGTGAAAATGCGCACTTTGTAGTCCGCTTCGGCGGCCGCCGGCGGCATGAGGAAGGTTGTCTCTGCCAAATTTGTCCAGGCGGCAAAGCCCTGCATTGCCTGATCGGAAAGGCCCGCGCCATCCACTACCACGGCAAGCCCGTTGCCTTTGGTGGGCACGGACGTGAAGACATCGCACTGAATAAATCGGCGAGGGGGCATGGGGTTGGCTTTCCGGCTAACGAATAGCGAAACTAACCAACCGCAACGGTGTGGTCTAATTCAGAAACTGGGGAGCTGCTTGCCGTTTTTGACATTGCCGCGGGTTCGTTACGACAGTGAGAACAAGAACCCCACCCTGAGCTTGTCGAAGGGTGAGGGCTATGGACTGACCCGAAACCTCGCTTCCGGAGAAACCCACAAAACATTTTGGTCGATTTCAGGCCCGCCCAGTGTGGATTGAGCCATAAACTGTTGCAGCTGGCAATAAACGGAGCCTGGCAGCCACGATCCCTTTGGCACGATTGGAATAGTTATCGACCAGGCGTAAATTCGGTGCTGTTGTAATGTCCCAAGGACGGTCGCCCTACGCGCCGATAGGCATTGCGCGATCATGTCCCTAGGTCAGTTGATCCTTATAGCATTCATAGCGACCAACGTGCGTCCCGCAGAGTTTGACTTCAAAGTTCAAATCCAAATCGGATAATTTCAATATGACACTGCTTTGCCCAGATTGCTTTGGAGAAACCGGTCTAAAGAAGCGAATTGAAGAAATCCGCCCTAACTTTCCCAATGATAAATGTACGTTTCATCCTACGAAAAAAGGCGTGCCAATCGCAGATGTTGCAGTGATTGTCGACGATGTTTTTCGCAGTCATTACGGGTTTGCAGAATCCAATCAGTACATCGATTCGAATGGAGATACCCTAAAGACTTTGGTTGGTGAGCTAGTTGAAGCTGACGAAGAGGTCACAAAACTTCTATCTGCGCAGTTGATTGAAGATGATGACTATTGGCCGCCTGATGGCGGAGAAGCTTTCTATGGAGATGATATCGAATATACGCGGTATGGCCCCGCCGGGTATCATCATAGTCAGCTTTGGATGAAATTTTGTCAGAGCATCGTACATAATCAGAGGTTCTTTAATTCGAATGCTAAGGCGCTGATATCGGAACTGTTTGAGGGCATTCATTTACAGACTGATCAAGACAAAAACTCCGCCGTCTATCAACTTCAACCAAATTTGCCAGATTCGGTTTTTTATCGCGCGCGGTTGGCACAGGAAGATTTCATTTATGAACAGATCATCGCTGAGCCCATTCAAGAGCTAGGACCGCCACCGGAAAGAAAGCGCAGGCCCGGCAGAATGAATCCAGCTGGTGTTTCCACATTTTACGGCGCTTTCGACCTTGAGACTTGTATCGCAGAGCTTCGTCCCAGAGTCGGCGCACGTATTGTTGGTGCGCGTTTTAGCTTGCAGCGAGCGATCTATGTGCTCGACACAACGAGGTTTCAGAAGCCGATTAAACCCATGAGCCTTTTTATGAAGGACTATATCGTTAGAAGCCAGCAGTGGCAGTTTATGCAACGCTTCATGGATGAAATTGCCAGCCCGATTTCACCGAACGATGAGAACCTTGATTACATCCCCACGCAGGCGGTTGCGGAGTATTTGGTACACCATCACGAATTTAAGAGGGAGGGGAAAAGCGTGCATATTGAAGGAGTGATCTATAAATCGGCACAACACCCCGGGGGCAGAAATATAGCCTTGCTCAGCGATGCAGCGAAGATATTTTCGCCTGTCGCCCCGCATCGAAAAGAGGCAAAGAGAATAAGTCTTGATATATATTCTGATTCAGCGTCGTCGATATTGAGCGAAGGCCGAGGAAATCCTTTGTACACCTTGAAATTGGTCGAAGATTCACTCAAGACGTTGAGAGTTCATGGTGCTCAATACGAGGCCCAGGAAATAACTGAAGCAGATTATCTGGATCCCGAACTCGACTTTTAGCGGCTTGGCTGGGGAGGTATGTTGCCCGCCACCGAGTGATAAAGTTATCCCGCGCGAGTTTTTCAGTTGGTAGTACTTAGCTCCAACCAGCCTGTTGGCTCGCTCGCGCCAAACGCTTCCAGTCGGCAGCGGGATTTTGCTTGCATAGCGGAAGATTGCGGTTAGAGCAGATTTTTTGTGCTCTTCGAGAAAAGCTAGGTGCGCCTCACCGCTCCGCTGTTCGGCTAGTGCCAGTTTTTGTAAGCTCGCGTCCGTACGCTGTCGCTACGGACTCTCGCTAACAAAAACTAGGTATCCAACCCAATATCCAAATTCGGCGCGCTGTGGGTGATGGCGCCCGAGCTGATGTAATCCACGCCCGTCTCGGCGATCTCGCGCACCGTCGCCAGCGTGACATTCCCGGATGCTTCCAGCACGGCGCGGCCCTTGGCCAGCGCCACGGCGCGCTTGAGATCATCCAGGCTCATATTGTCCAATAAAATTGTATCGGCGCCCAGGCCCAGCGCCTCCTCGAGCTGCGCCAGCGTATCCACTTCGATCTCGACCTTCGTCATATGGCCGAGGGAAGCGCGTACTCGCGCCATGGCCGGGGCGATGCCGCCCGCAGCCGCGATGTGATTGTCCTTGATCAGCACCGCGTCATCCAGGCCGAAGCGATGATTGAAGCCGCCGCCGCAGCGCACCGCGTATTTCTGCAGCACGCGCAGGCCGGGCAGGGTTTTTCGTGTGCAGGTAATGCGCGCCTTGGTGCCGGCCACCGCCTCCACCAGCGCCGCCGTGGCGGTGGCGACGCCCGAAAGATGGCCAATGAAATTCAGGGCCACGCGCTCGGCGCTGAGCAGGGCGCGGGCCGGGCCGCTGACCGTTGCCAGCACCGTATCGGCAGCCACCTTGTTGCCATCTGGCGCCGAAACCATAAATGTGATGGCCGGGTCCAGCAGATGGAACGCTCTCTCCGCCGCGATCAATCCGCTAATGACCCCGGGTTTACGGGCGACCAGCTTGGCCGTGGCGCGTTTGTCCACCGCGATGGTGAGGTCCGATGTGATATCGCCGGCGCGGCCGAGATCTTCTTCCAGGGCGCGGCGGACCAGCTTCTCGACCAGCAAGGACGAGGGAGGCCTGGTGAATTCCAGCGCAATCATAACCTGCGGCTCAAGATTGGGCGCGTTGCTGCGGCAGGGCGGCTTGGGTGATACGCGTCGCATCGATCCCCGTGGCGTTGGCAAGCGTGGTAAAGCTGCGCGCGCCATCCTTGGCGGTCTCGGGGAAATCGCTGCGCCAATGCGCGCCGCGCGATTCGGTGCGCGCCAGGGCCGCTGTGGTGACCAGCCGCGCCGCTGCCAGCATGTTGACAAGGTCGCCGCCCGCATGACGATCCAACCTTTCGATCACCGCAAGACACTGGCGCAGGCCTTCCTCATCGCGCTCCAGTCCGGCATGACGGCTCATGGCGTCCCGTAGCACATGGGGCGGGGCGGAAAGACTTAAGGCCGATGGCGCGGGCGGCAGGCCGCGCATCTCGCTTTGGCTGAGCGTGCCCTTGACATCCTCGGCAACCCGGGCGCCGAACACCAGGCCCTCGAGCAGGGAGTTGGACGCCAGGCGGTTGGCGCCATGAAGGCCGGTGGAAGCGCATTCTCCCACCACCCATAGCCCCGGCAGCGAGGAGCGGCCGCGCGCATCCGAAGCGATGCCGCCCATGTGATAATGGGCGGCGGGCGCCACAGGAATTGGGGCCCGCGCCGGGTCGATGCCGGCGCTGATGCAGGCGGCATAGACAGTGGAAAAACGCTTGGCGAATTTTGCCCCGATCGCCTGGCGGCAATCCAGGAACACTTTGTGGCCCCCGGCAATCTGGCGATGAATGGCGCGCGCCACCACATCGCGCGGCGCCAGTTCGGCCTTGGCGTGAACCGCCGCCATGAAGCGTTCGCCGAGGTCGTTGACCAGCACCGCGCCTTCGCCGCGCAAGGCTTCCGTGGCCAGTGGCGCGGGATCGCGGCCGATGGCGATGGCGGTGGGATGAAACTGGACAAATTCGGCATCGGCGATCAGGGCGCCGGCCCGTGCCGCCATGCCTAAGCCTTCGCCGCGTGCTTCCAGGGGATTGGTGGTCAGGGCGTAAAGCGCGCTTAAGCCCCCGGTTGCGAAGATCACCGCCCGGGCGCGAAACAGCACCAGCCTGGCGTCGCTGCCGGAGCCGTTGCGGGCAAAAATGCCGGTCACGCGGCCATCTTCCATTGCCAGTTCCACGGCATGAAAGCCCGCCAGCATCTGGATCGAGGGCGTGGCCGCGGCGCATTCCGCCAGGGTGAGGGAAATTTCCGCCCCCGCCCGGTCGCCGCCGACATGCACGATGCGGGCATGGCTATGGGCCGCTTCAAGACCCAGCGCCAGCCTGCCGTCGCCGTCGCGGTCGAACGGCGTGCCAAACCCGATCAGGTCGCTGATGCGGTCCGGCGCCTCGCGCGCCACCAGCGCGGCGATTTCGGGATCGCACAGCCCCGCGCCCGCCGCCACGGTATCGGCGGCATGGGACTGCCAATGATCGTCTTCTCCGATTGCCGCGGCGATGCCGCCCTGGGCCCAGGCGCTGGAGCCTGAGGTGCCAGGGCGCGAACCGGCCAGGACAATTGAGGGCAGGGGCGCCAGTTTCAGGGCGGTGAACAGGCCGGCTATCCCAGCGCCCAATATCAGCGCGCCATCGGTTTCGATCACATTGTCGATGTTGTTTTTCATCAGCGTATCGCCAGCATGCGATCAATGGCGATTTTGGCGCGCGCGGAAATCGCCGGTTCCACCACCACCTCGGTGGTCATGGTCTGAAGCGAATTGAGAATGCCCTTGAGGGTAATGCGTTTCATGTGCGGGCAGAGATTGCAGGGCCGCACGAACTCCACATCGGGATATTCCACCGCGACATTGTCGCTCATCGAGCATTCGGTGATCATCACCACGCGTTTGGGATGGTGCTGGCCGACATAGCCGATCATGGCCGCGGTGGAACCGGCGAAATCGGCTTCCGCCACCACTTCCGGCGGGCATTCGGGATGCGCCAGCACCGTGACGCCGGGATGGGCCCCGCGATAGGCGCGAATTTCCTCCGCCGTGAAGCGCTCATGCACTTCGCAGGCGCCGGCCCAGGTGATGACCCTGACGCCGGTCTTGGCCGCGACATTGCGGGCCAGATACTGGTCGGGGATCATGATCACGGTATCGGTGCTGAAATCCTTGGCGATCCGCTCCACCACTGCCACCGCGTTGCCGGAGGTGCAGCAGATATCGCTTTCGGCCTTCACCTCGGCCGAGGTGTTGATATAGGTGACCACCGGCAGGCCGGGATGCTTCTGGCGCAGCAGCCGCACATCGGCGCCGGTGATGGAAGCCGCCAGCGAGCAGCCCGCCCTGGCGTCCGGGATCAGCACAGTCTTCTGGGGCGACAGGATTTTCGAGGTCTCCGCCATGAAATGCACCCCGGCCTGCACGATGACGGCCGCGGAGGTAGCGGCCGCCTCCCGCGCCAGGGCCAGACTGTCGCCGGCAAAATCGCTGACGCAATGGAAGATTTCCGGCGTCATGTAATTGTGGCCCAGGATGACGGCGTTTTTCTCGCGCTTGAGGCGGTTGATCTCGGCAATCAGCGGGGCATGAACCGGCCACTCGATTTCGGGAATCACCCGCGAAACCTTGGCGTAGAGACTTTGCGTCGCGCGCGCGACTTGATCGGTATATGCCAATTCGACGCCCATTACGGCCTGCCTCCTTTCCGTCTCCTAATTTATACTCATTTCGAGTATAAATCTGGGGCAAAAAACCCGGCTTTCAAGAGCCGGTTTGTGAACATTATGCTACACCTGAGCATAATCTGGTCAAGAGACAATGAAGGCCCGCTAGCCATCCGGCATTTTTCGAGGAAAAGCCTTACTTTTCCAGCAGGCGCTGCATCTTTTCGAAGCTGCCGCTCCGTGATCCCGCGCTGCGCAAAGCGCATGAGCAGGGTGAGGAGCGGTTCGCCAAAGGCGAACGAAATGGTCCTTTTGGACCATTTCGAGCAACGAACGAGCGGTTCTCCAAAGGCGAACGAAATGGTCCTTTCGGACCATTTCGAGCGACGAACGCCTGAAGCGGTAGCGGAGCGCCGGCGTGGCGAAAGCAGCGCCTCCCTCGCTGCGCTCGTGCCGCTACGCTGCCGCTAGGCACGGGCAAGCTTTTCTAGGTTGCGCCAGAAAAGCTAAGCCAACGCCGCGAGCTTAAGCGAGCGGCAGTGAGCCGTTCTTCAGGCTGTTTTCGCCAGATAACGCTCCAGTTTATTGAAACTGCTGGCCCACCCCTGGTCCATGCCTTCCAGCATGCGCACCGCCAATTCGGTCAGCGCTTTGGCGTTGGTGGTCATCTCCATCAATGTGCCTTCGGGGTGATCGGTGAAGGTGACGGTGGTGAGGGCCTCGATCAGGCGCTGGCCGTCCTGACCGAGAGGCTCATTTTCGAACACCAGCTTCTTGCCCGGCACGATTTCGCGGTAGCGCTTGATCATGGGCATGTCCACGTCCCAGGGCGAGCCTTTCGGGCCATGCATGGTGATGTGCATCTCGTTGCCCACCTTGACCTCGCCTTCCACCACCGGATTGGTGAACTGTTCCGGGCCCCACCATTCCTTCAGATGCCTGGGCTCCGTCCAGGCTGCCCAGACCAGGGACCGCGGCGCCTTGAGAACCCGCGTGATGGTGACGCTGCGCTCGGCATGAATTTTCTGGCTCATGACGCGCTTCTGCCCATCATCGGTTTTTCGCAATTGACCATCCAGGGCGTGCCGAAGCGGTCCACGCACATGCCGAAGCGATGCGCCCAGAAGGTCTCGGCGATGGGCATGGCTTCCTTGCCGCCTTCCGCCAGGGCGGCATAGATGCGGTCGGCTTCGGCGGGCGTGTCCACGCCGACACTGACGGCAAAACCCTGGGTCGGTTTGGATTGGTTGGTCGGCGAATCCGATCCCATGATCACCGTCGCGCCCACCGTCATGCGGGCATGCATGATCTTGTCCAGGAAGTCGGGCGCGACATGGCCCTCCATCGGCGAGCCGCGCGCCTTCAGCATGGCGATGATCTTGCCGCCCAAGATCTTCTCATAGGTCTTGAAGGCTTCCTCGCAATTGCCGGCGAAGTTCAGATAGGCATTGGTGGTGATCATGGGGCTTTCCTTTCCAGATAGGTATTGAGATTCTCGAGCATGGCGCTCCAGCCATGGCGCTGCTGCTCTTCGGGATAGACATTCTCAAGCTCCAGATGCAGCGTGAGCAGGGTTTTGCCGCCTTGGTCGGCGAATTCCACAGTCATGGTCCGCTTGTCATCGCTGGAAAAGACCAGGCGGCCGGGTTTGCCTTTTGCGGGCGGCGTCACTTCGTCATAGGTGCCGGTGAAATCGAAGCCGGTCTTGCCGTCCGGCCCCTGGAAACCGATGTTGAAGCGGCCGCCTGGCACGCCGTCGCTATGGGCATGCGGCGTGGTCCAGCCATCGCCGGCGCTGTACCAGTTGAGCAAATGTTCCGGCTTCAGCCAGCACTCGAACACCAGCGCGGGCGGCGCGTCGAACAGGCGGGTGATGAGAATGATCTTGTTGGCCATGCCGTTTCCTATCTTGCTTTGGTTTTGCGACGGTTGGGTTTCTTGTCCTGGATTTTTTTCAGATAGGCATCGAGTCGGTCAAAGCGCGCCTCCCAGAAGCGGCGATAGTCCTCCAGCCATTCGTCAATGCCTTTGAGGCTCTGCGGTTCCAGCTTGCAGGGGCGGTACTGCGCCTCGCGCGAGCGTGAAATCAGGCCGGCGCGCTCCAGCACCTTCAGATGCTTGGAGACTGCCGGCAGGCTCATTTCAAACGGCTCGGCCAGCGCATTCACCGAAAGTTCGCCCAGCGTCAGCCGGGCGAGGATGGCGCGCCTTGTCGGGTCGGCCAGGGCCTGGAAGGTCTCGGAGAGATGATCCATTGAACCACTCAGTTAAATAACCGAATGGTTTAATATAAGACGGCGAAGTTGGAGTCAACAAGGGAATCTTGGAAAATCCGTCGAGGTCCGCCTCCCCCTCGCGGGCAGCGCTGGAGGGGGAGGTGGCCGTAGCTGGCTCTCGAGCCAGCGAAGGCCGGAGGGGGTAGAAATAAGGGCTAACGCCTTGAAGAAACGCGGACTCCCGGGGCCGGCCGTTCGCGCAAGACTTCGCGCCGGAAGCGAAACAATTCGGCGGGCCGGCCTCGCGCCGGGATGGAGAATTTTCCGGTGCCCTCGACCAGGCCTTGTTCCGCCATCAGGCGGCGGAAATTCTGCTTGTGCAGGCGGATGCCGGACAGAGCCTCGACCGTGCGCTGCAATTCCAGCAGCGTGAAGGACGGCGCCATCAATTCGAACACCACGGGACGGTATTTGAGCTTGCCGCGCAGCCGCGCGATGGCGGTGGCAAGAATGCGGCGGTGATCGAACAGCATCGCACCGCCCAGCTCCGGCAAAGAGGCTGTCTTCCTGCCTGCGTCGCGCGCCGCTTCGCGCACCAGGCCTGCTTCATAGAGCAACTCGTAACGCTCCAGCACTTTTTCCTCGTCCCAGGCCGTGCCGCCTTCGCCAAAACACAGGCGCATGCGATCGCGCCGCTGCTCTGTGCTGACGGGATTGGGAGCCTCTTTCACGAATTTTCGCAACGCAGGCAGGATCACCCCGTCAATCATCGCCGGACGCGATTCCCGCCAGTCTTCCCAGGGAAAATACTGGTACCAGCTTCCCCAGCGCGTATCCCGCGCCTTGGGCTCGCCGGGCCGTGTCAAGGCGAGATAGCCGACCGACACCACCCGCGCACCCTCATCCGGCGCGGCCAGATGGCGGCCACGGTCGCCGAATGTGTAAAGCTGTTCGGTGTAACCCAGATCGAACCGCGTCTGCTCGCCTACCCATTTGCGCAGGCCCGATTCCAGCGTGCGCTGGGTCGCCGGATCGAAAGGACCGAAGGGCAGGGCGTCTTCGATGCCCTCATGGGCGACAACCAGCACAGAGGGCCGTTCGCGTTCGACCGAGACGATTGCCGCCGACAGGCCGATGCTGATCACATTCGGGTTCATAGACCGGCCAGCGGCAAGGCCGTGGTGACGCCCTCGATCACCTGCAGCGGCGGACCCATGCACCCAAGCGCCTCCACCATGCGACCGCCGCGCGCCAGCGCTTCGTCGGCATGGCGAACCAGGAGCAGATTGGGATTGGCGTGGTTGGCCCTTTTGCGAATTGCCAGGGCGATCTCCACTTCGCGGCCGGGGCCCAAACGGTCGCACAAGACGGTGTAAGCCGAAGCCATGGAGCGGCTGATGCCGGCCCAGCAATGGATCAGGAGCGGCTGGGTGGCGTCCCAGTCGCGGCTGAAAGCCAGAAGCCGGTCCACATGGACGCGGCCGGGCGGGTTTTCACCCGCCTCCGGATGGGAAATATCGTTGACCCCCAGTTTCAGGTGGCGCTCGGGGCTAAATCCCCTAGGGGTTTCGATCATGTGTTCGGGCGACAGGAGGGTGACAATGTGAGAGGGCCGGTGGATCTCTATGGCGTCTTCCAGGCTAGAAAGCGGGGTTACGAGAATGCGGGGCATGCGCTCTTTTTAACACCTACTTGGCTGCCAGCCTGTGAAATCGTTCCAGGAAAAGTCCTTCCGCCTCGGCCGTGGCCAATGGCACCAGGCGCGGGGTTTTGAGACCCTTGGGCGGGGCACCAAACAGCCGGCGGGCTTCTGGCTCCTCAAAGCCTGCCAGCTGGGTTGCTTCATGGAAAGCTGACAGCCGGTCGGCTTTTTTTAACAGTGCAGCCAGGTCTGCGGGCACCAGCGCCGGCAGGCCGAATCGTAAATGGATGGCAGCCTGAAGTTTCAGCTCCAACGCCTTGTAATTTACACCAATTGCGGCTTTGAAGGGGCTGATGAGATCGCCGACAACATATTCTGGCGCATCATGCAGCAAAGCCATCAACCTGGCTTCGCGGGTCAGGCGCGGGCTGAGATCGGCGGTCAGCCGCTCTACCAACACGCAATGTTGGGCGACAGAAAAAGCCTGGGCGCCGCGCGTCTGGCCGTTCCAGCGTGCCACTCTGGCCAGGCCATGGGCAATGTCGGCGATCTCTATGTCCAGCGGGCTCGGTTCCAGCAGGTCCAGGCGCCGCCCACTCAGCATCCTCTGCCACGCCCGAGCCGCCATCAGGTCAAAAGCCTGACGCCAGTTACCGCCAGGGTCGCTGCCAGGATCAGGCGCAGTGCCAGATCGGGCAGGCGAGGGGCGAACAGGCTGGAAATCATGATACCGGGCAGAGAACCCAATAGAAGAGATTCCAGCACGCTAAGGTCAATGCCGCCGCTCATCAGATGACCCAGGCCCGCCACCAGCGTCAGGGGTACGGCATGGGCTATGTCCGAACCCGCGATCTTGACCACGGGCAATTCCGGGTAGAGCAGGATCAGGGCGGTGACACCCAGCGCGCCGGCACCCACCGAAGAAATCGTCACCAGCACACCGAGAATCGCGCCGGTCAGTACCGTGAATCCCACCGTCTGGCTTTCGCTGAGCACGCCCACGCGGCGGGAATAACTGGCCAGCAGCTTTTTGCGAAAGACCAGCGCCAGCGCTGTGGCCAGCAGCGCCGCGCCCAGTATCTTTGTGACCAGCGCGTTCATGGCGGCCGCGTCAATCGCCAGAAAATGAAACACCAGCAGCGTCAGCAGCGAAGCGGGCAGGCTGCCGGCGGCCAGGCGGGTGACGATCCTCCAATCGATGGTCTTGTTGAAGCCATGCACCAGCGAACCGCCGGTCTTGGTGACACTGGCATAAAGAAGATCGGTGCCCACCGCGGTGGTGGGATGGACATGAAACAGCAGGATCAGCAGCGGCGTCATGAGCGAGCCGCCGCCGACGCCGGTCATTCCAACCAGGAACCCCACGGCGAAGCCCGACAGCACATAAAGCGGGTTGAGGACGTGAAGCATCGGAATGGCGAATCAAATATTTGATGAGAAGGGCGGGAGGCTACTGGCAAATCTCACACAAAGGCCGGCTTGGAACAATCGATCTTCTGCCCGGAAAAAAGGCAGTCTGGCGGCGCCCGCCCCGGAAATGGACGGGAAACCGCCTGCTTGTTAAGAGCTGGGAAATTTTTACCGGAATTTTATCGTTCCCGCGCAACGAAGGGTACCACAAGTACCGGATTTACAACCAGAATTTCCGGCAAGGTCAACGCGCTATTTAGGTTTTTCCGCTACCACAGGGCTTTAACGGGCATGGGCGTGATGTTGCTTGGAGTGTCATCGCGGGAACACCAGACGGGCGCCGGGGCGGCCGATGGTGACCTGCACCCTGGGAACAATATTTCCCCGTCTCTGGCGGTCTTCGCGCTGGGCCTGGTGATCGGCCTGGGTCTGGCCAACGGGCTGGGCACGGAATTTTTCGCGGGCCTGGTGATCCTGGCGGTACTCTCGCTCGTGCTGGCGCTGCTGGGCCGCGCCAACCAAAACACGCGCAAGCGTCTTACCGCCGGCGAAGCCAGCTATCGCGCTTTTTTCGAACATGCGGTGGAAGGCATTTTCCGCACCACGGCGGAAGGCCATTATCTCGCCGTCAATCCGGCGTTGGCCGAGATCTACGGCTATGGCACGCCGGAGCAGTTGATGTCGCGGCTGACCGATATCGGCGCCCAACTTTATGTCGATAGCGGCAGGCGCGATGAATTCCGCGCCCTGATGCAAGCCAACGACGTGGTCACCGATTTCGTGTCGGAGATTTACCATCAATCCGGCAAGCGCATCTGGATCTCGGAGAATGCCCGCGCGGTGCGCGACTGGTCCGGCGCGCTGATCTGCTATGAAGGCACGGTCGAGGACGTCACCCAGAAATTCGAGGCCGACCGCGCTCTCAGGGCGGCGCTCCGCCAGGCGGAGCTGGCCAACCGGGCCAAGGCCGCCTTTCTTGCCGCGATGAGCCATGAACTCAAGACGCCGCTCAACGCGGTGCTGGGATTTTCTGAAATCATTCGCGACGATGTGCGGGGCAAGATCGGACAGGCAACCTATCGCGATTATGCCGGCGACATTCACGCCTCGGGCAAGCGCCTTCTGGCGGTCATCAACGATGTGCTCGATGTGTCGCGGATTGAAGGGGGCCAGCTCACGATCGAGACGCATTACATCTCGGCGCTGGATATTGCCGAACAGGCGATCGCGATGGCATTTTCCACCACCGGCGAAAATCGCGCCATTGTGATTGATGTTCCCGCCCATCTGCCGACCTTGCGGGTGGACCCCCGCCGTCTCGTCCAGGCCCTGGGAAATCTGGTCGCCAACGCCATCAAGTTCACGCCATCACAAGGACGGATCGCCATCGCCGCACGCATCCGGGAGGATGGCGGCGTCAATTTCGCGGTGGCGGACAGCGGCATCGGCATGATGCAGGAAACCATCGCGGCGGCGCTGGAACCGTTCCGCCAGTTGGACGCCTCCCTGGCCCGCAAATTCGAAGGGGCGGGCCTGGGCCTTACCATCAGCCGTGCGCTGACCGAACTGCATGGCGGCTCGCTCAGCATTGCCAGCGCGGTGGGCAAGGGCACCACCGTCACCATTGCCCTGCCGTCGGCGCGCAGCGAAAAGTGCGCGCTCAGCGCCTGACATAATCACTAAACCCCTCCGGCCTGCGCACGCCCTTGAGGACGGGCCAGCAAAAGCTCCTGCGGAGCTTTTGCCCGGCCGAAAGCGTGCTACGTTCGTACGCTGTCGCTACTCACCCTCTCCCTTCCAGCGTGCTTTGCACGCGAAGGGGGTGAGCATGGCGGCCAAGCCATGCAAACGACCTCGACACGCTTTGGCCTTCAACTGAATTTGCTCTAAAGAACCGGCATGAGTATCGCCAAAGCCCTGGTGCTTTTTTCCGGCGGGCAGGATTCCACCATTTGTCTGGCCTGGGCGCTCACGCGCTTTGCCCATGTCGAAACCGTGGGTTTTGACTATGGTCAACGCCATGCGAGCGAGCTGGCCGCGCGGCCAAAGCTGCTGGCGGGCATCCAATCGGCTTTTCCGGAATGGGCGGGCAGGCTGGGTGCGGATCACCTCCTGCCGCTGGACACGCTGAAGGCCATTGGTGGTAGCGCGCTGACCGAAGCCATGGCGATTGAAATGGGCGAAAACGGACTTCCCAACACCTTTGTCCCGGGCCGCAATGTGATGTTCCTGACGGCGACAGCGGCGCTGGGTTATCGTCGTGGCATCGCCGATCTGGTCGGCGGCATGTGCGAGACGGACTTTTCCGGCTATCCCGATTGCCGCGATGAGACCATCCAGGCCGCCGCCAGGGCGCTCTCGCTTGGGCTGGCGCGCGAGATACGCATCCATACGCCGCTGATGTGGATCGACAAGGCGGCGACCTGGGCGCTGGCCGAGGAACTGGGCGGCAAGGCGCTGCTGGATCTGGTGCTGGAGGAAAGCGTCACCTGCTATGAAGGCGACCGCAGCCGCCGCCATGACTGGGGTTATGGCTGCGGCGAATGCCCGTCCTGCCGGTTGCGCGCCGACGGCTATACCAAATTTCTGGCCGCGCGAGCGGAGAAAAAATGACCTATTCGGTGAAAGAGATTTTCTACACTTTGCAAGGCGAGGGCGCGCGCACCGGCCGGGCCTCGGTTTTCCTGCGCTTCGCCGGCTGCAACCTGTGGACCGGGCTTGAATCCGATCGCGCCGATGCGGTGTGCAAATTCTGCGACACGGAGTTTGTCGGCACGGATGGTTCCGGCGGGGGAAAATTTTCCGACGCGTCCAGTCTGGCGCGCGCCGTTTCCGAGAAGTGGCCCGGGCGCGGAGGCGCCCAATCAGATCATGCGCGCGGAGGCGCCCAATCAGATCATGCGCGCGGAGGCGCCCAATCCAATAATTCTGGTGGAATGCCTTATGTGGTCTGCACAGGCGGAGAACCGCTGTTGCAGCTCGATCAGGGTTTGATCGACGCCCTGCATGGCGAGGGCTTCGAAATTGCCATCGAGACCAACGGCACGCTGCCGCCGCCGCCGGGAATTGACTGGATTTGCGTCAGCCCCAAAGCAGAGGCACCGCAGGTTCTGAAACGAGGCGATGAACTGAAGCTGGTCTATCCGCAGGCGGGGGGCGAGCCGGAAAAATATGCCAATCAGGATTTCCGTCATTTCTACCTGCAACCGATGGATAGTCCGGCGCGTCAGGCCAATATCGAAGCGGCCACGGCCTACTGCCTCAGCCATCCGCAGTGGCGGTTGTCGCTGCAGACCCACAAATTGCTCGGCATTCGCTGAGCCATGCGGCGCAAGCATGGCCAGGCCGCGCATAGCGGCATGGAATGGCGGCCGCGGAGCGCTATCTAAGCCTCTCGTGGTTGAGAGGGCTGCAAACATGAACTCCTGGTATCTACCGGCTATCCCGGCGGCATTGGCGCTTTCGGTTATCGCTTATAGTTTCTGGATTGCCTGAACCTGGCCGTCCTCAGAAATAGCTGACGATTTTGTCCAGCTCCGGCCGGGGTCGTTCCTCCAGCGCCTCCTTTGCGGTGCCGATATAGATAAAGCCGGCCACCCGTTCGCCAGGTTTCAGTCCCATCTTTTCCTTCACCGCCGGATGGTAGGCATACCATTCCGTCACCCAATTGCCGACAAAACCCAATGCATGGGCGGCAATGAGGATGTTCTGGCAAACCGCGCCCGCGGACAATTCCTGTTCCCATACCGGTATCTTGTGCATTTCGCGTGGCCTGGAGATCACGCCGATCACAATTGGCGCGCGCAGGAAGCGGGCGCGTTCTTCTTCGACCTGTTTGGGGCGCTCGCCTTCGCTCTCCAGCACGTCCCCCAGGATCACGCCGAAGCGGTCGCGGCCCTTGCCCTGAAACACGATAAAGCGCCAGGGGAACAGCTTGCCGTGATCCGGCGTCCGTCCACCCGCCGCCAGGATCAGTCCCAGCTGCTTTTTGGAAGGTCCGGGACCGGTCATCGCCTTGGCAGAACCCGAGCGGCGGCTGAGCAGCAGTGAAATCGCTGCGGGGGCCGGCAGGTTGAAAGGACCTTCATTTTTGTCGGACATGGATCCCTGATGGTGACAGAGGGTTGAAGCAGCACAGACGATGATCATCTTAGGTCAGAAAAGGGCGGAAATTCAGGGTCTTTATCGCCCGTTTTGAAATTGTACAAACTTTTGTGGTAAAAGCCTGTCTCCAAGGATGAAAAGCGGATGGCCGTAACACGCGAAAAACTGGCGACTTGCGACCCGGTCTGGGAAAGGCTACGCGGCGAAGCCGAAAACATGGCGGAGCGCGAGCCCGCCCTGGCGGGTTTTGTCCATGCCACGGTACTCAATCATGAGCGGCTGGAACATGCCCTCAGCTATCATATGGCGCGCAAGCTGGGCGGCGAGGATTTAAGTCCGCTGGCGGTGCGCGAAACCTTTGAAGAGGCGATTGCCGCCGATCCGGCAATCGGCGCCGCGCTTCGCGCCGACCTTTCGGCGGTGCTGGACCGCGATCCCGCCTGCCATTCCTTTGCCGAGGCCTTTCTCTACTACAAGGGCTTTCATGCCCTGGAATGCTACCGCATCGCCCATTGGCTCTGGCAGCAGGACCGTACCTCCATGGCGCTGTTCTTCCAGAGCCGCATCTCGCAGCTTTTCGCGGTGGATATTCATCCCGCTGCGAAAATGGGCCGCGGCATCATGATCGATCACGCCACCGGTGTGGTGATAGGCGAAACGGCCGTGGTCGAAGACGATGTTTCGATCATGCAGGATGTCACCCTTGGCGGCACCGGCAAGGAAAGCGGCGATCGCCATCCCAAGGTTCGCCGCGGCGTTTTGATTTCTCTGGGTGCCAAGGTGCTGGGCAATATCGAGATCGGCGAGTACAGCCGTGTCGGTGCGGGCAGCGTGGTCCTGATTTCCGTTCCGCCGGGCTGTACCGCGGTCGGCGTCCCCGCCAAGCTGATCAACTGCAAGGGCAGCGAAAGGCCGTCGCATGAAATGGATCATTTCATAGACGATGATAACGGCTGAATTCCTTTGCAGGACGGCCTATGGCTTGCGGGCCAATGCCGCCTTGACCGCATTGCGCGGCTATGCGAGTTGAGAACTTCCATTCCCGTGAGGACCCCATGACACGCAGCGAAATCTGGCGTCTGGAAAAATATCTGCGCAACCTGTTTCGCCTCGACACCATCACCATTGTCGAGCGGCCCAAACAGGCCGATTCCGTCGAAGTACAAGTCAATGGCGAATTTGTCGGTGTGCTGTTCAAGGACGAGGAAGACGGCGAAGTGTCCTACGCCTTCAATATGGCGATCCTGGAAATGGATCTGCCGGAGCCGCCCGCCAGCCGCGCCTGATGCGCTGGTGCGGCTATCCTGCTCCGATCTGGCGTTTCATGAATTTGGCGACCAGCATGTCCACGCCGGTGGCGATCCCGCGCCAGTGGGAAAGTTGGGACCGCTTGAATCGGTAGGAAAGGCTCACGCCTGGCGCCACCGGCCGGTCAATCGCCAGGCAATTGGGACTGGGAAGATCCTGGGCCGGACGCTCGCACAGCAGCAGCAACGGTCCCGCGCCGCCGCCGCCGGCATAGAGGTCATTGCGCTCATAGCCCGTGCCATCACGAAAGGTATAGCGGGTCAGGCCGAATTGGTCCGGCGTGCCGTCCGGACCGGCAAAATAGGGTCCGTAAATTCGCGCCAGCCGGTCTGCGGCCGAAAGGCTGTTGGTGTCGGCTCGCAAAACCAGGTGCACCACGGGCGAGTCCGCCGCATTGCTGAGGAATAATCCCGCATCCGGGATCGAGTATCCCCGCATGTCGGGCAGCAGGGCAGACAGGCTTATCAGGTCCGGATCGTCGCCCCGCCTTGACGCCCGGGCTTCCAGATAATTGCCGGGAATCTGAAATTGGACCCCGCGCACGGAAAGGCTGACGGACCTGACGTCCGCTGAGGGTGCATTGTTCCGGAACAGTGCCGCGGGGCGAAGGTCATACAGCAGCACCGCGCCGCATAGCACCAATATGACAAGCGCCAGGCCAAACGGAATCAGCCATCCGGAATGTTGATGGATTTCAGACCGTTCGCCACCTGACGCGCCCCGCATTTAACCATTCTATCAATTGGTCCGGCGCCGGACAGCGCAATTGGCCCTCTATGCCCAATTCTTGCGACGCGTGCCCTGGAAACACCAGTTCGGGATCAATCTGGCACATGCGCTTCTTTATTAACGCCATGCCGGCTTCGTGGAGCCGGACGTGAAGGATCTGTTGTTGCTGTTATTTGCGCTGGCCGGCGGTCTCACCCTGTCCGGAATTGCGGCCAATCTGTACCGCATCCTGGCACGCAAACCCGTCAGCCGGCCCGAGAAAGCAATATATTATGCGGTCATGGCCGTGGCCGGTCCGAGCGTGTTGTTCAACAACGCCACGCGCTCTTTCCGCGCCAAGGCCTGCTCCGTGGCGGCCTATGCCTTCGCCATCATAATCGCCACCTATTGGTCTTTTGCGCTGGGTTTGGTGATCCTCTCCATCACCATCAAACTCTGATCGCTACAGGACCGTCAGCATGCTCGCCACCAATGGGTGGCGGACGATGTCGCCCTCGGATAGCCGCACCACCGGAATGTCGGGCAGTTTTTCAAGCCGGTCGGCGATATCGCCGAGTCCCGATATGCCCGGCAGCAGGTCCGTCTGGTCCGGATCGCCGGTCAAGACCATGGTCGAGCGCCAACCCAGCCGCGTCAGCAACATCTTGATCTGGGTGTAGGTGCAGTTCTGCGCCTCATCGATCACCACAAAGGATTCGCCCAGGGTCCGGCCGCGCATATAGGCGACAGGCGCGATTTCGATGACGCCGTCGGCCAGCATGGCCTTCAGCCGCTTGGTGCCCAGGCGTTCCGTGAGGGCGTCATAGAGCGGGCGCAGATAGGGTGCGAGTTTCTCATTCAGGTCTCCCGGCAGAAAACCGAGCGATTCCCCGGCCTCCACTGCGGGGCGCGACAGCACAATGCGGCTGACTTTGCCGGCATCCAGCGCTTCCACGGCCTTGGCGATGGCCAGATAGGTCTTGCCCGTTCCGGCCGGCCCCAGAGCCAGCACCACGCTGTTCTCGTCAATCGCGTCCATAAGCTGCTGCTGCGCCGGGCTCATGGCCCGGACATTTTTCACATATTTTCGGTCACGGGCATCCTGGTCGGCCTGATGCGGCGACCAGGTCCCGCGCGGAAACAGCGGATGCACATTTTGGGCGGAAGAAAAGGCATTGTCACGGGACTTGGAACGCGTGGAACGTTTTGCCATGGATACTCCCAGGTCGGTGTGCTGATGATGTGTGGAAGAGCAAGCGTGTGCAGCGGAGAAGTGGCCTATCAGCCCCTTGGTATTGGCAGGATACACAGTGCCGTTATGCACTCTGATCGGCCCCCAGCGAATCACGACGCTTGCTTTCAGCCTATCGGTTTTTAGGATTGGTTGGTGGATTATTCCGCCTGGGTTCAAATCAAGGTTTTGCGAATGCCAATTTACTCCCTCGATGGTTTTTCGCCGGAGCTGCCATTGCCTGGCGATTATTGGATCGCGCCCACTGCCGTTCTGATTGGCAAGGTGCGGCTGAAAAAGAATGCCAGCGTCTGGTGGGGCAGCGTCATTCGCGGCGACAATGAGTGGATCAGCATCGGCGAAGACAGCAACATCCAGGACAACAGCATCATCCATGCCGATCCGGGTCAACCGGTGGAGATTGGCGACGGTGTCACGGTCGGCCATCGCGCCATTATACATTCCGCCCTGGTGGGTGACGGCAGCCTGATCGGCATGGGTGCGATCCTGCTCAACCGGGCGCGTATCGGCCAGGGATCTCTGGTTGGCGCCAATTCGCTTGTTACCGAGGACAAGATTTTCGAGGATGGCACGATGATATTCGGCCAGCCGGCAAAGGCGGTGCGAAAATTGTCGCGAGAGCAGCAGGCGGGTTTGAAGCTGTCCGCGGCACTCTATGTCGCCAACTGGCGGCGCTACGTTTCAAACCTGTCGGAAAAAGACTAGCCCGTCTTGCGGGCGCCTTCTGGCGTGCGCGACCACATGCGGCGTACGCGGCTATCGGCCTCGGGACCGAAATTGAACCAGGCAGCGCGATCGTGAAGCGTGTCCACCAGGAAAATGGTGTCGAGCTTGCCCAGCTTCTGTATCAGGGCAAGCCGAATGGTGTTGAGCGAGGCTTCGCTGGTCAAAACCCATGCCTGGGGCATGAAGCGATAGGCGTGGCCGAGATTGAAGATTTCTTCTTCCAGGGCACTGATGGAGCCGGATTTCATGTCCGAGATGATCACAAAGCGCGAGCGCTCGCCGCTTGCGCTTTCCGCTTCCTGACCGAAGCGGCGGGGTTCCTGAGCCGATCGCGGCTCCTGCGCGTTCGCATTGCTGTCGTCGGGCACACTTGAAGCCGTGGAGGCGCCAAACAGCGGCGCCAGTTCCAGATCCTCGCCGGCGGGACAGAACTGCTCCTCGCCCGTGCGGGCGATAAGCGAATGCGGCGCCAGACGCCCTTCGGCGTGAAATGCGCGCATCTGCTCGGCAGTATAGGGCCCATAGATCCTGCTGCCGACGCTGATTGTCCAAGTCTGCGACATGCCGCCATTCACCGCTGATTTAATCACGGAAAGTTTACGGGCGAATGGTTACCCAACCCTTGCGGCACACGTCAAAAGGGAGAAGATTTCCCCGCAGCTATTGGGGAAATTAACAGGGGTTACATGAACTCCCAGTCGCCGCCTCTGCGGTCGCGGCACGCCGTGCCGTGGCGGTCCATCTCCCGGCCTCCGCGGTAGGTGACCTGGGTGAAGTCACGGCAAATCCTGTTGCCGTGGCGATATTCCCGGTCCGTGACGGTATAGCCGTGATCGTGGTCCTCACTGGTCCATTCATGGCGTTCGCCCACCCGGCCGCGAAAGCTTTCGTCATAGGAACGGGCTGCATGTTGCTGGTCATTGCAATCCATGTCGCGGCTAATGGCGTTGCCGGCCAGACCGCCTAAAAGCGCGCCGCCAATAATTCCCAGGCCGTTGCCGTGACTGGCAACGCCACCGATAATGCCGCCGCCCGCTGCGCCAAGCACAGTGCCGGTGGTGTGATCCTTGCCGCTGCAGTCATCGGCCATGGCGCTGACTGTGCCGAGGCCCAGCATCAACGCCGCTGCCACCGTGGACATCGCAATTTTCTTCAACATGTTTGTCTCCTCAATTTTCCGCGCCGGGTTAAATGGATTTGACCCCGAACGGCCTAAACGGATTGTAATTCTAACGATGCGGAACGATCGAAGGTTCCCTGCTTGGCCGATTTAAGTGGCCCCCAGCATCCGACGACGCCGGGGGTTAACAACAGGTTAATCGAATCGCCAATTGCCATCATCCTGGCGGCAGGCGGTGCCCGTGCGGGTAAAGCTGTCTCTGCCGCGATACGAGGTCTCGGTGAATTCCCGGCAAATCATGGGGCCGCG
>Ga0210402_10001658_pt1 | contig 22710 bp, 20 predicted proteins | sample IncBWC7MmetaG_FD_161055 | JGI IMG/M metagenome (GOLD analysis project Ga0210402, IMG submission 161055) | Forest soil microbial communities from Barre Woods Harvard Forest LTER site, Petersham, Massachusetts, United States - Inc-BW-C-7-M | ecosystem: Environmental > Terrestrial > Soil >... | reverse complement strand
TGGAACTGGCGAAGAATTCGGGCGATTATCAGTTCGCTTCCACCCAGGATTTCCATGCGCTGGATACGCCCGACCGGCGGCACATCATCCACCGTGGCGATATTTCCGAGTACCGCAAGCAACCCGAATCCGTTCACGCCGGCGCCGAGGCGCCACCCCGCGAGCTCACCATTTATCCCGCCTGGAAATACGAAGGCCACGCCTGGGGGATGGCCATCGATCTGAATGCCTGCACGGGATGCGGCGCTTGCGTGGTGGCCTGCCAGGCGGAAAACAACATCGCCGTGGTCGGCAAGGACCAGGTTCGCCGCGGCCGCGCCATGCACTGGCTGCGGGTGGATTCCTACTATCAGGGCGAGAATCCGGCCGATCCGGCCATCTACAATCAGCCGGTCCCTTGCATGCACTGTGAGGACGCGCCGTGCGAGTTGGTCTGCCCGGTGCAGGCCACCAGCCACAGCTCCGAAGGCCTGAACGATATGGTCTACAACCGCTGCGTGGGCACCCGCTACTGCTCCAACAACTGCCCCTACAAGGTGCGCCGGTTCAATTTCTTCCTGTACTCGGACTATGAGACGCCGAGCCTGAAACTGCTTCACAATCCCGATGTGACGGTGCGCAGCCGCGGCGTCATGGAAAAATGCACATACTGCGTGCAGCGCATCAACGGCGCCAAGATCACCGCCGAGAAAGAGGACCGGCCGGTGCGTGACGGCGAGATTCAAACGGCGTGCCAGGCCACCTGTCCCGCCGAGGCCATCGTATTCGGCGACATCAACGATAAGGACAGCCGGGTATCCAAACTGAAAGCGGAGGAGCGCAATTACTCGCTGTTGGCGGACATGAACACGCGGCCGCGCACCACTTACCTGGCGACGCTGCGCAATCCCAATTCGGAGCTTGAGTCTTAAGGCATGGCAGACGAACCACCAGTAATCGACCAGCCGGAATCCAAGCCGATCATCGCGCCCGGCTATACATTCGGCACCGTCACGGACCAGATTGCCAGGGTGGTGCTCACCAGAAAGACTCCGGTCTTCTGGTTTGCCAGCTTCACGGTGGGGCTCGGGCTGCTGTTTCTATTCCTGCTGGCGGTGGCGTTCTTGCTGTTCCAGGGCGTGGGCGTCTGGGGAAACCGCACGCCGGTGATGTGGGCATGGGACATCACGAACTTCGTCTGGTGGATTGGTATCGGCCACGCCGGCACACTGATTTCCGCCATCCTGCTGCTGCTCAACCAGCGGTGGCGCAACTCCATCAACCGCTTCGCCGAAGCCATGACGCTGTTCGCCGTAGCCTGCGCGGGCATGTTCCCGCTGCTGCACCTGGGCCGCCCGTGGCTTTTCTTCTGGCTCTTCCCGTATCCCAACACCATGGGGATTGAGCCGAACTTCCGCAGCCCCTTAATATGGGACGTGTTCGCCGTCTCCACCTATGCCACCGTCTCCATGATGTTCTGGTTCGTCGGCTTGATCCCCGATTTGGCCACGCTGCGCGACCGCGCCCGCAACCGCCTGGCACGGTTCCTCTACGGTATTCTGGCGATGGGTTGGCGCGGTTCGGCGCGCCACTGGGCCGTATACGAAACTGCGTCCCTGCTGCTGGCGGGCCTGGCCACCCCGCTGGTGCTTTCGGTCCACACCGTGGTGAGCCTTGACTTCACCGTGGCCATCGTGCCCGGCTGGCATAGCACGTTCTTCCCGCCTTACTTCGTGGCGGGGGCAATCTATTCCGGCTTCGCCATGGTGCTGGCCCTGGCCATCCCGCTGCGCTCGGTATACGGCCTGCAGGGTTTGATCACCGACAAGCACCTGGACAATTCCGCCAAGGTCATGATGGCGACCGGCCTGATCGTCGGCTACTCATACATCCTGGAAGCCTTCGCCGCCTGGTACAGCGGCAATGTCTACGAACAGGCGGCGATGTGGAATCGCATGACCGGACCCTACAAGTATCATTATTGGGTTCTGATCGCCTGCAATGTGATCGCGCCCAACGCGCTGTGGTTCAAGCGTATCCGCAACAGTCCGGTAATTCTGTTCATCTGGTCGCTGATCGTACTGCTGGGCATGTGGCTGGAGCGCTTCGTCATCATCGTGAGCAGCCTGGCGCAGGACAACCTGATATCCTCATGGCGCGTTTATCAGCAGACCCGTTGGGACTGGGCCACCTACCTTGGCACCATCGGTCTCTTCCTGTTCCTGTTCTTCCTGTTTATTCGGTTGCTGCCCATGATTTCGATCTTCGAAGTCCGGACCCTGCTACCCCAGGCAAGGGTTGACGAGGAGGGGCAAGGGTGACCAACCCGATGAACAAACCGCCGACCAAACCGCCGGCCAAACCGGTGACCAAGCCGCTTTACGGAGTGATGGCCGAGTTCGAGAGCCCCACTTCGCTGGTGGCCGCGGCCCGCGCTACCCGCGAGAAGGGCTACCGCAAGATCGACGCTTACTCGCCGTTCCCCATCGAAGAACTCACCGACGCGCTGCACCTGCATCACAATAAGCTGCCGCTGCTGGTCCTGCTCGGCGGCATGCTGGGCGGGCTCTCGGGTTACCTGCTGCAATACTACGTGACGGTGGTTTATTACCCGATCAACGTCGCCGGCCGGCCGCTGCATAGCTGGCCCGCCTACATCGTCATCACGTTCGAAATGACGATTCTTTTCGCGGCGTTGACCACGGTACTCGGGCTGCTTGGTCTTTGCGGGCTGCCGATGCCCTACCATCCCGCATTCAACGTTCCGCGCTTCGCGCTGGCGTCGCGCAACCGGTTTTTCCTGTGCATCGAATCCACCGATCCGCTGTTCGATTTCGACAAGACCTGCGCGTTCCTGGAGACGCTGGAGCCCAGAGAGGTGTCTGAAGTTGCGCATTGATTTCACAGTGGCCGCGACCCTCCGGGTCGCGGGGGTTGCCCTGCTCCTTCTCGCCCTGGCCGTGCTCACCGCCTGCCGGCAAGACATGCACGATCAGCCGAAATACATTCCGCTGCGGCCCAGTGAATTCTTTACCGACGGCCGCTCCGCGCGGCCCATTCCCGAAGGCACCGTGGCTCGCGGACACTTGAACGAGGACACGCTCTTCTACACCGGCAAAGGCCCTGACGGCAAGCCCGCCGATACCTTCCCGTTCCCGGTGACCAGGGAAATCATCCTCCGCGGCCAGCAGCGGTTCAACATTTATTGCACCCCCTGCCATGACCGCACCGGCAGCGGTGAAGGCATGATCGTGCGCCGCGGTTATCGCCGCCCGCCCACGTACCACAGCGACCGCCTCCGCCATGTTACCAACGGATATCTCTATGACGTGATTACTAACGGTTTCGGCGCCATGCCGGATTACGCGGCCCAGATTCCGCCCGCCGACCGCTGGGCTATCGTAAGCTACGTTCGCGCGCTCCAGTTGAGCCAGCAGGCGCCGTTGAACGAGTTGCCCGCCGCGGCGCGGAGCCAACTGCCGCCGTCGAGTCGCGTGGTGATCAGCCCTGCTATCCGCCAGGAGGGAGGCGCGAAATGACGGCCCGCGTGCTCGATTTCAACATCTCCACTGAACTCAAGGCGGACCTAAAGCAGTGGCGCACGCGTGCCGCGGCCGTGGGGGCGGGCGGCGCGCTGTTGAGTGCCATCGGCTTCTTCGTAGCCGGCCCCAACCAGTTTTACCGCTCCTACTTGTGGTCGTACCTCTTCGTGGTGGCGCTCGGCCTGGGCCCGCTGGCCTGGCTCATGCTGCAATACGTCACCGGTGGCGCATGGGGCGTGGTGATCCGCCGGCCGTGCGAAGCCGCGGCGCGAACGCTGCCGCTCACCGCGGTCATGTTCCTGCCGATTCTGATCGGCATGAACAACCTGTACCCGTGGATGCACGCCAACGTGGTGGCTGCCGACCCGCTTCTCCAGCATAAAGCGCCCTACCTGAATGCGCCGTTCTTCGTCGCCCGCACCGCCCTGTACTTCGCCGGCTGGCTGTTCCTCTCCTGGCACTTCAACCGCTGGAGCGACCGCGAAGATCGCGATGGCGCTGAGGTGGCGCATGGCAAAATGAGCTTCCTCGCCGGCCCCGGCCTGCTGTTCTGGGGCTTCACCGTCACCTTTATGTCGATCGACTGGATTCTCTCCGTCGACCCCAAATGGTTCTCCACCATCTTCGGCCTGCTGTTCATCGCCAGCCAGGGGCTCACGTCGATGGCTTTCCTGATCGCCCTCATGGTGCTGCTCTACTACCGCAAGCCGATGTCGGAAATCCTGACGCAGCGTCATCTTCACGACCTGGGCAAATTCCTGCTGGCCCTGGTCATGGTCTGGGCCTATTTCTCGTTCTCGCAATTCCTGATTATCTGGGCCGGCAACTTGCCCGAAGAGATCCCCTGGTACATCGTCCGCCTCAACAACGGCTGGGAATTCGTCGGCCTGTTGCTGGTGGTTGGACACTTTGCCCTGCCCTTCGCGCTGCTGCTCTCGCGCGATCTCAAGCGTAACTTCAAATTCCTGGCCGGTGTGGCGGTCTTCATCCTGGGCATGCGCCTGGTGGACCTATACTGGCTGGTAACTCCCACTTTCCGTAAGGAGGGTTTCGGCCTCCACTGGCTGGACTTCACGGTCCCGGCCGGCATGGTGGGAATCTGGCTGGCGTACTTCCTGCTGCAGTTGGAAAAACGCCCGCTGATGCCGCTCAACGAACCCCAGTTGGAGGAGGCTTTGGAACATGGCAGAGAGTGACCCGCACCTCCGGGAATCGCACCCCGAAACGCCCGTCCCCGAGACACCGGGCAACGAACCGGGCCACGAAACCGGCGACGTTAACGTTTGGGCCATCGGAAAGTTCGCCTTCGCTTTGATCGCGATCATCGCCATCTCGCTCGGGCTTCTGGTGGGCCTCTTCAAATACTTCCAAACGCGCGACCAGGCCAACGCCACTGCCGTCAGGGTCGACCCCGTCAAGCTATTTCCGGAACCGCGTCTGGAGCGGGCGCCGATCCCCGAGTTGAAAACCGTGCGGGCCGAAGAGGACCGCATGCTGAACAGCTACGGCTGGGTCGATCCGCAAAAGAACCTGGTGCGCGTGCCGATCGATGTCGCCATCGATCTTCTGGCTAAGAAGGGCCTGCCTTCCCGGCCGCAAGGAGGCCCAAAATGACGATTTTTTGTGTGGGGCAGGTTGTTAACCTGCGGCGGATTGGCAATCCGCCTGGTGGGCTCGCGCGTACTGCCGGCAGGCGGATTAGCAATCCGCCGCAGGTTAACAACCTGCCCCACACGCTTCTCCTGCTGTTCTCTCTTGCCGCCGCCGCCCTGGCCCAACCCGGCCAACCCGCGCCCGTCCGGCCCTCCCTCAGCATGCAGGATGCAAACCTGAAACCGGCGCTGCCGGGCTCGCTCCAAGGCGTGGGCATTTCACAACGACTCGACCAAAGCGTCCCCTTGGACCTTATCTTCCGTGACGAGTTCGGCAAGACCGTGACGCTTGCCAGCTACTTTCACGCCGGCAAGCCCGTGCTGCTGGCGCCGGTCTATTACCGATGCCCCATGCTCTGCACGCAAATCCTCAGCGGGGTGGCCAGCAGTCTGAAAGCGGTTTCCCTGACCCCCGGCCAGGATTTCGAAATCGTCGCCTTCAGCTTTGACCCGAAAGACACTCCGGAGACGGCCGCCGCTAAAAAGCAGTTGTACCTGAAGCGTTTCGGCCACGCCAACACCGCCAATGGATGGCACCTGCTCACGGGCGATGAAACCAACATCAAGGCGCTCACCGAAGCCATCGGTTATCACTACAAATACGACCCCGCCACCGACCAGTATGCGCACGCCAGCGGCGTGATGCTGTTGACGCCGGAAGGCCGCCTCTCGCGTTACTTTTATGGCGTGGAGTACGCCCCCCGCGATCTCCGCCTGGGCCTGGTGGAGGCGTCGCACAACCGGATCGGCAACCCCGTGGACGAGGCGCTGCTTTTCTGTTTTCACTACGACCCCGCGACCGGTAAATACGGCGCCGTGGTCATGAACCTGGTCCGGATCGCAGGCGCAGGCTTCGCTATGCTCTGCGGCGTGTTTCTGTTGATAGTCTGGCGGCGCGATCTCCGCGCCGACCGCCGGGTTCTCAGGCGGGTTGGATAAGTCAAGATGGGAAGTTTACCACTATTTCCGGAACAAGCTTCCACCATCGCACCCGAGGTGGATCATCTCCTGTACTTTCTCCTGGCGGTCGCCACGTTCTTTACGCTGTTGATTTTCGGCGCTATTTTCTACTTCGCCGTCCGATACCGGCGGCGTTCCGAGAACGAATTGCCGCCAGTCGTCCATGGCGGCATGACGCTTGAGATTCTCTGGACTGTCATCCCCTTCGGCCTCACCATGGTGATGTTCACCTGGGGCGCCGCCGTCTTTTTCGACGAGAGCCGGCCGCCCGATGACGCCATGCAAATCTACGCCGTCGGCAAGCAGTGGATGTGGAAGCTGGAACACCTGGAAGGCCAGCGCGAGATCAACGAACTGCACATCCCGCTGGGCCGCGCCGTCCGGCTCACCATGACGTCCGAGGATGTCATCCACAGCTTCTTCGTGCCGGCCTTCCGCACCAAGCAGGATGTGGTGCCCGGCCGCTACACTACCACCTGGTTCAAGCCCACCAAGCCCGGCAGGTATCATCTCTTCTGCGCCGAGTATTGCGGCACCAAACACTCCGGCATGATCGGGTGGGTCTACGTGATGGAGCCGCAGGACTACCAGACATGGCTTTCGGGCGGCGCCACCGAGGGTTCGCTCGCCGAGAACGGCCAGAAGCTGTTTACCCAACTGGCCTGCGATAACTGCCACAAGGCCGACAACCAGGGCCGCTGCCCCACCCTGGTCAACGTCTTCGGCAGCACCGTGCAACTGACGGGCGGCGGCACGGTAAAGGCCGACGAAGCTTATATCCGCGAGTCTATCCTTTCGCCGCAAGCGAAAATCGTCAAGGGCTATGAGCCGGTGATGCCCACCTTCCAGGGCCTGGTCACTGAAGAGCAGGTCCTGCAGTTGGTGGAATACGTCAGGTCGCTAGGTCCGAAGCCGGCGGCCGGGCAGGCTCCGGGCAGCCAAGCTCTGGGCAACCAGGCTCCGGGCAACCAGGCGCCGGCGAGTAAAGCTCCGGCAGGCAAGAAAAGCGCACCGGGCGCGGCGCCCGCGAAACAATAGGAATCTATGATCACCGCAGCGGTACATGAACGCGAGCATTACTTAAATGCCAGTTACGGCATCAAGAGCTGGCTTCTTACCAAGGACCATAAGCGGATCGCCCTGCTCTATCTGGCCACCATTACGCTGTTCTTCTTCTTGGGCGGCTCGTTCGCCACGCTGATCCGGATCGAATTGCTGACGCCCACGGGCGGCCTGGTCAGTTCCGAAACCTATAACAAGCTCTTCACCATGCATGGCGTGGCGATGATATTCTTCTTTCTGATTCCTTCGATACCAGCGACCCTGGGTAATTTCTTTCTGCCGATCATGATCGGCGCGCGCGACCTGGCGTTCCCCAAGCTCAACCTGCTGAGCTGGTACCTGCTGGTGATCGGCGGCCTCTTCAGCCTCTTCGCCATGCTGGCAGGCGGCGTGGATACCGGATGGACCTTCTACACGCCGTACAGCACTACTTATTCCAATTCGTACGTTATTGCCACGGCGCTCGGCATCTTTATCGCCGGATTCTCCTCCATCCTTACGGGTCTCAACTTCATCGTGACCGTGCATCGCATGCGCGCCCCGGGCATGACCTGGTTCCGGCTGCCGTTGTTTGTCTGGGCCAACTATGCCACCAGCCTGATTCAGGTGCTGGGCACCCCGGTGATTGCCGTCACCATCCTTCTTCTTTTCTGCGAGCGCGTCTTCCACATTGGCATTTTCGACCCCGCCCTGGGCGGCGACCCGGTTCTCTTCCAGCATCTCTTCTGGTTTTACTCGCACCCGGCCGTCTATATCATGGTTCTGCCGGCCATGGGAGTTATCAGCGAACTGATTTCGGTTTACTCGCGCAAGCCGGTGTTCGGCTACAAATTCATCGCGTTTTCCAGCGTGGCCATCGCGGTCCTGGGCTTTCTGGTGTGGGGCCACCACCTGTTTGTCAGCGGCCAATCGCTGTACGCGGGCCTGGTCTTTTCGTTTCTGAGCTACTTTGTCGCCATTCCGTCCTCTATCAAAGTCTTTAACTGGACGGCCACCCTGTACAAGGGCTCCATTTCCTACGCCACCCCGATGTTATACGCCTTTGGCTTCATCGGCCTGTTCACCATCGGCGGACTTACCGGCCTTTTCGTGGCCGCTCTCGGCATCGACGTGCATGTTACCGACACTTACTTCGTAGTGGCGCACTTCCACTATATTATGGTGGGCGGAACCATCATGGCATACCTAGGCGGCATGCATTATTATTGGCCCAAGATGACTGGCCGCATGTATCCGGAAGCATGGGCCAAACTCTCCGCCCTGGTCATCTTCCTGGGCTTCAACCTGACCTTCTTCCCGCAGTTTCTCCTCGGGTATCTGGGGATGCCGCGCCGCTATCATGTTTACCCGGACGAGTTCCAGGTGCTGCACGTTCTTTCCACGGCCGGCGCCTCCGTACTGGCCGTTGGCTACCTGATGCCGATGATCTACTTCGTCTGGTCGCTGCGCTTCGGCCAGATGGCGCCGGCCAATCCCTGGGGCGCAACCGGCCTGGAGTGGAAAACGGCATCGCCGCCGCCGGTCCACAATTTCGATGAGGCTCCCATCGTCACGCATGAGGCTTACGATTACAGCACCGTCATCCCGGAGGTGATCGAAGTTGGCTGACCTTACCAGTCACGAGGCTCAGGCGTCCAGTCACGAAGCTCACGCGGCAGTTCACGAGGCTCACGCGGAAACCCTGGACCTGCGCGAGCAGTTCAATACCGCCGAACAGCAGAAGGACGCCTCCACGCTGGGGATGTGGCTCTTCCTCATCACCGAAATCATGTTCTTCGGCGGCATGTTCGCCTGTTACACGGTCTACCGCCGCACGTTCCCCGAGGTCTTTGCCGTGGCCAGCAGCAGCCTTAACGCGGTGCTCGGCGCCATCAACACCGGAGTCCTGCTGCTATCCAGTTTCACCATGGTGATGGCCGTGCGCGCCGGTCAACTGGGCCAGCGCAACATGATCATCCTCCTGCTGATCCTGACGCTGTTCTTCGGCGGCGTTTTTCTCGGAGTGAAGGCCATCGAGTGGAAGGAGAAGTTCGACGAGCACCACATCCCGGGCCAGGCCGCCTTCCACCTGGAGGGCCTGCCGCCAGATCAGCAGGGCCACGCCCAACTGTTCTTTTCGCTCTACTTCGCCATGACTGGCTTGCACGCGCTGCACATGGTGATCGGCGTGGGCATCCTATCGTTCCTGATCTGGCAGGCCAAGAAGGGCACTTACTCCGCCACTTACTTCACGCCCGTTGATGTAGCCGGCCTCTATTGGCACTTCGTCGACGTAATCTGGATTTTCCTGTTCCCGCTGCTCTACCTGATTGACCGCCACCTGGGGAAGTAGCTGACGGAGATAAGCATGACCGGACACATCGATTCCATCAAGACTTACCTAGCGGTGCTGCTGGCGCTGCTTTCTCTTACAGGCCTGACTACCTGGGTCGCTTACCAGCCTCTCGGCGCCTTCAGCGTCGTGGCTGCCTTGGGCATCGCCACCGTCAAGATGCTGCTGGTGTCTTTGTTCTTCATGCACCTCCGCCACAGTAATCAGCTCACTAAGCTGGTAGTCTTAGGCGGATTGATGTGGCTTGGTATCCTGCTGGTGCTGACCCTCAGCGATTTCGCCACCCGCGGCTGGACGGGCGTGCCGGGAAAGTGATTACCCATCGGGTTTGTGGGGCAGGTTGTTAACCTGCGGCGGATTGGCAATCCGCCTGCGGCTTGCTTTAAACAGCCCTTGCCGACGACACAGGAAAGGCGTACTCTTGGGACGGCCGTTTCACATAAAACATCAGCAGCGCGTCCTCGCCCGGCAGGCGGGTTACCAATCCGCCGCAGGTTAGCAACCTGCCCCACAAGCCCTACTTGTCTTGCTGTTTCATCTCCGCCACGCCGGCCACAATCTTCTCCGCTTCCACCAACTGTGACCGCACCGTGGCGGCCTCCGGCCCATCCGGCGCGATCTTCAGGTAATTCCGGAAGGCCGCCGCGGCGGCGGTGTAATCCTTTCGGATTGCCGCCAGCATCCCCAGCAACTGGTTGACTTGTGGCATCAAATGGCGTGTGTCCAGTTTTTCGGCCTGCACCGCGGACTGCTCGGCGGCCTCCATGCGCTTCAGGTTGTAGTTGGCCACGGCATTGTAAAAGAAGGCGTTTGGATAGTCGAACGGGTCCAGTTTCACCACGCGGTCCGTAAGTTCGGCGACCTCCAGCCAATTCTTTTCATGCAGCGCGAGCACGGCCAGATGCATGTAGGGCCCGGTAAACTTCGGGTCGGCCTCTACCGCCGCACCAAACGATTTTCTGGCCGCTTCCGGATCGTCCGGTGCTTGCAATTTGCCCAGTTCGCTCCAGGCGGCGGCGTATTTGGGATACAGTTCCACGGCCTTAGCGAAATCCTTCCGCGCTTCCTCAGCTTTCTGTTTCTTCAGCGCTTCCATGCCCCGATCGTAGGCCTTTCTGGCGTCCTTCGGAGCCGCCAGCGAAACCGCGGACACCGTGTTCCCTTCGGCGGTTCCCACCCGGTGCAGCAGAATCGTGCCTACATTGGGATCGTCCATGGACCGCCGGTTCCCCAGGTTGATCACTTGCGACCGGTAGCCGGCAAGTTTGGCTTGCAGTTCGCAGTTGGCGAACCTGCGGTCCGAATAAGTGCTCGAATTCGCCATGCTTCCACCGGCCGTCGATTGCTGCGAGGATTGTCCGATCCCACCAAAACCCCCGCCACCCATACCACCGCCACCCATACCACCGCCGCCAATACCGCCTCCGCCAAACTCGCTGGCGTCCTGGACTGCCATGTTCCGGTTCCCCAGTTCAAATGCAAAGAACCCTTTGGAATCGGTATAGCCTTCCGCATGTGGGGCGCCGTTGCACACCCGCTGGATCGTCACCGCCTCCGGCAGCGGTGTACCGTCGTCAACCATCACCCGGCCGCTCACATAAATCGGCGTCGGCATCGACGGTGATGTGTTATTCGGATTGGTAGTAGTGGTGGACGTGGGCGGCCGAGTCGTGGTGCCTATCGATGGCGTCCCGGTCGCGGGCGCACCCGTGGACGGCGGCGTCGCTCCTCCCCTGGCTTGGCTGAAACCTGTTTGCAGGAAACCTGGCTGCAGGAGCATCCCCGCCGCCGCAATCGCGATCACCCTCACGCGGACGATCACCCTCACGCAGAATGTCGGGCGCATATCGGCCTCCGATTGCTTATCATTATCCCACCAATCGCGCCACCCGGTTGTTAACTGCCGATACAGCGGTTCAAACTGCTGATAGAATAAGCACGATCTATATGCGAAAACTCCCACTGATCATTGGCAGCGCTCTCTTCCTGATGCTGGCGGGTTGCTCCGAAACGCCGACCACAACCGCCAAGAAAGAGCCCGAAAAACTCGAGCCGGTCACCGGTGAAACGGCGCTTTACCGGATGTTCGGAATGGCTCGTACCTGGGCCTCGGACGCCCAGGTTCTGCAGTTGATGAGCATCCGCATCAGCGAGTTTACGCAGGAGGTCCCTGGAAAAGCCGCCGCGTGGCAGGCCACGTTCGTATCGGCCTCCAAGAGCCAATCCCGGTCCTATTCCTACTCCATCGTGGAATCGCAGGGTAATCTGCACAAGGGCGCGTTTGCCGGCCCCGAAGAATCCTGGTCCGGTCCCCGTGGCGTGGCGACTCCGTTCCTCATCGCGGCGGTAAAGAAAGACAGCGACGAGGCGTACCATACCGCCATGTCTGAACCCAAGAGCAAGGCCGCCGATTACGATAAGAAGAGCCCTGGCAAGCCGATCACCATCCTGCTCGAAAAGACCAACAAGTTCCCCGACCCCGCCTGGCGCGTCGTTTGGGGCGAGTCCGTTGGCACCTCAAGCTTCTCCGTCTTCGTTGACGCCAGCCTCGGCACCTACCTCGAAACCATGCGGTAGCACAACCATTCCGGCCGTAGCACAGGCATTCCTGCCTGTGGTTCATCAGCCGGCGCTTCCCGCCGTGCTCACACCCTGCCGTTTCCAGTGCTCCAGCCCACGCTCGAACCCGTGCCGGAACGCCTCCGAATCCCACGTGTCCGGATACCACCATTTCAAGCAGTCCGCCGACTCTTCCAGCGATTTTCCGCGGCATTCCGTGCGCAGTGCCGATTCAAAGCCGGCCCGGTACGCGTCCTGGTCCAACTCGAAGTTGTGCCCCAACGCACGGTAGTGTTCCTGCTCCACGTCGCGCAGCCCAAGCCACCAATCCTCCCGCGCCGCGTCCAGACTTTCCGCTCCCGCGGCCGCCAGCAAACGGTGGGCGCTCTTGGCTTCCGCGCTGCTCTTGGCCAGCAAGACGACCAGCGATCTTCCTTGCCGAAGCGCATCCTCGTAAAAGAAGACCTCGTCCGACGGCACGCCCTCGGTGCTCTTGTCGTCAGCCGCTTCTCCCAGCATGGCGCCGGCCGTCGCTCCGCCGGCGCCGAGCAGGGCCGCCGCGGCCACCCCGATCGCCACTACGGGTCCGACGCCGGGAATCAGCGCCGTCGCCGCCACACCCAACTCGAACCCTCCGGCCAACCCGAGGGCGCCGCCCAGCACGCCTCCAATGGCTCCGCCCACACCCGGTTGTTCGGTGTCCGACGTCGATATGGAGTGAACTTCCTGCGTTGTCGCGCCCGGCAACAGGAGGTTAACCTGGTCCCGCGGGAAACCCGCGCGCCCTAAATCGCCCGCGGCACGTCGTGCCGATTCAGAATCCCGAAAAACGCCTGCCACTGTTTCCATACCGGGTACACTTGCACGTTCTTGTCCCAAGTGGCGCTCACAACACTTCGGTATTGCGGACTGCGCAGCACGCCTCCTGGCACCCCCGCTCCGTAACCGTCGCGGCTCTGATCGGAACCGCGCGCATAATTCGGAGCCGCGCGCATAAATCGGAGCCGCGCACATAAATCGGAGCCGCGCGCGTGAGCAAGCGGTTTCCCGATACTCTGACGAACTTCTGAAAGGGCGTTCTAAGCCGTCGCCGCCGCCTCCGTCCGGAATCTTAATTCACCCGTCTCCCCATCCGCGTCTACCACCAGCCTCTGCCCGTCCCGAACCTCGCCCTTCAATAGCAGCCGGCCCAGCGGCGTTTCGATCTTCTTCTGGATGGCCCGCTTCAGCGGCCGCGCACCGTAATTCGGGTCGTATCCCGTCTTCACCAGGTTCGCCCGCGCCGTATCCGTCAACTGCAGCGTGATATGCCGGTCCGCCAGCCGCGCCCGCAGTCTGCCCAACTGAATCTCCACAATCTGCTTGAGATGCTCCACCGATAGCGAATGGAACACAATCAGCTCGTCCACCCGATTCAGAAACTCCGGCCGGAATTGAGCCCGCATCTCTTCCAGCACCGCCTCTTTCATCCGTTCAAAACCGGCACCCTCAAATCCGCCGTGATACTCCAATATCCGCTGGCTCCCTACATTCGAAGTCATAATCACGATGGTGTTCCGGAAATCCACCGTGCGCCCCTGCCCGTCGGTCAACCGCCCATCGTCCAGCACCTGCAGCATCACGTTGAACACGTCGTGGTGCGCCTTCTCGATTTCGTCGAACAGCACCACCGCGTACGGCCGCCGCCGCACCGTCTCCGTCAACTGCCCGCCTTCCTCGTAGCCCACATATCCCGGCGGCGCCCCGATCAGCCGCGCCACTGTGTGCTTCTCCTGGTACTCGGACATATCGATCCGGATCATGGAGTGTTCGTCATCGAACAGGAACTCGGCCAGCGCCCGCGCCAGTTCCGTCTTCCCCACGCCCGTCGGTCCCAGAAAGATGAAGCTTCCGATCGGCCGGTTCGGATCCTTCAATCCCGACCGCGCCCGAATCACCGCCTCGGCCACCGCCGTCACAGCCTCGTCCTGTCCCACCACACGCTGGTGCAACTCCTGTTCCAGGCTCAGTAGTTTTTGCATCTCACCTTCCAGCAGCTTGGTCACGGGAACACCGGTCCATCGGCTCACCACTTCCGCGATATCCTCCTCGTCCACCTCTTCCTTAATGAGCCGCGAGTGAGCCTGCTGCTTGCCAAACTTCTCGGTCTCCTCCGCCAGTTGCCGCTCCAACCCCGCCAGCTTTCCATACTTCAGCTCGGCCGCGCGGTTAAGGTCGTACTGCCGTTCCGCCTGCTCAATCTCCACCTTGGTCTGTTCCACTTGCTCACGGATGGCGCGCAGGCGCTGCACTGCGTCCTTCTCGGCCTGCCACCGTGCCGTGGTGGCGTCGAACCCCGCCTTGAGATCGGCCAGTTCCTTTTCCAGCTTCTTGAGCCGCTCTTTGGACGCCGCATCGGTCTCTTTGCGCAGAGCTTCCCGCTCGATCTCCAGTTGCATGATGCGCCGCCGCGATTCGTCCATCTCCGCCGGCATGGAATCGATTTCCGTCCGCAGCCGCGCCGCCGCTTCGTCCATCAGGTCGATGGCCTTGTCCGGCAGAAACCGATCCGTGATGTAACGGTTCGAAAACACCGCCGCCGCCACCAGCGCAGCATCCTTGATGCGCACTCCGTGATGCACTTCGTACCGATCTTTCAGCCCGCGCAGAATCGAAACCGTATCTTCCACCGATGGCTGGTCTACCTGTACCGGCTGGAAGCGCCGCGCCAGCGCCGCGTCTTTCTCGATGTACTTGCGGTACTCATCCAGCGTCGTGGCGCCGATGCAGTGCAACTCGCCGCGCGCCAGCATCGGCTTCAACAGATTTCCCGCATCCATCGACCCTTCGGCCTTGCCCGCCCCCACCACCGTGTGGAGTTCGTCGATGAACAGAACAATCTCGCCGGCCGCCTCCTGCACTTCCTTGAGCACCGCTTTGAGCCGCTCTTCGAATTCGCCCCGGAACTTCGCGCCCGCCACCAGCGCCCCCATATCCAGCGAGACGATCCGTTTGTTCTTGAGCCCTTCCGGAACGTCGCCGCGCACCACGCGCAGTGCCAGCCCTTCCACGATCGCCGTCTTTCCCACGCCCGGCTCACCGATCAGCACCGGGTTGTTCTTGGTGCGGCGCGAAAGCACCTGAATCACGCGCCGGATTTCCTCGTCGCGCCCAATCACGGGGTCCAGTTTCCCCTGCTCCGCCAGCTTAGTCAGGTCGCGCCCGTACTTTTCCAGCGCTTCGTAAGTCGCCTCGGGATTCTGCGTGGCCACCCGCTGGTTGCCGCGCACTTCGCGCAGCGCCTGCATCAGCCGCTCTTCGGTCAGGCCAAATTCCTTCAGCAGTTTGCCGGCGGCGCCGCGGTCATCCAGAGCCGCCAGCAGCACGTGCTCCACGGAAATGTAATCGTCCTTGAGCTTCTTGGCTTCGTCCTCGGCCTTGGTCAGGAGCCGGTTCAACCGTGAGGTAACATACACCTGGTCCGGCCCGCCCGTTGCCCCAGATACCTTTGGCAGCCGCTCCAGTTCGCTCTGCAGCCTCCGCTGCAGCGGTTCCGCGTTTACCGCGGCCTTGCCCAGAATGGACGCGGCCAGTCCACCCTCCTGCTCCAGCAGCGCCGTCAGCAGGTGCTCCACATCAATCTGCTGGTGCCCGTATCTGGTCGCGGTGCTTTGGGCCGACCGAATCGCCTCCTGCAATTTCTCGGTGAAACGATTGATGTCCATATCTCAGTACATACATGGATCGCTCACCCAAAAGCAAGGTCCATTTCGTCAACAGTCGAGACGACGCGAGCGGTGGCGACCAGGAGCAGTGGCGCGCTTCCACCGGCGTGTGCAGGCTTGCGGAAAAAGCACCCTACTGCAAAGCCTGGGCCGCGCAACCAAACTCGCTGACCGCCCGAGTGTTGGCCGAGGTTGCCAGCGAAGCCATTCCCATTTCCCCATAAAGCCGCGCCACGTTCCGGGAGGCCGCGCAGAACTGATTGTGAACCATGGGACAAGCAAGGTTCGGGCCGATCCCGCCTGCCGAACTGCGAATGGCGCAGCGTTGCGGGTCGTTCTGCCGGTATAGATTCAACAACTCCGATTCCAGCCGCGTGTAGCCGGGATCCACCAACAAACCCTCGATCAGGGCAATCGCCGCCTGTTGCGGATCTGTCATAGCGAGATACGCGGCCGAAAGTTCATCGAAAAGCTCCGGCGCCAACCGGATCCGGAGGCCGTATTCGAGCGCCTCCACCGCCTGGCGCGGCTGGGCAAGCCGCAGATACGTATCGCCCAATTCCAAGTACAACGGATACCAGCCCACAGGCGGCGCGGCCTTGCCCAGCCGTTGGTTCTCGCTGCGGATCTGCTCGGCTTCGCGGCGATCGATCCTCTGGCCCCGCAACAACACATCCAGGGATTTCTGGTACCACTGCCGGCTGAGCTGACTAGCCAGGAAGTCGCCCTTGCCGCGATAGAGGAAGCCGGCTATTGCGTAGGGCTGGGCCAGGCTTCGATCGTCGGGCAAGGGACCGAGAATGGCGAGCGCCCGATCCGCTTCCGCGACCGCCCGATCGATTCCCTGCCCTTTGGCGTCGACAACCGAGGTGGCGAGGTGAATCCGCACCTTGTAACTGTCCGGGGAAACGCGGGCCGCACTGGTCCAGAGACTCCGGTCGTCGAGCCAATCGAAATTGCGCGCGTAGGTGCGGGAGGCGAAAGCAATGACGATCAAGCCCACGGTAACCGGAACCACGTGGGGCAGCCGCGCTCGGAAATAGGGCCGGCCGGCGGCGGTGAAAATCCCCCAAACCAGGCAGCCGGCAAAGCCCAGCGACGGCAGATAGAGAAACCGCTCCGCCATGACGCTGCCGATGAGGAGCACCACATTTGCGGTCGGCGCCAGCGCGGCGAAGAAGAATGCGATGAAGAAGAAGAGCGGCTTGTGCCGCCGGCGCCAGAACGCCGCGACCGCGATTGCGCCGCCGCAGACGGCCAACGCCGCCGCAGCCTTCCAAACCTCCGGGCTATCGAATCGCCAGCTCACCAGCGGAATCTGGCTGTAGGAGTAATCGCAAGACAACTCGTCAGGCCACACCAACAGCCAAAGGTATTTTCCAATGACTCTCACGGCGGTGAACCGGCCGGTCCAAAACCCGGCGCCGGTCAGAGGATTGTCGGTGAACGGAACCCCCAGGGAAACCGCCGGCAGCGCCTGCGCCCGCAGATAGAAGTAAACCAGAAACGGCGGCATCAAGGCCGCGTACCCGGCGAGATGGTACCCGGCGAAATGCTTACGGAACGGGCTTCGTGCCAACCCAAAGTCGTAAATCGCCATCACCGCCACCAGCACGATGCCGCTTTCTTTCGAGAAAAGCGCGACTGTCGCCGCGCCCATCAGAGCCAACAGCCAGGCCAGCTTGCGCCTGCCCGATGCCTCCGCGGCTTTGCGGTGGCTGAGAAACCCGGCGAGCACCCCGAACGCCGCCAACAAGTCCGCACGGCCCACGATGTTGGTGACCGATTCGGTTAGGATCGGGTGCACCGCCCATACCGCGGCCAGTGCAAAGGCCGCGAGTTGCCGCTTCGCCCCCAACGCCTGAAACAGCAGCATTCCCAGCCAGTACGCCAGCGCCGCGTTGGCTGCATGGATGACCAGGTTCACCCAATGATATCCGGCAGGCTGGGCGCCATTGCCGAGGATCGCATAGTTAAACAGAAACGAGAGTGTAGTCAGAGGACGGAAGACCGTACTCTGATACGCATAGCTCTGTGTCAGGATCAGTTCGACATTCGCGGCAGTGGCCCGGTGAACGCGGGAGTCCTCCAGAATCACCCAGGCATTGTCGAACACGAAGCCCGATCGAAACCCATTGGAATACGCCAGCAGCACGAGGGCCCAGAGCGCCAGAACCGGCAACGCATATTGCCGGAGTCTTTCGGCCTGAGGACCTTCCGCGGCCGGTGGGATGGGTTGCGGGGAAGTTCGAGCCGGCGAGCGGTCTTCAAAACCACTCGGTCCATCATCATTCGGCGTTTCGGTTCTTCTCAACCCGAACTTCCGTTTTGACTTCCTGGCCACCATCAATCGTACAACCAACCGCGTCGCCGTGGTCTGGGCCGATCGAATCGCCTCCTGGCAATTTCTCCATGAAACGGTTGATCACCATAGCTCACTACATAAATAGATCCTCACCCAAAACAAGGTTGCACGCCAAACCCTTTCCTGATTTCCTTCCACTACCCACCAAATCGGGCCGGCCAACCCGGCCCCCGCCTGCCTCTCGGGTAATATCCCCATTCGTGCCGTAGCGCCTGCATTATTTCCCTCGGCGGGCTGTTCCACGCTGCCAACGTTGGCGGCATTCGATGCTTTTCCCCAGGCTTCGAGCAGGCGGGATTCGCTTGTTCCAGCGACGTCGCGGGCCTGGTGATCGACCAGGAGCCTCAGTGCCGCAGGCCATTTTGGCCCGGAATTTTCTCAAACAAAGGAGTTAGGGTCGATTTATGTCGATTTTCAGGCCATTTTGTCCCGTTTTGGCACGAGCCTGATTCGGCGCCGGCGTCCTCAGGACCGGGCTGTTCTCCTATGAAGGATCTCGGGAACACTTGCAGTCTTCGGCTGTCCGCACAATGCCCACCGCGCCGATGCTGCAGGGCGATTTCTCGCAGCTCTTGAACGCCGCCGGCCAGTTGGTGACGATCTACGATCCGGCGACCACCAAGCAGCAGCCGGACGGCACCTATGTGCGCACGCCTTTCCCGGGCAACCGCATTCCGGCGACGCAGATAAATCCCATCGCGGCCAAGTTGGCGAGCTTTTACCCGGAGCCGATCGGACCCGGAGTCGGCCCGGCCAACCTGAACAATTAATCCGTGCTGGAAGCGCAGACGCAAACCTATACGGCCACGTTCGGCAAGATGGACATCAAGCCCTCGTCGCCAGTCCGATCATGCGGGAGGAGCGTCAAGAAAAACGTAAAGAGCTGCGATCTTTCCGTCTCGGACGATGATCACATCCTCACCCGTATAGGCGGGCACACCGCCGCGTGGGCCCGAGCCCCACTTTAGGCGACCGGAATTGTGGAGGGCCTGGGGAGCAGCATGGGGCGCGTAGGCGAAATGGGGATGCGTGGCTCTCAAGTCACCTGCAAATTTATCCAGCGCATCGTGGCCAACGAAGGTACCTGGGGGGACATACAGCACGCAGTCATCCGTGTAGAGTTCCTTGATGGCGGAGCGGCGCTTCGTAGGGTCACCCTCTCCAAAAACTTCCTGAAGGTTGCGGAGCAGTAGTTCATGAATTCTTTCGGCCATATTTTCTTCTCCTCTTAACACTAGGCCACACGAAGCACGATCTTGCCGTGTGACCTGCGTCTTTCCGTTCCCGGCCCATTGGGCGACATCCCATGAACCCCTGGTAGGTTCCCGGCGATGTCCTTCCAGGCCTGGGCCGCATCCTGGAGCGCGTACATCTTCGCGACGTCCGGTCGTATCGCCCCCTCTTCCAGCAGTCCCGCGATTCTGCCGAGCACGTCCCCTGACGGCGCGAGCCTCACCATCACGCCCGTCACACGGTGCCTCACGGACTCTTCCTGCGATACGGGCTGGACGGCGGACACGAGATGGCCGCCTTCCTTCAAAACGAGGAACGACCGCTTCTGTGTATCGCCACCGACCAAGTCGAAGACCACATCGACCTGCTCTCGCAGAACCTTCTCGAACTGCGCCTCTCGATAATCGATAACCCGGCTGGCTCCGAGGGAGTTGAGGTACGCCGCATCATCGCCGCTTGCCGTGGCAATGACGGTGGCGCCGGCATGCGATGCCAATTGCACCGCATAGGCGCCCACAGCGCCGGCGCCGCCATGGATCAGGATCGTTTGTCCCTTTTCCAGGTGACCGTGGGTGAAGATTCCGTGCCACGCAGTTTGGGCCGCCACCGGCACTGATGCCGCCTCTTCAAAAGAGAGGTTGGATGGTTTTCTTGCGGTGACCGCCGCCTTGACAGCCAGATACTCCGCGTACGCTCCCATTCCACTGGTGGCACCGAACACGGCATCGCCTGGCGAACATGCCGCAACGTCACTGCCAATCTCTTCGACGACCCCTGAAAACTCATGACCAGGTATCCACGGCAGATCGATCGGGAGTACCTGTCGTGCCGTTCCGGAAGCCTTAACAAGATCCACATGATTGACCGCGGTGTTCCTGATCTTCACCAGGATCTCGTCGCGTGCGATCGTCGGCGTCGGTACATCGTTCAACACCAACTGCCCGCCGTATTCCAACAATCTGACAGCTTTCATGCGAGCTCTCCTTGCCCATTCGGCCGCGTCTGGCGGCGTGCCCAGTCGGGGAGCTTCGTGAGCGTGCGGCCAAACTCGCGTTCCAGGCCAGCGATGTCGGCGCTGTAGCCGACGCGCTCGAACCATTCGAGCATCAACGCCATCTCCTTGCTGTACTGCCGGACCTGTTCGATGGGCGTCTGCGCGAAGGCAATCGGCCGACCCAGCGCCCCCGTCAGGATCTCGGCCGCCTCCGGCATCGTTCGTACGTCACCGGCGAGATCGATCTCGCGGCGGTTCAAGGCGGCGGCGCCGGTGAACGCTCGCGCGCCGAACCAGCCGATATCATCCACCGCAATCATCTGTAGCTTCGTGGCTTGCCCGAGCGCCCAGGCCAGCGTGGAGCCCTGGAGACTGAAAGGCGCTAGCAGGTTCTCCATGAAGAACACGGGACGCAGGATCACATGCGAGGGGAAGTGGAGGCCGCGCACGGTTTCCTCGATGCGCCATTTGTTGTCGAAGTGCGGGACGCCTGTCTGCTTGTGCGCCGATCCCACGGATGTGTAGACGTAGTGTTCGACGCCGGCCTCGCGCGCCAGCGTCGCAAGACGCTTGCCCTGCGCCTCTTCCCGCTCGACGCCCGCCTCCCCCGCGTTCTGCACGCCGAAGATGCCCCACGCGCCGGTCAACGCACGGCGCAGCGTCGCCTCGTCATCGAGATCGCCCTTGACGATATCGACGCCGTGGCGCGCCAGTGTCGCCGCCGGCTCGCTCTCGGGTTTGCGCGTCAGTCCGCGCAGACGGAACCCGCTGCCCTGCAGCGCCCGTGCTACTGCGCCGCCCTGTTTGCCTGTCACTCCAGTAATGAGAATCGTTCGATCATTTGCCATGGCTAACCTCCTCAAAGCGTGGCGTAAGGCTGGTGACTACGCGCGCTGTGCTTCGTTGGCCGGCTCCCAAGCGTGTCGCGCCCTTAACACTCATTTCGAGATTCGAGGAACACCTAATTGCGTCAAAATCACCGTGCCGGACGGATAACAGTTGAAGGATTGAATCTTGCCGTTTTTCAAGCGGAACACGTCGCAGCATGGCGCGTCCATCCGTTTGCCTGTCTTCTGTATGGTTCCCAGGGGCATTTCCAGAGGTCCCTTCTGCGTTCCCTGTAGTGCCAGCTCGACGATGACCGTATCTCCATCGACGAAGACCCTGTACAACTCGCGATGCATGTCGGGAATGCGGCCGCGTAGATCTCGACCGGCCGGCTGAGTTCCTTGCCGCGATAGGTGGCCCCGATCGATTCATCCGTAAACGTCCCGTCTTCGGTGAAGCAGTTAACCCACCCGGCGTAATCTTTGCGTTCCGCCACCTGGTAGGCATTCCGAACGGCTGCTTCATTTGCGTTCATTGCGAAAACTCTCCTGCTTGTAGCTTGTCGAAAAAAATAAACCGCGGCAATCTGGCCGTCCCGGGCAATGATGAAGTCGCGCCTTCGCTATCACTCCGGAAGACAGGCAAGCGCCTGCACACCATCTTTAAGCCCGGGCTCTGGCCAGGAGAGGTCCAGAGCCTTCCAGCTCCGTCCTGCATCTTCCGATCTGAAGAGTCCGTGGTTATTGGCGGCGTAGGTGACGCCTGGTTCGCCGGTGTGAGTGGCGAACCGGCTCACCGTCGTGCCCTTAGCCTCCGGCAGGCCGCTCATTGCCAGCTCCCATCGCTTGAGCCCAGTCTTCCGATAGATGTACGCCTCGGCCCGGCGCGGCGAATAGGCCGACCCAGGACCTTCCGTTGCGGATACGATCACAGTATCTGGATCCGCCGGATCCACAGCGACGCTCACGAGGTAGAGGTGCTTCAATCCATCCTCGCGCGATCTCCACGAGTCTCCAGCATCGGCGCTTTCAAAGTACCCGTCGCCGGCGGCCGAGTAGATCCGCCCAGGCGCAAGGGGGTGCGTCGCCGCCGTGTGCGTGTCGTACGGACCGCCGCGAACGCGATCACGCCAGGTTCGCCCACCGTCGAACGTGCGCACGAGCGCGCCAGCCTCGATCGCGACGAAAACGCGATCCGCGACCCTCACATCGGCTTCGATCCACCGAACATGATGCGTGTGGGGCCGTGGGGGAAAACTCCAGGTGTCAGCTGAAGGGAGCGCGCGCAAGCCGGCGAGGTCCACCCAGCTGTCGCCGCCAGTGTCGGAGCGAAACACCGCACTTGGTTCGGTGCCGGCATAGACGATACCGAACCCGTCAGCTTGTTCCGCGTTACCCACAGCAACCGCGGTGACCATCGGGTGGTCGATACCCGGTCCGACCGGTTCCCAATTCCGGCCGCTGTCGCGGCTTCGGAAGAGACCGGCACCGGCAGTTCCGC
>Ga0210402_10001657_pt1 | contig 22711 bp, 13 predicted proteins | sample IncBWC7MmetaG_FD_161055 | JGI IMG/M metagenome (GOLD analysis project Ga0210402, IMG submission 161055) | Forest soil microbial communities from Barre Woods Harvard Forest LTER site, Petersham, Massachusetts, United States - Inc-BW-C-7-M | ecosystem: Environmental > Terrestrial > Soil >... | reverse complement strand
TAGCGTTCACCTGGTCTTGAAGGGAATTGGAAGTCACCAGCGGGTTCGGATGCGAGGCGAGCGGGTCCAGCATCCAGCGCGGCACCGGCGCGGCGGTGTCGAAATTCTTCGCGGTGATAAGGGCTTCGGAGAAGCGCAGGTCATAATGCACGGCGCCCGAGCCGCTGAAATGCAGGATCGCGCTGCCGGGCCTGAGCGAGGTACGCCCCAACGCATCGGCGGAGCGTGGCGTCAACGGCTTCACGGGCCCGGGCACCGCGCCTGGCGCCGCGCTTGGCACCGCGCTTGGCATACGGCCTGGCGTGGAGTTGGCGCGCGTACCCTCGAGGATCAGGACTGGCGGATCGGCGCTCTCGCGGCTGCCGATAATGTGGCGCGTGCGCGTTTGTCCCTTCTCGTCGGTCAGCATAATTCCGAACTGGTCGCCTGTGGCCAGAGAAGCCGCGATTTGCGGAGGGATGTCGATCTCATACCATCCGCCCCCGGCGTCGTGCGCCTTTACATAGGCGTAGAGGCTGCCGCCAAGTCCGAAGACCACGTCGGCCAGATCGGAGCCGGGGTATGACCAAGGCTGGCCCTTGCGCGCGAAGAAGTAGTTCATTTCGCCCTCGGACCACGGGCCGGATCCGCTGATGGTGGAGATGCCGGCCATGGTCAACGGGATGGGATCGGGCTCACGATGCACGCGCAGGAGAGCCTTCTCGATGCGCAGTCCCCTGGCGGGCGCCATGTCGAAAGCCAGCAACGCGAAGCTGTTCCGGCTGTTGACGATCAAGTGCCGATCAAGGCCGTAGTTGCGGGATTCACGGGCGTGCGGTTCCCATGGCGGAGTCTCCACCCAGTTGTCCGCCGTGGCAGGGCATTGTACCCGCTCCGTTGCCTGCACACCCACCCCGGCCAGGGACAAGGCGCATAGCAGCATCGCTGTTCTGTTCGGCAGGCTCATGGATCGGCGCCTATCATCTCAACGTAGCCGTGGCGGGCCAGGAATTGGAAATAGCCCAGAAAATCGAATTCCGTCGGGCCGAGTTCCAACCGTGTCAGCCGGATCACATCCGCCAGATTCCGCCGGCCATCGCACCAATAAAGAGCGATGGTGGGGACGGCGGCCCAAGCGCCCGAAGGGTAGCCTTCCCATCGATCTTGCGCCAGATCGTCCAGAGGCAGCGTGCCGAATCGTTTGCGCTTCACCACCAACTTCAAGGCGGCTGCCAGTTGCGGGTCCCGATCTTCGGCCGGCTTCACGGCTGTGTTGATTCCAAGCGCGCGCGCCCGCGCATCCACGGCGCTGCCAACGCGGCTGGATTGCAGATATCCGAATCGGCGCAAGCCGTCCAGCATCGGGCCGAGAGCCGTTCTAACCGCGGCGTTGCGAGGCTTGGGTACCAGCCGCAGAACGCTGGAAACCGCCTGGCTCTCCCGATCCACCGAATACGCGATCTTCGCTTCCGCCTGTCCGCGCAGCGTGCCCAGTGCTTCGGCATCCGCGGCATACGCAATGGAATCCAGAAATTGTGAGGCGAACTTGAGTGTCTGGCCGTATCCGCGGCTCTCGCTCAAACGCGCCAGCCAAAGGGCCTCGGGTTCACCGGCGTTGGCGATGAAGTAGAGGAACGCGGCGTCAATCACTGAAATGTCGCGCAGCGATCGTTCGTCCACGCGGTCGGGCGTGTCTTCACTGTTGTGATGGGTCTCTACGCCGCTGCCGCTGTATCCCCAGACCGTCGGCACTCCCACCATGGGCTCGGCCATGTAGGTGTCCGTCCCAGTGGTGAATTCCTTTTCGTGCCATGGCCGGTTGACTTTCGGGAGATATTCGCCTGCCACCTTAAGAATGAAGGCGTCGGTGAAATCCTTGGCCACATGGGGGTTCATGTAGAATGTGTACTCGGTTCCGGCGAGATCATACGATGCCGCGGGCGTGTCCACGCACATCGCCGCCACCGTTCGCCCAATTCGCTCCGGATTGCTCTGCACGTAATTCATGGACCCGTACATCTCACCCATGGACAGCACCCGGATACTTCGCTTCGGCTTCGGCAGCACCCCCTCGGCGATCAGGCGATGCAGGGTACTCAGTGCCTCCAGCGTGGCGGCGACCCCGGTGGCATTGTCTTCCGCTCCCTGCTCCGAGGTATGGCCCAGGGTGAGGACCTCTTCCGGACCCGTTCCTGCGATCACGCCAGTCACGTAAGGATAGGATCCCGGGTAATGTCGACTATCGACCGCCGCCTTGACGCGAACCGGCCCGCGCGCCAGCAGGCTGCGCATCAACGCCGTCTGCCGCGGCGTGATAGAGAACGACAGCAGCGGCGTGCTCCGTTTGGTGAACGCCCACCCATCGTCTCCCCAGGCGTTAATCCACTGCCGGCCATCGGCCAGGCCGGGGTTTTCGGTAAAGGTGTTGATTGCGCCCAGCGCGCCTGCCTTCACCAACAGCCATTTGATGTTGGCCGGATTCTCTTCCGTCAGGGCCAGTTTGCCGCGAAGGTCCATCTGGGCAAGATTGCGAACATCGCCTTTCTTCACCTCCACCACCTCCGCGGTGATGCCCTCGGGCGTCGTGGGCCCGCTCCACATCCCCAGGGAACTCGGAACCTTCTGGTAGTCGGCGAGAACTCTCGCCGCCGCGGGCACGCTGTCGTCCAGGATTTCGAGGCGTGCGCTGCTGACGTCCCAGGCCAGAGGCATCGTCCAGTAGCCAACCGGCGAGACGCCATCGGCGGGCGTCTCCACCAGCTCCACACTGCTGAGGCCGGCCTTCAGCATCGAGCTCTTCAGGTATTCGGCAGTTGCATGAAAGCGGGGAAAGGTGAAGTAGCGGTCGCTGGCGTAGACATCGCCCAGGACGCGCATGGCATCGCCGGATCGATACCCGCGGCCAACTTGTTCGATCACGGCCTGGAGGCTGGGCTCCGTGTCCGCCGCCGGCGCCGGCCACATCAATAGGACGACGAGCCACCGAAACATGCCGGAAGGCCTCATGTCAGACGGCCTCGAAGCTCGATGCGTCGGGCTGGCCCGTCGGCAGATCGTTCACACGAACGTTCCATCGGCCTCCTCCTCGCCGTGATTCCATCATATTACCTTGCGCGGAGAAGATCATTACGGTTTGCGAGTGGCACACTCGATAACACCAATCGTGAATGCGGGAGGCGCGCTGCGGCCCGCCTCCCGCCGTGAAAGCGGGAGGCGCACTGCGGCGGCGCGCCTCCCGCGTCAGACTCCACTCTAGTCAGTTAGAACGCCGCGCACTGGCCCTCCTTCTTCTGCGCGGTATTGGCTCCACCCTTGATCGACACATTGCCTGAGCAGCCCAGGTTCTTTCCGATGCTGTTGTTATAAAGACTCACAGCCCCGGTGTTACCCTGAATGTCTACGTTCTTGCCTAGCGTGTTGCCGAAGCAGAAGGTCTGCGGTGAGCCGATAGCGATCGGAATCGCGTTGTTCGAAACCTCCAGGTTGCCCGTCACCTTCGCCTCGCAAATCTGGCTCGCCGTCGATCCCGAACCCACATTGCTGATCGCCAGGTTTCCGTTGATCGTGGTTCCCAGGCCGATCGAGAAAGCGGATCCCCCCAGGATCGCGAGATTTCCGCCAACCGTAGCGTTAAGGAGCGCCAGGCTGCCGCCCGTCATCTCGATGTTCGCGGTCACGCCGCCGCCAAAGAAAGCGCATTTTTGACCCGCCGAAATCGAGATGCTGCCCGTGAACGTGCCGCTGTAGTTGCCGTTGCACTGCGTGCCGGAAGCCGGAGCAGCACCCGTGATCTGCACAATGTTGAGCATCAGCGCCTGCGTCGCCGGCTGTCCAACGCCGTTTTGCGCGGTGATCTGTACCGCGTGCATTCCCACATCGCCGGCCGTTGGCGTCCCCTGAATGGTCAGCGTTCCGCCCCCGAATCCTGCCGAGTCGAGGTTGCTGGCCCGCAGACTCAGCGGCAATCCCGTCGCCGCAAAGTACATCCCGTTCCCCTGCGAGGGATCGGTTGGCGGCAGCGGATTCGCCGGAAGCGCGTGCGTGGAGATGCTGGGGAACCCAGTCGTCGTCACCGCAAACATACCCGGCGTTCCCACAAACATCGTCGCCGTGTTCTGGCTCGTGATCTTGGGAGCGTCGTTCACGTTCAGAATCAGGCGCTGCGTCGCCGTGCCCGCCGCTCCTGCGTCGTCAGTCAGCGTCAGCGTGTACTGGCCGCCCGTGCCGGCTGCCGGCGTTCCGCCAATGGTGGCCGGATTGCCGGCCGTGAACGTGAGGCCCGTGGGCAGCGTGCCGGTCAGGCTGACTGTGCCCATGTTGGCGGAAATGGAGAGCGAGGCGGCGCTACCGGCCGTAAGGGATGCCAGGCTCGCGCTGGTGAACACCGGTGTGTTCGAGACCGTCACCGGATAGTAGTGGATCTGGTTGACGCCGGCAAAAGCGGTGGTCACACTGATCTGGACCAGGAATGTTCCCGCCGTCCCACCCGGAGGCGTCCCACTGAGAGTTGCGGTTCCGTTGCCGTTATCATGCAGGGTCAACCACGGTGGCAGCGGGCTCGGATTGATCCCGCCAGTTCCAGCCAGACTCCAACTGGTCACCGGTGTCGTGGCGCCTGAGGTCGTCAGCAGGATCTGGTTCGGCGTGCCCGCATAGAAGGTGGTTCCGGGACAGTCAAAGACGTCGATGTTGAACGTGCATCCGGAGATCACCGCGGGCGGTGGGAACGAAACGTTCAGGCTGAATTGCTGTTCCACCGTGCCTTGCGAGTTAGTGGCAATGATTCCGCACGGCCCCGGAGGAACAATGTGCTGGCACGAGAGAGTGACGTTCGCGCTGTAGACGCCGCCGATCGTCCCGGTGCCATCGCCGTTATCATTGAAGGTCAAGCCGCCGAGGAAGAAGCTCGAATCCATCGACAGTTTCGGCGCCGGAACGCCGGTTGCTACCACCTTGAAGTTTGCCGGAACGCCGGACGTCACATTCATCGTGCTCGCCGAAATGATCGCCAGTTGCGTGGCCACGTTCACCGTAAGAATTGACTGCACCGTGCCAGCCGTGTTCTGCGCCGAGAGCGTCAGGCTATACACCCCCAGCGGTGCGCTCACATCGCCGTTGAATGCCAGCGGCAACGAACCGTTTCCGCAATTGCCGCCGGGGAAGCTGAAGTTACCCGGCAGTGAGCTGCTTACCACGCAGATGTTGGGCGCCGGATTGCCAGTCGCGGTGATGGTTTGTGTAGAAGGAACACCGGGCCCGAAGGAAAGCGCCGTGGGGCTGGTGAACACGGGAGCCGACAGCGTCGACAACGATACACTCGCGTGGTTCCCCTTGGCATCGGTAAGCGGCAGGCTGCGGGAGATATAGGTGGAACAGGTGCTGAAGTTCGTCCCGGGGCTGACACCCGTGGAGTCGGGCGCGCACAGAGTGTCCGTCGTCGCCGGGCTGGCCTTGGTGCTGACAAACTTATCGCCGGCGCGCGAACCGATCCAGTCAACGCCGTTCCAGTCGACATAATGGATGCTGGCGGTCAGACTGTCGGTCTGCGGGCACGGGTTCGTGGCGGCGCTGGTGCAGGTCTCCACCAGCCAGCCGCCGGATGTCTGGGCGTTCCAGGAGTTTCCTTGCCAGTCCTGATAGGCGAGCGTACTGGTCAGGGTCGGCGCGCCGGCGCTCGCGGGCGCGATCGCGAAGTTCAGGTCGCTGCTGCCATGAGCCGGCAGGGCGGCGTTGCTCGGCTTATCGGGAAGGGTCTGCGCCACCAGCGTCATCCGCAGTTTGGTCATCCCAATCGTGTCCTTCAGAAAGGCGGTAAGATCCGGCGGTGTGGCTTTCACCTGTGCGAGTGTCGCCTTCAGATTGTTGATATCGTTCTGGACCTGCTGATTGTTGTAGATCTCAAAGCCCGCCACAACGCCGGCAATGATGCAATCGAGAATGATACCGAGCGGGCCCAGGTAGGCAGCGCCGGTCCCAATGACGCCCACTACGGGCGCCAGCGCAACCAGAATATCCAGCGACTGCAGCGTCTCGGCTGTGGTGAGAGAGATCGCGTAGGCCAGATAAGCCCACTGAATCACCGTCTGGATCACCGGGATCAGGTACACGATGGACACGCTGCCGCCGAGGATCGCCAGGCTCGAGAGCACATCATGCTGGCCGACGCCGGTTCCTGCCACAAGGCCCCCAAAATAACCATACTGACTCGCCGGCGCCTGGTACGACTGCTTCATTCCATAAGCCACGAAGTAGCTTGACGCCGGTAACATCGGCGAGAATATCGACGACTGCGAGTTGTAGCAGAAAGGCGTCCCGTCGTACGCCAGCTTGTACTGCTGCGCCAGATCCGGATCCAGTGTGAAGTGGCACGGATCCGCTATCAGGCTGTTGAAGTTGCTCAAAGCCGTCGTATACTCGGTGATCTCGTTCTGCTGCACCAGCGTCTGCAGCCAGGTGTACAGCGCCTGTTCGTGGGTGCTGCGCTGGCTGGCCGGCTTCAGAACGATCGCCGCAAGGATGTTCATCATGGAGCCGCGAATGTCATTGCGCAGGTCCTCCCGCCCGGTGTCGTAGACAAGGTGCGCATCCGTGGTGGGCAGACTGTGAACGGCGAGGTATGCCGTCACGGCCTCGCTCTCCAGTTGCGTAAGATCGTTGAAATAGATGGCGCCGTTGAGGCAGTAGTTCTGAATGATGCTGTTGGTGGTCGAAGCGCAGCCTTGCACGACTATCTGCGCCTGGGCCTGAAATGGCGGTGGTTGCCTGCTGCCGGAGCTTTGTATCCAGGAAACTGCTGGCATGAAGAGAATGGCCATCAGCACTGCGAGCGGCTTATGGATCACCGATCGCCGCAGTCCCGTGACCGTCAACATCTGGTTTACCTTTTTCATCTCGCTTTCCTTTCGAATTGGGGCAGATCGCCCATCTGTTGTAGGAAAGGGAGAGTGGCGGACCAAATCACGCCACAACCCGGCAAACTCTTTTGGATCCTGGGAGTCTACGGCCGCGCCGGCGCCATCTGGTGCTCCAGCCACTTTCGGGCAAACGACCAGCGCCGGTCAACCGTCCTCGCCGCGACGTTCAACTGCGAAGCGATGTCCGGAATCGAGAAGCCATCAAACACACGCATCTCGACAATCGTCCGCAGTTGGGGATCGATACCTTCCAGCCGCGTCAGAAGCGCTTCGATCTCCGCCATTTCCGCCGGGCCGCCGGTCTCCAGATGCAGTTCCTCCGGCAGTGGAATCCTGTCCGCCTGCCTGGCCAGCGGACGCGCATGGTGGATCAGCAGGCGTCGCATGATATGCGCCGCAAGACCTAAAAAGGCAGCCCGGTCGGACCGGCTCTCATCCGAGCCCAGTTCCCGGATCTTCACCAGCTCTAGATACAGTTCATTCACCAGAACGGTAGGTTGCCAGGTGTGCGGCGTGCGCTCGCTTCGCATTCGCCGCGCCGCCATACGCCGCAGCTCAGGATAGAAAGCGGCTACCAACTGGCCGGCAGCCTCTTTGCTCCCGCGGCGGAGACCTTGCATCAGCTCCGCGATCCGCTTCAGATCGTCTCTTTCGTGCCCTTCAACACCAATGCTCATGTTCGCATGGGGCGCGGCCGGAGTAACCGCGATTAGCCGTATGTTATTGTGTCACAAAGGTACAAGCTGAAGTGCAGACCGAGGTCACGAATCAACCCGATGACCAAAGCTGGAAGCGCGCCTATGAAGTCTTTGAGCGCGCCATGGAGCTTCCGGCCGGCGAGCGCTTGACATTCTCGCAGCGGACCGCCAGGGATCCGGAAGTCCTGCGCCTGGTTGTCGAACTGCTCGAAAGCGAACCGGACCAGGACGCGCAGGCGCCTCCACGTCCCCAGCCCGGCCAGACCTTCGGGCGCTTCGTCATCCAAGACCTCCTGGGCCGCGGCGGCATGGGCGAGGTGTACTCCGCCCTCGACACCGAATTGAATCGGACCGTCGCCATGAAGTTCCTCTCGCCTGGCGACATCGGCAGTGCGGGACTGGTGGATCAATTGGTCAGGGAGGCCCGGGCCGCTTCGGCGTTGAATCACCCCGGCATCGTCACCGTCCACGAGGTAATCCGCACCGACGATTCGCTGGCGATCGTGATGGAACTGGTCGACGGCGTGGCCCTGCGGACGATGTGCGGCAAGCCCCAGCCCGTGGCGCAGGCGGCGAAGTGGGGCAGTCAGATTGCCGCCGCGCTGGCCGTGGCGCATGCGGCCGGCGTGGTGCATCGCGATCTTAAGCCGGAAAACATCATCATCCGGCCCGACGGCTACGTCAAGCTCCTTGATTTCGGCGTCGCAATCCACGTCGGCAGTGAAGATATCCTGGCTGGAATCCCCATCGGCACTCTCGGCTATATGTCCCCCGAGCAGATCGGGGGCAAGCCCCTGACGGGTGCGAGTGACATTTTCGCCCTGGGCGTAGTGCTCACGGAACTTGTCATCGGCCGCCATCCCTTCCTGAAAGACACGGCTGCCTTGACCACCCGGGCCATCCAGGCGGCGGACTCCCAGGTGCTGGCCAGCGGTCACTCCGCGGTCCGCGAGCCCTTGCGGTCGCTCTTGCGGGAAATGTTGTCCAGGACGCCGGAAAGCCGGCCCACGGCCGCTGCCGTCGCCGGCCGCCTGGCCTCCATCAGCCGCGAATCGGCGGCCAGCCCATGGCGGCGCTGGGCGGTCCCGGTTCTGGCGGCGCTCCTCATCTCCGCGGCCGGCGCCCGGTGGTGGTGGAGGGATAGCGCCGCGGCGCACGTATCGCCGCGCGTCCTTCCCTTGACATCGTTCGAAGGACTGGAGCGGAACCCCACATTCTCGCCGGATGGCAATCAGATCGCCTTCTCCTGGAACGGACCCCAGCAGAACAATTGGGACATTTATGTGAAGTCCACCAGGGACGACGTCCCCCGCCGTTTAACCACCAGTCAGGAGGAAGACTTCAATCCGGTTTGGTCTCCCGACGGCAGCCAGATCGCCTTCTTGCGCAAAACTCCAGGCACCGAGGAGCCCCTCATCCTGACCGTGCCGGCTGCCGGCGGACCCGAGCACGAACTGACGCGCACCGCTCCGTTCATCCTGCTGCTCACCCACCCCATTGCATGGTGGCCGGACGGCAAGTCCCTGATCTACCGGAACGGCAACAGCAAGGAAGGATATGGCCTGTACCGCCGCTTTCTCAATACCGGTGAAGACCAGCGCCTGACTTCGCCCGGGCCCTCCCATACCGACAGCCAGCCGCTTCCCATCGACGGCGAACACCTGGCACTCGTTCGGTATGAGGCTGGAAGGAAGTGCGCGGTTTGCCTGGCGGTCTCCGGAAAGCCGACCCAATGTCTGGAACCGGTAGATCCAATCGACGGCATGGCCTTGGCATCGGACCGCAACAGCCTGTTGTACGCCGGAGAGTCCGGCCTTTGGCGGGTTCCCTTGCGCCGGGACCGCCTGGGAGCCGCCACACGCATCGCCGATGGAGCCTTTCCGGATCTGACCGCCGACCGCCAGGGGAAACGCTTCGCCTTCACCAAATCGTACTCCGACATGAACATCTGGAGAATCGCGCCGGGCGCACGGACAGCCGGAAAACTCATTGCTTCGAGCGCCGAAGATACCAACGCCGACTACTCGCCCGACGGAAATCAGGTCGTGTTCACGTCCACGCGCACGGGTCATTCGGAGCTATACGTCGCCGCCAAAGACGGCACGGCCGCGCGGCAGTTCACCTCGCTCGGCGGCTTCGTCGGCAACGCACAGTGGTCTCCGGATGGGAACTGGATTGCGTTCACCGCGCTCACCGACGACACGCACTTTGCGAATGTCTACGTCACGTCGGCAGCCGGAGGCAGCGCCCCTCGCCGCATTACGGACGATCGCGACCCCGCCCTGGCGCCGGCATGGTCCCGCGACGGCAACTGGATCTATTTTTCGAAAGGGCGGATCAGCTTCTGGAAGATCCCATGGAACGGCGGAACGCCCGTCATGGTCGCCAAGATAGGGACCAGGATGGACCCACGCGTCTCCAGCGACGGACAGTCGATCTACTACATGGGTGAAGTGACGAAGGGCGGCGTCCGCCGCCTCAACCTCGAAACCGGCGAAGACACTCTGGTTCCGGGCACGGAACACGCCATCTACCGCAACTGGGCCCTTGGCCAAACCGGCATCTATTTCGTGGAAGCCGGCTCCCCACCTCAACTCCGCCTCCTGGACTTCAAAACACACCGCACAACCCAGCTCTCCACCGTCCCAGGCTCCCCAACCACAAAACGCCGCGGCCTGGCCGTGTCCCCCGACGAATCCACCCTCCTCTACACCTCCATAGACGCCGAAATCGGAGACATCATGCTGCTCGAAGGCGTTCGATAAGCCAAGTACGCCGTTTCGGAAGTTCGCCAACGTATCGGGAAACCGCTTGCTAACGCGCGCGGCTCCGATTAACGCGCGCGCGGCTGCCTCGAAATACGAGACCGTATAATTGAAACGGTGTTAAGCTGCGCCTACTCCTGACGCAATGCCGTCATCGGGTCCGTTCGGCAGGCGCGCGCGGCCGGAATGCCGACCGCGATCCCAGCCATCAACAGCATCGCGGTGGCCGCGATGACTAACGTCATAGAGTCAACCGAAGAGGCCCCGAAAAGATATTGGGCCAGAAGCCGCGAAGCCGCGCTGGCAATCGCAATTCCCGCAAGCGTTCCGGCCGCCACCAGCACCAGCGCCTCTCGCGCGGTCAGCCAGAGTACCGCCCCGGCGCTGGAGCCAAGTGCCATGCGGATGCCGATCTCGCGGGTGCGGCGGGCCACCGAATAGGCCAGAATTCCATAGAGCCCGATCGCCGCCAGCAAGAGGGCCAGCACCCCGAACGCAATCGAAAGAGCGGCCACCATGCGCTCTCGGGCCAGCGAGTCCTCGATGCGCAGTTGCAGGGTCTTGATGTTGAAGACCGGGAACCCTTTGTCGATGGCGTCGAACTCATGGCGCACAGCCGCAATCATGGCGGCGGTCTCCGCGCCGGCGGTGCGTACGTGCAGCGTCGGCATATAGGGCGTGTCCTGCTCCATCGCGAACCAGACGCCCGGAGGCGGCTCGCCACGGACGTCGTAATAATGCGAGTCCGCCACCACGCCCACAATTTGGAAGGCGCGGCTTTTCTGCTGCGACAGCAGCAGCGTGCGCCCCATCGGGTTCCGGCCCGGGAACAGGATGCGGGCAAGCGCCTGGTTGATGATGGCGACTGGCGGCGAGCCTTGCCGGTCTCCGCCGGTGAAGTCGCGGCCGTCTATGCGCCGTATGCCGACCGAGTCGAAAAACCCCGGCGTCACGTAGTCGCTCACCACCTGGACCGGGTCATGCCCCGCGCTCTCCACAAAGTCCCGGTCCGTCCGGGTGCCCAGCGGGCCGTTCTCTGCCAGCCCTGCCGATAGCACCCCGGGCAGTTCCGCAACGCGCCGCACCAGTTCGGTAGTCAGCGCCCGAACGCGACCCGGAGTATAGATCTCCTGCTGCGGCTTCAAGGTGAACAGCAGCACGCGATCGGCCGGCGCATGGTAATCCGCCACCCGCAGCTTTGCCAGTGTCCGGATGAAGACGCCAGCCGCGATCAGAAGCACCACCGAGAATGCCACTTGCGCCACCACCAGCGACCTGCGCAGCTTGGCACGCCCGTCTCCCGCCGACGCCGCGGAACCGGCCTTCAGCCTGCCGGCCAGATCGCCCGACGTCGCCTGCAGCGCCGGCGCCAGTCCGAACAGCACGCCGGTCAAAAGCGACAGGCACAAGGTGAAGGCGAAAGCCCGCCCATCCGGCCGAAGGTCAACGGTAATCGGCGTATGCCCCTGCGGCAGGAACTGCAGCAGCATGGCTCCGCACCAGCTCGCAACGGGAAGCGACAGCACGCCTCCAAGGGCGGCGATCAGCAGGCTTTCGGCCAGCATCTGCCGGACGAGGCGCGGCCGGCTGGCGCCGATGGAAGCCCGCGTCACCAGTTCGCGCCGGCGTGCCGTCGCCCGCGCCAGCAGCAGCCCGGCCAGATTGGCGCACGCGATCAGCAGCACCACCCCAACCAGCGCCAGCAGCACGAACAGAGGCGCTTGGAATTGTGCCAGGTCGCCCGATAAACCGGTAGCGGCGGGCAATACACGAACGTGGCGGTAGCCGGCGCGCCGGATCTGCGGCCCGGCGGTAGTGCGCAGGAAGTTCTGGAAAAGCGCATCGGTCACAGCTTCGGCTTGTGACATGGAAACGCCCGGCGCCAGCCGCGCCATCCCGATCGAGAGCGGACCGGTGAGCATCTCGCTCTCCCGCAGCCGCTGGCCGTCGGGCATCACCGGCATGCGGAGGTCCGGGTCGTACCCTTGTACCAGGTCGTGGAACGCCGGGGGCGAGACTCCCACAATCGTGAATGGGTAGGTGTTGATGCGAATGACCTTTCCGATCGCGCGCGGGTCGCCGCCGAAACGCCGCATCCAGAACCGGTAGGAGAGGACCGTTTCCGCCGCCCACCGGCCGGCCTGCACGTCCCGTGTGAATCCTTCCCCCAGGTATGGCTGCAGCCCGAGAAACGGGAAGAAATTGGGTGAAACCACTTCTCCCTGGATGCGTTCCGCGCGGCCGTCGTACCCAAAGCTGAAGCCGTCCGATGAGAAGGCCAGCGTTCCGGAGAAAGCCCCGGAGAAAGTGCCGGAGGCCCCGGACCCGCGCAGATCCCGCGCCAGGTCGCCCGGAAGCGAATTCCTGTCCCCGCGATTGGTCCGGGAGATGGCGAAACGCACCAGGCTACCCGGATCGGCCACGGGCAGCGGTTTCCAGAGGACCGCGTCGAGCGCGGTGAAGATGGAGGCATTGGCGCCGATGCCGAGCGCCAGCGAGGACGCGGCCGTCAGCAGGAAGCCGGGGCTCCGGCGCAGAGTGCGCTGTGCGTAGTGCAGATCGGTGGCCAGATCGGCGAGCCAGCTAAGTGGCATGGTCCCCTCCTCCTTTATATACGCGAAACCGCTCGGAAGCGTGGATGCAATTCGGGTGGAAATTCTTTTCGGGGTGTCCTAAAGTTTCCGCTTTCCGACCGATAAGCATTTATGTGAGCGCATTCTTACAGCAGGCGGAAGACATCCTGGACGTAGCCGTTGCCGGCAACACCTACGGGGCTGGCGATGTCGCCATTCTCCTCGACCGCCAGGGCGGCATGCGCATGCTGGACCCGGCCGGCTGGACGTTGCCCGCGATGAGCGCCGAGTATGGCGCTACTGCCGTCTATAAGGTGGAGCGGCGCAGCGGTACGGTTCGCGTGGAAGGCTGGGGTGGCGGATTACGTTGCCTCATTCAGCGCGAGGTGAGGCCGCGCGAGACTACGCAATTTCTGCCGTGGCAGCCTACGTTGAATCCCCTGGTCAGACTCGGTTACCTTTAGGGAATGTCCTCTACGCCCGACCGGGCCTTTGGTTTCGCTACTCGTGCTCTGCATGCCGGCCACCGGCCCGACGCCGAAACCGGCGCCCGCGCGGTGCCCATCTACCAGACCACGTCGTATGTCTTTCAGGATACGGCGCAGGCCGCCGCCCTCTTCAATTTGCAGCGCTTCGGCAATATTTATACGCGCATCATGAACCCCACCACGGCGGTCTTGGAAGAGCGCGTGGCGTCTTTGGAACGTGGCGTGGGCGCGTTGGCGGTAGGCAGCGGCCAGGCCGCCCAATTCATCGCGCTGGCTGGACTGCTGGAGGCCGGCGATGAGATTGTCGCCGCCAAGACACTGTACGGCGGCACCTACACGCAGTTCGACGTGAGCTTCCGGAGATTCGGCATCCAGACCACCTTTGTCGATCCCGACGACCCGGAAAATTTCCGCCGCGCTATCACGCCGCGCACCCGCGTGCTGTACGGCGAGACCATCGGCAACCCGCGCATGAACGTGCTGGATATCGCGGCGGTGGCGGGCATCGCTCACGAAAACAACCTGCCGCTGATGATCGACAACACCTTCGCCTCGCCCTACCTGTGCCGGCCCATTGAACACGGCGCCGATATCGTGGTGCATTCGGCCACCAAGTTCATTGGCGGCCATGGAACGTCGATCGGCGGCGTGATTGTGGATAGCGGCCGCTTCCCCTGGGACCGCGGCCGGTTTCCGCAGCTTTTGGAGCCCAGCAAGGGCTACCACGGCATCCGCTTCTACGAGACCTTCGGCGATTTCGCCTACATCATGAAGGCGCGGGTGGAGGGCCTGCGCGATTTCGGACCCGCCCTGAGCCCGTTCAACTCGTTCCAGTTTCTGCAAGGGTTGGAGACTCTGAAGCTGCGCATGCAATGCCACTCCGAAAACGCCCTGGCGGTGGCGCAGTTCCTGGAGCGGCACCGGGCCGTGGCGTGGGTGAACTATCCGTGCCTGCCGGCCAGCCCGTATCGCGCCCTCGCCGAACGCTACCTGCCTCGGGGCGCAGGGGGCGTGCTCACCTTCGGCATTCGCGGCGGCCTGGAGGCGGGCCGCCGCTTCATCGAAGCGCTGCAATTGTTCTCGCACCTCGCCAACATCGGCGATGCCAAGAGCCTGGTGATCCATCCGGCATCCACCACCCACCAGCAGTTGACCTCGGAAGAGAAACTGGCCGGCGGCATCACCGACGACCTGATTCGCCTCTCGGTGGGGCTGGAAGATATTGACGACATTCTGTGGGATCTGGACCAGGCACTGGGGGCGAGCCTGGGCGCCAACTCGGGCGCTAACTCGGGAGACAACTCGGGAGCCATCTTGGGAGACCAGGCATGAACCAGTGCGCCATCAATTTCTTAGCCGACGGCGTGGGCGGCAGCTCGCCGGTCAACCAGGGCCCTTTTGCCAACTCGGCGTTTGACCGGTTGCGCATTCTGGAACGGTACCGCCGCATCGCCATGGTCGGGCTGTCTTCGAATCCGTTCCGCCCCAGCCACTTCGCCGCCATTTACCTGATCGCCGAGGGCTATGAGGTGATCCCGGTGAACCCGCGCGAGTCCCAGGTCCTCGGGCGGACCAGTTACCCCTCGCTTGCCGCCATTCCAGTAGGCGAAGACGGTTGCCCGGTGGAGGTGGTGGACATTTTCCGCGAGCCGGCCGCCGTGCCGGGCATCGTCGAGGAGGCTATCGCCATCGGCGCCAAGGTGATCTGGATGCAACTGGGCGTGATCCACGACGAGGCCGCCGGACGCGCGCGCGCCGCCGGTCTCGAAGTGGTGATGGACCGCTGCATGAAGATCGAACACGCCCGCTTCTTCGGAGGCCTGAACACGATCGGGATGAACACGGCGGTAATCACCTCGCAGCGGCGAAGGCGCCCCTGATTCCTGGCTTGGAAGATCTTGAGCAGCAGGATGGCCGCCGATGAACACCGATCAACGCGGATAACACAGAAGACTGATGATTTCTTATCCGCGTTTATCGGCAGCTCATTTTGATTTAGCCGAGCCTTTCGCCGCCGGCAAAGCCGTGGCACGCCGTGATGAGTGAAGGCCGCCACTGCCTGACCTGGAGATTCGCGGCGAAGGGTGGAACCGCTACCCGGTGGACTACGCGAACGGTGTCCCCGGCGCGGGCGCCGTCGAGCCGCCGGCCATCAGCAGCGCGGCGGCCAAACCAAGGTTGTCCTCATCGTCGTGACTCCCTCCCCGCCCCCGCCGTCTACCAGTGCGTGAGCGAGCCGTCGGGACGATTGTAAATCTGGCGCTTGATCGGCGTTGTCACTTCGCCCACCTGCTTCAACAGCTTCATTTCCACGGTCACACCCAACCCCGGCCGGTCGTTGGTATAAAGCTTGCCCTGCTTGAAGTCGAGGCACTCCGGCAGATAATCGATGGGCCGCTCGCCATAGTTGTACTCGAACAGTACCGGCCCCGGGTAGGGCGCCAGGCAATTCGCCAGCGCCGCCGTCGAGATGGGCCCCGTGAAATGCGGAACAATTCCTACCGCATGAGTTTCACAAACCGCCGATACCTTCATCATCTCCGTGATGCCGCCGACGTTCGGCAGGGTGGCGCGGATGTAATCGATGTCGTGGTTCTCCACCAGCTTGTTGAAGTCCCAGCGCTGGCCCCACTCCTCGCCGGCCGCCAGCGGGCAGGTGGTCATCTGGCGGAGCTTTGGAATGTCCTCCAGGAACTGTTCCACGCGCGTCGGGTCTTCTACCAGATAGGGCTCATATTCTTCGATCAGGCGGCACAGGCGCAGGGCGTCCGGAAAATCGAACTTCTGGTGGAAATCGATGGACCAGTCGCCCTTCTCTCCCACTCCTTCGCGGATTTCCTTGCAAGCCTTGGCGACCTCGCGCACGCGCTGGTGAACATCGAAGACATTGCCGCCCAGCGCGATCCCACCATCGATGCGGTACGCCCGATATCCGGCCGCAATCACCGCCGCCGCGCGCTCCTTCAGGCTCATGCCCGCGCCGCGCCCGCCGGTATTCGCCGCTGCCGCCGCGCCTGCTCCCCGCCCGCCGCCCGCTTCGCCCGCGGCGCCCCGACCCCCGCCGCCGCGCCCGCCGCCGCCCCCGAGGCCGCTGGTAGGGTAGCAGTCCATATAGTTGCGCACGGCGCCATTCAACAACTGATGAACGGGTGCTTTGAAGGCCTTGCCCTTGATGTCCCAAAGTGCCAGATCCAGCGCGCCCAAGGCGTGAATTTTCTCGCGGCCCGGCGGGTAGAACCATTCCATGTACATGGTCTGCCACAGGGTTTCGATCTGGAAAGGGTTCTTGCCTATCAGACTTCCCGCGCATTGTTCCAGCGTGTCCTTGGAGCCGCCTTCTCCAATGCCGGTAATCCCGGCATCGGTCTCCACGGTACAGAGCATGTTACTTTGGTTGAAAAGCTGGTTCAGATTCGGTGGCTGATAAATCCGAACCCTGGTAATCTTCACTGCCGGCAACGCCGCTTCGGCCCGCCGCGGAGCCATGAGGGCGCTGGCCGATGCCGCCGCCATCGACTGCAAGAATAACCTTCGGTTCATTTTCTTTTCCTTTCCCGATCCCCTGCCGCTCAGATAAATCGGCAAGTTGTACTCTGGCCCCACGATTGTACTCAAAAGGATTCCTCGTCGCACGGCGTCAAGAAGGCCGGGCCCGGTGGGCCGCACCTTCCCCCGGGCCACTGGTTTCCGCTCCTGGTGCCTGGCCCCAGTCGCTGGCCCTGGCCCCCGGCCCCAGTCGCTGGCCCCTGGCCCCTGGCCCCCCTGGCGTCTGGCACTAAGGCACGGCTTCGAAAGTGAGCCGCAAAAACGAGCGCGGTTGAAACTCAATGCGGACGGGCACAACGGAATCGGAAGCCTCGTCCAGCCACAGGCGGAAGAGATAGTCGCGACCCGTGCGCAGGTTGCGGATCATGCCGCGGACCGGCCGCAGGTGGTCGCGATCGCGGCCGGTTTCAGGTGAATCGAGCTCCACCAGATACTCCTGCTCATTGTAGACATACCGGCCCACGGCGCGGCGGGTCCGTTGCTTCAACAGAGCTGCCAGTTGAAAAAGAAACGTGGGCGGCGCCTGGTTCGGCGACTTCGGCCAGGAAGTCTCGTGCCAATCTACGCCGTCGTGAAACGTGGATTGCGCCTGCTCAATCAGGCTGCTGTCGGACCAGATGGCGCCGGCGGCGAATTCGAAATGGGTGACGGCGCTGCGGCTGTGGCCGGCGGTATTGCGGCCGCTCACGGCGCTGAAGAGGCTGCGGCCGGATGCCGGGGCGGCGACCGACTGGCGGGCGTGCTCCAGACTTTCTTCCGGTGACGAAGTGAGCACGCCGAAGTAGTCGGCTTGGGACGGCGCGGAAGCGGGTCCAAGCACCACTTCGCGCATCCAACCGAGCCGGCTCAATCCGTGGGCGCGCTTCGGGTCCGAGCCTCCCGAGAAGAAGAGCGTGCGGCGCAGGGACGCGCCTTCGCCCGTCTCCTCCAGCGAAGCCTGTCCGCCTCCCACTCCCGCGCGCCGGTAGATGGAAATCCCGAGGAACAGAACTACGGCGTCGGCACGGTAGGTACGGGACGTGGTCCGCGATGAGGCCGCCGCCGCAGGCTCGCCCGGATTTGGCGGCGGCGGGGGTACGGGCGCAGTGGCCGGGGATTGGCCGCTGAGGCGAAGAGGGCGAAGGAGCGGGGCCAGAAGAAACCCGGCGAATCCGCGCCTGGAACATTTCCGCATTTGCCACCTCTCCCAATCATCTCACCCCGAGTGCCGCGGTTTCACGCGGTCGGCAGATTGGCAATCTGTTTCGGGTGCGGCGAATTGATTGCCGGGGCAGGGAAGGCGGTCACTCCCGGCGCAGAGCCTCCATCGGGTCCAGACGCTCCGCGCGGCGGGCCGGCAGTGCGCCGGCGGCGGCGGCAACCAGCGCCAGCAGCAGCGCCGCCATCAGGAGCAGTCCGTACTCGGCGGGTCCGAAGTTCCACAGCATGGTGCGCATGGCCCGTGCCATGGTTACCGCGCCCGCACCGCCGAGGAGCAGGCTCAAACCAACCAGCACCCCCACATCGCGCATCAACATTTTTGCCACCGTGCGGCGGGCGGCGCCCAAGGCCAGGCGAATCCCGATCTCCTGGGTTCGCCGCACGACGGCGTATGAGATCACGCCATAGACGCCGACGCTGGTCAGCGCCAGCGCCAACAGGCCGAAGCACGTGGAGAGCAGCGCCAGCGTGCGTTCGCGCGCCAGCTTGGAATCGATGGCATCGGCCAGCGTGGTCACTTCGCCGATCAACAGGTTCGGGTCCAGTTCATGCAGGACCGCGCGCACCGGCGCCACCAGCCTGGCGGGATCGCCCGGAGTGCGCAGCATCACCGCGGTGGCCGGCGCCGGCTGCTGCGCCAGCGGCATGTAGATCAGCATGCCGAACGGGTCGCGCGGGTCGGCAAAGCGCACGTTGCGGGCGACGCCCGCCACTTCCCAGGCAGTCCTGGCATCGAAGCGTTTGTTCAGCGAAACGAAGCGGCCCACCGCGGCGTCCGCGCCGCCGAACAGGGTGACGGCCGCCGTTTCGCTCAGCACCGCGACCTTGGGCGCATCCTGGCGATCGTCCGACGTGATCGGGCGGCCGGCCGTGATGCGGATTCCCATGGTCTCGAAGTAGCGAGGCGAGACGCGAATCAGGCGCACGAAATCGCCGTCCCCAAAAGGCCGCTCCGGCGACGACAAGTAGCCGGTGAGTTGCATATTCCCCATCAATCCGAAGCCGGAGAGCGCGGCCGATTGCACACCGGGCAGCGCATTCATCCGCTCCCACAGCGGCTGGCGCAGCGCGTTGTGCCGGGCCATCAGGGTCTTCGAGAACTCCACGGGCAGGTCCACCATCAGAACGCCGTCGCGGCGGAAGCCGAAATCCTGGTGGCGCAAGTTCCAAAGCGACCGCACCAGCAGTGCCGCGCCCGACAGCAGGAGCAGCGCAACGGAGAGCTGGGCGACTACCAGGAACTTCGCCAGCCAGTGTCTCGACCGCGTCCCCGTATGGCCGCGCCAACCGGCCTGCAGCGCGGCGTGGACATCCAGGCGGGTGCCCGCCACCGCCGGCGCGAGGCCAAACAGGCACGTTGCCAGCAGGGCGACCCCCGCCGTGAAAGCCAGGGCGCGCCAGCCGATGCCTAACGGAAGCTGCCAGTCCCCAGCGGGCGAAGCGAGCGCCACCAACGCGTACGCGCCCCGCCAGGCCAGCAGCAGCGCCAGCGACGCGCCAAGCGACGCCAGCAGGAAACTCTCCGTAAGCAACTGGCGGACCAACCGCGCCCGCGGCGCGCCCAGTGCCAGCCGCACACCTATCTCGTGCGCGCGGGCCGAGGCGCGGCCCAGCAGCAGGCTCGCGAGGTTGCAACAGGCGATAAGCAATACCAACCCGACCACCGCCATCAGGAATAGGAGCGGGCTCCTAAACTGGCCTTGCAGATTGTTGATGCCGCCCGCGGCTGGTTCCAGATCGAGCCGGCGCTCGCGCACGCCTTCCCGCCGCATGGTGAAATCGAGCAATTGATGATAGAGCCCATCGAGGGGCTTCTGCGCCTGCGAGGCCGTCCCGTGGGGACGGAGCCGAGCCATCACTGTGAGCCAATTGGCGGTCGGCGCGTCGAGCCAATCCATGGCCATCACCTGCGGTTCCAGAGCCATGGGAAGCCAGACGTCCGGGGCCCCGCCCACGCGTTCGCCGAAGAATCCGGCGGGCGCCACGCCGATGATCGTAACGACCGCTTTATTGATCTCCAGTACCTGGCCGATGGCCGCGGGGCTGCGACCGAATTCCCGATCCCAGAAGGCGTGGCTGATCACCGCCACGGGCGCCGTCTGGTGGTCGTCAGCCGCCGTAAACACGCGGCCCAAGCTGGCCGGGATGCCGAGCACGCGGAAGTAATCGCCCGTCACCAGGGCGCCGCGCGCGGACTTGAGGGGTGCGGATTTGACAGTTCCGTGGCCGCGCATCACGGGACTGTGCATCGGGAAGTCGCTGCTGGCGAAGAGGCCGTCCAGCACCTGTTGGCGCGCGGCCATTTCGCGGAATAGCGGGTACGTGAAATTGACCGGCCTGCCGTTCTCGCGAAGCTGCACCAGCACCAGACGCCGCGGGTCTTTGACGGGCAGCGGGCGCAGCAGCACCGCGTCCAGCACCTGGTAGATGGCGGCGTTGGCGCCGATCCCCAAGGCCAGCGTAAGCACGGCTGCGATGGCGAAGCCTGGGTTCTTGCGCAGTTGGCGGAGGGCGTATGTCAAGTCCTGAGCGATCGTGTCGAGAAACGGCAGGCGGCGTTGCTGCCGGTAGACTTCCTTGACTTGCGTGACACCACCGAAGGCGCGCCGCGCCGCGTTGCGCGCTTCCTCGGGGGACATGCCGCGACGTTCGTAATCGCGCGCCATGAGGTCGAGATGGCCGCCGATCTCTTCATCCAGCTCGGCATCGGTGCGGCCTATGCCCAGCATGCGGCCGATCAGCATACGGCCGATCAGCATGCGGCCGATCAGCATACGAAGGCGGGTCACGATTCGCCCTCCAGCAGGCGGTTCACCATGGCGACCGTGCGCGACCAGTTCCGGGTTTCGGCGGTCAATTGCTTTCGCCCCGAGCGGGTGATGGAGTAGAAACGGGCGCGGCGGTTGTTGTCGCTGGTGCCCCACTCGCTCGAGAGCCAACCGCGCTGCTCCAGCCGCAGCAGAGCGGGATAGATGGTCCCCTGGTTGAGTTTGAGGTTGAGTTTCAGGTCGAGATCCGGCGACCCATCCGCCACCTGTTCGATGCGCCGCGCGATGCCGTAACCGTGAAGCGTGCCCGCCTTTGTCCCATCCCCGATGGCATCGAGCGTCTTCAATACCATCAGGTCAAGAGTGCCATAGGGGACTTCGGATCGCCGCGGTTCGGACTTGGAGTCGCTTCTGTTGCCCATCAACAGAGAGTATGCCCTCGCTTCTGTTGAAAGTCAACAGGGAAGGCGGGAAGAGCGGAAAGAGAAGGAGAAAGAGGGAAATGCGGCGGGGCTAATTGGCAAACGGCGAAGTGTTGTCCGTCGCCGAGGCAGGCGGATTGCCAATCCGCCGCAGGTTAACAACCTGCCCCACAATGTGGCGCTTACAAGATGACCTGGAATTCCTCGCCGATCCGCCGCACGGCCACCCGATCGGCGTTCCTGCCGGCCGCGGCCTGGATGCGCTCAATGGGCTCCAGATACGGTTCGCGGCTGAGCGCGAAGGTTTGGTGATGCACCGGCAGGAAAGACTCCACGCCGGCGTCATTGGCCATCTGCCACGACTGTTCCGGCGTGCAGTGGGCGCGGATCCACGGGTCGTAAGCTCCCACGGGCATGATCCCCAGATCGAACGGGCGCGACTTCCTGAGGCTGCGGAAGGCCGTGGTTACCGCGGTATCTCCCCCAAAAAGGACACGGTAACGGCCGGACTCGATGGTGTAGCCGTTATAGCCCCGGTAGGTGTCGTTGCGCATGCGCGCGCCCCAATGGTTCACCTGGAAGGCGCGAATGTCTAGCGGCCCGATGACGGCGCGCTCTCCCCAACCCAGTTCGCGCACGCTGCCGTAGCGGTTCACCCGCAGCAGGTCGCTGGTTTTGGCCGCCGTCACCACCGCGGCGCCGCGGCTTTCCAGGCGGCGCAAACTGGGCAGATCGAAATGGTCCATGTGGGCATGAGACAACAGGACGAGGTCAATCTTCGGCAGATCCACGATGTTGAGCGCCGGCTCGACGAGGCGCTTCAGGCCCAGCGTCACCGGTCCGAGGCCGATGCCAACGCGCGTGCTGAAAACCGGATCGGTCAGCAGCGTGAAGCCGTCGATCTTCAACAGCACCGTAGCGTGGCCGAGCCAGGCAGCGTATAGACCGCGGTCGCCCCAGGACTTCGGATCGGGCCGATGAGGCGCGGGCAATACCGCGCGCTTGCGGTCCTGCGAGACACGTTTCCAGAACTCGGGTGCGGCGCGATAGACAAAGCTCCCGAGGCCGGCGACTCCGGCAAAGCCGACACCTCTTACCACTGTTCGCCGATGCATCTACAAACAGTTAGATGCGGCGGAGGGTGCAATGGTTGCGTGCAGACTCAAACACCTCCCGAACCAGAGGGTTGCGGCTATTGTCGGCTCTATAATTGGGAAGTTAGGACGAAAGACACACACTTGTGCCCGGAGATTAAGTAGAATTCGTTGCGGGCGGCCGGGCTTTTGGGGTTGTCCCCTCGGACTTATCGCCGTGCGTGTCGGCCGCCCAATGGTTTGGAAAGCACCTTCGATGATCTA
>Ga0210402_10001656_pt1 | contig 22723 bp, 20 predicted proteins | sample IncBWC7MmetaG_FD_161055 | JGI IMG/M metagenome (GOLD analysis project Ga0210402, IMG submission 161055) | Forest soil microbial communities from Barre Woods Harvard Forest LTER site, Petersham, Massachusetts, United States - Inc-BW-C-7-M | ecosystem: Environmental > Terrestrial > Soil >... | reverse complement strand
CACCAAGCAAATCTGCGACGCTCTGCATTTCGTGCAAGCGTATATTCTTCGCCTGATAGTAGGCCCATTGATCGGTAGCCTGGGACTGAAGCAGCAGCTCCTCCGTGTGCGCACGATGGCCAAGTAGCGTGACCGCCGCCACAAGCACAGCAAGAATAGAAATGGTGACCGAAACCGGAACTAGAAAAGGGTTGTCGCCGTGGTCCTCGCGCCCCTCTGGCAGTTCGATACCCTCAGGCATGGATTGGATTCTCCTTTAAGAATTAGTCCGTTGGTTCCGCCGCAATGGCTATCAAAGAGTCGCGCGCGGCCGAAATCGTCCGCGTAATGTCTTCGGCCGTGTGTGCCGCCGAGACAAACGCAGCTTCAAACTGCGACGGGGCAAGAAAAACACCACGATCCAGCATTTCGCGGAAAAATCGTGCGTAGCGTCTTGTATCGGAACGCTTGGCGTCGCCGTAGTTGCGCACCGGATGCGCTGTAAAAAAGAGTGTTGCGAGAGATCCCGCCGCGTTCACTTGCCCGGCGATCCCAGTCTCAACGAGTGCTTGCCGCAGCCCTTCCCCCAGCCGGTGAGCCTGCACGTTGATGCTCTCGTACAGTCCCGGGCGCGTGAGCTGCTTAAGAGTGGCAATCCCTGCCCGCATTGCGAGAGGATTTCCCGCGAGCGTTCCGGCTTGATAGACAGGCCCGAGGGGCGCCACATGGTTCATGAGTTCCGCCCTTCCGCCATACGCCGCCACCGGCAAGCCACCCCCAATAATTTTGCCCAGCGTTGTCAAATCAGCCTGCACTCCCGCCAGTTCCTGCGCCGCGCCATAATGCATCCGAAATCCGGTTATCACTTCGTCTATGATGAGCAGCGCGCCGTTGCGCTTCGTGATTTCGCGCAATCCGGCCAGAAATCCTGCCTCTGGCTCAACGACTCCCATGTTCGCTGCAATCGGTTCGATGATGATCGCCGCGATCTTATCCTTGTGTAAAGCAAAGAGACGTTCGACTGAATTCAAATCATTGTAAGGCGCGTTCAACGTCAGTTCCGCGAACGCCTGTGGGACACCTGGACATTCTGCAATCCCCAATGTGGCAAGCCCCGACCCCGCCTGGGAAAGAAAGCTGTCCGAGTGGCCGTGATAGCAACCCTCAAACTTCACGATAAAATCTCGTTTGGTCGCGCCGCGGGACAGCCGCACGGCGCTCATCGTGGCTTCCGTCCCGCTCGAAACAAAGCGAATCTTTTCGATCGACGGAATTGCTTGCGTAATTATTGTAGCCAGCTCAACTTCAAGCTCCGTCGTCGCCCCGTAGCTTGTTCCGCGTTGCGCTTGTTCCGCAATCGCCTTCGTCACTGCTGGATGCGCGTGGCCCAGCAGCATGGCTCCCCACGAACAGACGTAGTCGAGCAACTCATTGCCGTCTGCATCGTAAAGATATTGGCCGCTGCCACGCTCAATAATGAGTGGCTCGCCCCCCACGGAGCGAAACGCCCGCACCGGGCTGTTCACGCCGCCGACGAGAATCTTTTCCGCGCGTTCGAAGATCTCGCGAGAACGCCGCCGTTCCACTTTTGATTTTGCAGTTGTCGCACTCATGCAGTCTTTGCCGGGATGATCATGCTCTCAGCCATCGCGCGGCATCCTTGGCGTGATACGTCAAAATAATGTCAGCGCCGGCACGCTGAATACCCGTCAAGATCTCAAGCACTACGCGTTTCTCGTCGAGCCAGCCCTTCTGCACCGCCGCTTTGACCATCGCATACTCCCCGCTCACGTTGTAGGCGCCGACGGGAACGTCAAACGCATCGCTTACACGCCGGATCACGTCGAGATACGGCAGCGCGGGTTTCACCATGACCATGTCCGCGCCTTCTTCGATATCCAGCGCCACTTCTTTCATTGCTTCGCGCGCGTTGGCCGGGTCCATTTGATAGCTGCGACGGTCGCCGAATTGAGGCGCCGAATCGGCCGCCTCGCGAAACGGCCCGTAAAACCCCGAACAGTACTTGGCGGCGTACGCGAGTATGGCGATGTCACTGAACTTGTGCTCGTCGAGCGTTTCTCGAATCGCCGCTACCCGTCCGTCCATCATGTCCGAAGGCGCAACGATATCCGCGCCTGCGCGCGCGTGCGACAACGCCTGCGCCGCAAGAATTGGCAAAGTCGCATCGTTGGCAACTGCTCCGTTCTCAATCACTCCGCAATGTCCGTGATCCGTGTATTCGCACAAGCACACGTCCGTAATCACCAGCAGTTTCAGGTTCGCTTTTCGAATTGCCTCGATCGCCCGCTGGACGACTCCCTGTGCCGAGGTTGAAATCGTGCCTCGAGCATCTTTTGACTCCGGCAATCCAAAAAGAATCACGCCCGGAATCCCGAGCGCTTCCACTTCCTTGCACTCTTCTAGAAGCTGGTCAACGGATTGTTGATGCACGCCGGGCATCGAGTTAACTTCCTTTCGAACCTTCGTGCCAGGGCACACAAACATTGGATAGATCAGTCCCGCAGTGCTCAGCCGCGTTTCGCGCACCAGCCCGCGAAGCGCTTCCGTTCGCCGCAATCGCCTCGGACGATGGGTAGGAAAGCTCATCCCTGCTCCACTCCGGCAGTGGACCGCCTGCGTGTCCGGGCAAGGTGCCCCTCTAACGCCTCGACCACCGACTGCGCTGTCGTATCCGCCGCTCGCGCGATGCGTTGAACTCCTGCAGCGCTCAACGCCCTTGCCGTTGTCGGCCCTATCGCAACCATCACCGTTCTTCCTTGCATGGCCTCCCATCGTTCTCGGCCAAGCAGCTCCATAAAGTTGTGCACCGCGCTCGGGCTAAAAAAAAGGATGGCGTCCGCTCGCTCTTTGAGGCTTTCCTTCACACTGTCGCGATCAGCCTCGCTCGGCGGCAGTGTTCTGTAGGCAACCACTTCGGTCACAACCGCGCCGCTCCGTCGTAAGGCGGCTGGCAAATCAAGATTCGCCCGGTCGCTGCGCGGGAGAAGTACGTTTTGGCCCGCCAGTTCTTCCTTCAATTCCGCGGCGAGACCTGCACCGCTATGGTTCGTCGCCACATAGTCTACTGAAAATCCCGCATGTTCCGCCTCTTCTGCAGTGGCGGGCCCCACCGCGGCGGTGCGCGGTTGCGCTGGGGGCAAAGCGAGATCGCGGGCAAGCTGTTGTCTGCGCCGCTCGACTGCCTGCACCGCGTTCGCGCTGGTGAAGACGATCCAATCGAACGAATCTATGCGCGTCAAGGCGGCATCCACCGCTGCGAAATCTTCCGGCGGTGCAAACGACACCAGCGGCAGAAGCTTGACTTTGGCTTGCCGCGCGGTCAGTTCCTCGAGCAGTTTGCCGCTCTGCGCAGCGGCACGAGTGACCACGACCGTCTTTCCAGCGAGCGGCGATGAAACAATTTCAGCCACGCTGCCTGCTCACTTCTTCAAGAATATTCTGTGCACCGGCTTCCACCAGCAGGTTGGCCATGTGTCCGCCAAGCTCCGCAGCTTGCTCAGGCGCCGCCGTTGCACGCTGCTTTACATATTGAAGCCCGTCCACGGAACAAACGCACGCCTCCAGAACCAATTCACCACGCTCGATTCGCGCCCAAGCTCCAAGCGGCACTTGGCATCCACCATGCAACGCGGCGAGCAGCGCTCGCTCGGCGATAATTGCCGTTCGCGTCTCGGCATCGTCAAGACCCCCTACCACTTCCGCCGCTTCCGTATCTTTCAACCGGCACTCCACCGCGATGGCTCCCTGCCCCACTGCGGGCAAGAAAACCTCCGGAGACAACGTCTCCGTAATGCGCTCGCTCCATCCCAGACGGTCGAGCCCCGCCTTCGCGAGCATCACTGCGTCATATTCCCCGCTTTCCACCTTTCGGAGCCGTGTGTCCACATTCCCGCGCAGATCGCGCACGTCCAGATCTGGGCGCATGTGCCGTAGCTGGGCCTGCCTCCTGAGGCTGCCAGTGCCGACCCGCGCGCCCTGCCGCAAGCTCCCGAGCGTCGCTCCGTTCGCCCCTACAAGGCAGTCTCGAACATCTTCACGACGGCACACTGCCGGAAACATCAGCCGCGACGGCGTATCCGTGGGAACATCCTTGACGCTATGCACCGCCAGGTCAATCGCTTCCTCAAGCAAGGCTTCTTCCAATTCCTTGATGAATATTCCCTTCCCGCCGATTTGTGAAAGCGGAGACATCTGCAGCTTGTCGCCGGAGGTCTTTATGATGACGATCTCGGTTTCCACTCCCGCGCTCGCGAAAAGCTGTTTACGGACAAACTCCGCCTGCCATTTCGCAAGCAGGCTGCCCCGCGTGCCGATGCGAAGGTGCCTCACGGCTTCTCCCGGTGCGACAGGAAAAGATCACGCAACGCTTCCACGTTTTGAATCTTGCGGCGAAGTTCCTTCTCTCCGCGCAATCGTTCGGCCGGCTGTAGCAGCAACTTCTCAAGCAATTCGTCCATCAAGGATTCCACCCGTTCGCGCTCCGCCGCGCCGAGGTGATTCATGGAATCCATGCGCGCATGAATAAAGGCCGCCCTTTCCTCGTGCAAACGTGCTCGCAGCGCGTCTACCAGCCCCACCAATTCCACGCTCGCTTGCCAGGAAAGAAACTTCCCGAGGTGCTCGTCCACGATCGTTTCCGCGCGCGGAATCTCGCTCTCTCGCGCATGCCGGTTCTGTTCGACGATTTCCGTGAGGTCATCGATGTTATAGACATAGACGTTATAAAGATCGGTGGCGGAGGCTTCGATATTGCGTGGCAACCCCAAATCCATCAGGAAAAGCGCGCGATTGCCGCGTGCCGACATGGCCGCCTGCAGAATCTCCCGCCGCAAAATGGGTTCTTCGGAGGCGACGGAAGCGACTACCACGTCCGGAAGCGTCAACGCTTTCTCCCATTCGCCCCAGCCCAGAACTTTTCCGCCGAAACGCTGCGCCAGCTCATCGGCGCGCTCTCGCGAACGGTTCATGATGAACAGCCGCGCGATGCCCCGGTCTCGTAGTTGATTGACTACCTGCTCGCTAATCGTTCCCGCGCCCAGCACAAGGGCGCTTCGCTCGTTCATTTTTCCGAAAATTCGCTCCGCGAGCTTTACTCCGGCCGACGCCACCGACATTGGGCGCGTTCCCAATTCCGTTTCCGACCGCACGCGCTTGCCGACTTCGAGCGCCCCTTGAAACAAGCGGTTCAGCACCGGGCCCGTGGCCCCATACCCGTGCGCGTAGCGATAAGCTTCGCGCACCTGACCCAGAATTTCCGCTTCACCGAGAAGCATAGAATCCAGTCCCGCCGCGACACGGAAAAGGTGCCTCACCGCATCGTGATCGTAGTGATGATAGAGCGACAGTCCGAGAACATCCGGCCGCACAGAATGAAATTCACTCAAAAAAGAGGACAGCCCCGGCGCGCACTCATGCGAACTCTCCGGCGGCACCCCATAGATTTCACTACGGTTACACGTCGAAAGCACCAGCGTCTCTTCCAGGATTCCCCTCGCTCGCAACTCTTCCGCGGCCTTCCGCGACTGTTCCGCCGTAAACGACACGCGCTCGCGCATCTCGACAGGCGCCGTGCGGTGGTTCAATCCGACAAGAACGATTTCCATGCTCCGCCCGCGCTCCTAGAAGTAGCGGTGACTCTGGGAAAGGTACAGGTTCACCACCGTAAAACTCATCACCACGACAAAAAAATTAAAGATGCACAATTTTGACGCCCGCGCCCCGCGCCACGTCGCCGTCCGCGCCAGCTGGAAATAGACGACGTAGAGAAGCAGCACCACCAACGTAATCACGTACTTGGGATCGTAGTACCAGAATTGTCCCCGCAGCCGGTCCACCCACACAAATCCAAGCGCCGTTCCTATCGCGATCGACACCACCCCAACAAGAACGCTCGACCGGCTCATACGCTCGAGAAGCTCAAGCGGCGGAAGCCGCCACACAATAGTGCCAAGCTTGTGGCTGCGCAGAAGGCGCTCCTCGCCAAGAAAAATCAGGCTGAAAACGAACGACAGTGCAAACGCCGAATACGCCAGGATGCTCAACGTTACATGGAACGCAAACGCAACGCCTTGGGCAGGCGCAGGAGACAATCGATCCGCTGGCGCAAGATGCGCCGCCACAAAAAATACCAGGATAAAGGGTAGAACGAACGCTCCCAAGGAACGCTGCCGGTGAAAAAGCTCCAAACCCAGATAAGTCAACGCGAGAAGCCACCCAAAAAGCGACATCGATCCGTAAAGGTCATGATAAGGAACGGTATGCATGCCGCGCGAGCGTTCTAGAAGTGCAAAATAATGCGCGATAAGCCCAAGTCCGAGGAACAGCGTTCCGAGCCGCCCGGTAATCTCCTTTCCAGTGTTCAGGAAACGAAGATAGAGAGCCAGACTTCCGCTATAGGCGATTACTGTCAGAATGAAGAACGGGTCTCTCATGGACTCCACAATTCTACTTTTCCCGCCGTCGACCGCCGGGCAATACTCTCTCCCGAGCATTAAACCCGGCCCGATCAACGTGCCTCAGAGTATAGCCCACCCTACAGGCGCCTCGCACAGCCTTGCCACCTTCTGCAATCATCTCCCGGATTTGCTATCCTCTTCGTCAGGCGCAAGATGACCACGACCTCCGCTCCTCTCCATCGAAAAGACTTATTCCTTCGCGCTTGCCGCGGCGAATCCCTTCCGCGTCTGCCCGTCTGGATGATGCGCCAGGCCGGACGTTATCTCCCCGAATATCGCGCCATTCGGGCAAACCACGCGTTTTTAGAGGTCTGCAAGACCCCTGATCTCGCCGTGGAAGTCTCTCTTCAGCCTTTTCGCCTCCTCGGCGTCGATGCCGTCATCGTTTTCTCGGACATTCTCATCCCCGCAGAAGCCATGGGCCTCAAGTTGGAGCTGGGTGACGCTGGCCCCAACCTGCCGGAACCCGTTCGCTCTAAACGCGATGTCGACAAGCTGAAGCTATTCGACCCGGAAATCGACACAGGCTTCCTACCGGAAGCGATTCGCCGTATCGTCCGCGAAGTCGGCCCAACGGTTCCGGTTTTGGGTTTTGCAGCCGCACCCTGGACGCTGGCCTGCTACATGGTCGAAGGCCGCACTCGCGAAGGATTTGCCACGGTGAAGAGCTTCCTGCTCCGCGAGCCAGCCACTTTTCGCGAGCTGTTGCATCGCATCGCGCAGGCGACGATCCCTTACTTAAGAGCTCAGATCGCCGCAGGCGCGGTCGCGGTTCAATTGTTCGACACTTGGTGCGGCGAGTTGTCCCTGCGCGACTACGAAGAGTTTGCTCTCCCTGCCGCGCAAGAAATAATCTCCGGCCTGGGCGGTTCTGCTCCCGTTATTTATTACACTAAAGCGTCCAATCACTTGCTTCCTGCCGTCGCGCGTTCAGGTGCAAATGTATTGAGCGTCGACTGGCGCGTGGATATGCGCGAGCTTCGCGACAAGCTCGGACTACGCATCGCCTTGCAGGGAAATGTCGACCCTGCCGTGCTTTTCGGTCCGCCGGAGGAAATTCGCCGCGTGACCCAGGAAGCCATGGCGGCGCTTGGCGGAGTCGGCCACATCCTGAATCTTGGCCACGGTATCCTTCAACACACTCCGGTTGAAAATGCTCAGGTCTTCATCGAAACTGGCCAGCAATCTTTGCTGCAAGAGGCTAAACCCGCAGCAAATTGGCGTTAGGGGATCCTTGCCGTGACGATCGCGAATCCAAGCCTGCAAAGCATGCGCGAGGAGCTTCACGTCAGCGAAGAGTTCCTCGCACGCTACAATCGCCCCGGCCCCCGCTACACCAGCTATCCCACCGCGCCTGTCTGGAACGATTCCTTCGGCCCCTCCGACCTCGAAAAAGTCCACGAAGAAGCCGAGCGCGCTAAATCGCCCGTCTCGCTCTACATGCACATTCCGTTTTGCGAAAGCCTGTGCCTCTTCTGCGCCTGCAACGTCATCATCCAAAAAGATAAACGCGTCGCGCCACCGTACCTCGAAATCTTGAAACGCGAAATGACTCGCGTCAGCCACAGCGTTTCCAGTGATCGCCCGGTCGTGCAGTTTCACTGGGGCGGCGGTACACCCACGTATCTCACTCCCGCGCAGATCGAAGATCTCTTCGGCTTCACCCGCGAACACTTCACTTTCGCTCCCGACGCTGAGATCGGCATCGAAGTCGATCCCCGCGTTACGAGCCGCGAACATCTCGAAACTCTTCGCAAGGTGGGTTTCAACCGCCTCAGCATGGGCATCCAGGACTTCCATCCTCTCGTTCAAAAAACGATCAATCGCATTCAGCCCTTCGAACTCACTGGCGGACTCATCCAATCCGCCCGCGACCTCGGCTTTGACAGCGTCAACGTCGACCTCATCTACGGCCTTCCCTACCAATCCGCCGAAACCTTCGCACATACGGTCGATCAAATCCTCGAGCTAACTCCCGACCGTGTCGCCCTCTTCAGTTACGCCCACGTCCCCTGGCTCAAAAAGCAGCAAGGTTCGTTCGAAGGCCATCTCCCCGAAGGCATGCAAAAGTTCGAAATCTTTCGCACCGGCCTCCTGAAATTTCTCGCAGCCGGCTATCTCTACATCGGCATGGACCACTTCGCTAAACCCGGCGACGAACTCGCCGTCTCTCAGCAAAATCGCACCCTCCACCGAAATTTTCAGGGCTACACCACCAAAGCAGGCGCCGATCTCTACGGCATGGGCATCACCGCTATCAGCGGCATCCAGAACGCCTACGCCCAAAATCAACGCGACATCCCCAACTGGGAAAAAGCCGTCAACGATCGCGGCATCGCCACCATGCGCGGCTATCACCTCTCCGAAGACGACCGCCTCCGCCGCGCCGTAATCAGCCGCCTCCTTTGCCACACCATCGTTCTGAAAGACGAAATTTCGCAGGAATTCAAAATCGACTTCGATCAATATTTCGCCGGCGAACTCGCTCGCCTCGCTCCCTTCCGCGAAGACGGCCTAGTCCACCTCACCCCCAACGAGATCCGCACCACCCCCCTAGGCCGCATCTTCATCCGCAACCTCGCCATGATCTTCGACCCCTACCTAGAAAAACAGCACCTCAACGCCAAGCCCCTCTTCTCCAAGACTCTCTAACCGGCTCCTCCTTCATCCCTGCGGCTGCCACCAACCAATCCGCCGACCTGTTGCTTTCCAAAAGGAAGTGTGCCATCCTTCCTGTTGGAAACCAAAACAACACTCCTATGAAACAAAAAACAGACGTCCTGCAAGGCACTTTGGCGCTTATGGTCCTCAAGACTCTTGATGTCCTGGGACCTCTTCACGGTTATGGGATCGCGCGGCGCATCGAGCAAATCAGTGGTGATCTGCTTGCCGTCAATCAGGGCACTCTCTATCCCGTGCTCTTGAAGCTTGAGCAAGAAGGCGCCATCTCCTCCGAGTGGGGAGCCTCAGAAAATAATCGCAGGGCGCGCTTCTATCGTCTGACCCGGGAAGGACGTAGGCAGTTGCAGCTCGAAACCCAGGATTGGCAACAAACGGCAGCCATTATCAATCGATTCTTCGTAGCCAAAGCGGAGGATTTGCCATGAAGTCTGTCAGGCGGTTTTTCACCCGGCTGTTCAACTCGGCGACTAGCCGCGCCGAGGAAGAGCGATTAAGAGAAGAGATTGCCGAACATATCGCCCTGCAAACCGAACAAAATCTTCGCGTCGGTTTTTCGCCCATTGAGGCACGGCGCCAGGCCATGCTCAAATTCGGCGGTGTCGAAGCGATGAAAGAAGACTATCGAGCCGAGCGAGGATTGCTTTTTTTCGAGAATCTGCTCGGGGATTTGCGAAACGCAGGGCGGACAATTTCCCGCATGCCGGGGCTCGCGGCCGTGATCATCGTTTCGCTCGCCATCGGAATTGGAGTGAATACAACGATCTTTTCATGGATTCAGATGATCCTGTTCCAGCCGTTGCCCGGCGTGAGTGGAGTGTCGAACTTTCTGCTGCTCGAGCCTCGCACGGAGACGGGCGGATATCCCGGCGCCTCATGGCTCGAATATCGCGACTTGCAGACGCGAGTGCCCGCACTGCGCGACGTCGTGGCCTCTCAGATGGTGCCGCTAAATGTGGGAGAGAAGGGCCAGACTGAGCGGACCTTCGGGCAACTCGTCTCAGGCAACTACTTTTCTGCACTGGGACTGAGGCCTGCGCTCGGACGATTTATTCGGCCCGAGGAGGCGGAGCGGCCAGGAACCGAACCTGTCATTGTCATCTCGTATGATTACTGGCAAACGCGGTTTCGCGGCGCGCCGGGGGCGGTGGGACAAAAAATGCGCGTTAACGAACGCGACCTTATTGTCATCGGTGTGGCGCCTAGGGAATTCCAGGGCACAATGCTCCCCTTAAAGTTCGAACTGTGGGTGCCGGCCACGCTGGCGGCTTCGTTGCTCGGTGGAACACGCGACCTCGAAGATCGCGGCAGCCGCGCTTTTTCGTTGATCGGAATGTTAAGGCCTGGCGCGTCGCGCGAAGAAGCTCAGGCCGAATTCAGCACGGCGATGGCTCAGCTTGCGCACGACTATCCGGAGGCCAGCGCCGGAATTGGCGGCGAGATTCTTCCATTCTGGAAATCGCCGCGTGGTCCTCAGCGGTTGTTGATCGGCGGGTTAGCCATCTTGCAAGGCGTCATGCTGCTCCTGCTGCTGGCGGTCTGCGGGAACACGGCAAACCTCATGCTGGCTCGTGGAAGCACCCGGCAGCGCGAGATGGCCGTTCGTGTGGCGCTCGGCGCGGGACGCTGGCGCATTATCTGCTTGGTGCTCTCGGAAAATTTGCTGCTTGCTCTCCTGGGAGCAAGCCTCGGAGCAGCGATCGCAGTTTGGGGTACCACGGCCTTGCGCGTGGCGCCAATAATTGGCTCATTTCCGATCCTGTTTCAGACAAGAGTAGATGGACTCACCCTCGCCTTCGCGATGTTGCTCGGTGCTTTGTGTGGTTTGATTTTCAGCGCGCTGCCGGCCTTGCATCTGGCACGGCTGGATCCACAGGCCGGACTTCGCTCCAGCTCCAATACACCACTCCGCAGCCGGGCGCGCAAAGTTCTGATGGGGGTGGAAGTCGGACTTGCGATGCTCGTCTTGATCGCGGCCGCGCTCTTCTTGCAAAGTTTTCGCTCGGCACGCCAAACGGATCCGCGATTCCGGCCCGAGGGCGTTTTGCTAGCCGCCTACGACTTAAGCGGTCGGAATCCCGACGATGCCTCCGAGCGCGAATTTGCTGCGCGCCTTCTGGACCGGCTGCGCTCCTTGCCGGACGTCGAGGCAGCCGCAATCGCAACGAATGTTCCATTGGACTTGCATGGAATTCCGGCCCGGTCTTTCACCGTGCAAGACCGCGTGCGCACCGAGCTGGGTCAGGATAGAGCCATTTCCAACACCGTCACGCCAGGATACTTCAATGTAATGGCGATCCCGCTCCTTCAGGGAAGCGACTTTGCCGACATGCGAGACAGGGCGGCGCCCGCTCAGGCCATCGTCAATGAGGAGTTTGTCCGCCGCTACCTGAATGGCGCGGATGCGATTGGTCGCCGCATACAGACGCGCGGGGGAACCTTCGCGATCATCGGCGTTGCGCGCAACTCAGTCTATGACGCATTTGGCGAACCGGCGCAGCCGGCGGTCTATCTCTCGTACCGGGATCGTCCACAGGACCAAGGCGAGCTCCACTTGAGGACGCGCAGCGGCAATGAAACCGCACTCACATCGGAAGCGCGTGCCGTTCTGCGCGATCTCGATCCGATGCTCCCTCTTTACGACGTGCGGACTTTCTCCCAGCACATCGAACGAAACCTCTATCTTCGCAGGATTCCCGCGCGGATGTTCGCTGTGCTTGGGCCGCTCCTGCTCGGTCTCGCGTCCATCGGAATCTACGCTGTGGTTTCGTACGCCGTGGCCAGGCGAACGAGAGAGATTGGCGTGCGCCTGGCGTTCGGAGCCACCAGCACGCGGGTCGTCCTGCAAATTATTCGCGAGAACTTGGGTGTCATCACGTGGGGCGCGGCGATTGGATGGGCTCTGGCGCTCGTGATTTCCGTTCGCGCGATGAAGAATGGCGTGGTCAACCTTCCGGTTTTCATCTGTGTACCGGCGATTCTGTTGGGTGTCGCGACGCTGGCCTGCTGGATTCCGGCACGCAGGGCTAGCCACATTGATCCCATGGCCGCGCTGAGACACGAATAATCTCTAACTCTTGATGTGCCGGGCGGAGCACAGTCGAGTGCGCGTGCCCAACACCACCTCGCTCAACGCCCTCGCCTGGCTCGTCAGCTTCCCTGACCGCGCCCTTTCATAATGCGTTTATCAGGCCTGCGCATTACCCTGGGCGGCCCGTACTCCGGGACATCTCCTTCTCATTCCCTGCAGCGTGGTAGTATGGCACCTATCTCGGGAATGCAAGTCGGAGCCTCACCAGGGGCCTAAGAATGTCGAGCTCAGAATCCATGCGACAGACGCTGACAGCTAGCGTCCCAGGTTCTACCTCGTCCGTCCCAGCCACGACTGTTACTTCGCGGCACTCTGCTCTCGTCCGCGTCACTCACTGGATCACCACTCTGTGCTTTATTGCCCTGCTCGTCACCGGAGTTGAAATCGTGATCTCTCACCCCCGCTTCTATTGGGGCGAAACCGGCAATGTGTTGACCACACCTTTGTTCAAGCTGCCGATCGCTTCCTCGCGGGCTTTGGTCCCCACCGGCTATGGGTACGTGCTGCCGGACCAGAACGGCTGGAGCCGCTACCTCCACTTTCAAGCGGCGTGGGTCGCGGTATTGACCGGCCTGCTGTACGTAATCTCCATCTTCTTCACAGGGCACTTGCGGAAGAACTTGCTTCCGCGTAAGTCCGATCTTTCGTTACCGGCGTTCTCAATCCAAATCGTCAACCATTTGCGGTTCAAGCGCCCGAGTGCGGCGGAAGCCTGGTCGTACAACGTTCTCCAACGCCTCACCTACCTGTTCGTGATCTTCGTTCTATTCCCACTAATCATCTGGACGGGCTTGGCGATGTCCCCTGCTTTTGTCTCCGCGTTTCCGCTGACCGTAAATTTGTTGGGCGGCCAGCAGTCCGCGCGCACGCTCCACTTCTTCGTTTCTTTGGCTCTCGTGTTCTTCCTTCTGGTCCACATCATGATGGTTTTTCTTGCCGGATTCACGAGCCGCATGCGAGCGATGATCACGGGCCACGCCGATCATAAGGAGCGCACATGAGCAATTTCTCGCGCCGCAAGCTGATCACCACCGGAGTCGCAGCCGCAGCGGGCGTGGCAGGCCTCGGCGTGGCCGCGCGTCTTGCGCAAAAGTACGGACTCGTCCCGCCCGATCACGGCGGAATCTACGGTCTCGGCGAAACTCTGACCTACGCTTCCCAGCGCCTGCTTACCAGACACTCTCTGGCCCGCGAGTTCTCACCCAGCCAAATCTCAATGCCTCCCCTCGCGAACGAAATGGCGCCTCCCAGCGACGCCTTCAAGCGCCTTCAGGCCGCAGGATTTGCTGACTGGCGGCTCTCCATCGACGGCCTCGTCGACCGTCCCGGCTCGTTCTCACTCGCCCAACTCAAAAGTTTCCCCACTCGCAGCCAGATCACCATGGTGCAGTGCGAAGAGGGCTGGTCCTACATCGCCGAGTGGATCGGCGTTCCTCTCTCCCACGTCCTGGATCTCGTTGGAACCCAGCCGCACGCCCGCTACGTCGTCTACTTCTCCATCCAGCCCGACTGGTGGGACAGCATGGACATGGCCGACGCCTTGCACCCGCAAACCTTTCTCGTCTATGGCATGAATGGCGGTGAACTTCCCGTTGGCAACGGCGGCCCGCTGCGCATGCGCGTCCCCCGCCAGCTCGGCTACAAAAGCGTCAAATTCATCACCCACCTCACGGTCACCGACAATCTGAAAACCTTCGGCAAGGGTCTAGGCTCCGCCTCCCCCGAAGGCGGCTACGCTTGGTACGCCGGCATCTGAGCATTGAAAATGCGAACCTTGCAAATCACAGCTACGATTAGCGCGTTCATAAGGCATTAAGACAATCTTCGCTTCTAGCCGGCGTTTAATGGTAGGCCGCCTCGTCTGTCAAAAGTAACAGTACAGCAGGCGGCTCCTTTCGCTTGATAATTCTGAACTTGCGGCTCGGAGCATCTAATACTCGCAGGGTTGAGTCCGCGGCCCCCAAGAGAGACATAAATAAAGTGCAAAGGCCACTCAAAAGTCCGGCAAAAGTGGAGTTCGAGACCTGCTGCCGTCTCGGCATCTCTCTTGCCCCGTGGAGTTGTCTCGCAAAGGAGAATTCATGAAGAGGAAGAAAATGTGGCCAGGTATTGGATTGGTTTTGCTGCTTGCGCTATCGGCGTTTCCGGCTGTGAGTCGCGCACAGGTTCCCGTTTTCGAAACGATTAAGGCGGACAGCTCGATTAAGTTCAGCGTGAAAGCATCGGTGCCAATAGCCGGCACGTTCGACAAGTGGGACTCCAGCGCGACGCTGACCTCTCCAGATCTAACCTCAGCGGTTTTGGACATAAAGATTCAGGCAAACAGCGTAAACACCGGAAGCGGCATGAAGGACGGCAAGTTGAAGAGTAAAGACTTCTTCGACGTCAAGGAGAATCCGCTAATCACTTTTCATTCCACGAAAGTTGTCCAGACCGGTCCCGAGACGGTTGAGTTCGACGGGGATTTCACCATTCGCGGCGTGACCAGGTCTGAAAAACTGACCTTTACAATTTCCGGAAAAGGGACCGGATCGGGGGAAATCACAGGAACGATGGCCTTCGACCGAAAAGACTACGGTATGAACAGTGGCATTCCCTTCATCAAGATCGCCGACCGCGTGGAAGTGACTCTTGACCTCAAAGCAAAACGAATCAGCGGGCCTCCGGTAGTATTTAGAGAATAACTTCCCGTCTCGTTGTTACGGACGTGTCTAACTCCTGATATGTCCCGTGATCGGACAAATGATTTTCGGAATCCGACATTGTTAGAGATGTCCGGTAAGCGCGTTTATCTGGACACTGCTTAACTGCCATTGAACAGGAGGATCCATCAGCACAATCAATTGTTCCGGTTTCGGGTGGACGGGATTTCTCGACCGCGATACCACGATTTGCGCTATTGTGGGGTTGCTGGAAGGCTGGCCACAGCATCACGAGCTGCTTCAAGGTTGCAGTCTTCGAGTTTTAGCGTGCCTTAGGAGGTTGCCAATGCACATGGTTACAAACACTCGACAAGTACGTGGCGTCACGATTGTGGACATCAGCGGCCGGATTGTGCTCGGCGAAGAGAGCGCTGCGCTGCGCGACCTCGTTTGCGACTTGTTAAGCAAGGGACACAGGAAGATTCTATTCAATCTTGGCGATGTAACTTACATCGATAGCTCAGGCTTGGGCCATCTGGTCGGTGCTTTCACCAGCGTGCGGAAGCAACAGGGAGAGCTGAAGCTACTCAACCTCACGAATAAAGTTCACGACGTGCTGCAAATTACAAGGCTGTATACCGTCTTCGACATCATGGATGACGAGGACGTGGCCGTTAGGTCTTTCGATCAATCGGCAGCGGCAACTGGATGACTGCAAGATTCAGACTGCCCCGTTGTTCGATCCGGGAGACTTGACCTGCACTGGCCTGCGCTCTAGAATTTTAGGTCTGTGCTGTTCCCTCAGTAGGAATCGATCTATGAGCCACCGCACGCGTATTTTCGCCTTGCTGGCGCTCACATTGCCACTTCTGGAACCAGTCATAATGGCTCAGAAGCCTCCGGCTCCCGCACCGGCGCCTGCGCCTCCGCCTCCCACCCAACCAAGCCGTCCCGCGAATTCCCTTCCCCCTGGTTCGGCACCGAGTCAACCGACAGGGGATCTGGTGATGTACCTCCGGGGACGCGTTGCAACCAACGACGGCACAACTGTTCCAAACGATGTACTGATTGAGCGGATTTGCAACAACAAGGTGCGTCAGCAGGCGTATGCATCGTTCCACGGCGAGTTCAGCATGCAATTGGGATCGAGGGCCGATTCTTTCCTCGACGCTAGCGGCGACTCGCCTTCGCAATCTCGCGTGGCTAGCACGGACTCGAGTATGGGAATTCCACGACAAGAGCTGAGGAATTGTGAGCTACGAGCCTCGTCCGCTGGTTTTCGCTTCGGTGTCATCAGTCTCGTGGACCTGGATACTTTCGGCAGCAATGTCGACGTGGGCGTTATTGTCGTGCAGAGAGCTGGCAAGATTAAAGGCTTGACTCTGAACGCCACCCCCTACAAAGCACCTGGAGATGCCAGAAAAGCTTACGAGAAAGGCCTCCAGGCCGAGAGGAACGGCAAACTTGCCGACGCACACAAATATTTTGAAACAGCAGTGGAGATCTACCCCAAATACCTGAACGCCTGGTTTCAGTTGGGCACTGTTTTACAGAAGGAAAACCAGAACGATGCGGCTCGCACCGCGTATATCCAAGCCACGACCATTGATACCAAGTTCCTCCCGCCTTACCTGTCGCTCGCTTCAATGGCCTTCGAAGCAGAAAATTGGACTGAAGTCCTTAGTCTTACTGGTCATATCTTGGATTTCGATCCGTTCAATCACGCCGACGTCACCGGCTACATCATAGATCTTGATCCGTTGAATTACGCCGAGGCCTATTTCTATAACGCGGCCGCAAATTACAATCTCAACAAGATCGAAGCCGCTGAAAAGAGCGCGCTCAAGGCGGAACACGTAGACCTGCGCACCAGTTTTCCGCAGTTGCATCTCTTACTGGCTCACATTTATGCCCGAAAAAATAACTACGCCACTGCAATCTCAGAGCTGCAAATGTACTTGGAGTTGGCTCCGCACGCCAAAAACGCGGACCAGGTACGGGAGCAGTTGGCAAAATTGCAGAAGCTGAACGGCTCAGTGTCAACCAGTGAAAAGCCAGATCACTTGTAAGTGTCGTCATTTGCTGGGGTCATCCTGCCCGCTCCCCAACACCCCCGCGAGTCTCATCCTTCGCCATACTTCCCCCGATACAGTCTCAATAATCCGACGAATGGGCGCTGGATCACGCCACGGTCGACAACACACCCGATCTCGCTCCGGTAAGCAAAGCCACCGCAGCATGCCCCAACCCTTCGTGCACCACGCCGGGGACAGACGGGACGTTCCCTCGTACTCACCTCCCCGCATCGTGTAGGGTCATCCTTCTGAGGATGACCGTTCTTTGCAGCAGTCCTGACTCGTCGGCTGTGACCTCCAGCACGGAACGCTGTTCGCGGGACACGGGTCACGAATTCAAGATGATAGGATGGCTTTCGCGCTTCATGACCACTCATGTTCCAGTCCTGATCGTCGGTGCCGGAATCTCCGGCCTAGCCTGCGCCTATTACCTCCGCAAGTCAGGCATCGATGCGCAGCTTGTCGAGGCCTCCCCGCGCCCAGGCGGCATGATCCGCTCCGAGCGCCGCGACGGCTTCCTCCTCGAACTCGGCCCGCAAAGCTTCAGCGGCACTCCCCAACTCCTCGATCTCTGCCGTGAACTCGGCCTCGAAAATGAATTAGTCGAGGCTCCTCTCCGTGCTCCGAGATTTCTCCTCATCAATGGCCAACTCAAACAAGCCCCTCTAAGCCCGCCAGCTTTCGTCGTCTCTTCCCTCTTCAGCGCCAAAACAAAATGGAGCATCCTCCGCGATGCGCTCGGTCGCAACGCTCCTCCAGCCGATGACGAATCCGTCGCCGCCTTCACACGACGCAAATTCTCCGCCGAACTCCTCGACAAACTCGTCGGCCCTTTTGTCTCCGGCATCTACGCCGGCGACCCGGAAAAGCTCAGTCTCCGCGCCGCCTTCCCCCAACTCCACGAAGCTGAACGCACCGCTGGAAGCATCATCCGCGGCATGATCCGCGCCGCAAAATCCAAGCCTGGCCCGAAGCAGCGGCCAACCCTCCAATCCTTCAAAAATGGAAACGAAACTCTGATCCACGCGCTCGCTGCAAAACTCGGTTCCGCTCTCCGCACCGAAGTCTCGGTGACCGATATTCTCCGCACAAACGTGGGCGACGCCACGAAATATCAGGTCATGCTGACTGCGAACGGTTCAGCAGACCAGGTCATCGCCGATAATCTTGTTGTCGCCACTCCAACTCATGTTGCGGCTTCTCTGCTTCGCGGCATCAGCACGGAATTAGCGTCCATTCTCTCGTCGATCGAATACGCGCCCGTCGCCGTGATTTCTCTCGGCTATCGAAAGAGCGATGTATCTCACTCACTAGACGGCTTCGGCTTCCTCATCCCTCGCTCCGAAGGACTTCGCACCTTAGGCACCGTCTGGAATTCCTCGCTATTCCCTGCCCGCGCGCCTGAAGGCCACGCGCTCTTCACGAGCTTCGTGGGAGGCGCCACCGACCCTCAAGCCGGTACGCTCTCCACGGACGAACTCGTCTCCCTCGTCCACAAAGAAATCGCGCCGCTTCTTCAAATCCGGCAAGCTCCAACTTTCTCGAACGTCACGCTCTACCCGCGCGCTCTGCCTCAATATAATTTGGGACACTCACAACGCGTAGCCTCCCTTCAGGAACTCAGTGTAAAATTTCCAGGTCTTTGGCTCGTGGGGAACTACTTGCGAGGCCCGGCCATCGGCGCCTGCGTCGAACAAGCTTTGTCAGTCGCAGACGAAATCCGCGCCCGGGGAGCGCGCTAGGTTCACGATGCCCAGGCAAATTCATCCGATCGAGCCTTTCGGCCGTACAGTTCTTTAGGAGAGGAAGAAGCCGACACTCGTGTTCCTGGCGGCTTTTACATCCGGTAGTGCCCGTGAAGTGTCGCCAGACGCGACGCTATTGTTGCGCCTTCTTCAAAGAGACGTGAGCGCCTTCGAGCAGCTCTATGACCGCCATTCGCGCCTCGTCTATGGGCTAGTCCTGCGCATTCTCCAGCAGGCCCCCACTTCGGAAGAAGTGGTTCAGGATGTCTTCCTTCAGCTTTGGCGCAACGCTGATCAGTACGATTCCTCGCGCGGCCCTTTCGTCCCCTGGCTATGCACCATGGCGCGAAATCGTGCCCTCGACCATCTTCGCCTCAAAAGCGAACGCCAACGCCGCCGCGAAGACTTACCGGACGAACTGCCGTCTGCCGTGGTGGCGCCAGACTACGAAAAAATTCTCGACGAAAAACGCCGCGCTGAACGTGTTCGCGCTTTAATGCCCTCACTCAGTCCGCAGCAGAAGAAAGCCATCGAGCTCGCCTACTTTGAAGGCTTGAGCCATTCAGAAATTGCGGCAGCCTTGAAAGAGCCGCTCGGTACCGTGAAGAGCTGGATTCGCAACGGTCTGCTTCGCTTGAAGGAAGGATTGCAGGCAACGACGTGAAGAACTGCGGCCAATTCCGCGACTTGATCGAGGCCTACGCTCTCGGTGCGCTCGATCCCGAAGAACGCGCCGCGCTTGAAGCGCATCTCTCAACCGGCTGCGCGGACTGCGCAAAGGTCGTCGAGGAAGCGCGTTGGCTCGTCAGCCAACTCGCCTACGCGGCTCCGGAAGTTGCCCCCTCGGACATGCTCAAAGGCCGCTTGATGCAAACCGTCCGCGGTGAAGCACAGTCTGAAGCTAAACCGCACGTCATCCGTGGCAAAAGTACAATTCCGCTCTGGGTATGGGCCGGGATTGCGGCACTCTTGCTCTTTTCGATCTATTCCACATGGAATATGCGTCGTCTCCAAGACGAAATCCGCCAGGCAAACGAACGCGCTGCCACACTTCTTCAGGAACGCCAGAAGACTGAACAGCAACTGGCCCTGGCCAAGCGCGAAGCCATGATTCTGATGGATCCAACCTCCGTGAAAATTGCTCTCAAGGGAAGCGACGTTCAGGGCCCGCAACTGGAAGCCAAATGGCATTCCGAGTGGGGCGTCGTCATCATGGGAGAAAACATCCCCATGCCATCCCCTCATCATGTCTTGCAATTGTGGTTCATTCCCAAGAAGGCTGGAGCCATGCCCATGCCGTCGATGATGATTCGCCCGGATGCAAACGGGAAATTCGTCCTGCTCGTCTCGAATCCGCCGGAATCCATGGACGCAACCAAAGCTCTCGCCATCAGCGAAGAGCCAGAAGGCGGCAGCCCCTGGCCGAACAACCCCCCCCGCTATTCCGGCGGCGTCAGCTAAATTGCGGAGCCGTCAATGCGGTCAATTCAACTGAACTCAGATAAATTTATGCTTCCGGCCGTAACGCAAAGCGAGCCGAACCTCGCGCCGTTTTGCCGCCTCTCGAAAGCGTCGCTTTTCCTCCGCAGTTTTCAAAATCAGCGGCGCCACCGGTTTCGGAAGCTTGGAGTTCTCATCAATGGCCACAAATGTCACATACGCCGTAGTCGTGTGCTTCCGCTCCCCCGTCATTGCATTTTCGGAATACACCTCGACGCCCACTTCCATGGAGGTCCGGAACACACGATTCACTTGTGACTTCAGGTTGACGATTTCTCCGAGGTTGATGGGGTTGCGAAAATCGATGTAGTCCACCGATGCCGTCACCACGTAGCTGTTCGAGTGCCGGTGCGCCGCCATCGCCGCCACCATGTCCACCAAATGCATCACCTGCCCGCCCAGCAATTTTCCGAGAGGATTCGTCTGCGCCGGCAGCACGATTTCCGTCATCTCCGAACGCGACGCACCCACCGGCTTCGCCTTCAGCGTCAATTCTCCGCTCAGCTCATTCGTTGCTATCGGCTTGCGCTTCATTTGCTCCCCGTTTCTCAGCCGCTATGGGACACAGTCTCAGTACCCGTATAATACGGGAGCCGACCATGACAGAACAAAAGAAAACCCGCCGCCAGATGCTCGAAGAGTTTGTCGCCAGGAAACCCGACGACGCTTTCTCTCGCTACGGCCTGGCTATGGAGTGCATGAATAGCGGCGACCCGAGCGCCGCCGACGGCCACTTCCGCTCTTTGCTTGTTCAAAATGCGGACTACATTCCGGCGTACCTGATGTACGCACAGCTCCTGGCCCGCGAATCTCGAAATGATGAAGCGAGGCAGGTCCTCTCGAAAGGCATCGCTGCTGCCGCCAAAAAGGGCGACGAGCACGCGCGCTCCGAAATGGAAACGCTCCTCGGCGAACTCGCGTGACTCTGCTCGCGGCCGAATCTTTCTAACCAAGAACACTGTTATTGAAAAGCAAGAGAGCGCCGCGGGGCGCTCAGGGGGCACTTATTCATATCGCAGCGCGACCACGGGATCGACGCGCGTCGCCCGCCGCGCGGGAATGTAACTCGCCAGCAGCGCTACTAAGAACAGGAACAGCGCCACGCTGACAAATGTCGCGGGATCGGTCGGCGTTACATGGAAGAGGAATCCCTTCATCAGACGCGTCAATGCAAACGCTCCCAACGTGCCCAGCACGATGCCAAGCAACGTGAGTCGCATCCCATTGCCCAGCACCAGTCCGAGAACACTCCTTTGCCCGGCTCCCAACGCCATGCGCACGCCGATTTCGTGCGTTCTTTGCGCCACCGTGTTGGACATCACGCCGTAAATTCCCAGACTAGCCAGCACCAATGCGAGTCCTGCAAACAAACCCAGCAGCAAAGTGCGAAGCTGCGGCTGCGCCACGGCCTCCGACATCAATTGTTCTCCCGTGGCGATCTCCGCGACCGGCTGATCTTTGTCGACTGACATTACTTGGCTTCGAAGTATGCTCGACAGATGCGAAGGATCCGAATCCGAGCGCAGGAACAAGCTCATGCTGCTCCACGCTTGCTGTGTGTAAGGCTCGTAGACAGTCATCGTGGCCGCCTCTCCGAGGCCGTCGTCCTTCACATCGCCAACGACTCCCACGATTTCGCGCCACGGTGCATCCCCCGCTCCGACGCCAATTTTGATCGTCTGCCCGATCGGACCCCGGTCATGAAAAAACCGCTGCGCTACCGCCTGGCTGACGATGGCGACGCGCGGGCTGCCGGCGGAGTCCCCTTGCGTAAAATAGCGTCCAATCAACAGCGGGATTGCCAGTGTATGGAAATAGTTCGGGCTAACAACGTAATACCCGGCGGATGGCTGGTCCGCGGGCGCAAGCGCTTGAAGCTCTTTGGTCGCGAACACAAACGAGAGGTTTGATCCCTCAATGGGGTTGCCACTAGCGACCGCAGCTTCTTTCACGTCCGGAACAGCCTGCAACCGCTCAAGCGCCTGACCGAAGAATTGGATTGTCTGTGCATCCGTCGAGTACTTCGATTTTGGAAGTGAAATATTCGCGGTCAAAATGTTCTTGGACTGGAAGCCCGGGTCGACAGTTTGCAAACGCATAAAGCTCTTCAATAACAAACCCGAGCCAACCAGGAGTACGAGCGCTAATGTAGTCTCGAGAACAACAAGCGCACTGCGCACACCATGGCGTCCGGCGCTGGCCGTCCTTCCGCCCTCCTTCAATGTCTCGGACGGGGCTCCTCGCGTAATTTGCAGAGCGGGCGCAAAACCAAATAGAAGAGCAGTGAGAACCGCGACACCAGCGGCAAATCCGAGGACGGGCAAATCCAGTCCAACACTTTCAGCTCTCGGTAAAGTCGAAGGCGGCAGCGAACGGAGTGCGCGAATGGCCCACTCCGCCAGCAACAACCCAAGAGCGCACGCGATCCCACTCAGAAGGATGCTTTCCGTCAACAACTGGCGCGCGATCCGGAGCCTGCTTGCCCCCAACGAAAAACGAATGGCAATTTCCCTCTGCCGCGCTGTTGCCCGCGCCA
>Ga0210402_10001655_pt1 | contig 22732 bp, 20 predicted proteins | sample IncBWC7MmetaG_FD_161055 | JGI IMG/M metagenome (GOLD analysis project Ga0210402, IMG submission 161055) | Forest soil microbial communities from Barre Woods Harvard Forest LTER site, Petersham, Massachusetts, United States - Inc-BW-C-7-M | ecosystem: Environmental > Terrestrial > Soil >... | reverse complement strand
TACCACCACCACCGAGACACCCAGCGCCGCCACCGCGTCCCCGTTGCGCAATGAAGAAAGCTGAGGGAACCACTGGCCCACCTTGACCGAAGCCAACCCGAAGATCACCACGGTGGAACTCCAGATGTCCGTCTGGAAATGCAAGGCATCGGCTTCCAGCGCCTGGCTGTGGTACTTTTTGGCCGTGCGGGCCAGGGCGCGGGACCGCGACGCGTCAATGGCGATGGAGACCAGCATCACACCGAACGACCACCAGGTGACTTCGATTTCGGCTTTGTGAGAGAACAGGCGTTGAATGGCTTCCCAGAAGATCCAGGCGCAAGTGAGCAGCAGCAGTACGGTCTCGGCCAGCGCCGACAGATTCTCCACCTTGCCGTGGCCGTAGAGATGGTCGTGGTCGGCCGGCCGGCCGGAGATGCGGACGGCGATGAAAGTCAACAGCGCGGCCACCAGATCGAGCCCGGAGTGGGCCGCCTCCGCCAGAATACCCAAGCTGCCGGTGGCCACGCCTACTACGATCTTGAAGGTAGTGAGGGCGACCGCCGCCAGCAGAGAGCGCAGCGCCACCGACTGTTTCTCGCGATCTTGCTGGGATGGGATCGGGCCGGCCACGCGGAAACTCAGGCTAACACGAATCAGCTTCCCAGCACGCCCCCCAGCACCCGGCGCAACAGGTCTTGCGCCTCCTGCTGAATCTGGCGCAAATGCTCCGCGCCGGCGAAGCTTTCGGCATAAAGCTTGTAGACGTCCTCGGTGCCGGAAGGCCGCGCCGCGAACCAGCCGCGCGCGGTGACCACTTTGAGCCCTCCGATGGCGGCTCCGTTTCCCGGCGCCTGGGTCAGCATGGCCACAATCGGGTCCCCGCCCAACTCCTTGGCGCCGACCTGCTCGGGCGAGAGCCTGGCGAGAATGGCTTTCTGTTCGGCGCTGGCCGGCGCGTCGATGCGTTCATACACCGGCGCGCCGAACTGGGCGGTAAGTTCCTGGTAAATCTCGCCCGGGTCCTTGCCGGTGCGCGCCTTCATTTCGGCCGCCAGCAGCGCCAGGATAATGCCGTCTTTGTCGGTAGTCCACACCGTGCCATCGCGGCGCAGGAAGGAGGCGCCGGCGCTCTCCTCGCCGCCAAAGCCGAGCGATCCATCCACCAGCCCCGCAACGAACCACTTGAAGCCCACCGGCACTTCCAACAGTTGGCGGCCCAGGTGAGCGGCCACGCGGTCGATGATGCTGCTGGAGACCAGAGTTTTGCCGACGGCGGCGTTGGCGCGCCATCCGGGGCGGTTCCGGAACAAGTAAGAGATCGCCGCCGCGAGGTAATGGTTGGGATTCAGTAAGCCCGCGGTGCGCGTGACAATGCCATGGCGGTCATGATCGGTGTCGCAAGCGAAGGCCACGTCAAATTTGTCCTTGAGCGCGATCAGGCCGGCCATGGCGTAGGGCGATGAGCAATCCATGCGAATCTTGCCGTCCCAATCCACCGACACGAAGCGGAAGGTGGGGTCCACGTCGGCATGCTGGATGGTGAGCGCGAAGCCGTAGCGCTCGGCGATTCGCGCCCAGTAGGCGACGCCGGCGCCGCCCAACGGGTCGGCGCAAAGCACCAGTCCGGCCGCGCGGATGGCGTCCATGTCTATTACCGATGCCAGGTCGTTGACGTATGCCGAAACGTAATCGTGCCGCTGAGTGGTGCCGGCTGCCAGGGCCTGGGCGTAACCGATCCGGCGCACGGTGCGCAGGCCATCGGCCAGAATCCGGTTGGCGGAGTCCTGTATCGTCTTGGTAACGCCGGTGTCGGCGGGACCACCGTTGGGTGGGTTGTACTTGAAGCCGCCATCGTCGGGCGGGTTGTGCGACGGCGTGATCACAATTCCGTCGGCGAGCCCGGTGGTTCGGCCCCGGTTGTAGGCCAGCACCGCGTGGGAAAGCGCGGGTGTGGGGGTATACCCTGGGGAGTTGCCGTCGCCGCCGCCGCCCTGGTCAATCATCACCGGCACCCCGTTGGCAGCCAGCACTTCCAGAGCGGTGGCAAAGGCCGGCTCGGAGAGGGCGTGGGTATCCTTGGCCAGAAACAGCGGGCCGTTGGGGCCGCGGTACTCGCAGATGGCTTGGGTGATGGCCAGAATGTGGTCCTCGTTGAACGAGCCATCGAAGGCCGATCCACGATGGCCGGAAGTGCCGAAGCTCACCTTTTGGGCGCTCACGGAAACGTCGGGTTTCAGAGCGTAGTAGCTGGTGATCAGACGGGGCACATCTACCAGCATGGAGGGCTGCGGGCTCTTGCCTGCCTGAGGGTGAATAGCCATGAGAACCAAATTAGCACCCGTTTGCCCGTTTTTGCGCAATCATGTTAGCGTGAAGTTAGCGAATTCGGACACTAATTCACGGATTTGGTAATCCAAGGAGAATAATTCGAAATGCCATTAGTCTCAATGCGGCAGCTACTCGACGAAGCATCGAAGGGCGGGTATGGTGTGGGCGCGTTCAACGTCAACAACATGGAAAACATTCAATCGATCATGGAAGCGGCGCGGGAAACCAAATCGCCGGTGATCGTGCAGGCGAGCCGCGGCGCTCGCGCCTATGCACAGGACCGTTTCCTGTATCACTTGATGCTGGCGGCCACGGAGATCTATCCGGAGATTCCGACGGTGCTGCACCTGGATCACGGCAACAGCGTGGCCACCTGCAAATCGGCGATCGACATGGGCTTCACCAGCGTGATGATGGATGGCTCGCTGCTGGAAGACGGCAAGACGCCATCGAGCTTTGAGTACAACGTGAAGGTGACGCGCGAGGTAGTGGAACTGGCGCACGCCAAGGGCGTGACGGTGGAAGGCGAGATCGGCTGCCTGGGCGGCATCGAAGACGGCCACGGCGCCGGCGGCGACGGATTGAGCCACCTGACCGACCCGGAGCAGGCCGTGGAATTCGTGAATCAGACGGGCCTGGACGCACTGGCGATCGCCATCGGCACCAGCCACGGCGCTTACAAGTTCAGTTCCAAGCCGACCGGCGAAACCCTGAAGATGGCGACGCTGATCGAGATCCACAAGCGGCTGCCCAACGTACACCTGGTGATGCACGGCTCCTCCAGCGTGCCCAAGGACCTGCAGGATATCATCAACCAGTACGGCGGCAAATTGCGGCCGACATGGGGCGTGCCGGTGGAAGAAATCCAACTGGGCATCAAGAACGGCGTGCGCAAGATCAACGTCGATACCGACAACCGCCTGGCGATTACGGGCGCCATCCGCAAGGTCTTCGCGGAGAAACCGGAAGAGTTCGACCCGCGAAGCTACATGAAACCGGCCCGCGATGCCATGAAGAAAGTGGTGGCGCTGCGCATGACGCAATTCGGCCAGGCCGGTCATGCCGGCGACTATAGCCCCATCCCGCTCTCCGAGATGGCGCACCATTACGCCGACGACCTGGTCACCGCCTAAGGGCCAGCGCGGCTTGGCCGCAAAACTTATGGCCTGCTAGCTTGCTCTCAGCGCCACCACCGTCTCCAGATGAAACGTCTGCGGGAACAGATCCACCAGGGTCATGCGCTCGATTCGATAGCCCGCCGCCACCAGCCCGGCCAGATCTCGCGCCAATGTGGCTGGGTCGCAGGCCACGATAGTTACCTGCCTCGGCATCAACTCAATGATCCGGTTGACCACCGCTTTGCCCAGGCCCGACCGCGGCGGATCCAGCAGCACGAAGTCCGGCGCGGTTTCCAGCGTGGCCAGGCACTCCTCGGCCGTTTGCTGCCGCGCCGACAGATTCCGGGCGCCGGCCCGTTCGGCGTTGAACTGCAAGTCGCGGACCGCGCCCGATCCGGATTCCACCGCCGTCACCGTGCGAAACCGCCGCGCCAGAGGCAGCGAGATCAGGCCGACTCCGGCGTACAGGTCGAGCGCCGTTTCGCCCTCCGCGCCTTCCAGCGCCGTTTCCACTAACCGGTCCAGCAGAAACCGGTTGATCTGGAAAAACGAATTGCTGCTCACGCGGAACTGGCTCTGGTAGTCCAGCGCGCCTTCCACCAGGCCCGGGATCCTGGCGCCGGCCCAATCGAAAAAGCGCCGGGCCACCGGCCGCTCGGTTTCGAGCACGTTCAACTGCACCTGTCCCTCGTCGGTGAAGATCTCAATCGCCCGCACAAAGCGCGGCCAACGGGAATCGCGGGCCATCTCGTGCAAAGCGCGAATCGCTTCCTCGATCTTTGGCGACCCCACAGGGCACCCGCCCGTCTCGCACAGGCGGTGCGACCGCCCCTCCAGGTAACCGATGCGCGTTTCCTCTACGTGCAATTGCACCCGGTTGCGGTAGCCGAACGGTTCGGCCGCCACCACGTGGATCTGTTCCGGGGCATCCAACTTCCCGAGCCTCCGCAACTCTTCCACCAGGATCGCGCGCTTGGCCGCAAGCTGATACTCGTACGGCGCGTGCTGATAGTGGCAGCCGCCGCAGCGCCCAAATGCCGGGCACGGCGCCGCCACTCGTTCGGGAGCCGCTTCCAGCACTTCCAGCATCCGGGCGCGCACCAGTCCCGTCTTTTGCCGCTCCGCCCGGGCCCGGATGCGCTCGCCCGGAAGCACGAAAGGCGCGAACACCACGCGGCCCTCCAGACGCGCCAGGCCATCGCCGCCGTAGACCAGCTTTTCCACCGTCACTTCAAAATTGCTTACGATAAGACTTGTTCCCGTACCTACCATGAAAACCGTACCTCTACCATGAAAACACGAGTGCCATGAAAACACGAGTCTTTTCCGGCATGCAGCCGTCCGGAAATCTTCACATCGGAAACTATCTGGGAGCCCTCAAGAACTGGGTCCGCATCCAGCAGGATTACGATTGCATCTTCTGCATCGTTGACCTGCACGCGGTAACAGTCTATCAGGACCCGGCCGAGCTTCGCGGAAAAATCGCCGAGATTGCCGGCCTCTATCTGGCGGCAGGCATCGACCCCGGGGTGTCTTCCATTATGGTCCAATCGGCGGTGCCGGCGCACGCCGAGCTTGCCTGGATGCTTACCTGCGTCACGCCCGTCGGCTGGCTGGAGCGCATGACGCAGTACAAGGCCAAGGCCGCGAAGCAGGAGTCGACGAGCGATGGTCTGCTGCAATACCCGGTCCTGATGGCCGCCGACATCATGCTCTACCAGGCCGGCATCGTGCCGGTGGGCGAAGACCAGGCCCAGCACCTGGAACTCACCCGCGACATTGCCCAGCGATTTAATTCACTCTACGGCGAAACCTTCGTGGTGCCGGGCACCAGTCTGCCGGCCGTGGGTGCGCGCGTGATGGGCCTCGACGACCCCACGCAAAAAATGAGCAAGTCGGCCACCGGCGCGGGTCATGCGGTCGCGCTGCTCGACCCGCCGGATAAAATTCGCAAGACGCTCATGCGCGCCACCACGGATTCCAATCCGGCCGTGGATTTTGCAACCGCCGGCCCCGGTGTGATGAACCTGCTTACCATCTACCAGGCCTTCTCAGGCACAACCGACGACCAGATGAAGCTCCAGTTTACCGGCCTGCGCTACGGCGATTTCAAGAAGCAAGTCGCCGAAATGGTGATCGCTCATCTGGAGCCGTTCCAGCAGCGGTACCGTCAGATTATCTCGGACCCCGGGTATCTTGCCGCCGTCCTGCGGGAAGGCGCCGAACGCGTCGCGCCCATCGCCAATGACACGGTGCGGCTGGTGAAGGAACGCATGGGGCTATATACGTAACGCCCCGTAAACCTAACGCCCGTGCGCCAGTACATCGCGCTCCTCCGCCACAACCGCAACTATCGCCTGCTCTGGATCGCCCAGGTGGTCAGCGAACTGGGCGACTGGTTTTATGCGTTGGCCGTTTATCATCTCCTCCTCGATCTCACCGGCAACAAGGCACAGGCGGTCGGCCTGGCCGTAGTCCTGCAGGTGCTGCCCAGCACCCTGGCCGCGCCAACCGCGGGGGTGATCAACGACCGCATCAGCCGTAAGGCCATCATGATCGGCGCCGATGTCGCGCGCTTTTTCGTGGTGCTGGGAATGCTGGCGGTGCGCACGCCGGGAATGGTATGGCTGGTATTCCCGCTGCTGTTCGTCGAAACCGTGGGCGCGGCGTTTTTCGAGCCGGCTCACAGTTCGGCGATCCCCAACATCGTCCCGGAACACCAGGTGCTCGCCGCCAACGCGCTGGCTTCGATTACATGGTCGTTCTGTCTGGCCGCCGGCGCCTCGCTCGGCGGGCTGGTAGCGGTATGGCTCGGCCGCGACGCGGTATTCGTACTCAACGCCGTCTCCTTCCTGGCCTCGGCCTGGCTCATCGGCCGCATGGATTTTACCGAGCCGCATGCCGCCGGCCAGCCGCCGCTCAGCTTACGCGACCTGGCGGACTTCACTCCGGTGCTGGAGGGCATGCGCTACATCCGCTCCGAACCGCGCCTCTTCGCCACCGTTTTCGTCAAGCTCGGTATCGGCCTGCTGGGCGCCAACAACGTGCTGCTCCCCATCCTGGGCGAACGCGTTTTCCCGGCAAAACTAGCCGGCCTGGACCATGCCCGCGGCGCCATGCTCGGCATGAGCATGCTGATGGGTGCGCGCGGCGCCGGCGCGCTGCTCGGCCCGCTGGTGAGCGTGCGCTGGGCTGGGGAACGCCAATCCCGCTTGCGCACCGGGATTCTTTTTGGCTTCCTGCTGGCGGCCGCCGGTTACATCGGCCTTGGCACATCCACGTCTCTCCCCATTGCCATCCTGGCGGTGATCGCCGCCCACGCCGGGTCATCCACCAACTGGGTGTTCTCCAGCACGCTGCTCCAGATTTATACCGAGGATCGCTTTCGCGGCCGCGTCTTCTCCGCCGACTACGGCCTCTGCATGATGGGCATTTCCGCCAGCAGTTACCTCGCAGGCGTAGCCATCGATCTTGGCGTACCCGCCCGCACCTTCGCCGTCTTCGTTGGCTGCATCATGGTAGTACCTGCCGCGGCCTGGGCCGTGGCGCTGAAGGCGACTAACAGCAGCCGTTCCCATTAGCACTCTTCGGAGGGCGGTTATGTCGAGGGTTGTCTGCCGCCTGTCTGTGAGCGGCAAATGATCGCAAGCCCATATTCAATGCTGGTATCTGGTATGGTATACTCAATCGTCATGGAAACACAGACAGCGCGTAAGATCACCGTCGAAGTGCCACCGGAGCTTCTGGAAAAGGCACAACGAGCCAGCGGCGGCGGCATCACCCAGACCGTTCGTACCGGCCTGCAGCTAGTGGCGGCATCGCAGGCCTACGCGCGGCTGCGCCAACTCCGGGGCAAGGTTCGCTTCACGCGCACGTTAGCCGAGTTGAAGGCCGACCGTTGATCCGCAGTGGACAGTTGATCCGCAGTGGACAGTTGAACGCGGTCGACAGATGATCGCGGTCGACACCAGCACCTGGATCGCCTTCCTGCAAGGAGATGGCGGCGAGGACGCGGAACTGCTCGATAAGGCGCTGCAGGACCGGCAGGTGTTAATGGTGCCCGTTGTGCTCACCGAACTATTGAGTGCCCCGAAGCTTTCTTCAGAGGTTTCACAGACTCTCTCGGAACTGCCGCTCATAGAGATTGGGCCTGGCTATTGGCAACGGGCAGGCGAGTTGCGGGCGCGGGTGCTGGCAAAGCGCCGCAAGGCGCGCCTCGGCGATGCCCTGATCGCCCAAAGCTGTATTGATCACGGGATTCCTCTGCTTACGCGGGACCGGGATTTCCGGGCGTTCGCCGACGCTGCCGGCCTCGATCTCCTGATTGGGTCGGAAGCGGGCTGAACGGGTCTTGTTCCAGGTAGCCTGGGCTAGTACCCTATCTTTGGTTTGGCGTTCCGTGCGCTGGTGCCGGTGATATCGTAGAGACAAGGGAGGTCCGGCCCACGGGGACCGGAACCAATAGGAACCGCTAATGCCGCTCACCTCACGATCTCTCGTTTCGCTCTGCGCCGCCGCCGGTCTGGCGTTGGCTTTGTCCGCGCAGGATAGTCCGAAGAAGAAGGACCTTGGCGCACACCTTAGCGCTCGCGAGCTATTCTATGCCGCCGTGCAGGCTCCGGCCTCAGCGCCTAAGACTGACGCTTCGAAAGTAACGCCTAAAACGGTACCGCGGCGGCAAAAGACCACGCCTCAGCCCGTCGAAGTGGCCGGGGCGGACAACAGACCGCCCGCCGTCCCGCGCGCCGATCACACCAATCTGCCCGATGGCGGCCAGGTCACTAACGCCTCTTCGAATGCAGCCAGGACCAGTTCCGCCAATGGACTTGGAGCCGCACCCGGAGCCGCTCCCGAACCCGCCCTTGGCTTGCGCTATACCATTCTGAGAGTCGCCGGCAGCAGCACCGTGGAAGCGGCCCCCGATACCGTATTTCACGCCGGCGACCGCATCCAGTTGAAGGTGGAGGCTAACAATCCCGGCTATCTTTACATTATTAATCAGGGTTCCAGTGGCACGTGGAAGCCCATCTTCCCGTCATCCGAAGTCGAAAACGGCAACAACCGCGTGGAGAGCCTGCACGCCTACACACTGCCCTCCGAACAGCACCGGATGGTGTTCGACGAAACGGCCGGCGCCGAAAAGCTTTTCATCATTCTTTCGCGCCAGCCCGAGCCCGACCTGGAAAAAATGATTTATTCGCTCCAGGGCAAGCCCGCCGGAGATGCTGGCCAGCATCGCGTAGACGGTGTCAGGTCCGACGAATCGTCCAAGCAGTTGATCATGGCTTCCAACCAGAATATCGACAATGACACCGTGGGCCGCATGCGAAACGCCTATGCCCGCGATCTCATCATCGAGAAGGTGACGCCGGCGAGTCCCGGCGATAAGAAGGAAACCGCCGTCTATGTAGTCAACCCGACGGGCAGTTCCAGTTCGCGCGTGGTTGCCGATCTGAGCCTGGTGCATCAATGATTCCCGACGCCCCCTGCAGGTCCTGCATCACCTGGAGGTCGTGCACTACCTGGAGGCCGGCCCTTGCCGCAGTACTCTACACGGTAGTACTCTACACGGCAGCGCTCTCCGCGGCCGCCTTCGGCCAGTCCCGCACAATGACGGAAGGCCACCACCGCATGGAGATCCTGCTGGAGCGGCTGGATGCCGGCGGCACGTGGCAGACCATCGACCCTGGCCTGGTGCTGGCGCAGGGCGACCGTGTCCGCTTCCAATACCGCACCAACTTCGACGGCTACTTGTACGTGATGAACCAGAGCACGTCGGGTACGTACGAGCAACTCTTCCCGCGCGACGAAACCGGCATGGACAACCGTCTCCTGGCCGGCAAGCAATACCAGGTGCCATCCACTTCGACGGTGTTCCGCATCGCCGGCCCGGCCGGCCACGAGGTTGTGTACTGGCTGGTGACTCCGGCACGGCTCACCGGAGAGACGCCGCGATATCAGCCGCTGCCGTCGGAAAAGCTGCCTTCGGAAAAGAGCACCTCGCCTCCGACCTTGATTCCGCGGTGCGATGACGCCATTTTGCGCGCCCGCGGCGATTGCATCGATTCTTCGGCCGGCCCCAAGCTGGTGCCGCGCGATGCGGTGATTCCACAGAACCTCACTGCGGCCATGGCTCCAGCCCTGCACGCCGGCCAGGAAGGCCCCCCGCGCGATCTGCTCTTCATGCGCCAGAAGAACACGGCCGTCATCTCTTCCCAGGCGCCGCTCACGGGCCCGGTGATTTATGAGTTCCGCCTGGCCCACCGGTGATCGTCATGTTATCGAAACGCATCCCGTTAATTCTGTTTTCGGCCGCCCTGGCCTGCGCGCAAGCGCCGACACCCCAAGCCCAGCCGCCTCAGGAGAACCCGGCTCAGGAGAAAAAGACGCGCGATCTCAAGATCGAGAAGATCGGCCCCGCCAACACGCCCGAACCGCCTCCCGATGGCAGGTCGGTGCCCAAGCTGGTCCTTATCCCGCGTAGCTACGCCGTGATCGTCGGCGTTTCGCGCTATCAAAAACTGCCGGAAAACCTACAGCTTCAGTTTGCCGAGCGCGATGCGCAGTCCATTTTCACGGCGCTGATCAGCCCGGAAGGCGGCAACTTCAAGGTGGAGAATGTCCACCTCCTGACCAATGACAAGGCCACGCTGGCCGCCTTGAAGAGGGAGATCGACGGATGGTTGCCGTCAGTGGCCAAAGAGGGGGACCGCGTGCTCATCTACTTCGCGGGCCACGGCTTTCTGAAAGATGGCAAGGGCTATCTGGCGCCCCACGATTTCGACTTGAACCATGCTGACACTACCGGCTATCCCATGGACGAACTCGGCAGCGTCATCGGCAGCAAGATCAACGCCACATATAAGATTCTGCTGACTGACGCCTGTCATTCCGGCGCCATCACGCCGGATGAAGTGGAGAGCCTGAATAAGACGCTTGCCAATTTGAATAAGTCGCTGTTTTCACTTACCGCCAGCAGGGCTCGGGAGCGGTCTTTCGAGAGTCCCGACCTGATGGGCGGCCACGGCGTCTTCACCTACTTTGTGGTGCAGGGCATGGAAGGAGCGGCCGATACCACTGGGGATGGCGTGGTAAGCGCCGACGAATTGGCCGAGTATGTGCACACGGAGGTGCGCAAATACACCGGCGGCCAGCAGAACCCGACATCCGACAAGGCCAATTACGATCCCGAGATGCTGCTGGCCTATGTTCCGTCGAACGCCAAGCCCGCCGAATCGCCCGCGCCGAAAACCGGCACGCTGATTTTTGAGACGAACATGGACGATGTGGAAGTTTTCGTGGACGGGAACACCATCGGCGTCTTGTCCAAAGGAAAGGCCGTTTCGGTCCCCGGCCTGCTCCCCGGCGAGCATACCGTGAAGGGTGTCAGAATGGGCTATGAGCCCGACGGCCCGCGGCAGGAAATGGTCTACCCCGGTCAGGAGACCACGGTCAGCGTCAAGATCTCGATTGCCCGCCGCCGCAACAAAGCCGCGGAAGAGTGGTTGGATAACGGTCTGAAGTTTTATCAGAAAGGCTACCAGCAGAACTACCGGAAGGCCGTTGAGGCATTTCAGAAGGCTTTGCAGTTAGACCCAACTTACAGCCAGGCGGCCTATTACCTGGCGCGCACTTACAACGCTCTCTTCGACGAAGACAAGGCCCAAGAGTATTTCAAGACGGCTATTGAGATCGACCCCGATTACCTGGAGGCGCGCGCCAACTATGGCGGCATGCTCCTGGATGTAGGGGCCACCGACGAATCCATCCGGCAACTCAACACCGTGCTGCAGCGCCAGCCCAACCACGCGCAAGCCCTGACCATGCTGGCGCAGGCCTACCGGTCCAAGGAACTCTTCCCGCAAGCCATCGACGCGGCGCGTAAGGCCGTCAAACTGGCGCCGAAACGTGCCGAACCCCATCTCTGGCTTGCCGACAGCCTGCGGTTCACCAGTAAATACGTCGACGCCATCCCGGAATACGACCAATATCTGCAACTCAGCGATTTCAACAGCAAGCTGGCCGGCCAACTCAACTACTACGTGCTCGGTTCCCTGATCGGTCTGGGCAGGAAAAAACGCGCCGCCGAGCAGGATATCTGGAAAGAATTCCGCGACCTCGCCTATTTCGGCAAGTGCGAGTGCGAGCAAAAACTGGCCAGGCTGGATGCCGCCATCGCCGATTGCCAGACGGCATTGACCTACGATTCCAAGGACCCCTTTGCCCATTTCACCCTGGCGGTTGCCTTCATGACTCGGGCCAAGAAGCAGGGCAGCGTCGCGGAACTGTCGCCCGCGCTGAATCATTTTCAGCAAATGCTGGCCATTAACCCGGACCTGGACCAAGCCAGCATTGCCCGCAAAAACGTGACCGCCATCCAGGAATACTTTCGCCGGCCGTAACGGCGGGCCCGCCTGGTACCGGAACGGTCGTTCCGGTTTTCTTCCGCTTACACCTACTAACTCGTTTGTTTCTAGTATCACTCGCGGCACGGTCCTTCCCGATATTTGCTTCCTGCTAACTTAGTCTTTGGTCTCCTTTTCAAATATCTCCAAGCAGTACGGCAAGCAGTTGATCTTCGTCGACGCCGGGTTTCAGTTGAACCCCGGCGAGAAGGTCGGCCTGGTCGGCCCCAACGGTTCCGGCAAGACCACGCTCTTCCGCATGGTGGTGGGGGAGGAGGTCCCCGACGAGGGCGCGGTCTCCGTTCCGAAAAAGCTGACGATCGGCTATTTCCGCCAGGACGTGGAGGAGATGCAGGGCCGCTCCGTTCTTGACGAAGCCATCGCCGGCAGCGGGCGGGCCGGCGATCTGCACCACGAACTGGAGGCTCTGCACCGCGCCATGGAAGATTCCGGGCACGCCGGCGAGATGGACCAGATTCTGGCGCGGTTCGGCGAAGTGCAGGAGGAGTACGAACACCTTGGCGGCTATTCGCTGGAAGCGCAGGCTCGCGAAGTGCTGCACGGCCTCGGCCTTCAGGACGACCAGATTGACGGCGATGTCGGGGCGCTTTCGGGCGGCTGGAAGATGCGGGTCGCTTTGGCGCGCGTGTTGCTGGGCCGCCCGGACGTGCTGCTCATGGACGAACCGACCAACCACCTGGATATCGAATCGATCATCTGGCTGGAACAGTTTCTGAAGTCATATGCGGGCGCGTTGCTGATGACGTCGCACGACCGTGATTTCATGAACCGCATCGTGTCGAGGATCGCCGAGATCGATTCCGGCGAGATCATCGCCTACTCGGGCAACTACGATTTCTACGAACGGGAACGCGCCATTCGCGAGGCCAACCAGCAGGCCGCCTTTTCCCGGCAGCAGGCCATGTTCACCAAGGAACAGCGATTTATCGACCGCTTCAAGACGCACGCCGCCAAAGCCGGCCAGGTGCAGAGCCGCATCAAGGCGCTGGACAAGATCGAGAAGGTGGTGCTGCCCAAGCGGCGGCAGGTGGTAAAGTTCGAGTTCCGGGCGCCGCCGCGCTCCGGCGATCAGGTCGCCGTGATCGAGGATCTGTACAAGAGCTACGGCCGGCGCGTGATTTACGAGGGCTTCAATCTGACCATCCGGCGCGGCGAGCGCTGGGCCGTGATGGGAAGGAACGGCGCCGGCAAGACCACGCTGCTGAAAATGATCGCCGGCGCGGCTGCGCCCGATGCGGGCAGCGTGCGCCTGGGCGCCAGCCTGATCATGGGATACTTCGCGCAGCAGTCTCTGGACGTGCTCGATCCCGATCTGACCATCATCGAGCAACTGCAGAACGACTTCTCACAGGACGGCCTGGGCCCGCTGCGCACGCTGGCCGGCGCCTTCCAGTTCTCGGGAGACGATGTGGACAAGCGCATCCGGTCGCTCTCCGGCGGTGAGAAATCGCGGCTCGCGATGGCGCGCATGCTCTACAACCCGCCGAATTTCCTGGTGCTCGACGAGCCCACCAATCACCTGGATCTGGCCACCAAGGAGATGCTGGTGGAGGCCCTGCACGAGTTCGAAGGCACCATGATCTTCGTATCGCACGACCGCACGTTCCTGCGCGGCCTCGGCTCACGGGTCCTGGAACTGGGCGGCGAAAGCGGCACCAGCCGCAATCCCGTAGTGTATCCGGGCTCGTATGTCGAGTACGTGCAGAAGATGGGGCACGAAGCGCCGGGGATTTACGCCTGAGGCTGCCGGCAGCGTCTCGGCGGGATCCCTGGCGCGGCCGATATCGGCCACAGGCTGGCGCGGGGCGCGGGTGTTGGAAGCGCGCGGGGAAGCCGGCGGCGTTTATCGTTCCGACGATGCCGGCGCGAACTGGAAGCACCTCAACAGCGAACAGCGCCAATGGGACGCGAGCTTCAAACAATCCTCAGCGCGGAATCGTCCAATTGGAAAGCGCCGACATAAAGGTATTGAAAAGGCGCGTCTGTTCCTGGCTCATGCCGGCAGTCTTCTTCGGCGCCGGCAGTTCCCGCCCCATCGCCAGACGCGCAGCCAACTCGGCCGCATTCGTGTGAAGCTTCAAGCTGTTCATCAGGACCTTGATGGGAATCAAGGCCTGAGGATTTGGTCCCAACTGCGGGCCGGAGCCCGAGCCTGGAAATGCGATGAACGTTACCAGGCCAACGCCGCGTCCCAGCGCATTGTGAAGTTTCTCAGAACATTCCCCGACCTTGTTCGACGTGCCGCTATCGCCGTAGACGAATCCCGTGTTCGCTCCCGTGATGTTTTCGATCGCCAGGCCGAAGTCTCCCTGTTGAACCTTCTTACCGCCGATGTTCAGATTGTTCCACTGTTTCGCCCACACCGCGTAGGGAACAAGGGCTGAATTGAGATAGCGGTTCGAATCAAACTCAGAGAGAGATCCTTCACTAACCACACTTGTGCCGGAGATGTAATAACCGGTATCCGGCTGGACAACGGGAAAGTACCCACTCCCAACTGGTTTTAATTTAGGCTTGCCGTCTCTGGCATACGTCTCCAAACCAGCCTCCAGTTCAGGCCGGTCGTCAATCACCAGCTTTAGTGCAAGGTTGTGTTGTTTGGACACAGCCTTAAGGCCGGCCCAATAAAAATTACGGGTGCCATTGAGAAAGTTTTGCCATCCCTTCGAGCCATCGCCCGGATCGCCACAGGCATTGCCCAGCCCTACCTTCTCGGAGGTTGCATTGGAAACGCCCTTCGCGCCTTTGTGCCAGCTTTCGAGGGGGGCGAGATTCTTTTGCAGGGAGCCCTGCGCGGGGTTGTCGTAACCATAGGTGGTCGGAGCGCCGTCGAGATCCAGGTTGAGGCGGCACATGTAGACGAAGGCGGCGAAGCCCTTGCGTCCCCCCGACACCTGAAACACCGAGACCTTGCCGTAGCGATCTGCGAAGTGGCCCCCGGTCCGCTGGAAGGAAAGATTGTCGAACATCGAGTACGCAGCGGGTGAAGGTTGCATTTTGACTCCAGGTTACAAGTATAGACTTTTGATGCTCCCGGTACGGTTCCAATAGGCGCGTGTGGGGTGGTCGAAACTCGGGCATACAGACTGGCGCGAAAAACCCCGGTATCAGGGCACTCCACGCCTGGCCATATCGCACTCCCACCGTCCTTGTGCCACCATAAAACCATGGCACACGAGTTCACCACCTCCTACCTGAAAGATTCCCTGGACATCCTCCGCCAGTACAAGAGGATGGGCGAAGCTGCCATGGCGCAGGTCGGCGACGAACAGATGTTCGCTCTTTTAGACAGCGAGTCCAATTCCATCGCTCTGATCGTGAAACACATGGCCGGCAATATGCGGTCGCGCTGGACCGATTTTCTCAGCACCGACGGCGAGAAGCCGGACCGCAACCGCGACAGCGAATTCGTCGATCCGCCGTCAACGCGCGAGGCGCTGATGCAAATGTGGGAGCATGGCTGGGCGTGCGCCATCGGCGCGCTGGAGCCGCTGACCGATGCCGATCTGGGCCGCACCGTCTACATCCGCGGCCACGCGCACTCGGTGATGCAGGCCATCAACCGCCAGATGACGCACTACGCCGGCCACTGCGGGCAGATTGTGCTCCTTGCCAAGCACTATCGTAAGGACCAGTGGAAATCGCTCAGCATCCCGAAGAAGGCATCAGCGAAGTAGCGTTCAGCTATCAGCTATCAGCTCAAAACAGGGGCACGCGCCGCCGGCGGGTTTTAGTTGAAAGCCGATGGCTGAAAGCTAACGGCTATAGTCCGTAAAGCTTCTTCGCATTCTCGCGCAACACCATCCGTGCCAGTTCCACGGCGCGCGCGTGCGAAATCCCGCCATCGCGCAGCATGCCGGTGAGCGCGATGGCGAGCGCTTTCCGCCCGGTTCGCGCTGCCATCCAGCCCGATTCCTCCCATCCCATCTCGTTCGAGTAGGGATAGGCGTCGGTCCCGAACATCACTTTCTCCGGAACGATTTCCAGCCACTCGCGCATGGTTGCCGCCAGCGTGGGGGCGGGCAGCAGCAGCGATTGCGCCGAAAAATCCAGGTAGGCGTTCGGTTTGGTGAGGAGCGCCGTGATTTCCCGCGTGAAGGGCCATCCGCCGTGAACCATCACGAAGTTGGTTTTCCGCAGCGATGGGTCGTTGAGGACGGATTCCAGATGCAGCGGGTTGACGCCCGCCACATCGAAGTATCCGCCGGCTCCGGCCATGGTGTGAAGGTGGACGGCCATTCCCAGGCGGCCGCACTCAGCGGCGACGTATCGGAACAGGTAGTCCTGCAACAGCTTGTACTCACCATCGGGCGGGGCAGAATGCGCGTACTGCCGATACACGCGATCCGCGGCGGCGCGGTCCACGGCGTCAAACGCCAGCGTCCGCAGATAGGCGGCTTCGAATTTCTCCGCCACCGCGCCTCCCTGTTTCTGCCGTTCCAGCGTAGCGGTTACTACCTGCGCCAGATATTCGTCCAGGGTCGCGGGCGGCGTTTGCAGGCCGGCATCCGCCAGGTAGCGCCGCCGCAACACGTCTTCCAGCGCGAAGAAGGATTTGCGGTCCGAATTCTTCGCCGCCAGGCTCGAATTGTCGAGCGGGAACAACAGCGCGTCGGCATACGGCACCCAACGAAACCGCGGCGGCTGAATGGAGGTTCCCATGGCCACGCGATTCGCCAGCATTACCTCCACGCCCATTTGGTCCAGCACCCACGCCGTATACTGCTCGCCCTTTTCCTGCGTGCGCGCCTTGGTGGCTGAACCGTATAGCGCCTTGGCTGCCTCCAACAGCAGCGGCGCCCCGGGCCGCAGATTCACCGGGTCCGATTGCGGTTCCATGTTGTCGACAGGCAGGGCGTCGAACTCGCGGTCCGCCGGCTGGCCGTTGGGCACCAACCGCACCGGGTGAGCATGATTGTCGATAGCCTTGATGTTGGCGATTTCGGCGGCCAGATCGGGGTCGGCTACAGGCAACGGAGGCCGGCCGCAGGCCACCAGGCATAGCCCGGCCAGCACGGCGATTGTGGGGCAGGTTGGCAACCTGCGGCGGATTGGCAATCCGCCTGTCGCGCCCTGAGCGCCAGTACGGGCAAGGTATAGCCGGCGGCTCGCTGCCGCATCGCGCTGGCGGATTAACAATCCGCCGCAGGTTAACAACCTGCCCCACAAGGGTTTTGTGTTCGCGGAGGTTGGCCGAAGCTGGTATGATTTCGGGTACATGAGAGTCTTGCTCCTGCTCCTACTGATGGTACACTTGCCGGTCTTGGCGCCGATCTGGGCGCAGGACCGCACGCAAGCCCGATCCATGGTGATCTCCGACCGCGGCATCGTGGCTACCAGCCAGACGCTGGCCTCCCAAGCCGGTGCGCAAGTGCTGGCCCGGGGCGGTTCGGCAATCGACGCCGCCATCGCCGCCAATGCCGCGCTTAGTGTGGTGGAACCGGAGCGGGCCGGCCTGGGCGGCGACCTCTTCGCTATTTACTGGGACGCCAAGACCGGCAAACTGACCGGCATCAATGCCAGCGGCTGGGCGCCCAAAGGCCTCACCATCGACCTGCTGAAATCCCAAGGCCAAACCGGGATGCCGCTGGATGGCATCCACTCCGTGACCGTGCCGGGCTGCGTGGATGGTTGGGCGAAACTGCACCAGCGTTTCGGCAAGCTCCCCTGGAAGGATCTGTTCCAGCCGGCGATCTATTACGCGTCGAAGGGCTACCCCGTCACCGAGATCATTCACGAAACCTGGCATGGGGAAATCGAGAAGCTCGAAAAGGACCTGAACGGCCGCCGCGTCTATCTGAAAGATGGTCAGTCGCCTAAACTCGGCGAGATCTTTCGCAATCCGGAAATGGCCGCCGCCTACCAACTGATCGCCACCCAGGGAGCCGCGGCCTACTACCGCGGGCCGATTGGAAAGGCTATTGTGAAGACCAGCCAGCGGCTCGGCGGAACCATGTCGCTGGCCGACCTGAGCGAATTCGAAGCCGAATGGGTGCAGCCGGTCTCCACCGATTACCGCGGCTGGAAGGTCTACGAATTGCCGCCGAACGGGCAAGGCATCACCGCGCTCGAAACCCTGAACATGATGGCGCAGTTCCCTTTTTCCTCCTACCCGTCGCGGGGCGTCATGGAACTGCACACGCAAATCGAGGCGCAGAAACTGGCCTTTGCCGACCTGCAACACTACCTGGCCGACCCGCGCTTCAGCAAGGTGCCGGTGGACGGGTTGATCGCGCCACATTACGGCCGCGAGCGGGCCAGGCTGATAGACCCCGATAAGGCCCAGTGCGAGCCTGCGCCGGGCAATCCGAAAACCATCTCGTCCAATACCATTTACCTTTCGGTGGTGGACCGCGAGGGCAACATCGTATCGCTGATTCAGAGCGTCTACCAGCACTTCGGATCGGGCGTGATTGTGGACGATTACGGTTTCGCGCTGCAGAATCGCGGCGCCCTGTTCGAATTCGACCCCGACCATCCCAACGCGCTGGCACCGCGCAAACGGCCGTTCCACACCATCATTCCGGCCTTCATGGAGAAGGGCAGCGTGCACATCGGATTCGGGATCATGGGCGGCCTCAACCAGGGGCCGGCGCACACTCAGTTCGTCTCCAACGTGGTGGACCACGGGATGAGCATCCAACTGGCGCTCGAAGCGCCGCGGTACACCAAGTTGAAATTCGGCGGCTGCGAGGTCCTGATTGAAAACCGGGTGACCAAGGATGTGCGCGACGGCCTCACCGCCAAGGGCCACAAGCTGACGGTTGTGGGCGATTTCTCGAACCAGATGGGCGGCGGCCAGGCGGTAATCCACGATTCGGCCACGGGCGTAAACTACGGCGCCTCCGACCCGCGCAAGGACGGCGCCGCGGTGCCGGAGCCGCATCCGTATTGGAAGTAGATGCCGGTGGCCTGTGGCCAGTGGCCAGTGGCCAGTGAAAAGCAGCGGCCCCGGAGTCCTTTCACCGGCCACCGGCCACTAGCCACCGGCCACTGGCATCACGCACAATGGGATTCGTGAGAGTCTTGTTGGTGGAAGACGAATCGCGCGTCGCCGGATTCATCGCCCGAGGGCTGCGCGAGCAAACATACGCCGTCGATATCGCCATCGATGGCGAACAAGCCCTCTACCAGGCTTCGGTCAACGAGTACGACATCGTTATTCTCGATGTCCTGCTGCCCGTCAAAGACGGCTACGAAGTTTGCCGCGAACTGCGCGCCAGCGGCTTCCGCGCCCCCATCCTGATGCTCACCGCCCGCGATTCCGTGGATGACCGCGTGGCCGGCCTGGATTCGGGCGCGGACGATTACCTGGCCAAGCCCTTCGACTTCAAGGAACTGTTGGCCCGCCTGCGCGCCCTGCTGCGCCGCGCCGTGGGTCTAAGGCCGCGCGTGGTGCACGTGGCCGATCTCATCCTGGACACCGGCGGCCACAGCGTCACCCGCGCCGGCAACGACATTAGCCTGACGGCCAAAGAGTACGCGCTGCTCGAATACATGGTGCTCAACCAGGGCCGCGTGGTGGGCCGCGAACAGATCGCCCAACATGTCTGGGACGAATCGTTCGACCCCTTCTCAAACGTCATCGATGTCTACATCAAACGGCTGCGCGACAAGCTCGATACCGGCTACGCCCGCCGCCTGATCCACACCCGCCGCGGCGAAGGCTACATGCTCAGCGCGGCCCCGGGAGCGGCCGATGTTTAGAACCACGATGCGCAAAATGTCCGGAAGCCTGCGCCTCCGTCTCACCGCTCTCTACCTGGCCTGTGTTGCGTTGCTGTTCGTGGGCTTCAGCCTGTTCCTTTATGGCCTCCTCTCCAAGACACTGGTAGCCCGCCTGGATGAAACCCTGGCGGCGGAACTCAACACGCTGACCAGTCTCTTCCAGGATGAGTTGGACGAAATGAAGGGCGACGTGCCCGTGGCCGCGCATGAGGCCGTCACCAATATGCGGCTGCACGCCGGCCTGGTTGCCATCTTCTCCGGGGGCCGGACACTGGCATCCACTACACCGCTGACGCCCGCCGAATTCGATGCCGTGATGGCCGGCGATTCCGCCGATTTCCTGGGCGCCCTCCCGCGGGTAGGCCTCCACGGCACTCACGTCGCCGGCCACCGCCTGGCGGTGAACGGGCGGCCCTGCCTGCTGTTGGCCGCGGAGTCTTTGGATTCGGTTGCGGACGCGCTGGCCGTGGTCCGGCGAGCCCTCTTCATCTCGCTGCCGCTTATCCTGGCGCTGGCGGGGGTGGGCGGCTACGTGCTCTCCACCCGCAGTCTGGCTCCCCTCGCCTCCATGGCGGCGCAGGCGAAGACGATTACCGGCCACAACCTGGAAACGCGGCTTGATATTGGCGAACCGGCGGAGGAACTGGCGGCGCTGGTGGTGGCTTTCAACGAACTGCTGTCGCGCCTGGACCAGTCGTTCGAAAGCATGCGCCGGTTCGTGGCCGACGCTTCCCATGAGCTCCGGACGCCCATTTCCGTGATACGCGGCGAGGCCGATGTCGCGCTTTCCAAAGACCGAAGCCCCGCCGAATACAAGCAGTCGCTGGCCATCGTGCTCGACGAATCGCGCCGCCTCTCGCGCCTGGTGGACGACCTGCTCAATCTGGCCCGCGCCGATGCCGGCCACGTGAAATTGCAGGTGCGGGATTTTTATCTGAACGACCTGCTGGCCGATTGCTGCCGCACGGTGCAGGCGCTGGCCGGCGCCCGCAACCTCACCGTCGAGTGCCGTCCCGGGGCCGACCTGCAGTTTCGCGGCGACGAGGAACTGCTCCGCCGGCTCGTCATGAACCTGCTCGATAATGCCATCCGCTACACCCCGCCCGGCGGCAGCGTGGAGGCGGCGCTTGAATCCGACGGCGATCGGGTCCGCATCCGTGTTGCCGACACGGGGATCGGGATTCCGGATGAGGCTGCCCCGCATATTTTCGAGCGCTTCTACCGTGCCGACAAAGCCCGTTCCCGGCAGGACGGCGGCTTCGGCCTGGGCCTCGCGATCGTCAAGTGGATCGCGGAATCGCACGACGGCGCCGTGGAGTTGAGCAGCCGCAACGGCGCCGGCAGCGCATTTACGGTAACGCTGCCGCGGTAGGTGCGAGGTCTTCGACGTCTCACATTTGATACAGTGATACAGTGCGGCCGATTATCCTTCATCCGAAGGCACGGGATGCGATTCGCAAATTTCCGAAAGAAGCACGGTTTCGGCTGGGCAGGGGCCTTTTCCGGCTACAGATGGGGGAGACGATAGCAATGCCGAACTCCCGGCCGATGCCGGAAGTGGCTGCGGGGGTATCGGAACTCCGCGTAAGGGGCGAGGATGGCATCTTCAGGGTTTTCTACTGCACGGCGGCGCCGGAGGGCGTTCTCGTGTTTCACGCCTTCGTCAAAAAGACCAGGCAAACGCCACCTCTCGAAATTGAGTTAGCCAGGAAACGCTTGAAGGAACTTCTCAATGCATAGAATCAAACCGATCGTCGCCACTACGCCAGAAGAATTGGCCGGGGCTCTGGGGCTCCCCGCCGTCGCCGCCAAGGAGTGGCAAGTTCAGCACGTGCTGCTCAAACGCCTGAAAGCGATCGTGCGCCGGCAAGAGATCACGCACGCTGAGATTGCCAGGCGGGCGGGCACTTCGCGGACCCGAGTGACTGCAATCTTGAACGACGATCTCGAACACGTATCGAGCGACCTTCTGATCCGCATCCTTGCCTCGCTTGGTTATCGAGTGAGAGTGTCGGTAGTTCGATCCGACAGCGCGGCATAGGCACGCCTTGGGCTGGCCATCGTCAAGGCAGCCGAAACATCCGAGTTGTGGGGCAGATTGTCAATCTGCAACACTCGCCATCTCCACCGGCCCACTGCTCGATATGCTCGTCAAGCTGCCGTCATCCACGAAGGTTGAAGTACCCAACGCAGAAATCCGCCCGATGCGAGACGCGCAGGGTGGTTTTGAGGGTAGGCAAAAGCTGCTGGTCGATGTTGTCGAAAATCCGCGGCATGGTGGGAGCGATTCACGCGTCCCCTCCCGATCTAAACAAGTATGATTGTATCTGAAATCAAACCTGGCCGGCGTGTCTGCTCGCCATCGTCAAGTGGATCGCGGAATCGCACGACGGCGCCGTGGAGTTGAGCAGCCGCAACGGCGCCGGCAGCGCATTTACGGTAAAGCTGCCGCGGTAGGGTCGTTTCAGTTCGGCCGGCTAGCGCCTCCTTGGGAAGATCGGCTAGACTAGACTGGAAAAGGGGAGATATAACGCGGTTCAGAACGGCTGAGGAAACCTATGACGCTCGACGAACGGCTTGAAGCCCTGACCCACACCGTGGAACTGATGGCCGGCATGCAAACTCATGCGGCGGAGGAATCCGAAGAGCGCTTTCTGCGCCTCGACGAAAGACTCCTCGAATTCGCGGAACGGCACGACCGCGAGATCGCGGAGATCCGGCGGGAACTCGGAAGGGCCATCCGCCTGAGCATCCAGGAAACCCGCAACGAACGCAAGCGCCGGCAGGAAATGGCGGCGGATGCGGCCAAGCGCCATGAGGAGGCGGCCAAGCGCCATCAGGAGTTGGAGGACATGTTGAAGGCGTTTCTGGAACGCGGCGGGAACGGGAAACACTGAAGGGGGCACGGGACTTCGAGTCTGCTCGCCATCGTCAAGGGGATCGCGGAATCGCACGACGGCGCCGTGGAGTTGAGCAGCCGCAACGGCGCCGGCAGCGCATTTACGGTAACGCTGCCGCGGTAGAAGGAGTCCCAATCCAAATGGATGCCTTCCTGAGCGATCTCAAACACGGGCTGCGCATGCTGCGCCAAAGTCCCAGCTTCACCATCACTGCCGTGGCCGCGCTGGCGCTGGGAATTGGAGCCAACAC
>Ga0210402_10001654_pt1 | contig 22739 bp, 14 predicted proteins | sample IncBWC7MmetaG_FD_161055 | JGI IMG/M metagenome (GOLD analysis project Ga0210402, IMG submission 161055) | Forest soil microbial communities from Barre Woods Harvard Forest LTER site, Petersham, Massachusetts, United States - Inc-BW-C-7-M | ecosystem: Environmental > Terrestrial > Soil >... | reverse complement strand
ATCGGCTGATCGTACTGCGTACCAAATTTTTTCTTGGCCGCAGGGACAGATAAGTTACATAAATATGTATATGTAAAGGACCGGTTGGTTTCATCAAACGTAAATCTACTAAGGTGGTCTTTCAAGGTATTCTGATTAACCCCTAATAAGCTACTGGCCTGAGAAAGGCTTTTACTCTCGCGAATTTTCTCATGGATATCAGCCATAGTACGTTGACACAGAGGAAAATTTTTTCGTAGCAATGCATTGTATTGCTCCCCATAGAGTTCTCCGGCAAATTGGAGAGATAAATTTTTCAAAGATTTAAAGGTTAAAGGTTTTTCATCAAGCTCAAACTTGGCAATCCAGGATTGTAAAGTGTTACTATGAATTTTTAACACAGTACAAGCATTAGTGATGCAACTAGCCTGAAGAACTGCTCTATGAATATCAGCCAGAGAGTAGGCATTGAAATTATTTCGTTTTTCCTCCACCATTAATAAATCATGGCTATTGTCAGGAAAGTAGCGCGCGACCTCCTCCGCACTTAGACTACACAAATATTCAAAAGTCAGGGGGGAGGATGATTGGTCGGACACTCCTAGAAATGGAAATCTATTAAGATGCCTCTTCAAAGTGCTGAGAAAAATGCCTAGTGAAGTAGAGACCTCAAAGGCGGAAACCTCCCTAGTAAGACAATGCTCATTCCTAAGCTGAATTATCTGTTTATGGATATGCGCTATAGTGTACTTATCCACAGAAACACGTTTTTTCATTATCGGTTTATGATATTCCATTCCAAAGTCAGCGCTAGCCTCCTCGGAAGATAACTGGCATAAACCTTGAAAAGTTAGATGGCAGGAGGAACCCTGTCCTAGAATCTGAAATTTACCAAGCTGGCGCGCCAACATCTCGTTACGAACCGCAAAGAAAGCAGCGACCTTAGAAGGCTTACCTTTAATTCTTTGAATTGCTGCATGAATATCGGCAAGTGTAGTATTTTTTAATTTTTTTGATGTTTTACCCATACAATTTCTCAAATAAAGTGAAATTAGATTCTACATAACACGTTTTAAACTCCTTTCAATCACCAATATCCACTGCACTGACATTCGAGAAAGCTTACTCTCAAGGCGGCCATGCCTCCCTCTGTCACAGGCAATTAGACGCAGATACTACAATAGACCTCTTTCGAAACGTGGTAATGTAGTCAATTTCATTAGACCTCTTTCGAAACGTGGCAATTTAGTCAATTTCATTGTTGAACGCCTGGCTACGGTCCTCATTTACCCGCAGTAAACTCCGGTCCTCGCCAGTCGTTCGCCGCGAACTTGACTAAATTTCTGAGTTTCGCAAGAGGTCTATTGTTGAACGCCTGGCTACGGTCCTCATTTACTCGCAGTAAACTCCGGTCCTCGCCAGTCGTTCGCCGCGAACTTGACTGCATTTCTGAGTTTCGCAAGAGGTCTACTCTTCGCGCTTTAATTTTTGGCTGTGAGTATATTTTTGAATGAGAAAACCTTTTACTTTCTTATATGCTGGCGACTTGGATTCGGTGAATCAGGGGGCAGATAATGCATACTGACCTCTATAATCCTATTTAGACGATCTCTAAATTCTTTTAACTCTTCTTCAGACAAAAGTTTTTTTGCTTTACGCTTAGTTTCGGCGTCAACAATCATCTCAGACAAGTCCGTTAAGACAATTTTTTTATCGGCATCACTTATTTTTTTTTCATCACTGAGAGGCAGAAACTCTCTACCGATCTTTGTCAGTTGTTGTACCAATTGCGGTATATCATATGCTTTTTGGGATACTGGACTTGGCACAAAAAACTTAACAACCTTGCTAGTGGTGGAATCCCCTGAAGCAGCAGGGGGTTGCATATTCGTTATCAGTGTGGATAAACGTCGTGCTTGCGCGGGAATAGATTCACGCTGCTGATTTTCAAAATCACAGATAGCTGCATAAGCGTTTACGCAACTTTGCTTTAGATTAGCTTTGGTGGTTTTCAATTTCTCTCGTGTAGCTTGCATCTTATCATAATAGTTTTTTTCTTCTCTGGTCCTTTGTATATTCTGGTGTGTATGATCAGCAATCCTTTTTAAGCAGTACGCTTTCAACACTTCCCATAATATAGGTTGTTGATCGCGAGCAATCATCCTAACCCCTATGATTTGAGAGGATCCACGCGCTTCCATATAATTTTTGAGAAACTGTTCTTGCGATATCGAACAATCTTCGCATAAAAGAACAGCGGTATACAAATCTTTTACTTTTTTTTGTGCATCACTGTTGTATAGCAGATGCGTTTCATGAAAGCGCTGTAATAACTCTAACAAATTATTAGGGTTTTTGTATTGTTCTTTGAAATCGACGGAATTACCGTAACAGGCATCATGTATGATCCTGATTACTAGTTCATGCTTTGCTAACAACGCAGGGTATAAAACTTGCCCTGTAATATGAATCTTCCAAGTAGCCGCGTAAGCTTCATAGTATAAGGCACGACTGCGTTTTGGATCAGGGTCAGTATCGGATGTTGCTAGACACGATTGTTTGATGATTTGAGATATACCCTCATATTTCAATGTTAAGCTAGTAAAAATGTTGCGTGCACAATCTTCGTTTTCTATTGCAATTCTTGCGCAAAGTTGACCAATTCCGGCTTTAGCTTCAGCAAATACTCGTGGTTCAGACGTATTGTTTTCTTGTGTGCTCAAATCAGCGTAGCTGTTGGATACTGCTTTAAAAAAATAGAAAAAATCAACAGGGTCGTCTTTACTTTGAAGTTGAGTCTCAAATACGGGCTGCTGATTGTGAGTGAAAGCTTGCATAAGAAATATTAAGAGCTTATACCGCATAATATTCTCGATATTTGACACGCCACCTTGTTTTACTGTTGTTTGTAGCATAGGTGCATGTTCTTCCATGGCAGCTTCTACGAGCTTTACTATTTTTTTTGCTGAAAGACGTCTTACTACGTGATTTATCAAAAATGCTTTTTTTTCAGCAGATTCATCGGCGGAGATGGAAAGCAACGCTGTCATCCATGTTCGCTGCCAAGTGCTGACAGACAAAAATCCGCCAATACTCACTTCAAAAGCAACCATTCTGGCAAGTTCAGGCTTGGACAGTGCTATTTCCTGAATTATACCTTCCAAGCGATTCGTTTCAAGTAAAGAGATTGCAAATGGATGTGGCTGCTCGAAACAGGTTTTTCTATCTTCTTTAAACATATCCGAAAACATCGCGACTAATAAGTATTTTTGAGCAAGGTTGTTATCCGGTGCTCGCTTGCTTTCTCGTGTCATATTCAATAAATAAAGAAGGCCACGATCATTTTCAAGATAATTTTGCATCAACAAAGATTTGTTTAGCAGCAAAATATCACGCCGTTCCTGTGTGTCTTGTTGTTGCTTTTTTTCTACTAACAAATCTAAGTGTGCTTGCCTTTCTAGTTCCGTTATTTTTGAAAAAAAAGTAGTGGAGCCAAAGAGTGTTTGGCTAAAAGCAAACAAAGCATTTGCAAAGGTCTCTCTTACAGAAGGTGGCGGCTGTGAAAGTAAAATACCAAATTGATTAATAGGATCCATAAAATAGGCATAGTTTTCTTTTTTGTCTATCAGCACCTGTCGGAGCAGGAACATTTGGACCTCGCTTTGTGCTTTTGCTAATACTACAGGGTCAACAGAATGAATAAAGTGAGGATCGGCTATGTTTTTTAATACAGCAATGGCTTTAATTCCCCGAGAAGAATCAGAATATCTTTTTTCGGCTTTTTTACAATCCGTGCAAGCGGTTTGATACTGCGATTCTGAAAAGGAACATGGATTTTCCGCGTCAATACCCATCATCATTAATTCAATTTGAATTTTTTCAACAATGGGTGACAGCCGTTTGGTGAGTGCACCCTTATAAAATCCATTACTGTGCTCCTGTTGATCAAAGTTATCCACAACCACTTGCAGACTGGGTTTTAGTGTTTCTTCATAAATTTGCCTAAGCAATGAGATGGTTTTGTCGCGTAGTTGCTTTTGTGCACTGTCAGCGCTCTGCTGCCAGGAAATACTCCCTCCTGAATATAAGCTAGCTACAGTCGTAGGGATTTTTTTAGTAAAGCTTATAGGATTCTCCTTGTTAAAAGCTCTTACTAAATCACTGCACGCTAATATTCGATTGTAGAAAATTTTACACGTGTTTTCAAAAGGTTCTTCTTGCGTGCTAAGTACGTAGCGACCGTTTTCCATGTGTCCGTTTATAGAAAACAGACTGATTAAAGTACGCATAGGTTCCAATATACGAAATAACGGTTCACTTTGCTCATGAAAGCTCGGTGTAATGTCAGGTATTATTTCCCATGTATCCGGTTCATATGGCAGCAAAGAAGATGGCGTCATGCTCGATATACTTAATTGAACGCCGGCGGTGACTTCTAACAGTGGACTGATCGCCCTCAAGCGATCATTGAGCAACATGAACCCAGAATTTGCGCTAGCGATATTCCCACTGCGTACCGCCTGTTTTATTGATGTGAATAAAGCGGGTAATTGTGCCACGCCATTTATCAGAGAGCTGACTTCGTCGCTGCTAATAATGTGTATAATGTCCCGAACAATGCCGGAACTGAGCATGGCAAGCTTAACAATATCTGCAGGCGTAAATAAGATAACTGCTGCTGAATAATCAATTTTGGCAAGCAAAGAAGGATTTGTTCGAGCTTCTTGGATACGGCGCAAGAGGTTTTCTGCTCCATAGAGACAGAGAAAAATTTTTTTCCAAACTTGAACAGGTTCAGAATCTCCTTGCTGCTGTTCATTAGGTATATACGTGGTGCTATCTTTAAATAACTGCATGATGTTGCTGTCACGCAAATTTTCACATAAAAATTTTCCTATTTTTATGCGTGTTGCTTGCAACTGAATACTGGTCTTTTCGATTGCAGAGGATATCTCTGGCGTGCTTTGTTCTGCAGCGAGTACTGGGTTTTCGCCACGCTGCTGTTCCTCCATATAGAACTTAATGTCATCTGCCATTTGTTGCTGACTAGTTTCTTGCTGTTCTGTAATGAGCTGAGTGATAAATGAAGACATTTCTGTTTCACGAATATCTCTCGCATAATGTGCTAAATCTTTATAATCGTTGCTTGACTGAAAAGAAAGCAACGCGAACTTTGCTAACTGAAATATAGGTTGCATCACAGCGACATCGCCTTTATTTGGCAACTTAAATTTTTTACCCGCTTTGTAAGCTATCTCTAGTAATGTACGGATAAGCTGATCACGCGTGTTTGGAGAATTGGCTGTGGTAAGCAGCTTGCGAATGCTATTTGCATGGTTGTTTATTTGCTGAGAGAGGTCTTCTTCTACTACAGAAAATAGTCGTTTTCTTAGTGTAGGGACTGTCGCGGGAGTCACAGCGCTGTTTTCACAGCGCGTAAGTAAGCTATCTAGATGGGCTTTTTGCAGGGTTGTCAAAGTTGCTTCTAGCGCGGGTGGCATATAATCCTCCTTACGTATTAGCAATTATTCTAAATCTTTTGAGCACTGTGCTGCTTGCCAACACCGCGCCTCGTTTTGAAGCAAAATCTCTAATTTCTAGGTACGGCCTTTAGTAGCAGTACTCAAAAGTTTAGTACTTTTTTTGAAAGGGGACAAGGTGTGAGCTTTTTTCTGAGTAGGTTTTTTTGCGGGGGTTGTACGAACTAATTTTTTTTCTGGAATCATGCGCTCGTGCTGTATGGGCATGCTGCCGCGATCGATCATCGCCGGCTGTGCTCAATGCGGCCGAAGCATCAGGCACTGCCTTATAATCAAACTCAGGAATGACACACTTTTCTAGAATTTGCTTGAGTTGTCGCTCGATGGAACGTACTTGATGTCTATCGCTATGGGTAATCAGTGTAAAAGCAGCGCCTAATTTAGTGGCTCTGCCGGTACGGCCAATGCGATGCGTATAAGCTTCCGTAGTGCCCGGCATATCAAAGTTGATCACGTGGGAAACATTAGCAACATCGATACCGCGCGCCGCAATATCGGTAGCCACCAGAATTTTTAATACCCCCTGACGAAACTGATTTAATGCTGTCTGGCGCCTGCTTTGCGATAGATTTCCCTGAAAAGAAGTTGCACTATAGCCCAGCGCCTCGAGATGCTCTGCAAGCCGTTTAGCACGATGCTTGGTACGCGTAAAAATGAGCACTGATTCAATTGGATTTATTTGTAAGAGCTTTACCAATAAAGCTGTTTTAAGTGCTTCGGCAACAGGATAAAGTTTTTGCTCGACAGTACTGACTGGAGCAAGTTCTCCGATTTGTATCGGAACAGGGTTGTCCAAAATTTCTTCGGCGAGTCCCCGGATAGCTTTGGGCATGGTTGCCGAGAAAAGCAAGCTTTGTCGTTGTTTTGGCAGGTAGTGTAAAATTTTTCGAATAGTTGGAAAAAAACCAAAATCGAACATTTGATCGGCTTCATCCAATACCAGTACTTGTAGGGAACTTAAATCAATATTTCTTCGGTTAATGTGATCTAAGAGACGACCTGGGCAAGCGATAGCAATATCGACGCCCCGCCGCAAACTCTGAAACTGTTTCATAAGATTAACACCGCCATACAGGGTGGTGCTGCGTAATTCAGTCTCTCGGCCTAGCTGTCGAATCGCGTCATGTATTTGTTCGGCCAACTCGCGCGTTGGTACGATAACAAGCGCACGCAACTGCCCTCCCGTGCCTTTCAGTAACTGGTGTAGCAGAGGCAGGATAAAAGCGGCTGTTTTCCCGGTTCCTGTCTGTGCCAAACCAACCACATCACGGCCTTTCAAAATGAGCGGAATAGCTTGTTCTTGAATAGGAGTAGGAACTTTATACCCCAAGGCTTGAATGCCTAATAGGATACGACTGTCTAACTTAAATTTTGTAAAATCCACTAAAAGTTTCCTGGCTGAATAACGAGCCAAGTAACATCTTTAGCTCTAAAAAACGGGGTCATTCTAACAGGCTTATTGGCTAAAAGATAGGCAGAACAATCGTATCCGTTGCGCTGTGAAAGAAGTCTAGTATACGAAGATACCCAATCAGCTGAGAGCCCTAACACCACGGATAAATGCTTTGACGAATTTGGCCCAGCTGATTAGACTAGCCGGCTTATGGCGGGGAAAGAATTCACACTCATATTAACTGACAGTCAGCAGATTGCCCCTACTGTCAAACAGTTTACCTTTCGTCGTGAAGATGGGGAGTCCTTTCATTTTATCCCCGGCCAATTTATTACCTTGCATATTTCCACACCAGAAAAAGTCTTGCGACGCAGCTACAGCATTGCCAATAGCACCCATGAAGCAAGCGATAACATAGAATTTGCAGCTTCTTATGTCCTCGAAGGCGCAGCAAGTGACTTTTTGTTCACCATGCAAGTGGGCGACACAGTGACCGTCACCGGACCTTTCGGTCGTTTGGTATTGAGAGATGAACAACCTGCTCGTTATATTTTTGTAGCAACGGGTACAGGGGTTACGCCATATCGAACCATGCTATCTGAGCTTGAACAAAGATTTAAACAACACCCTTGCTTCAAAGTCATTTTATTATTTGGCGTACGCCAACCCGAGGATCTTTTATACCGTGATGAATTTACAACGTTTGCACAAAAAAATCCTTGGTTCACCTTTCGTGCTTACTACAGTCGATTCAAATCAAAAATGTTGTTACCTTATGAACATACCGGTTACGTATTAAACGCCTTCAGTGAAATTGATCCTAATCCAAAACATGACATCATTTACCTATGTGGTAATCCAAATATGGTAGATGAAGTTTTTTCTCTTTTAACCAATAGCCACCATTTTTCTTCAGAAATTATTCGACGCGAAAAATATATTTCGTCAAATTAATTTCGAATACTTTTCTTTTGTTTCTATTAGACTTCTTTCGAAACTCAGAAATTTAATCAAGTTCGCGGCGAACGACTGGCGAGGACCGGAGTTTACTGCGGGTAAATGAGGACCGTAGCCAGGCGTTCAACAATGAAATTGACTAACACCACGTTTCGAAAGAGGTCTATTATAGTAACTGCTTTTAAAAACGGTCAATATCTTGTAGTATCTGCGTCTAACTAAACTGACAAAAAATATAAAAAAGAGTTCAACTGTGTTATTTCCTATTGATCGGCCTAAGTTATTTGAACTATTTCAACTAAGTGAAACTGATCTAATTAATGCCGTAAGAAATCCATTAAAGACGTTGTTAGGAGAGGAAGATTCTCTAAAATATCCAAGGATACTTTATGGCTTGGCTTATGAAATACTAGGGCTAATTGATATGCTGCTAACAGCCCAGATATTAGACTGTGAAAAAGAATTAAATTTTGATGAGATTTTAAATTTTTTAAATAAGACGTTTCTTGGGATAAAAAAAACTATTGATGGCGATGAAATAGATGTTGAACCAGTCAATTTGCTTGCCTATCAAACTCAGCCATTAAACCAAAGCGATTCTTTACGAATGCGCTCTATATTTTTTTCGCATTACATAAGTAACTGCGATAAGCTACATAGTGAAGTAATAGCCTTAGAGAGGCTACTCGCTCGTCGTGGATTAGCTGTCAACATGCATAATAAAGCGAGTAGATTACTAAAAGAATTAACAAAAAATAATGAAATTCTTTTTGCAAAGCTTCCTTATTATTGCTCGAAGGACAACAATGACACCGATTTGACGTTACTAAATCAGCTAGAAAAAAAAAGATTGCAATTACTCTACGACCTTTTCTTCTTTCTTACAGCTGAAACCGAAAAGAGTAAGCATATCGATCAAATAAAACAATATATTCTTGATCTGAAGGATGAGTTTTTGCAGCGTAAATTTTATGACGAACTTGATAAAATATGCGGTTTTTTGCTTGGACCCGATCGTTCAGATAAGATTCTCGCTAAGACGTTTATCGATTGCGTAGAAGTCGCGCACGATTATCAGGAAACTGAATTTTTAGTGCAGCTGTTAATCTCTGCAAATCGCTTTCTTGATACTAAGGATGCAAGAGCAGAAAAAGAACATCTCTATCAATATAAAAAAATAATTGCTGAATTACAGCGCAGGGCTTTAATAAACTTGCTACGGGGAATATTAAGAGCGGCACTGCTTATCCCTAGCTTGATTGATAATGAGGAAACAAAAGCCTGTTTTGTTCAAGCCAAAACCGATCATCGATTAGCGCAAAGTTGTAAGCAGCTGTTTTTTTATAAAGCTAAACTGGAAAATTCAGCTTCAGAAAATATAGAAGCAAAACAGGCCCCTTCTCCATCCGTCGACCTCTTTCGAAACGTGGTAATGTAGTCAATTTCATTGCTCACCTTACCGTGAGTAAACTGCGCTGCTCGTCATCAACACCGCGCCTCGTCTTGAAGCAAAATTTCTAAATAGAGCTGCCCTTAATCTTCAAACTGATCTAATACAGACACCATATCAAATGCAGCGTCTACCGCATCAGCGCCTTTGTTTATACGGTCAAAAGCTTGTGCTTCCGTATCAGTTGTTAGCACGCCAAATATAATCGGGATGCCTTCTTCTAGCGCTACTTTCTGGCAGGCATAGCTGACTTGTTGGCACACATAATCATAGTGATCCGTTTCACCGCGAATGACGGCGCCTAAACAAATCACGGCGAGATAATTAGCTTTTGAAATAGCCAGTTGTTGAGCTACCAAACCAATTTCTACAGCACCTGGGACTCTAACAAGGGTAATGCGCTCTTCGGGAAAGTTAAGTTCCTGCAATCGTCGTCGTGCCGCTTTTAATAATGCTTCCGTAATATCTTCATTAAAACGGCTAACTACAATAGCGAGATTAAAGCACTCATGGGGGATAGAAAAATCAAAAGGTTTCCCAATAATTTCTTTTATTTTTTTCATAGCATACTCCTGACCTATAAGTTTAGAAGGTGACCTAACTTAGTTTGTTTAGTTTTTAAATAAGTATAATTCATTGCACTAGGGGGCGCAATTAATGGAATACGTTCTACTACTTTAATGCCTTGTAGCTCCAAATCAGCTATTTTTTGTGGATTGTTAGTGAGCAATTTTATTTTTAATAGTTTAAGCTGACGAAGAATTTGCGCTCCCACCCAATAATCACGTTCATCACTACCGAAACCTAATTTTTGATTGGCTTCTATAGTGTCTAGACCTTGGTCTTGCAAAGCATAGGCTTTTAGTTTATTCAGCAGGCCGATACCACGACCCTCTTGACGTAAATAAAGTAACACGCCCCCTTGTTGACCAATCTGATTGAGTGATTCATGTAGTTGCCAGCCACAATCACAGCGAGCAGAACCGAAAAGATCACCCGTAAAACATTCCGAATGAATTCGCACAAGCGTGGATTGATCTTGCCCAGCAGGTGTTTCTTTAATCAGGGCTAAATGGTGATGTTGATCCAGAGAACTTTCGAATAATTTTATCGTTAAATCACCATACTGTTTGGTAGGTAATCCAATCGTTGCAATTTCTTTGACTAACGATTCTGTTTGTAACCGATAGTGAATTAAGTCGCGAATAGACAGTAAGGTGAGTTGATGCTGCTCTGCAAATCTTTCTAAATCAGGGAAACGGGCCATACTACCATCGACGTTCATTATTTCACAGATAACAGCTGCTGGTTTTAAACCCGCTAAACGCACCAAATCCGTGCCCCCTTCAGTCTGGCCCATGCGTTCGAGAACACCTCCTTGGCGAGCCCGCAAAGGAAAAACATGGCCCGGCATAACAAGATCTCTAGAGGTGCTTTGTGAATCAACCGCTACTTTAATCGTATGCGCTCTATCAGACGCTGAAATGCCAGTAGTCACCCCTTTGGCGGCATCAATGGAAGCAGTAAAGGCTGTATTAAATGGGTTAGTTGAATGTTCTACCATCATGGGAAGTTGTAAGCGCTGAATATCCTCTTTCAATAAGGCCAGACAAACTAAACCACGCGCATGTTGGACCATAAAATTAATGGCTTCAGGCGTTACTTTGTCAGCTGCCAATACTAAATCGCCTTCGTTTTCACGGTTTTCATGGTCAAAAAGGATGACCATCTTCTTGCCTTGTCGCAAGTCTTCTAAAGCGCGATGGATGCTGGGGGGAGCAAAAGTATTCATCATTTGACTTATTACATAACTAAACTGGCATTATACGCTTATTCCCCAGCCCAATTAAACTTAAAACAAACATCCGAGCCTAAGCGACGAGGAGGAGAAGCCTGCGCTCCGCAAAATACATCTGAATTACTAAAAGCAGTTTGCGCATCCTGACCTAACCATTTGGGTGCTACGTAAATGAAAGCACATTGTAACAGCTGACTTTGCACTAAAGCTTGAAGACAATGCCCCCCGGCTTCCACCCATATATCATGGTAACCCTCTTGTCCAAGTCGTTTAAGTACGCCGAATAAATCTAAACCCTGGCCAGCTCGCTTGACAGCAATAAGCCGTACCTGGTCTCGATTATATTTTGTTAAGGTTTTAACCGGTAGATCGGCCTCGTGGAAGATAGTTATGTTTTTAGCGTTGCTAAATATATTTTCAGTACCGGCTAGGCTTAATGTACTATCTAAAATAATTAGCGGTTTGACGATGGTCCTACCTTCTATACGTACATTCAACCAAGGATTATCGCGATAAACTGTTTTAGCTGTCGTTAGAATGGCATCGGCGCGCTGACGCTGTTGATGAGTAAATTGTTGTGCGGCTTCGCCTGTTAGCTGAATACGTTGTCCGTGTTCTCCAGCTATCTTTCCATCTAAACTGATCGCTAGTTTTGCAGTAACATAAGGCCTTTTATGCTGCCACCAAAATCGATAGCTGGTATAAAAACGATCGATCTCAGGTACAGTGTAATGCCGACATAAAATACCCGCCTGTTGCAGTTGTTTATCGCTTTCTTCGGCAACAGCAGGATTAGGATCTCGAAAACCATACACAACCTCAGCAATACCTTTTTCGATCAGCAGTTGACTACAGGGTGGAGTTTTTTTAGCCGTATGACAACACGGTTGCAGCGTCACATACAAGGTAGCACCCTTCGCAAGCTGAGCATCCATTTTATTGAGTGCATTAACTTCCGCATGTGGGAAGCCGCTTGCCCAATGGTAGCCGCTGGCCACAAGTTTTTCATCTTTGACGACAACCGCACCGACACAGGGGTTCGGAGCACAAAAGCCGCGGCGCAACTCGGCAAGCGCAAGTGCCTGTTTAAGATAATCTTTTACTAAGCTATTCACTAGACCTCTTTTGAAACGTGGTAATTTAGTCAATTTCATTAGACCTCTTTCGAAACGCGGCAATTTAGTCAATTTCATTGTTGAACGCCTGGCTACGGTCCTCATTTACCCGCAGTAAACTCCGGTCCTCGCCAGTCGTTCGCCGCGAACTTGACTAAATTTCTGAGTTTCGAAAGAGGTCTAATTTCATTGTTGAACGCCTGGCTACGGTCCTCATTTACTCGCAGTAAACTCCGGTCCTCGCCAGTCGTTCGCCGCGAACTTGACTAAATTTCCGAGTTTCGAAAGAAGTCTACTTTATCGATAAAGCGTGAATTAATTGTTCATGGAGTGTAGCAGCGCCACTATTACTCATGGTAACAATATGATCATGCGGTTTGGCTTCCTTCGCTAAATCTTGAATAAGCGTCGCAGATGAATCGTAAACTTTAACGGGGACAGACGCTGTTTTAGTGTATTGTTCAATTCCCCAATCTGGGTTGGGCCGTATTACCCATACCTTGTCGGCATCCTGTAAAGAAGGGCCTAAGGTTTCACTGTACGCGCCAGAACGCATTGTATGCGTGCCACATTGCAAAATTACTAAAATCCGTTCTTTTCCGACATGTTGACGTAAACCAGCCAACGTGGATGCGATAGCCGTTGGGTGATGCGCAAAATCATCGTAAAGTGTTATTTGATTAATTCGTTTATAAATTTCTAAACGACGTTTAAGCCCTTGGAATTGATTTAATGCCGCAATTGCCCGGCTGGGTTCAATACCAATATGGTTTGCTGCAACGATAGCCGCAAGTGCATTAGAAACATTGTGTCTACCTAACAAATTCCAATCAATTTCTCCCTTTTTACAATTTTTATAACTGACGGTGAACCGACTGGCATCAGACTTTATAAGCGCTGCTTGCCAATTTGAGTCAACACCCGTGTATTCAACGGTTGTCCAACAACCTTGTGATAGAACGGCTTGTAAATTTTTGTCTTCTTTAGGACAAATCACTAGACCTGCACTGGGAACAGTACGCAGTAAATAGGAAAATTGTAATTTAATAGCATTTAAATCAGGAAAAATATCAGCATGGTCAAATTCAAGATTATTTAAAATCAGCGTGCGCGGGTGATAGTGAATAAATTTAGATCGTTTATCAAAAAAAGCGGTGTCATATTCATCCGCCTCGATCACAAAAAAAGGGTGGCTACCTAATCGGGCCGAAGTCTTAAAATTTTTTGCAACACCACCTATTAAAAATCCCGGATTGAGACCGGCATACTCGGCTATCCAACTTAATAAGCTAGTAACCGTTGTTTTACCATGCGTACCCGCGACAGCTAAAACGTGACGACCGCTTAACACATTCTCGGCTAACCATTGTGGACCTGAAATATACGCCAATCCTTTGTCGAGAACATATTCTACACAAGGATTCCCCCGCTTCATGGCATTACCTATGACAACCCACTGTGGCTGTGGAGAAAATTGACTAAGATCGTCGTAACCTTCAAAAATAGCGATGCCTTGTTCTTGCAAATGGCTACTCATAGGCGGATAAACATGCGTATCTGAACCAGTCACTACCCATCCCATTTCTTTGGCGAGTAAAGCAATGCCTGCCATAAATGTGCCACAGATACCTAAGATATGAAGTTGCATGCTACTCTATAGAATGTCCAAACGTTTTGGATATATTAGACCTCTTTCGAAACGTGGTGTTAGTCAATTTCATTGTTGAACGCCTGGCTACGGTCCTCATTTACTCGCAGTAAACTCCGGTCCTCGCCAGTCCTCGCCAGTTGTTCGCCGCGAACTTGACTAAATTTCTGAGTTTCGCAAGAGTTCTATTAAGCTTCATACTTAAGTTAACTGGAAAGAAAGTAAGATGTCAAAAAACGCTTTTTATGCACAATCTGGTGGAGTTACGGCCGTTATCAATGCAACGGCATGTGGCGTCATTGAAACGGCCAGACGTTATAAAACTAAGATAGGGAAAGTATACGCCGGATGCAACGGAATTGTAGGTGCTTTAACCGAAGATTTGATCGACACTAGTCAGGAAACAGCAAAAGCAATCGCCGGATTGCGTTATACTCCCGGCGGCGCATTTGGCTCCTGCCGCTACAAATTGAAAAGCATAGAAGAAAATCGTGCCGAATATGAACGTTTGTTGGAAGTTTTTGCGGCGCATGATATTACCTATTTTTTTTATAACGGTGGCGGCGATTCCCAAGATACTGCGCATAAGATTTCTTTATTGAGCCAGGCTGTTGGTTATCCATTAACTTGTATCGGTATTCCTAAAACTGTCGATAATGATTTACCTTTCACAGATAATTCTCCCGGTTTTGGTTCTGTTGCGAAATATATTGCTATTTCTACCCGCGAAGCAGGCTTAGATGTCGCCTCTATGTATGCTACCTCAACGAAAGTTTTCATTATGGAGGTTATGGGACGTCATACAGGATGGATAGCGGCAGCCAGTGGCTTAGCCTCAGAAAAAAAAGGAGAACCGCCGCATATTATTTTGTTTCCTGAAATAATCTTTCATGAAGATACATTTCTAAAGCAAGTTAATAAGACAGTTAACGACTACGGCTATTGCGTAGTTGTGCTTTCTGAGGGTGTGCGCAATGCAAAAAACGAGTTTTTAATTGAATCCGCCGCTAGTGATGCATTTGGCCATAAACAATTAGGTGGAGCGGCGCCTATGGTAGCGCAACTCATTAAATCTAAATTAGGATTTAAGTATCATTGGGCTTTACCCGATTATTTACAACGTTCAGCGCGGCATATTGCCTCGGCAGTCGATGTGAAGCAAGCATATGCTGTCGGGAAAGCCGCGATTGAGCTAGCTATTAAAGGTAAAACCGATGTGATGCCTATCATTGTCAGAAAAGCCGGCAAGCGTTATGCCTGGACAATAGGTGAAGCAAAACTTGCTGACGTGGCTAATCAAGAAAAAAAATTACCTCGATCTTTCATTACTGCAGATGGTTTTCATATCACTCCGCGTTGCCGAAACTATCTTTTACCATTAATACAAGGAGAAGATTATCCAGTTTATATAAAAGGATTGCCGAATTATATTCACCTTAAACAACATAAGGTTTTGAAAAAACTAAAGGAATACTGCATCTGAGTTAAAACAGAAGTTTTATTTAATATCTAAAACGGTAATATAAATTATTATTTAAATTACTTTTTTTGACATTTCTGGCAGACGGAACTGAGTATAAGTTTGATTGGCGGGTCATAACAATAACATTTCATATAGAGCCGTGGTATGAACGTAAAAGATATTAGACGTAAGAATTTAAGGAAGTTAGCGCGCTTGGAAGGAGGAATTACGGATTTATCGGAACGTTTAGATCGTTCTCAAAGTCAAATCAGTCACTTAATTGGGAATAGTCCTATTAAAAATATTGGAGATAGATTAGCAAACCATATTGAGGCGATTTTTGATAAGCCTCATGGCTGGCTGGACCATGAACATGAGGCAGAGGAAGAAGATGGCTTATACGACTCACACGAAGAACATCGGTCCAATTATCGAGTTCCTTTATTAAGCGTACAAGAAACCAAAGATCGATTCATTCAATTATCCAAACTATCTGCCAAATCCTACTCTGCTTATCTCAGTACGAGCATTCCACTGAGTTCTGATGCTTTTGCTATGCGAGTAGAAAACGACTGCATGGAAGCGGCGCCGGGCTACAGCTTTCCCAAAAATAGTATCATCGTTTTAGATACAGATTGCATCCCTCGCAGCGGTGCGTTTATTCTTGCTCGATTAAAACAAGGCACAGGGGCTACTTTACTTTTTAGACAATTAGTTATCGACGGTAGTCAGCGATATTTAAAAGCATTGAATCTCCACTATCCCTTAATAGAAATGCAAGCAGATGATGCCACTTGCGGTGTTGTACGTTTTATGTTAATGGAATTTAATAAATAACAGCTAGCCCTTAACCCGCTGATTTTTCTCTTTTTTAATCATATTTTTTTATTATAATCGTTTTTTTATCGCCTTTTATAGCTAAGGCGGCTGCAAAGTCAGGATGAAATGCTAAATCGAACAAGGAACAGGGATATTTCTCTGAATGCAAAGCCACCGGTTCTTTATCTGAAGAGCGTGTATATTGAGAAAAAGGATGCGTTTTTAAGGAATGCCCCCATGCTTTTACTGAAGCCTCATTCGCTACCCAGGCCTTGAAAAAAGCATTCAATTTTTCGTTACCGGTTAATGTTTGCAGTTGTTCGTAATCTTTTTTAGAAAAAAAGCGATAAGCGATTTGGTCAATGTATTTGCGCGCTGACTTAAATTCAAGATCAATACCAATCGGGGTGCCTACTGTAAAAGCGAAAGCAACTCTATTGTTTGAATGCGATACATTAAATTCTATTGCTTTGCCAAACGATGAACCCAGCAGCAGGGGTTTTCCTGATGGCGTATAAGAAAAATGGATTTTCTCCGGAGGCTGGCCGTTATATCTCGACAATAGTTTACGTAATAGACCGCGGGTTAAGATAAAACGTTGACGATAGGGCCGCTTTAATTTGTCTGCCCGCGCTTTTTCACCAACGGAAAGCCAGCGCTGAAAAACATGACTCTCTCTGCTGTGGCAGTCAAAGGCCGTATGCCAAACATGAACAGAACTGGATTCCAGTGGTATCATAGACCTGATTGCCCTATATAAGGAACTCGGAACGTAGAAAAGAAACGGGGAAATTTAAGCGAAAACGGCGGCTAGCGCAAGCCCCGGAAACCCCCCAACGAGAGAGCAAAACAGGCACACTTCCTTGGCTGCTCTTGGCTCTCTTGCAGAGATTTTGCCGAAGATTTTTTCTTGGCGTTAATGTTTTGTTAAGCATTCTCTAGTGTAATGATAAAATTAGTGTATACCTAATTAAAGGGGAATAATATATGCCGATGTTTGTAGGTGATCGTAGAATTTATAAAGACCCTAGAGACTTTCAAGTCCTACCATGCGAAGTAATTGCAGGCACTGCTGTGCTGTATAGCGATCTGAAACGTATTGAAAAAGAGGTGAAAACCCTTGGTTATTTTTGCGAAAAAAATGGACTTTTAGAATTCATTCTTGGCATGCAATTTGCTCTTTGCAATACTTCAGAGATTAGAAGTGCAGCGGCTGTTTTAGGCAAAGTAAAACAGTGTGAAAATACTTCACCTGTTCCGATAGGCTTTTATAAAATTTGTATTGCAGATAAATATGATCTCGATGACTCGGATAAGTCTAAACTTCCTATACCTAAAGTTAAATGGTTCCTCGCTCTTATTGAATCGAAAAAGTATTTTGTTGAAGATAGGGATCTTCTTTTAAGCAATTCTATTCGAAGTACCCGGAGAATTTCTTTTCACATCAGTGATCCGTCCAACATCGAGCAATATCAAAAAACTTTCATAGAAAATTTTATATTCCCCTTTATAACAAGTTTCGATTCTTTGAAGAAGAAAGGAAAATTATTTGATGCTTTTAAAGAATTGAATGTTGACTTTGAACACAAGAAAAACTTTTCGTGCTTAGAAGCTCGTATCTCGGGTTTTCTGGAGTATGGTCAAGATGAATTGTGTGACGCTAAAAAGCTCAGCGCTTTATTGGTTGCGTATAATACGAAGCAGCAGATTAATGCTAGATATGACGCAATGCGTACACAACTGCAAAACGACTTATCTAAAGAAGTGCTAGCAGAGCAATGTAGCCCAAAATATAGTGATTACTTTCCTTTTTTTGAGGCGATGGAAGGTAAAACAATACTGTGGGAAGAAAACAACCAGGTCGTTCCTAAACCATTAACGCTCGAGTTGTTTAATAAATATTTATCTGAGATCCTTTGTATTGATATACCTTCTCAATCCCAGATAATACAAAAAGAGGCGGAGTATGTAACTCAGGATCACAGCGCATCATCAGCAACAGGCACCCAAGATCGACCAATTGCTATTGATGGTCCGTCACGATCAGCTAGCCCTCCGCTTCAGAAAACCCAGGAAACTCTACCAGGTGCTTTCATACCTTTTCGCGTAGATTTTAAAGACACGAATGGGGAGGAGATCTCTGCACGAGAGCAAGCTTTCAAGATATTGAACAAAGTCAACGACTTGTATAAAAAAGGTTATAAACAAATTGGCATCACTTATTCTGCCAATGCTTGGCAAGCTAAACATATTGCTGAGTGCTACAGTCAGGGTCAGTGGGAAACAGGCATTAAAGGCGTTAATCAAGCAAATGTCATGGCGAAAGCAGAGAACCTTTTAAATCGGCGAAAGTACGAACACTTACAACCGATTTTTAGAATCCAATCTATTACAACAGTCATCCGTACAGAGCAAAATTTGGATCCTACAATCACCGAAAAAAACGTGCAAGATATAGGAAATTTTATCCGCGATGGTGGCGTTGTGCTTGGTTGGCAAAATCAAGATACCGTAAACGACGCAAAGCGTCCTTACGCTGTAGGAGGCGGTGCAACGAAAGGTCAAACGTCTCCTAATGTACTGCCCGACAGAGATATACAATGGGTACAAGACAGACTACAAAAATTTGCGAAAGATTTCATGTTATCTCAATCAACGGATCAACTGCCAAGTTCCTCTGGCATGCCTCGTGTAGCTCTCCCGCAATCATCGACATCTAACAGTACGGAGGAGGATGCTGTTTCGACACTAAAGGTTTCTAAGGGGGAGGGGCTGCCAACGCCAGCAGCAAGTGCAGCGGTCTATACACTACGTCTGTATTCCAAAAAACAAAAAAATTTACAGTCACCAGAATCTGTTTCGAAACAAACCGTTGTTAGGTTATTTCAGAACTTAATCGCTTTGGATCGTAATAGGGCCGAGCATATAGGGCTATTCGACGATACGTTACAACAGCATGCAAGTTTGTTCTTAAAGCATTTTTCTATGGATCATTTTGAGAATCCAAACGACTTAAATTTTATTACTTCGAAATTGCTTCTTTACTATATGGCTGATCTTGAACAGAGAGCACGCACTAAAGTTACTTACACGACCCGATTGTTTGGAATTAATTTTGGTTATCCTACATCGGAAAAATTGGCGGCGGTCAAGGACTTGATGTTGCGCATACGAACGGGGCTCTACACTGAAGCTGACTTGACTTTGCTAGCAAAACGTCACCCTGCTTTACGCACTGCTAGGTTAGGTGCGTTATACGCCGCTGTCTGTTATCTGAAGAAATCACATGAGCAATCTGTTGTGCACAGCGAAATTACTCACGATGATTTTGCAAATAACAGACGAATGCACCTCTAGAGCCGCGGCGCGTGGAAGCAGCAGCGGCTTGTTCGAGATTGATGCGCTTCTTTCACGTGCTGCTGTCTAGCATGGTGTTGGCTTGATGAAAATCAGGACTTAGGGTATGAACAGCCTCAACAAAAAACTTTACGTTTTCTGGCGAGGTGTGTGGCGAGATGCCGTGGCCTAAATTAAACACGTGGCCAGTACCCGGTCCATAAGAATTTAAAACGCTCGATATTTCTTCGAGAATACACTTTTCGGAACCATATAGCACAGCGGGATCCATATTACCTTGCAATGCAACTTTATTTCCTACGCGTTGGCGTGCTTCTCCTAATTCAATAGTCCAATCTAAACCGATAGCATCGCAACCCGAACTTGCTATGGTTTCTAACCATAAACCGCCGCCTTTGGTAAACAACACCACCGGTATTTGTTGATAGGCTCGCGTAATATTAGCTATAATTTGTGTCATGTAGTGGAGTGAACATAGTCGATACGCCGCCGGCGTTAATAGTCCGCCCCAGGTATCAAAAATCATCAGCACTTGCGCGCCTGCAGCTATCTGTGCATTGAGATAGTGTGTGATGGTTAATGTTAAGGTATCTAACAAATGATGTAGTGTTTTGGGCTCTTGGTAAAGCAATGCCTTAATTTGTTTGAACTCTCGACTACTACCGCCTTCTAACATATAGCAAGCTAACGTCCATGGACTGCCGGAAAATCCAATTAAAGGCACTTTGTCATGTAATTCACGCTTACACAAAGCAATCGCATCACAAACATAGGACAATTCTATCATCGGGTCGGGAACGTGCAAGGCTAGAATATCCGCTGCTGTTTTAAGTGGTTTTGAAAACTTTGGACCTTCACCTTCTACAAAATAAAGACCTAAACCCATGGCATCTGGAATTGTCAAAATATCGGAAAAAACGATGGCAGCATCTAAATCGAAACGATGTAAAGGCTGTAAAGTCACTTCGCAAGCTAATTCCGGTGTTTTACAAAGCTGTAGAAAACTACCCGCCTTTTTACGCGTAACACAGTACTCCGGAAGATAACGTCCTGCCTGCCGCATAATCCACACTGGCGTGCGATCAACCGGCTGACGAAATAAAGCGCGTATTAATCGATGCGGTGATAGCTTCATTAGACCTCTTTCGAAACGTGGTAATTTAGTCAATTTCATTAGACCTCTTGCGAAACTCAGAAATTTAGTCAATTTCATTGTTGAACGCCTGGCTACGGTCCTCATTTACCCGTAGTAAACTCCGGTCCTCGCCAGTCGTTCGCCGCGAACTTGACTAAATTTCTGAGTTTCGGTGGTAATTTAGTCAATTTCATTGTTAAACGCCTGGCTACGGTCCTCATTTACCCGTAGTAAACTCCGGTCCTCGCCAGTCGTTCGCCGCGAACTTGACTAAATTTCTGAGTTTCGCAAGAGGTCTATTGTTGAACGCCTGGCTACGGTCCTCATTTACTCGCAGTAAACTCCGGTCCTCGCCAGTTGTTCGCCGCGAACTTGACTCCATTTCTGAGTTTTGCAGGAGGTCTATTGTATTAGACTTTGATGACCAAAAAATTCATTTTTTTTAGTCGAATAAGCAATTGGTCAGCTGCAAATATAAACAAATCAACCGCCAATTTGTCAGCTGCATTATGTATCAGCGGTTCAAGCTCTTTTCGCATTTTATCTTTCCAATGTAAAACGTCAGACAAAGATTCAACGGTATATCTATTTTTATTCGCATTGAATTGATCGATGATAGATTCAAATAAATATTGACTGGCTTCATAAATCTTTTTCACACTGATTTGTTGATTAAAACTGATACCCCCCTCCCCTGAAAAATGAATCAAGGCTTCTCTCATCAAATTCATGTAACGTAAAATTTCGTGTTCGCCGCGTACAATATTCTTGAAGACCTGTGCAAAATTGGATTGATCAAAAGACTCACGCCTCACTTCATCGTAGAGTTTGTTTTGATTTGCAAAACAACTGCTTATTTTGTCCGCATAAGTTTCATAAATTTTTTCGGCTTCTTGAGAACCCCACGTCCTTAATTGCTCAAAAAGAATTTTTAGGTCCTCTAAGGTATTTTTTAATAAACAACGTAGTTTTGTACGTGAATGAAAAGGCCAAACAAAGCGTGAAACTAATAAAGCGATCAGAATTCCTAAACTAATTTCAACGAAACGCGTCAAGGCGGTCGCATAGCTCGGGTTAGGGGTAGTCAATATAATAACGACGGTTATAGCGCCTACGGGGCCAGCTTCGCTTAAGTAATTCGGACTATCCGCAACATAGCTAAATAAAGCGGTAGTTAGACATAACATTAAAGTAACCCCAATAACACTAGGATAAGCCAGACAAAGTGTTAAGGCAGCAATGCAAGCTCCTATCAAAGTTCCCAAGAAGCGCATATAGGATTTTCCCATAATAGCGCCTACACGAGATTGCGCACACATCACTATTAGTATACTAATTAATACCCATCGACCTTGCACAGGTAAATTAAATAGATGAACAACCAGCATGCCGATCAAAAGAGCGATGGCCGTCTTGAGGCCATGAATGATCCGATCGTTGTTTAGACCTTTTCTAAAACTGGATAATGTGCTTAATTTCATTGGTAGATGCCTGATTACTGTCTCTAGTGTACTCGATTTGTACGATGAAAGTACTGTCTAAATTAATTACAGTCGCCCATTTAAGGTATAAAAGTTCAAATTTAATCTGACACGAGGAATTTTACGATATGACCTTGATCGGTTAAAGTTTGTCTTCTTGGTGAGGATGAAAAGAAATCCATTAACAGTTGCTGACAAGTATAGAAATCGAAGGAAACGGTTTGGACTCAGAGTTAATTTAATCGCTGGTATTTATAATTTTGAGTAGCAGTAGAGTTATGCAAGAGGTCTATTAGACCTCTTTCGAAACGTGGTAATTTAGTCAATTTCATTGTTGAACGCCTGGCTACGGTCCTCATGTACCCGCAGTAAACTCCGGTCCTCGCCAGTCATTCGCCGCGAACTTGACTAAATTTCTGAGTTTCGCAAGAGGTCTATTGAGTCCTCGGTAATTAAAAAAAGGTCTATTGCTGCGATAAACAATGAGTAGCAGAGGAAAAAAGAGAGGAGGAAGGAGAGTCTTCCCTTTTGTATTGAAAAAAAGAATGATGATTATCAGCGAGAATAGGTGTTTGTTCCTGCATTTGTTCCTGCTGGACGATCAG
>Ga0210402_10001653_pt1 | contig 22764 bp, 17 predicted proteins | sample IncBWC7MmetaG_FD_161055 | JGI IMG/M metagenome (GOLD analysis project Ga0210402, IMG submission 161055) | Forest soil microbial communities from Barre Woods Harvard Forest LTER site, Petersham, Massachusetts, United States - Inc-BW-C-7-M | ecosystem: Environmental > Terrestrial > Soil >... | reverse complement strand
CTCACCACTGAAGACGGGCCGGGGGGCGGGCTTATTACAATTCCGCCCATTTTTATTCTTGAGTCCACAGGCCAGTCTCCCCTGCAACCCACGCAACAACCTGTATCATATTTGGGTTTAACGGGTTAGCCGCACAATCATGGCGAAACTGAATATCAAGCCAAAACCAGAATGCATGTGGGACCTGGTGAGCCTGGGCGAAGTCATGCTGCGCCTCGATCCCGGCGACGAGCGCATTTCCACCACCCGCCACTTTCGCGCCTGGGAAGGCGGCGGCGAATACAACGTCGCGCGCGGACTCAAGCGCTGCTTTGGCCTGGAAGCCGCGATCGTCACCACGCTCGCCGACAATCCTGTCGGCCGCTTGGTCGAAGATCTAATGCTGCAAGGCGGCGTCAGCCAGAAATACGTTCGCTGGACGCCTTACGACGGAGTTGGCCGAACCGTGCGCAACGGCTTGAACTTCACCGAACGCGGTTTCGGAATTCGCGCCGCCCTCGGTTGCTCCGACCGCGGACACACCGCCGTCTCCCAACTGAAGCCCGGCGAGACCGACTGGAATCAGATTTTCGCGAAAGATGGCGCCCGCTGGTTTCACACCGGCGGAATCTTCTGCGCCCTCTCGGAGACCACGCCGCTCGTCGCCCAGGAAGCCATGGAAGCCGCCAAGCGCGCCGGTGTTGTGGTCTCCTACGACTTGAACTATCGCGCGTCACTGTGGAAATCGATTGGCGGAAAAGCGAAAGCGCAGGAGGTAAACCGACGTCTTGCCCCGCTGGTCGATGTGATGCTTGGGAATGAAGAAGATTTCACCGCCGCGCTCAGCTTCCCGGTCTCAGGGCTCGATGAACAGCATTCGAAACTCGAGTCCGCTGGATTCAAACAGATGATCGAAAAGGTCGTGAAGGAATATCCCACGATGTCGGTGATTGCCACGACTCTGCGCAATGCGAGGACTGCGACGATCAACGACTGGGGAGCGCTGTGCTACTGCCATGGCCACTTTCATGAGGCGCCGGTGCGCGAGAATCTGGAAATCTATGACCGCGTGGGTGGAGGCGATTCCTTTGCGTCGGGATTGATCTATGGATTCCTGTCAGGGAAAGATCCGCAGTGGGCGGTGGAATGCGGCGCCGCACATGGCGCATTGGCGATGACCACGCCCGGCGACACCACCATGGCGACGCTCGCGGAAGTTTTGCAAGCCATGAAATCTCGGACCGCTCGCATTGAGCGATAAAACAGCAACGACCAGTGGGCCAGCAAACCATATGACTATCGACGATGTAATCCGCAGAATTGAGGAAGTTGGAATTGTGCCCGTGGTGCGGGCGGCAACGGTCGAAGAAGCAACCCGTGCTGTGCAAGCCATATGCGCCGGCGGCATTCCCGTTGTCGAAATCACGATGACCGTCCCTAACGCCGTGTCGGTGATCCGGGAAGTGGCAAAGCAGCATGGGGATCAAGTTCTGATTGGAGCGGGCACAGTCATCACCGCCGAACAGGCCGAGTCATGCCTTCGCGCCGGAGCGGAGTTCCTTGTGAGTCCGGGCCTGTCCGCGCCGGTGCTTTCGGTCGCGCGAGCTGCAGCGAAATTGGCGATCCCCGGCGCGCTGACTCCGACGGAATTGATGAGCGCTCACGACCATGGCGCGCGGCTGGTCAAAATCTTCCCCTGCGGCAATGTTGGCGGGCCCAAGTATTTGCGATCGCTCAAAGCACCCTTCCCGAAAGCCGAATTGATTCCAACCGGAGGCGTGAATGCTGCGAACGCGGCGGAATTTATTGCCGCCGGTGCCTTTGCTCTTGGTGTCGGTGCTGACCTGGTGGATGCCACAGCCTTGCGGGAAGGCAATCTGGAGAAAATTACGGCTGCCGCTCAGGAATTGGTCCAAGCTGTCATCTCTGCGCGAGCCGCGCTCCGCGAGAAGAAGGCGCGCTAAGTTCAGCCACGCATCTGTAAGTCGTTGAGTCCCCGTGGAAGTTGTTGAGGATTCGTGTAAGTGATTGAAAATTCGTAGAACGCGCTACGAACCTCCAGGACGCAAAATTATTCCTTGCGTGATACTTCCTCCATCCCCGACAACGATCGTCGCTGGCAGGGGCGTTTCCGCTTCAGGAAATGGCATTCCTGTGGCACCGCAGCCCGGTCCAGTTGGGGGGTCAGGGCGGTTTATTTTCTCAAAGTGCGACGGCGCTGTACAATGTTGTATGTACACTTCGATCGAAGTGCTGCCGATTGATGCACTTACTGGTTTACCCCGCTGGCGAGTACGCCGCCGTCCACCGGCAACACCACTCCCGTGACAAAACTGGCTGCATCCGAGGCCAGAAAAACTGCCGCTCCGACCAGTTCGTCGAGCTCGCCAAAGCGTTTCATGGGCGTGCGCATCAGCACTTCATTCCCGCGGCCGGTCCCTACCAGCAGTTTTTCGCTGAGCGGTGTGCGGAAATATCCGGGCGCAATCGCGTTGACGCAGATTCCGTGCTTGGCCCATTCGATCGCCAGAGATTTCGTCAGGGACGCCAGTCCCGACTTGCTGGCGGAATACGCTGCCACTTCAAACAGCGCCAGAAATGTCCCCATGGACGCGATATTGATGATGCGCCCGTACTTCCGCTCGATCATGTGCCGTCCGAATACCTGGCAAGCGCGCAGCGTGCCGGTCAGATTCGTATCCATGATCCGGTTCCAGTCGGCCTCGGGATAGTCGAGCGTGGGAGCGCGCTTGGTGATCCCCGCCGCGTTGACCATGATGTCGACTTTTCCAAACGCATCCACGCAAGCTTTCAGCAGATCGTCCAGCGATCCACGGTCGGCCACATCGCAGGTCACGCGCAGGGAGCGGCGGCCGAGCGATTCGATCTCATCCGCCAGCGTCTTCACCAGTTCGATGCGCCGCGCACTGGCAACCACATCCGCACCAGCCTGCGCCAGGCCGAGGGCCAGCGTCTTTCCGATTCCAGAACTGCCGCCCACCACGACTGCGACTTTACCGTCCAGGTCCAGTTGCTTGTAGCCCATATCTCCTCGAATCGTCTTACACATTCAAATTAAAGTGCCGCTCAAGTTAGGCGGCCCATAATCCCGCTACCAGTTGAACATGGTTCCATCGAGTTTCCGGTTCACGGGCAGATACGCCCGCTCATACGGAAACTTCTCCGCGAGCTTCTCGTCATAGTCAACGCCCAACCCCGGCGCGTCCCCTGGATGCAGATAACCGTTCTTAAACGAGTATGCGTGCGGAAAGACCTCGTCAGTCTCACGTGTATGCCGCATGTATTCCTGGATTCCGAAATTGTTAACGGAAATGTCGAAGTGCAGCGCCGCCGCCATCGCCACCGGGGAAAGATCGGTCGCGCCGTGGCAGCCTGTTCGCACATGATAAATCTCCGCCAGCGCGGCGATTTTTTTGAGATGGGTCAAGCCGCCGCCGTGCACCACCGTCATGCGCAGGTAGTCGATCAACTGTTCCTGAATCAGAATGTGGGCGTCCCAAGCCGAATTGAATACCTCGCCGACCGCCAACGGCGTGGTCGTGTGCCGGCGAATGATGCGAAAGCCCTCCTGCAACTCGGCCGTGACCGCGTCTTCCAGCCAGAACAGGTGATACGGCTCCAGACTCTTTCCCAGCCGCGCCGCTTCAATCGGAGTCAGCCGGTGATGAACGTCGTGCAGCAGATGCAGGTCGTCCCCAAACTTCAAGCGCAACGCTTCGAACAACTTCGGAACATGCAAAAGATATTTTTCGGTCGACCAGACGTTCTCCGGAGGCAGGCCTTTTTCCGCGGGCTCGTAATACAGCTTGTCGTGCGCAACGCCGTAGGTGGACGGCAGTCCCGGGATGCCGCTCTGGGCGCGGATTGCGAGGTAGCCCATCTCCGTATACTTCCCGACTTCCTCTACCGTCTCGGCGATGTCGCGGCCGTTCGCGTGACCATATACCATCACGCCGGTTCGACTCTGCCCGCCGAGCAGGTTATAAACCGGCGTCTTCAGAGCTTTGCCCTTGATGTCCCACAGCGCCATGTCGACCGCCGCAATCGCCGTCATGGTCACCGGGCCGCGCCGCCAGTACGCGCCGCGATAGAGGTATTGCCATACATCCTCGGTCTGAAAGGGATCGCGTCCGATGAGGCAGGGGACCAGGTGGTCGCTCAAGTAAGAGGCGACGGCCAGCTCCCGCCCATTCAGCGTTGCATCCCCCAGCCCGTAAACGCCCTTGTCAGTTGAGATCTTCAACGTGACGAAATTCCGTCCCGGACAAGTGACGAACACCTTGGCATCGGTGATTCTCAACGTGATCTCCTCGAACTCAAATGCATCAGACTCAAGGACCGAGTGTAACCAAATGTTCAGATGCGACGCACCAGCCCTTGATTCGTGGCTTCAGTATTTCGAACCAGCAGCAATACCAGAATCATGCCAATCAATGGAACCAGCCCCGCAACAATCACGATGGGATCGAATGAGTGTGTGCCCGTTGCCTGGCGTGCGTCGGAAAAATGTCCGATCAGTGTGAATGCGATAATCGTCCCGATGCCCGCGCCCGTGCCGCTCAGCCCGCTCACCGAAGCCACTGACTCGCCACCGAATAGATCAGAAGGCAGCACGTTCGCCATGATCGTGAATCCGGCGTAAGTAAAAGTCACCACCGCAAACAGAAATGTAATAACGACGCGGTCGGTCGTGAAGATGGTTGGAATCAGCAACGTCATACCAATGCCGCCGTAAATAATCGGCACTTTGCGCGCGGCGCCGAGCGACCATCCCCGCTTGATCAGATAACCCGAGAACCATCCTGCGAAGAAACTCCCCACATCGGCTGCGATGAACGGAATCCCGATAATCAGAATCCACGCCAGGGTCGAACCGCTCTTAAGTTCAATCCCTTTCGCGACCAGGTAAATCGGGAACCACTCAGTGATGAAGAAAAATACTGGATCTGTGAATGCCCTGGCGATGATCGTTCCCCAAGTCTGCGGGAATTTCAAAAGATCCTGCCAACGCGGACTCACTTTGCCGTCCTGGGGCGCGTCCGATTCGCGCTTGTCCGCGACGATCATCGCGAGTTCGGACTGGCTGATCCGTGAATGCTCTTCGGGCGCAAAGTACAACCATCGCCAGGCTATCAGCCAGAGAAAGCCCAGGGTGCCCGGGACCATGAAGGCCGGGCGCCATCCCCAGCGCAAGTAAATCCACAACACGATGAAGGGAGCGACGGCGCCGCCGATGGAAGATCCGCTGTCGAACAGGGCGGTCGCCAGGGCACGCTCTCGTTTCGGAAACCATTCTGAAACTGCCTTCGTGGCGGCGGGCCAGTTGGCCGACTCGCCGGCGCCCAGTAGGAATCGGAATGTCGCAAAGCTGTAGAAGCCCGCAGCCAGCGAGGTGAGCATCGAGATGGTCGAGTAGAAGATCACGCTGAGCGTCAGACCGCGCCGCGTTCCGATGCGATCCATGAGCTTGCCGAAGCCGGTCTGCCCAATGGAATACGCCACGCGGAATGCGATGGCGATGTTCGCGTAGTCGGAGTTGGTCCAGTGATATTCGAGTTTGAGATAAGGAGCGAGAAGAGAAAGAGTCTGGCGGTCGATGTAATTGATGACCGTGGAAGCGAACAGCAGGCCGCCGATCCACCAGCGCAACGATGGAATCGACTTGCGGACGGTTGGCATTGGGGAGGATCGGTCGGTCAGGAACTCAGCGTGGCCTGCGATTTCTGATTCAGTTCGGACTGCAGGGCCGGACTGAGCAGCGAGGCCGAGTTCGTGTCCAGATAAATCGTCACATTCGAGTGCCTGCGCAGAATGGATGCGGGCGCCATGGGGCTGATTTCGCCTTCGAGGCATGCTTTCACGGCTCGCGCTTTTCGCTGGTCCGGAACGACCACGAGCAATTCCTGCGCCTTAAGAATTTGGCGTGCCGACATGGAAATCGCGCGCTCGGGGACCTTGGAAATATCGGCGAACCAGGCTTCGCCCACTTGCTGGCGGCGGCAGGCTTCGTCGAGATTCACGATGAGGTAGGGGTCCTCCGTATCGAAATCCGCGGGCGGATCGTTGAACGCGATGTGTCCGTTCTCGCCGATGCCGAGGAACGCGATGTCGATTGGCCCAGAAATTAGTTTGCGGCCGACTTCGCGAGCGGCGGCGGCCACATCGCTGGCGTTGCCGTCGAGGTAGTGAAACTTTACGATTCCAGTCTTGCTGGCTAAATTGTCCATCAGAAACTTCTTGAAGCTGCCGGGATGACTGGCGGGCAGGCCGACGTATTCGTCGAGATGGAAGGCTTCAACCTTTGGCCAGTCGATGTTCGGGGTGGAGGTCAACGCCTCAAGAAACTGGAATTGCGCGGCTCCGGTGGCGGTAATAATGCGGGCTTCGCCGCGCTCGGCGATGGCACGCCTGATCGTGGTCGTCGCCTGCTCAGCAGCGGCGCGGCCCAACGAAACTTTGTCTTTGAATAACCGGAGTAGCATAGGGTCCGAGAATTATACAAAACCCCGTGGGCATGCGCAGGTTGTAGCGAGCCCGGCGTGTTTTGTTGTATGACTCTTTATGCTGATCACCCAAGGACATCTCTCCGTGAAACCACCAGACGCATTCATTCTCCGAATTGCATTGATGGCAAGCCTGCTCGTGGCCGTCAACGCCACTGCGCAAACCGTGACCGTCGACGCGACGCCCAGCCACGTGGTGAATAAATTCAGCCCGCTCTACGCCCTGGGATCGACCGTCGATCGCGTGCCCAGCAACGCAACTGACGTGTTCTTCCGTCCCGATCAGATCAAGAAGGTTCTCTCTGCGGGCTGGGGCGCAATCAGTTACCGGCAGAACACGGACCTGTTCGTGCAGGCGTGGCATTGGAATCCGAAAGGCACGTGGAGCGATCCGGCGGGCAAAGGTTACTTCACCGGCGATGCCACTCCGACCAGCGAAATGATTCGGCACTCTTACGGCTACACGCTGCGGCATCGCGGCTTCACGCGCAACGGCGGCACGGAGTTTGACGGATTCTCCCGTTTGGATGACGGCGACGTGCAGTCGTACTGGAAGAGCAACCCATATCTGACGAAGGAGTTCACCGGAGAGGACGATTCGCTGCATCCGCAATGGGTGGTAATCGCGCTCGACAAGAAAGAGGACGTCAACGCAATCCGCATCGAGTGGGCGGATCCCTTTGCGCAGAACTTTGAGGTGCAGTATTGGGTCGGGGACGGCGACGCCATGGACGATCAGGACAAGGGCGCCTGGAAATCGTTCCCCAACGGAACAGTGACCGAGGCGAAAGGCGGAATCACAACTCTGGGCCTGGGAGCGGAGCCTGTCGCCACGAAGTATGTCCGCATCGTGATGACCCGCTCTTCCAACACCTGCGACACTCACGGATCGGCCGACCGGCGGAACTGCGTGGGTTACGCGATCCGCGAACTGTATCTGGGAACAGTCAATGCCAAACGTGAATTCAAGGATCTGCTCCACCATTCGCCCGACCAGAAGCAAACGCTCACGCTGTGTTCCTCGGTCGATCCCTGGCATGAGGCGTCTGACTTGGATGTTGCTCCCGACCGCATGGAGTCGGGAGATCAGCCCGGCTTCGATCTCTTCTTCACCAGCGGCATCACGCGTGGCCTGCCCGCGATCGTGCCCATCGCCATGCTGTACAGCACGCCAGAAGATGCGGCGGCGCAGATGAGCTACATCAAGAAGCGCGGCTATCCCGTCTCGTACATCGAAATGGGAGAAGAACCCGACGGGCAATACATGCAGCCGGAAGACTACGCCACGCTCTACCTGCAGTTCGCGGCTGCGCTGCATCGCGTCGACCCAGGGTTCAAACTTGGCGGACCCGTGTTTGAGGGAGTCACCGAGGACATCAAGGTATGGCCCGACGCGCAGGGCTGGACATCGTGGCTGGGGCGATTCCTCGACTACCTGAAATCTCACAACCGGCTGCAGGATCTGGCCTTCATGTCGTTCGAGCACTATCCGTATGACGGATGCGAAACGCCGTGGGAAAACCTGTACCAGGAGCCAGAATTAATTACTCACATCATGAAAGTCTGGCGCGACGATGGATTGCCGCCGGGCATTCCTCTGCTCGATACCGAAACCAACGCTCACGGCGGGGAAGCCTCGGTCGACATTTTCGGAGCGCTCTGGCTGGCTGATTCCTTCGGAGGATTTCTGAGCGCTGGCGGACAGTCCACGCATTATTATCACGACCTGTCCTACTCTCCGCCACATCCGGCGTGCGCCAACAGTTGGGGAACTTACCACCTGTTTATGGTGAACGATCACTACGAAATTCAGCAGCCCACTGCCCAGTTCTTTGCCACGCAGCTCATCACCCAGGAGTGGGCGGAGCCGAAAGACGCGGAGCACCGGCAATATCTGGCGGCGGGCGATGTGAGAGATTCACAGGGGCACGTGCTGGTCACGGCTTATGCTCTGCACCGTCCCGATGGCCAGTGGTCGCTGATGCTCATCAATAAAGATCACGATCACGCGCATTCAGTCCGCATCGCGTTTCACAACGCGGACAGCAATCGGGACTTGGCTTTCTCTGGGCCGGTCGCGATGATCACGTTCGGGAGAGAACAGTACCAGTGGCATCCGGACCGCAAGAAGGGACACGCTGATCCGGATGGTCCGGCCGCAACGTCACAGGTAAGTGGGGAAGAAAACACGCACTACAATTTGCCGGCCGCTTCGCTTACGATTCTTCGAGGGAGGTTGACTTTTTAAATATTCAGACCTGCGCCGGTTTGAGCCGCGGCGACAGCACCTGCACGAAACCGAATGCCACCAGGTAGGCCAACCCCGCCATTACGAACACGGGTACATACGAACCTGTGCGATCGAGGATGTATCCCACCGCCTTGGCAACAAACATTCCGCTGATCGATCCCGCCATGGTGGCGAATCCCACGACCGAGGCCACCGCGGTTCGGGGAAACATGTCGGAAGCCAGCGTGTAAATATTCGCCGACCAGCCCTGATGCGCTCCCGCTGCGATCGCGATGAGGAAAACTGCCAGCCAGGCGTCAGTGGTGCGCGCCGCAATCACGATGGGCGTCACCGCCAATGCACAAACCAGAAGCGCGGTCTTTCGGCTGGCGTTTAGCGTCCACCCTCGCTTCAGGAGCGAAGACGAAAGCCATCCTCCACCGATGCTGCCCACGGTTGCGCCGCTGTAGATGACGAACAGGGGTAGCCTCATTCCACTCAAGTTCAACCCGAACCTGCGGCTGAGGAAATCCGGCATCCAGAACAGATACACCCACCAGATCGGATCGGTAAAAAATTTACCCAAGGCGACCGCCCATGCCTGGCGGAGGCTGAGCAGAGTTTCCCAGGAAACGGTTGTTTCCGGGATGGTTTTCTGCTCTTGAGGATCGCTCTGAATGTAGGCCAGTTCCGCTGCTGAAACTTTTGTATCTTGTTCCGGACGGTGATAAACCGAGAGCCAAAACAAAATCCATACGAACCCGAGTGCGCCCGTAGCGATGAATGCCATGCGCCATCCATAGTGACCGACAATCCAGCTCACGGCTATCGGCGTCACCAGCGCACCAATGTTCGAACCGGAATTGAACAGGCCCGTGGTCAGCGCGCGTTCCCGCTTGGGGAACCACTCCGCCACTGCTTTCACTGATGCCGGGAAACTGCCAGCCTCGCCCAGTCCCAGACTAAAGCGCGCCACCGCGAACTGAAACACCGAGCCCGCAGCCGCGTGCGCCATGGCGGCCGCGCTCCATACAAATACTGCCAGAGAGAATCCCTTCCGCGTTCCCAGTCGGTCGATCAGCTTTCCGATGAACAGCAATCCGGCTCCGTAAGCAAACTGGAAGGTCAGGACGATATTGCTGTAGCCGACTTCGGTCCAGCCGAACTGGACTTGCAGGGTGGGCTTGAGCAGCGCGATCACCTGCCGGTCCATGTAATTCACCGTGGCCGCGAAAAACAGCAGGCCACAGATCAACCAGCGCCGGCCGCCGATGTGATTCGCGGGCGCGGGGACTGTTTCCGGAGCGGGCATGGGAGGCAGGTTCAATGAGTTGCTCGTAGCGTTGACGTGCGTCATTAGGCCTGCATCACTAGACATGGGGCAGGGCCTCGCCGTCAAGCGGCGGCGAGAGATCCTTCGCTCCGCCTGAAGAACGGCTACGCTCAGGATGACGCCATCGAGAGGGACAGTATCGAACCTAAGATTGCGGCGCTACCGTGAACTGGTATGATTCATGGCTTGCATCGGCGCGGCTGGAAGAGATCGCGCGAGTGCGTCCCATGAACGCCTTCCTTACCGAAGACTTTCTTTTATCGAACGATGCGGCGCGGCGGCTCTATCGCCAATTCGCGGCGAAGCAGCCCATCCTCGACTACCACTGTCATCTTTCTCCTCAGGACATTGCTGAGAACCGGCGGTTCGCGAATCTCTTTGAGATCTGGCTGGAGGGGGACCACTATAAATGGCGGGCCATGCGCGCCAACGGTGTCCCGGAAAAGTACATCACCGGCGAGGCGAGTCCTTACGAGAAATTTCTAGTTTGGGCGCGAACCGTTCCCTATACGCTGCGCAATCCGCTTTACCATTGGACGCACCTCGAGTTGCAGCGCTATTTCGGCATCACCGAGTTGCTGGATGAGAAATCGGCGCCGTCAATCTGGGAGCGGGCGAATGCCGCCCTGTCACAGTTGACTGCCCACGCCATTCTGCAGAAGTTCCGGGTCGAGGTCGTTTGTACCACCGACGATCCCAGCGATGACCTTCGGCATCATCAGGCGATCGGGAAGTCGAATCTGAAGACGCAGGTGTTTCCCGCATTCCGGCCGGATAAGGCGCTCGCCGTCGGAGATCGGGAATTTCTGCCGTGGATCGATCGCCTTGCGCATGTTGCGAATGTTGACGTGCGGGATCTGAACACTCTTCTACAGGCGCTTCAGGGCCGGCACGACTACTTTCATTCTTTGGGCTGTCGTCTTTCCGATCATGGACTCGATCATTGCTATGCCACGCCGTGTTCGGAGCGGGCGGCGGCGGCGATCTTCGCGAAAGCGCGTGAAGGGCAGGCCATCACGGAAGAGGAGCGCACACATTTCGCTTCGTTCATGATGCTTTTCTTCGGCCGCCTCGATGCTGAAAAGGGATGGACCAAGCAATTACATCTGGGCGCACTGCGCAACGTGAACACAGCGGCTCGCCGTAGGCTCGGGGCCGACACCGGTTACGATGCGGTTGGCAATTTTCCGCAAGGCGGTGCACTCGCCGCGTACCTCGATTTGCTCGCGCAAGAGAACGCGCTGCCGCAGATGATTCTTTACAACGTGAATCCGGCGGACACTTTTCAGTTCGCGACTTTGATCGGCTCCTTCCAGGATGGCGAGCGGCCCGGAAAAATTCAGTACGGCAGCGCATGGTGGTTTCTCGACCAGAAGCAGGGCATCACCGCGCAAATCGATGCGCTCTCGAATGTGGGTCTGCTGTCGCGGTTCATCGGCATGGTTACGGACTCGCGGTCGTTTATGTCGTACCCGCGACATGAGTATTTCCGGCGCGTGCTTTGCGACATTATTGGACAGGACGTGGTGCGCGGGGAACTGCCCGATGACGAGGCGTTGATCGGCCGTCTGATTCAAGATGTCTGCTACGGAAACGCCAAAGAATACCTGAGGTTGCCGAACGTTCGTGCCGCAGAATTGAAGCTGCAATCTAAATAGAGTATTCCAATTGTTTTCAATTGCTTAGACACGGATAGACCTGAGCTCTAGCGCACCGGAGCCCCTCAGGCAACTCCACTTGGCTTTCTCGCAACTAACAAATTAGTTGACCTTTTAGTGCCTGCCGCGTCTGATTATTTGGGAGCGAGTCGAGGAGGAAGATTGGCCCGTAGCAAGTCCGCAACCCTGACTGAAGCCGAGTTGCGCATCATGAATGTGCTTTGGGAGCGTCAGTCGGCGACCGTCCACGAGGTGCTCGAGGCTCTTCCCGCCAAACCGGCTCTGGCCTACAACTCCATTCTGACTATCATCCGCATTCTGGAGAAAAAGGGTTACGTGAAGCACGTTAAAGACAAGCGCGCTCACGTCTACACGGCGCAAGTGGACCGGAAAGACGCTACGCGCTTTGAGGTGCGGCACCTGGTCAGCCGTTTTTTCGGCAACTCCCATGAGCAACTAGTGCTGAACGTTCTGGAAGAGTCGAGTATTGACGCGGAAGAACTCAGCCGCCTGCGCCAGTTATTGGAGAGGAGCAAGTGATCGCGCCAACTGCCCCAGCGATAATGATAGATCTGCACACGATCGCGCAGGTGTCGGCGCTCCGCATCGTGGACTGCCTGATCGAAGGCACGCTCATCACGATGTTCGCGAGCTTGCTCTTGGGGTACGCACGCCGGCAGAGTTCGGCTACGCGGTTTGCGACGTGGTTTGCGGTTCTGGTGGCCATCGCGGCGCTGCCGATGCTGGGAGGCCTCGCTTCGTCAACAGGGACAGGCATTCCCGCCGCGAGCCTGAGCAAATCGGTAATCACACTGCCGGTCTCCTGGACGCTTTACTTGTTCGTTGCCTGGGCCGCGATCGCGCTCTGGGGTTTGCTGGGGGTTGGTCGAGGGCTGTGGCATCTGCGCGTTCTGCGCAAAACTTGTGTCCCCGTCGATTCCACTCTACTCGATGTTCAATTGCTCGAAACTCTTGCGCGCAACCAGTCGCCACGGGCCGTGGCCCTGTGCGTGTCTGACCACGTGCAGGTCCCAACGGCCATCGGGGTATTGAGGCCGGCGGTGGTGCTTCCGCGCTGGGTGATGCAAGAACTGCCTCCCGACGAATTGAACCAGATTCTGCTGCATGAGTTGGCGCACCTTCGCCGTTGGGACGACTGGACGAATCTTACTCAGAAGGTTGTGAGGGCGTTGTTCTTTTTCCATCCGGCGGTGTGGTGGATTGAAAAGCGAGTGTCGCTGGAACGCGAAATGGCGTGCGACGATGCCGTGCTGGCCGAAACCGCGAGCCCACGGGCCTACGCGGAATGCCTGGCCCACCTCGCCGAAAAGACCTTGATTCAGCGCAGTATGGCTCTGGCGCAGGCGGCCCTGGGGAAGATTCATCAGACGTCGCTTCGCGTCGCACAAATACTGGATGGAAATCGTCCCATCCGGTCAGCGCGCTCCTGGAAGCCCGCCGTTTCGCTGGTTGCCGCCTTCGCCATGGCGAGTGTTGTGGGTATTTCAAAAGCGCCGCGGCTGATTGCGTTTAGTGACACCGCGAGTCCTCAGACTGCCGTTCGCGCGAATGTAGACCCCTCCGTCGACGCCGGGAGCGGAAGCTTCTCGATGCGGATGCCGATCGTAAATGTAAGTGCGAAGCGGATGGCTGGTAGCAATCGTCAAGCGTCGGGTGCCCCATTTCTCGCGCGCCCTTTGCGCGAGAAGTGGGGACTTGCGCGCAACCCGGGTGTCCCCAGAAGCATGGCTTCGATGCAGCCCGCACCGTCAGAAGAATCCACCGCTTGCTTGTTCCATCCGGCGAATGCGAATGTCGCTCCGCTGGCTTTCAGAGAGACGTTATTTGTGGTCATCGAAAACGGCGAACCCGGGTCCGCGGATCCACCAGTGCTTCAGATCCAACTGTGGCGCGTGATGGTTTGGCATCCCGCCGTCGACGCCAACATTAACCGAACTCCCGCAAAACAAACGTAGGCATGAAACGCAGCACACAAGTCGGCGGGCAAGCATTCTTGGAAACTAACGAATTAGTTGTACGTAATCTCGAAAGGACCTAACACAATGAATCTCGAAACGCAGTCGAAACACAGCACAAGCAAATGGACGCGGCGGCTAGCGGCGCCAATGCTCGCATTGGCGCTAGTCGCTTCGTTCGTAACCTATGAATTCGCAAAACCCACTTCAGCAAGGGCATCAGCAGCCGCAGCTGCTGCAGCCGCGCCGCTCGACGCCGACAGTGTCGGCGCTCTGCTGGCCCTCGACAAGGCAATGGAGACTCTGGCGGCACGCGTGACGTCCGCGGTCGTCAACGTCACCGTAACCTCACGCACCAAACCTGAAATGACCGGCAAGCAGATGCCGGATGACATGCAACAGTTCTTCGGCGAGTCGAGTCCGTTCGGCCAATTCTTTGGTCCAAACATGCGGCAGCGTCAACCGCAGATCGAGCACGGCATGGGCAGTGGCGTCGTGATCTCGCCTGACGGATATATCGTCACGAATAATCACGTCATTGATGGAGCGGTCGACATTCGCGTCACCACCAGCAATCGCCGCGTGCTGAAAGCGAAGCTTGTGGGCGCCGATCCTCTGACGGATCTCGCAGTTCTGAAGGTGACCGCCACGGATCTGGCCAGTGCTCCGTGGGGTGACTCCAAGGAAGTCCGGCCGGGCCAGACTGTGCTGGCGTTCGGGAATCCTTACGGCTTTCGTTTCACGGTGACGCGCGGAATCGTGAGCGCCGTGAATCGCGCCAACCCTGACCCCACGGATCGCAGCAAGCCCGGTGAGTTCATCCAAACCGATGCGGCCATCAACCCCGGCAACTCGGGCGGGCCGCTGGTCGATGCCCGTGGTGAAGTGGTCGGCATCAACACGTTCCTGATCTCGTCCTCGGGAAGCTTCTCGGGAATGGGATTTGCGATTCCGACGCAGATCGTCCGGCCCACGGTCGAAACCTTGATTCGCGACGGCAAAGTCAGCCATGGCCATATCGGCATCGGTATCGCCGACGTGACTCCGGAGAACGCGAAGTTCTTCGACGAATCGAATGCAACGGGCGGAGTTGTCACCCAGGTTGAACCGGATTCGCCTGGCGCCAAAGCCGGCTTGCAGATCGGCGACGTCATTACGGAAATCGATGGCCAAAAAGTGAGTGACGCCGGCGAACTCCAGGTAGTGGTGGGACAGAAACAGCCTGGTTCGAAAATCATGCTCAAGGTTCTTCGCGACGGCAAGAGCATCAGCGTGCCAGTCGCGTTGGAGGAACTGGGCAATCGGTCAGCCGAAGGCAGTGATTCCTCAGGCAAAGGCGAAGGCAAAATGCGCTGGGGGATCGGCCTCGGCAACCTGACTCCCGAACTGCGAGATCAGCTGCAGGCTCCGCGCGAAATTCACGGAGCTGTGATCGAGCAGGTGCAGCCGGGAAGTTCGGCTGACAATGCCGGGCTGCAGCAGGGAGACGTCATCCTCGAAGTGAATCGCCACAAAGTGCAGAGCGCGAGTGACGTGCAGCAAGCCCTGTCGAGCGTGGCCAAGGGCGAAGATGCACTGTTGCTGGTCTGGTCGAACGGCGGGAACACCTTCCGGGTACTGCATTCTCCCGAAGGCGCGTAGTCCGGTCGCGCCGCACTCTCTTCGAGGTTGGGAAGGGAGTGCGGCGCGTCTCTTTCCAGAGACAAGCCGTAATAGAAAGTAAGAAAATCTCATCCATTGTCATCCCGACCGCAGCCGGAGCGACAGCGACGGTGGAGTGGAGGGACCTGCTGTTCGCCGGCGGGCTCAGGAATGGCAACACCACAATGGCGCCCCCCTAACCCAACCGCAAAGTCAAAGGCGGCGGACAGGAGTGTCCGCCCCACACGGGAGGGTTTATTTCGTCGCTGGAGTTTCTTCGAGCTTCACGTTTGAGAAAATTGCGGTCTCTAAAGTCGTGGCCACGTGCGAGCATACTCCCAGCCCCACGTACACTGGGTCCTGCATGCCCACATATTCCACCGGACCAACCACTTTCAACTCCTCGTTCGGTTTTCCGGCGTACATCGTAAAGCGGCTGCCTTTCTTCTCGATCCGCAAGCGCACCGGGCCTTCGATCTGTGTCATCACTTGATAGGTCTGTTCATTGGCGGCTCCGCGAAATTGCAGCGACGTTAGCCCGTTACCGTGCGATACCGCATCCCCGTATGCGGATCCCGGATCCAGGCTCTGGCGCACCATCAACAACGCCTTGCGATGCTCCGCGCTGCTGGTGCCGACCCATTGCACGTCGGCGGTAAGCGTCACATCTCCGGACGCCTTCTTCCACACGAAGTAGAACGCGTCGGAAGTACCCCAAACATTGGCGCCGCCGCCGGTAATGCGATACTCGCCTTTCACGGCGTCATACTGTGCATTGCCTCCCGCCGGTGTTTGCCCAACGCTTCCTTGGTTCGTGAAGATGCCGAGGTCGGTCGTCTGGGCCAGGCCAGCGCGGCTGCTCATCGTCCACAGCACGAGAAACAGCATGATGAGCAGAGCAATCCCGCTTCGTCGACGCCAAGTCGCGGCCTTGCTGTCACGTGAGCGCTTGCTTTCTGGTGGGTTCGGCTCGAATTCGGCCGGACTGTCTGCGATATTTCCCGGAGTTTTCACTTTTGATCTCTCCCGCGTTTGCCAACTCGGCGCGAGGCGGCACGTTGCTTTCGGCGCCCCGATTCTAAACCAAGTTCGCGTGGTTGCTAGCGGAAGGCGGCAGCCGCTCTTTGAGTCTTGGCAGGAGGCGTTTCTTTGGAATGGAGGTCGAGGCCGAAGTGGGGTTCGTCACGCGTGCCACCAATCTTGAAAGGAATCTCGGCTCCGGCTCCGTGTTTTTGAAAGAACGGATCGACCGGCTTCAGCAAGATCGATTTCCAGCCAGTCGTCATCTGCGACAACTTCGCGTCCAGTCGCAGCACTCCGTGAAAATCGAAAGTATCGCCGTCGAGGCTGTACTGTCCAGTCATGTCGGCGTGAGTTCCCGGAATCTGAAAATGAAGAAATGAAAACGACAGCGCTCCGTCGTCCAGCTTGAATTTACCTTGCAGGTCGGACGATACTAGCGCGGCGCTTTGATCCTTCGCAGCTGCGCCCTTGCCCAGACTACGCATGCTCAGAGAGTCGATCCGGTCCTGAATTTTCTCACTCGTGAAATGAGCGGCGGGGATGTGAAAGCTGCCCGCAAGTTTCAACCGATTGGCGACATCGGCCGGCCCGGCGGGAAGGCTCAGCCTGGTTTTCATGGCAACTGCCCCCGTCATGACCGGCGGGTCGGTCTTAACGCCGACCCGCAGGAGATCTTCGATGGTGGCGCGGTCCAAAACCACGTCGAGCTCGATGTCGTGCCCCGGCGGATTCTTCATGCGCACGATCTTGCCCCTTGCCGTAAAGGAAGAATGCAGCACCGTGGCCTTCACCGGATCGAGATAGGTGTCGCCGTCCGTGCCATCCACGATCGCGTGAAAGTCGGTGTGCAGCGGGACCCGATGTCCGCTGACCGCAACCTGAAAATCGGGCGTGTCGGTTTGCCCCTCGACTTCGATGCGCCCCAGCGATCCCGCATATTTTCCGGTCGACGACAGGATTCCGCCGAGCCCCGCGATCGTCCCGAGGTCAGCATGAGTGAAGGAATAGTCTCCACTCACCGCAGTGTCGCGCGGGCTTTCTTCGTTCAACGGTCCGAATACGCCCGTGGACTGGATATCGCCCACCGGCTTGGGATTTATCAGGGTCGCATCGAAGCGCAGTGGCTGACCGGGACCAATGTCTTTGATGCGCAGATCCCCGATGTCGAATTCCAGCGGCGGCTTGCCCGGCTTGGTTGTGTTGATGATCAGTTTCGTGTCCACGCACACGAAATGGTCGACGGCGATGCTCATCCTTCCCCCGCGCTGCCGCAGGTTGCTCATCTGCTGGCGGTCATTCTTGGGTGGAATGTTCATGGTGAGGCCGCTCACGTAGATGGTATCCACGTGCATGGGCTCGCGAAACAGGCTGCGCAGCGCGGTTTGGAAGCGGAATTCTCCAATCTCGAGCAGGGGCTGTACCCCAGCCTCCCACGGATTCGGGTCGGTAAGCCCGTAGATTTTCAGGCCCTTGCCCTCCACGTGCACGCCGTTCGCGACCCAGACATGAAGCTCGGCGAGTTCAACCCGGCTCTTGAAACGCGCCGAGAGCGTTTCGATGACCCGCGTTCGCAAGATCGGCTGGGCACGCGCGATCACGATGCGGATGCAGATCCCCATCCCAGCCAGAAGCACGGCCAGGATTCCGGCGATCCACTGCCATCGCCGCCGCTGTCCCCTCAGAATGAAACGGCCATCCGCAGTCCCGTTGGGCGATGAAGAGGGATGCGTTGGAGATGGAGGAAAGGAGCCCAAGTCGATACTTTAGTCCGTGAAGGTACGGAACGGAATCAGGTCTTTCCCGCAGAGAGGCTGTCGTTTAGCCCTGGATTTTGAATCGATTGAGCCGGCTACAACTCGCTACCGTTCTTGCCGGGACGCGCAGCTTTATATTCGGACATGATGTGAGCGATCATCGAGGCCCAGGTCTCGTTCCGCTCAATCTGATCCTTGCTCGGCGTGTAAGGTTCGGAGTACTGGCAGGCCAACGCTCCCAGGCACTCCCCGTTCACGCTGATTACCGGCACCGAAAAACCAGCCCGGATCGGCGACACCAACGCGGCACTTCTGGCCGAAGCAAATAACGGATCGTCCAGCATGTCGGACACAATCCACGGCTTCCGGTGTTGCACCGCCCTCCCGCAACACTGATCGCCAATCCGAACATTTCCGCAGGCTTCGACGTAAGCGGCGGGCAATCCGTAAGTTACCAGCGGCTTCAGTACGCTCTCCCGCGTATCCACAATATAAAACGAGGCGGAGTTGGAATTCGCTCCTTCCGCGGCGAGCTGCACCAGATGGGTCAGCGCGCCCTGAAGGTCGCCCTTTCCCTCGATCAACGCTAATCCGCTTTCAAAAAATCTGACGTCGCCTACGCTCATCGCCGCCCCACTGCACTCTGACATTAAGGTGATCGGGCATCCTATTAGGAGCCTGGATCAATCGTCAATGCCCAGCCATCTGTACACTCTCGTACCAATGCGGCCCCGCGTCAAAGGCATTGGCTAGCGATCAGCCGCGGCGGAGCGCAGAGACACGCTCACCCTTGTGGAACTTGCGCCAGTTTCAGCAGGCTCCAGACGACATAAGGGGCCATCATGCCGACAACGCAAGCCATCACCAGTGGGCGGTTGGCGGTCTCGAGCAGGTCAGCGATTACTCCCGAGACAAAGATGAACAGGAACGGAATGGCGGCGAGCAGAAACCCGGCGCCCGCGACATGCGGATGAGCGATCCCCAGAATCAGGAATAACACCGCGACCAAGAGAGGAGCGGTGTTGCCAAAGTAGCGCGTGCGCGGCCAAGCGGCATACGTCACCGCCGCGACGGGAAGCCACAGGGCAGCCGCCGGGGAAGCGCGCCAGATTTCCGCCGCGACATGTTTGTACACTCCAAGTACCGTGAATGCGCGCCAAGTCGCGCCCCAGAACAAGGCGTTCCGCATGCTCTCGACGAACGCGTAGGGGTGAAAAAAGTACATCGCGAAGAGCAGAACGAGTCCCACGATGCAAGCCGCGATCCAGATGACCAATCCCGCCTGCCGCCGCACGGGAGCGACGTACAACAGAAAGCCCAGCGCCATCGGGGCCAGCACCATGAGCGAGAACTGCGAGCCCACCGCGATGGCCAGCGAAATTCCCAGCAGCACGATGCGCCGCCAGTTCCACAACACGACCTCTCGCGGAGCGTATAAGGTATGCGCGACCGCGATGGCGGTGAAGATTGTCCCAAATGCTCCCCAGGCCGCGACGATCTCGGGTTCGGTGTGCCAGACCGCGCTGGCTTGAATAATGGATGGAGAGAAGCAGTAGAAAGTGAGCGCGATGAATCCACCTGTATTGCCGCAGAGACGGCGCGCGACATACCAAAGCGACGCGCCCAGAAAAACGCCGCAGGCGAGAAATGGAATCCGCGGCAGCCAGCGCCAGTAGTTCGAGAGCTCCGTATTCCACAGGCGCTGGGGCCACGCTAGCAGCGGAGCGGCAGAAAGCACCGAAAGCAGCGGCGACTGCTCGGTGTCGAAACTGTCGAGCGTGACCGCGATGTTAGCGTCTGGGTTCAAATATGGAGCGGAGGCTACGCCGCGACCGTGCAACTGCTTCCATCCCTCACCGATCCGGATCGCTTCCGGCTGGTCAGGTTCGTGCGCCGCGCGCAGCTCGGCATGCAACAGCCACAGCGCTTGCCCCAGAAAACAGACGAGCAGCAGTCCCGCGAGAAACTGCGGACGCCCGAAACGTTCGCGAGTGAAATATGGACGCATAAGGTCGAGCCGAGTGTTTTACCATGTTGGAGGCGGTTTGCGGAAAGATTGCGCAGCGATTCGGCTAGGACTTCCGCGAACCATGCTCTGCGAACCGTGCTTTCCGAACTAAGCTGTGCGAACAGCGCCCTGCGAACGACTCTGCGATGAGTGAACTCGAAACCAGGAACGCAGTGAATCCCGCGCCCGCGCCGCCGAGCCCGGACTTTGCGGTCGCGAACCAGCCTTCTTACACGCAAACGCTATTTCTGGGGCCGGATGGCCTGCGTTCAGGCTGGGGAGTCGCATTCTACCTGGCGATGTTTCTCCTGCTGCAGTGGCCGGTTGCGGATCTGGCCTCGGTACATGATTTCGGGGCCGGCGGATTGTGGTCGATGATGTTGGGCGAGTTGGGCAATCTGGTCGCGGCCGTGATTCCGGCGCTAATCCTGGCTCGCGTTGAGCACCGCCCCTGGAACCTTTTCGGATTGCCGGGAAGACAGGTGTTTGGGCGGTTGTTCTGGCTCGGCGCGTTGTGGGGATTTGCCGGGATCAGCCTGTTGATGGTCGCGCTCTATGGTCTGCACGTGTTCGGGTTCGGACACCTCGTGCTGCATGGTGGCCGGGTCGCGCGTTTTGCGGCGTTCTGGGCCGTGATGTTTCTGCTGGTCGGATTGTTCGAAGAGTTTCTCATGCGCGGATATTCGCAGTTCACCTTGTCGCGCGGCATTGGATTCTGGCCCGCGGCGGTCGCGCTGTCGTGTGTGTTTGGCTTGATTCACCTGCGCAATGAAGGCGAGCAGTGGCGCGGCTTGATGGCGGTCGTGTGCATCGGTTTTTTCTTCTGTTTGACGTTGCGGCGTACGGGCAATCTTTGGTTTGCGGTCGGATTTCACGCTGCGTGGGATTGGGGGGAGACATTCTTCTATTCCGTACCCGACAGCGGCATGGTTTCTCGCGGTCACCTGCTCAGTTCTTCGCTGCGCGGATCAGACTGGCTCAGCGGGGGATCGGTGGGTCCGGAAGGCAGTGTGATGTGCTTCGTCGTGATCGCCGTTGTCTGGATCGCGTTCGAACGGGTCTATCCTGCGGCGAAAGTGCTCGACTGCGGGGCATCGGTACTTCCGGTAACAGCAGGTTCCTCGTCGCTGCGCTCCTCGGAATGACAGGACAACGCTTAGGGCGTTCCGGTTTGGGATTCAGCGCGGCAAGACCGTCGCTGCGATAGTACTTCGTTTCTTCCACACCCTATACTGACTGCATGACCTCAGAAGCCGACCTGCTGACTCCGTTGCGGCGCTACTGGGGCTACAGTTCGTTCCGGCCTTTGCAGGAGCGAATCGTGCGCAGCCTGCTCGCCGGGCACGACACCTGCGTCGTGATGCCGACGGGCGGAGGCAAATCTCTGTGCTACCAGTTGCCCGCGCTGGTTTCGGAGCGAACGACCGTTGTGATTTCTCCGTTGATCGCGCTGATGCAGGATCAGGCGGCGCAACTGGCGCAGATGGGGATTCCGGCCGCGGTGCTCAACAGCTCCATCAGCAACGAAGAGCAGAACCGAATCATTCGCCAGGCACGCGACGGAACGTTCCGCTTGCTCTACCTGTCGCCCGAGCGGCTGCAGCGCGCCGATACTGTGGGATGGTTGCAGCATGTGCCGATTTCGTTCTTCGCGATCGATGAAGCTCACTGCATTTCCGAGTGGGGCCACGAGTTCCGTCCAGAGTACCGGCAGTTGCGCAGCCTACGCGGGAAGTTTCCGGATCGTCCTATCGCGGCTTTTACGGCGAGCGCCACGCGGCACGTGAGGCACGACATTCTGACGCAACTCGAACTTCGCAACCCAGACAAATATATTGCCAGTTTTCATCGCCCAAATCTGCGCTACCTGGTGCGCGAGTGCGACAGCGTAGAGCACACCACGCTGCTCGTAACGGCGTTGCGCCATTATGACGAGGGCAATGTGATCGTCTACTCGCCCACCATCAATAAAGTGGAAGAGACCGTGGATTTTCTGGAGGACCAGGGAATCGCGGCGGTGGGCTATCACGCAAAGATGGACAGCGGCGACCGGCGGCGCAATCAGGAGCGCTGGATGTCGGACGAAGTCCGCGTACTGGTGGGCACGATCGCGTTCGGTCTGGGAATCAACAAGGCGACCGTGCGCAGCGTCATCCACTTGGCGCTGCCGAAATCGGTGGAACAGTTTTATCAGGAGGCGGGCCGCGCCGGGCGCGATGGAAAACCTGCCGATTGCATTTTGCTGTGGCGAAAGCAGGACGCTGGCCTGCTGGGATATTTCGCCAACCAGATTCTGGATGCCGCCGAGCGCGACCGCGCCTGGCAGAGATATCACACCATTCGCGCGTTTACCGAGTCGGGCAAATGCCGTCACCGCCAGATTTGTACTCATTTTGGCGAGACTCCGAAATGGGAGTCGTGTGGAAGCTGCGATGTTTGCGGGGCTGCGCCCGAGTGGCTCACCGAGAAGGTGACGCCGGCAGCGGTGCGCCGCGCCGTGACTTCCGGCTCTGGCGGAATGCGAGTCGCGGCGAGTGCAATGGGTGAGGCCGATGCGGAACTGCGGGAGTACTTGCGCGAGTGGCGAAGGATGACCGCCAAAGAACAAGGCATGCCCGCCTACGTCGTGCTGCATGAC
>Ga0210402_10001652_pt1 | contig 22788 bp, 15 predicted proteins | sample IncBWC7MmetaG_FD_161055 | JGI IMG/M metagenome (GOLD analysis project Ga0210402, IMG submission 161055) | Forest soil microbial communities from Barre Woods Harvard Forest LTER site, Petersham, Massachusetts, United States - Inc-BW-C-7-M | ecosystem: Environmental > Terrestrial > Soil >... | reverse complement strand
AGTGCGGCATCGCGTGCCGAGATGACGAAGCCGCTGCTCCATATCAGTACTGCCCATCAGTTCCCTCCTTTTCTGCCAGACCTGCCCGCGAGTGAGCAGCGCAAAGATCTGTACGCGGGTCTGGGTGTGGTCGTCTTCGACGGCCCGCAGGGTCATGGCTTTTACAAAGGCGGGCACGACGGTCAGACGGCTAATGCGATGGTCTGCATTGAGGCCAGTGAGCGTTGCGTCGTCATCCTTTCGAACGATGTCCGTTCGGAGGCTGGCTTCGCCGGTCTGGTTAGGTTCATCCTCGGCGACACCGCCGTGCCTTATGACTGGGAATACGGCGACCATGCTGGAAAGTCGTGAGACCGCGGTGTGTGTTCGTTACCGTTGGCTGAACCGCGCGCGGCAACCCAGTCGAATCACCCGTTTTGAAGGAGCCACGCGAGTTAACGGCGTAGTGTTTATGTTTGGCCTGCTCAACCGTCTCACCGCTACCGCACCTCGGCCGGATTGCGCTCCCATGGCGGAGATCGAAAAAGCGGTGCTGCGGTCGCGGTAACATCAATACTTGAACCCAACCGCACAGATTATCGTCCTGGATGCAGGCGGACAGTATTGCCATCTGATTGCCCGCAAGGTTCGCGACCTGGGTGTGTATGCCGAGGTGCGGCCCAGCGAAACTCCGGCGGCTGAGCTTGCTGGCGCCCGGGGTCTCATCATTTCCGGGGGGCCGGGCAGCGTTTACGACCCTGCCAGCCCCACGGTGGACCCCGCGATCTTCGCCCAAGGCCAGCCGGTGCTGGGAATCTGCTACGGCCACCAACTGATGGCTCACCTGCTGGGCGGCGAAGTGAAGAAGGGTGACAAGGGCGAGTACGGTCTGGCCACTTTGGATCTGGACGCGACGGCGGACCCGATGTGGGCAGGGCTGGCCGGGCGGCAGCAAGTGTGGATGAGCCACCGCGACGTGGTGGGCGCGCTTCCCCCTGGATTTTCGGTCGCCGGCCGCACCGGCACGTGCGCAGTGGGCGCCATCGCCGACCCGCAACGGAAGCTGTACGCGGTGCAGTTTCATCTGGAGGTGGTCCACACCACGCGCGGACGGGAGTACCTTTCCAATTTCATTTACGGGGTTTGCGGGTGTGCGAAAGACTGGGACCCGCGGCATCGCGCGCCGGTGCTGGAACAGGAGATTCGCCAGGCGGTGGGCAGCCGCAATGTCTTCTTCTTCGTCTCGGGCGGCGTGGATTCCAGCGTGGCCTTTGCCCTGTGCACGCGCGCGTTGGGGGCGGAACGCGTTCGCGGGGTTTACGTGGACACCGGGCTCATGCGCGAGGGCGAGACCGATACCGTGAGCCGCCTGCCGGGCGTGGCGGTGGAACATGCCGAAGCACAGTTTCTGGGCGCGCTGGCCGGCGTGACCGACCCCGAGCGGAAGCGCCACGTCATCGGCGAGGAGTTTGTGCGCGTGCAGGAGCGCGTAATCGAATCCCGCCGGCTGCTGGACGAGCAGTGGATTTTAGGCCAGGGCACGATTTATCCCGATACCATCGAATCCGGGGGCGAGTCCGGGGGGACGGCGAAGGCCGCGCTCATCAAGACCCATCACAATCGCGTGGCCGGAATCCAGAAGCTGATTGAGGCCGGCCGCATTGTGGAGCCGCTGAAATCGTTTTACAAGGATGAAGTGCGCCAGGTGGGCCGGGAACTGGAACTGCCGGCCGAGTTGCTGGACCGCCATCCATTCCCCGGACCCGGTCTGGCGATCCGCTGCCTGTGTTCTGATGTGGAAGCGCCGCTAACGGAAACCGGGGATGGCATCATGATCCCGGTTCGCTCGGTGGGGGTTCAGGGCGATTCCCGCACCTATGCGCCCGTGTTGGCCATCCGTTCCATGGATCACGCGCGGGCCACGGCGTTGATCAATCGGCTGGCGGGCGTCAACCGCGTCATCTGCGATGTGGAGTCGCAGGTTCCGCTGGACCGGATGGAAGTCTTCACCAGTTCGCTCACGCCCCAGCGAATCGGGCGGCTGCGCGCGGCCGATGCCATTGTGCGGCGCCTCTCGCACCAGAGCGGATATGACCAGCGGGTCTGGCAATTCCCGGTGATCCTGATTCCATTGGGTACCGAAGACGCGCCCGATTCGGTGGTGCTGCGCCCGGTGGATTCGGTGGACGGGATGACGGCGCAATCAGTGATGATGGATGTGGACCTGTTGCAGAAGATCTGCCGCGAGGTGCTGCGGGTGCCGGGCATCGCGGGCGTCTTTTACGACCTGACGCATAAGCCGCCCGGAACCATTGAATGGGAATGATTGACGACCGCAGCCTGATCGTCCGGACCTACCGGGCCGGCGCGGGTTTCACGACCTTCCCGGCGACCCAGGCGAAAAGGCCGAGCACCAGGCCTGAGATGGATCCGACAATCGGCCCGAATAATACCATTAGCAGCTTGGGAGATCCCGGCATGGACGTCATCATGCCGGCCTCCTGCGGGTGGCTCGCCATGTACTGATCGAACAGCAGGACGTGCGCGGCGGTGATCCACACACTATTTACCAGGCTCACGCACAGGCCATGCAGAAAAAGCCGTTGGGGCGCGACGCCGCTCCTGGATCGGGCAATGAGGTAAGCACATACCAGAAAAATCACCAGCCAAAAGGCTGGTTCGATGTTCGGCGGGATGACAAATACCGTGGCCACAGCCATCGCCAGCCCGAAACCGGACAGTAGAAAGATCAGCTTCCAATCCATAGAGTCTGCGGGAGAGTATAGCATCGCGGCTGCCAGCAGGCGGATTAGCAATCCGCCGCATCCGCCGCACCGTCGAAAGTCGCTTGTGGAACTTCGGCTGCGCGCCAACTCCCGGCGGGCGGATTGCCACCGCCTGCCGCAACTTGCGGGCAAGGCCGCCAACCCGGGCTGGCTCGCTGCCGCATCGCGCAGGCGGATTGACAATCCGCCGCAGGTTAACAACCTGCCCCACAAAGCAGCGCTGGTGGTTTCTTCCTGTGCTACATTAGCCCTATTCGCTTTACACTGTCACAACGGGGATCGGGAGACGGTAGAACTATGCGCGTACGATCTTCACATCGCCGTTGGTCCGTGATTTTTCTTGGCGCCGCCTGCCTTGGCGTTGCCGGTCTTGTTTGGGCGCAGACACGGCCAGCCGTCGAACCGCCGCCTCCGCCCCCGAATGCTTCCACCGATCCGCTGCTGCGCGGCTTCGAGTTCCGCTCCATTGGCCCCGCCACCATGATGGGCCGCGTGGACGACATTGCGGGCTCGGAAAAAGACCCGATGATCGTTTACGTTGGCTTCGCCACCGGCGGCCTGTGGAAGTCCACCGACGGCGGCAATCACTGGAAATCGCAGTTCGACAACATGGCCAACGAATCCATTGGCGCCATCGCCATCGCGCCTTCCGACCCCAACGTGGTCTACGTGGGCACCGGGGAGGCGAACAACCGCCAAAGCTCATCCATCGGCGACGGCGTCTGGGGCACAACCGATGGCGGCCAGCACTGGACGCACCTGGGCCTCGATGACACTCAATCCATCGGACGCATCGTGGTTGACTCGAGCAATCCCAACGTCGTGTATGTGGCGGCCAACGGCCATTTGTTCGCCCCCAATCCGGAGCGCGGCCTCTACAAATCGTCCGATGGCGGCAAGACTTGGAAGAAGGCCAAGTACATCGACGCCGACACGGGCTTTACCGACGTGGCCATCGACCCTGCAAATCCGAAGATCCTCTACGCGGCATCGTTCCAGCGGCGCCGCACCTGGTGGGGCTACAACGGCGGCGGCGCCAATTGCGCGCTCTGGAAAACCACTGACGGCGGCGACACGTGGACTAAGCTCGATGGTCCCGGCTGGCCGAAACCGAAGGACGGAATCTACGGGCGCATCGCGGTGTCGGTCTTCCGGGCGAAACCGGCCACGCTGTATGCGCAGGTGGAAGCGGGCGCCAGCGCAGGCACCGGCGGCGGAACCACGGCTGACGGCGGACCAGCACGCGGCGGCAGGGGCGGCGCGGCCAACGAATCCGGCGACCCGGCAGCCGGAGCGGCTGGAGCGGCCGGAGCCGCCGGAGCCGCCGGAGCCGCGGGCGCTGCAGGCGGCGGAGGTGGCGGTGGAGGCGGCGGTGGGCGGGGAGCGCCGGCCGGTCCACCCAATCCCAATGGCAGCGGCGTCTTCCGTTCCGACGATGGCGGCAAGACCTGGCAGTTCATGAGCAACCAGGACCAGCGGCCCACTTACTTCAGCCAGATTCGCGTCGACCCGGTCAACGATCGAAAGCTTTTCGTGGGCGGAAATCCCGGGCAAATGTCGCTCGATGGCGGCAAAACCTGGCAGGGTCTCACCGGCTCCCACACCGACTACCACGCTTTCTGGATCAACCCCAAAGACCCGCGCGTAGTGGCGGTGGGCCACGATGGCGGCCTTGACATCAGCACCGATGGCGGCTTCACCTGGGACTACCATAACGATATCGCGGTGGGCCAGTTCTATCAGGTCTCGGCCGACATGCGCCGCCCCTATTACGTTTGTGGCGGCCTGCAAGACAACAACGCCTGGTGCGGCCCCAGCGCGCTGCGCTCCACCACCGGCGCCGTCAATACCGATTGGTACACCGTGGCCGGCGGCGACGGCTTCTACACGCGGCAGGATCCCACGGACTGGGCCATCGTCTATGCCGAATCGCAGGACGGCAATATGACCAGGCACGATCTGCGCAACGGCACCCAGAAGAATATCCGGCCCACCGCCGGCCGCGGCGCCACTGCGGCGGCGACGGCTAATGAGATCCAGCGGGCGGCCAATCCGCCGGCCGGCGTCACGTCGCCTCCAGCGGAAGATCCCGCTCCGGCTCCGGCAGGCGGGCGCGGCGGCGGCTTCGGCGGCGGACGCGGCGGCACTCCCAACATGATGAATGCGCCGCCTAACGTACCGTCGTTCCGCTTTTATTGGAATGCGCCCATCGAAATTTCGCCCCACAATCCGGCGGTAATCTACATGGCCGGCCAGTATTTCTTCAAGTCCACCAATCGCGGGGACACCTGGTGGATGAACACGACCGACCTCAGCAAGAACGTGAACCGCTGGGCGCCGGAGATGGCCATCATGGGCGTTTCGGGCGAGAAGCCGATGGCTGAAAAACATGACGGTTATGCCGCCAGTTCCACTGCCACGCAAGTGCGCGAGTCGCCCTCGCGGCCCGGTGTGATCTGGGTGGGCACGGAGGATGGCAACCTCCAGGTGAGCCAGGACGGCGGCGAGACTTTCACCAACGTCTACGGCAACATCGCCGGCGGACCCAAGGATCCGGAGGGCAAGGGCTTTACGCATATCGCGCGCATTGAGCCCTCGCACTTCGACCCCGGCACGGCTTACGTGGCGGTGGACAACCATCGCAGCGACGATTGGAAACCGTATCTGTTCAAGACCACCGACTACGGCAGGACGTGGGTCAGCGTGGTGGGCAACCTGCCGGGCAAAGGCAACATCAACGCCTTGCGCGAGGACTACGATAATCCCAACCTGCTTTTCGCCGGCACCGAGTTCGGTTTATTCGTTACCGTGGACGGCGGCAAGGAATGGAAGAAGTTCATGACCGGCTTGCCCAGCGTGCGCGTGGACGACATTCTGATTCATCCGCGCGACCGCGACCTGATTCTGGCGACGCACGGCCGCTCCATCTGGATCGCCGACGACATCAGCCCGCTGGAACAACTCAAGCCGGCCGGCGGGGACGTGGTGTTGTTCGACCCGCGCCCCGCCATTCTGTGGAAGAACGATCCGCAGGCTCAGCGCCGCGCCACGAACCGCGAGTTTAAGGGGCAGAATCCGCAAGGCGGTACCGCCATCAGCGTGTGGGCCAAATCCGATATGGGGGCCGCGAAACTGGAGTTTCTACAAGGAAACCAGGTGGTGAGCACCATGGATGTCGATGTCAAGGCCGGCATGAACCGCTTCCAGTGGGCCATGCGCGGCCCGGTCCCGGCGGCGGCAGCGGCCGGCAGGGGTAGAGGCGGCCGGGGCGGCCAGGCCGGCGCCGATGCGGGCGGGGCGGCTGGCACCAACCCCAGCGCTAACCCAATCGCCAACCCAGTCGCCCCTCCCGATGCGGCCGCCGCCCAAGCCGGTGGACGTGGCGGGCGCGGCGCTAATCCCGGAGTCCCCTTCGTCGCCGGCGGAGGCCGCGGCGGGGGCGGAGGAGGTGGTGGCGGGGGAGGAGGAGGTGGCGGTGGCGGTTTCGGCGGGTTTGGGGGTGTCGCCCAGGGCCCTCTGCTGGAGCCCGGTTCTTACATGGTCCGGCTCACCGTCGGCAGCCAGACGCTCACTTCCTCCGTCAACGTGATGGAAGACACCTGGATGCGACCGCAGTAGTGGCCGCGACCCTCTGGGTCGCGGGTTTCGCGAGTTGCTTTCACGGTGGATGCGGTCGGCTGAGCCGCCATTGTAGACGCTGTCAGGGTCGAGGATGCGCGACCCGCTCAAGACACAAGGCGAACCAAGTGTCTGCGGGCACTGAAACTCCGTCGGCGAAGAAGGCGGCGGGGTAGAGCCTTGTGAATACTAAACTTCTGTTGCGCTTTTGGGGTAGGGTGGAATCTGTTCTTCCATGAAAACCACAGTTGAGAACCCCAACATTCGCATCACGCCCCGCTCGAAAGCCGTTCTTCGCGCCTTGGCAAGACAGGAAGGAAAGCCCATGCAAACCGTCCTTGACGACGCCATTGAACACTATCGGCGGGACAAATTCCTCGACGAAGTGAATGCCGCCTATGCCACCCTGCGAAGCGATCCCAAGGCATGGAAAGAAGAGCAGGCCGAGCGCGCTTTGTGGGATAAGACACTCGCCGACGGACTCAAGGACGAATGAGAGTCTCGGAACCCAACAGCGGCGACGTCCTGGTCGATCAGTTTCGACCCCACCCTGGGCCGTGGGCAGGCCGGTACGCGTCCGGCGCTGGTGGTTTCCGTCGACAAATTTAATCACGGTCCAGCCGACCTGGTTGTCGTGCTGCCCATCACTTCAAAGAATAAGAACCAGCCCATTCATGTGCCGGTGAAGGCGCCCGAGGGAGGGCTGTCGACGCCGAGCTTCATCAAGTGCGACGATATCCGGTCCGTGTCCAAACAGCGGGTCAAGCGGCTTTACGGCACTGTTTCCGCGCAGACGATGGCCGAGGTCGAAGAACGAATCCGAATCCTTCTAAATCTATGAGACGAAGCGCGAGGTTTGAAACCGCTCCCTAAGAAGCAGCGAAAGCGGCGTGGCTCCCCAGAGCCGGACACGTTTTCGAACTCTTGAGGCCTAAAACGCCTCTGCTCGAACCAGTTCAGTTTTTTCAAGCGAACGGTGTACGAGTGAAGCCGGCGCCCTCATCCCGACTGGCACCCAGGACGATCACGAAACGGAAGTGTAAGGAATCTGCGCCAGGCGGAGACTACCAGATGGAGGCAAGATAGGACTTCGGTGGATCGGGACAGACAGAACGCGCTCTATGCGGAGGCAAGCGCCGCACATGCCGCCGCCATCCGCCGGCTGGCCCGTGGTTATCAGGCCGATCCCGACCGGCAACGAGATCTGCTTCAAGAGATCTATATGGAGTTGTGGATGAGCCTTGGGTCGTTTGACGGCCGTTGCAGTTTGCGAACCTGGGTCTATCGCATTGCGCACAATGTAGGTGCTTCCCACGCTGTGCGAGATCGCCGGTTGACCTCCCGGCTGGTGGACTTGGAAACCCTCGATGCTCGCATCTCCTCAGTCGATGGCGAAGCAGAGGTCGAACGCCGGTTCTCGGCGGCGATCCTTCTGGATCTGATTCACCGGCTCAAGCCGCTAGACCGCCAGGTCATCATGCTCTACCTCGAAGGCGAGACGGCGGGATCGATAGCGGAGGTAACCGGGATCACGGCCGGCAACGTGGCCACGAAAATTCACCGAATCAAGAGGATGGTTAAGCAGAAATATCTCGAAGGAGCCGCCGATGCAAGAACCTGACGAGCCGCGCGAACATGACACGCCCGAGGCCGCCTGGAAATCACGGAAGGAAGAGGAACACAAGAGTATGCAAATCGCACTGACACCCGAGGAGCTATGCGCCCTGGCGCAATCCCGAGAGAAACTCAACGCGCGCGTGGTCCGAGGCGTGGCCGTTGTTACGGTGGCCCTGGCCGCGGGCCTTCTCTACAACGTGTACCGAGTCGATCAACCATGGATCAGGCTCGGACAGGCATGGACGCTGGGCGTAATCGTCTACCTGTTCGGGCCTGCGTTTGAACGTGGGCGCCGACCCATTGGGGCGAGCGCGCCATGCGCTCAGTTCCTTGCGAGGCAGCACGAGGAGAGGCAGCGCGGCTACCTGCGCATCCGCAGCCGACTGTTCCTTCTAATCCCCGGCATCCTGGCGTCCTGGTGGGGCGGCGGCGTGCTGGCCGCAGCCAAGGCCCGCGGACTCGACCCTTCCTCCTGGCTCTATCATTTTCTGGCTGGACCCTGGCCGTTTGTCCTAACCGTGATGGCCCTCGTTCTGGTGTGGTTCGCTTTTGGAAAAGCTGCCGAAAAGGCCGCTCAGGATCGCGAAGAGGTTCGCCGCGCTATCGCGCACTAACGGCTATCCTCCTTAATCCTCAGACTCAGTGTCCATCCAGCCTACGCGGGCCCTCGCGCACTCCCAGGGTGGACTGAAACTAAAATCAAAGGCATAGATCATCCTGATATTTGGGGGAGCCAAAGATATCAACGCTGCGGAGTCTGGCTCCCCTTCGTGGGCAATTATCGAACTTTTCTGGTCGCCTCGGGAATTGGCGCCGGCGGCATGCTGGATAAGGGTTACGCATTCGATGGAACGCTTGGTCTCACCACAACCTCCACCGCGAATCGGGATGGGAAACGCTACGGCGTTTTGTAGGAACCATACTGGGGGTATGCTAACCGATGATGGACTCTGGAAGCGCGAGGCATGAGAATAACCCAAGACCGTATGGTCCGTATCCTGGGCCCTGCTCCCAAGCCGCCAAAAGTTTTGGAGCGGCAGTTTGACTACAACGACGACGAGCTCGGCAAGATGGCCCGAATGGATTGGGATCGAGTGCCGGACGATTACCTTTGGTATTACTTTCACGATTTAGCGTACGTCGAGTTGCAAGTGGACTTGTTTCGTCACCTCTTCCCAGCGTGCCTTAGGTACTGGTACGACACGCTGATGAGAAACGAAGACGCCTCGCGTGGAGATAGTGATTTCCATTATTCGTTGATGCGTGGGCAAATCCTTGAAAAGATGCTGTCCGAAAGCGAACGGCAATCTCTATACGATTTCTTTCGCGATGGATTTCTCGACCGGATTGAGTCAGAACGCGGTTTTGCTTACGAGCAATCGCGGGATCCGATGATCTCAAGCGGCAAGTCCGCGAATGGCTGGATCTTCCGCTTCAATTCTCTCGGAATCGTCGCGCCAGTGATTCCGCAGATTTGGGAGGCATGGTGGACACTCGACCACCCCGGAAAGACTGTTTGCGCGGTGATGTACGCCTCTGGGTTGGTATACCTGAAGGGCGAGAACCCGATCTACGGCGTTTGGACCCCGGAGTACGGAGGGGGAGGTCCATACCTCACAGAAATCGACAGTCCGCTCTTCGACTGGACTTGGCGCACTGACAACCTGTCGTTCCTGCGAGAAACCTTGTCAGTCGACTACGTCACTCAAAAACTCGATGAGGCGGCCAGCACATTGTCAGATTGCCCTGAGGCGGTCCTTGCCCGTCGGGTGGCCGATGATGCAAGAACAAGGAAGGACGTGATCGAGATTCGGATTGACGACTTGCTGGAGAACTTGGCTCGGGTTCAGCTTGGCAAGGATCGCTGGGAATAGGCGCTCGGTGAAGATCGTAGTTAATTGAGGCTCACGTCTGTTAGGGGTTCCCGGGCTCCGGCTCCTTGCGATGGAGCGATGAGGTCCATCCTGGGGGCTCCTGGGATGCGATTTGCCTCCCCAGGGCCGGATTCGAACTACACAACCTCGGTTAGGTAAGCATGCCGCAGTCAACGTCTTCCGGAACAGGGGAAACACCTTGGACGACCAAGACGATCCCGCTGACGCATTGCTGTCTGTGGCGCGCCAGCCCTCCGTGAACTGCGGGCAGCCGTCTCACCAACCGGGTAGCGACGTTATTGCTTCGACTTGCTCAGTTTGCGGAAGTACTCGTAGACCGCGTCGGCGTAGCCTTGCGGAATCTTCTCGCCGCCGGGGCTGCGCACGCTGCCGCCGCCGGCCGTGTCGTCCACCTTGCGGCGAAGTTCCATCTCCACCTGCTCGATGCCGGAGAGCAGCGTGGCCTGGATGCGCTCCGCCAACAGCGGGTCATTGGCGTAGGTGTTGGGGTTGAGGCGCTGCATGTCGCGGATCAGCGACTGCAGATCCTTCACCATGGCGGGATCGCCTTGCGATTGCTGCTCCAGTTGGCGCAGCGTTTGCAGCGTGCCTTGATAGTTGTTCTGGAAGTCCTGGGGACTGATCGGCCCCGTGTTGCCGTACCAGGGTCCGCCGCCGAGGCCGCCGTTGTTCCAGGCGCCGCCGTTGCCGTTGGTCGGGCCGCCGCCGCCATTCTGGTTCTGGCCGCCGCGCGGGCCGCCCTGGTTTCCACCAGCCTGCTGGCCTTGCCCTTGCTGGCCTTGTCCGCCTTGCTGACCCTGCCCGCCTTGCTGACCTTGACCTTGCTGTCCGCCACCCTGTTGTCCGCCCTGCCCTTGTTGGCCCTGCTGACCTTGCTGACCCTGTTGGCCCTGTTGACCCTGTTGACCCTGCCCGCCCTGCTGGCCCTGCTGGCCGCCACGCTGGCCGGGTTGACCTTGCTGTCCCTGTTGCCCCTGCTGACCTTGCTGGCCCTGGGCCCGTGCGGCGCGCATCTGCTCCAGTTGTTGCCGCAGTTTTTCCACCTGGCCCAGCGCGTCTTCGGCCAGCTTATCGCCCTGGCCATTCTTGTCGCCGTCCTTACCCGGCCCCATGGCCTGCTCTATCTGCTTCAACTGGTCGCGCAGTTCGCTCAGGCCCTGCGTGATGGTGGCTTCGGACATCACCGCGTATCCGCCCATGCCGCGGCGAATCCAATCGGCGTTGCGCTGCATGTCGCGCGAAATCTCAGCCTGCTGCATTTCGCCCAGCGCGTCGCGCATCTTGGTGGCGGCCTTGCGCTGCGAGTTCTGCAGATCGCGCACGGCAGACTGCATGCCCTGCTCAAGCTTCTTCAGGTCCTGAATCTCGCCTTCCTTTTCTCCGGCAAGCTGGTTGGCCTGCTCGCGCGTCACACCCTGGCTCTGCGGGCCGAAGCCCTTGCGCATTTCGCCCTCGAAAGCCTGCTGGCGGCGGACCAATTCGTCGGCCTGCTGCGCCAGTTCCTGTACCTGGTTGCTGGATTCCTTGCTGCGCTGGGAAGACATCGATTGCGCAGCTTCCTTCAACCGGTCGGCCGCGCGCCGGGCCTGCGCGTCGCCTTGCGGGGTGCCGGCCTGTTGCGACGATGCGGCTTGCCGCATATCGTCCAATGCCTGCGTAAGCTGATCCAGGGTCCGCTGCAACTGTTGCGGGTTGGCGCCGCGGACTCCACCCGTCTGCTGTTGCATCTGCTGCTGCATGCGCTGTTGAGCCGATTGCTGGCCCTGTTGACCCTGTTGCCCCTGCTGGCCCTGTTGTCCTTGCTGACCCTGTTGTCCTTGCTGACCCTGCTGACCTTGCTGTCCTTGTTGACCTTGTTGACCTTGTTGCCCCTGCTGGCCTTGTTGCCCCTGCTGTCCCTGTTGTCCCTGCTGTCCCTGCTGACCTTGCTGGCCCTGTTGACCTTGTTGGCCCTGTTGACCTTGTTGTCCCTGCTGTCCTTGCTGACCCTGCTGGCCCTGTTGCCCGCGGCTCAACTGGCCCTGCTCCTGCCGCGTCAGTTTTTCCAACTGCTGCTTCAACTGTTCGGCTTCGCGCCGCAGCATTTCCTGCTGCCACCGCTGCTGCGAAGTCTGCTGCTGGTTCTTGCGCTGCTGGTCGGCCAGTTCCTGCTGGCGCTGCGCCAACTGTTTCAGCTTCTCCATCGCGGCGTCAATCTCTTTCTGCCGCTGCTGCTGGGCCGATTGCGCCCCCTGAGAACTCTCGTACTGGTTCTTTTCGGTATCCAGTTCCAGATCGAAAAGCCCTTCCAGGTCGCGCGCACCAGCGCCGCCGCCCCCGCCGCCACCGCCGCCGCCCTGGCGGCCGAAGGCTACCTGAATGTCGCGGAAGGTGGCCTCGGCACGCATCAGGTACTGCAGCGCCTTCTGCTCCGGACCCAGCGCATCCTGCCACTTGGCGGTCTTCAACTTATCCGCGGCCGGTCCCATGGCGTTCACCGCCAGTTCCATATCCGTCACAAAGCTCTTGAAGGAATCGCCCGCGCCTTCCAGTTGGCGGGCCTTCATGCGTTCCGCCAGGGACTTGGCCTGGTCGCGCAATTTGGCTTGCATGGCCGCCAGGAAAGTCGCATTCTCCGCCTCCGTGCCCTTGGCGCCGGTTCCCTTGAGCTGGTTCCACGTGGCGGCGATGATTTCCTTCTGGCGCTGCGAAATCTGGTTCTGCTGATCGTCGTCGTCGCCGCCGCCCCCGCCCCCGCCGCCGGCCTGCTGCGATTGCGAATAGTTCTTCTCGAACGGCTGCGCTTCGATGAAGTAGATGTCGGTGCTGGATGAAGTGCGGGCGTCTTTGGCCACCGCGTAAATGCTGACCACGTCGCCCGGTTCCAGCTTGAAATCTTCCAGCGCCAGAGTGGTGGAGCCGGAGGAAGTCTTGCCGTCCTTGGATTGCATCATCGGTGCCGTCTTGTCGGGTCCGCCGTTCACGGAGTAGTGCAGTTCAACGCTCTTCAGGCCGAAATCGTCCTTGGCGTCCACCTGGACGGTCACTTCCTCAATCGGCGATGCCTTGAAGTCGCGGCCCGGCCGCGTGATCTTCACCTCGGGCGGACGGTCCTTCATGGCTTCGATGAAGTAGTCTTCGCTGAGCCGCACGTCCTCGCCGTTTTCGATCGCGGCGATGTGGTACAACCCGTCCTTCTGGATCGGCACTGCGGCCGAGAGCCCGGTGGCGCCCAGCTTGAGCGGCAGTTTCGACCCATCGTCCAGCACGATCACGCCGTTGGCCAAAGTTCTGTCGGTCTGGACGAAGACCTCCGCGCGCGTTCCTTCCACGGCGCGCAGGTCGCCGCCGGGATCCTCTACCGCATCCTTCATCCCAAGCCACACCGGGTAGTGATAGACCACCTTGATCTTCTTCACGGCCGGCAAGTCAACCACGGTCATCTTGTAAACTTCCGACTTCACTCCGCCGGCCTCCACGTAATACGAGAGGGTTTCCGGCACGCCGGCGATCATGAACTGGTAATTGGAGCCGCCGGGTTCGGTGGCCATTTCGGCCTGCTCCCATTGGGAAGCGCTGGCGTACTTGCCGAAGAACCGCACCTTGGGCGACGTGAAACCGATGAGCCGCGCGGTGATCGCCTGGTCGGAGCGTTTGCGCACGGTCTTGTTGCCGGGTTGCACCTGGACGGCGTAGAAGGGCTTCATCTCGCCCTTGGGCAGACCGCCCCATAACAAGGAAGTGCCGTAGCCCAGGAAGCCCGGGCCGGACACGCCAAGCCAGATCAGCACCATGGCCGAAACGATCGCGGCCGAGGAAAAGCCGAAGATCCAGGAGTTCTTGGTGACGGCCTTCGGGTCCGCGGTCTGCGACACTGCAAGCGTGTCGTCGGCCAGCAGTTCCAGGAAAGGATCGCCCGGATTCTGCTCCATCTTCTCCGTGAAGGTGAGCAGGCGCTCTTCAAACTGCGGGCACTTGCTCTCGGCTTCACGGGCCGCGCGCCGGCGGTTGAGGCGGATCACCGGTACGATCAGGGCCGCCGCCAGGGCCAGGGCCAATCCGAGGAAAAGGAAGACCCGCGCGCCGATCACGCTCGGGTTCGAAAAGGCGAACTGGTTTGCCACCAGCACCGCCACCACGGTGAGAGCCAAAGCCAGAGCCGCGGTTACAGCCGCGCCGCGCGTCAGCGCCAGCAGCCGCATCCGGCGCTCAATGACGCCCAGGTACTCGGATAAGCGATCCAAAGGTTTCATGCCGCCTCTTTATTAACGGAAAGATGTTGATTACCCAGTAACGATTCGGCTACCGCCAGTGCCAACACTCCTAGCATGACATACCACCATAAAGACCGTGGCTTCTGTTCGTCGGATACCGTACCACCCTCTCCGCCCGCGGCCCCTTGGGCGGTATTCTGCCACAGCGTGAGGCTCTCTTGGGGAACAGGTGTTAAATCGGATTCGTGGCGGTCGGAATTCACCGCCACCAGTTCATTGCGGCCGTTGGGCCGCCGGATATCGTAAAATCCGGCCATGGTGAACTGGATGTTCTGCGCCTTGGTGGCCTCTTCCAGATTCAGGGCGCGCTCGCCCTTCGGGTCGACCACGTCCACGGCCGCGCCCTTCTCTTTGGAATCGCGCAATTCCTCGAAAGCCCCCACCAGCATGCTGGATGGCCCGGCGTCCAGCCGTCCCAGATACCGCGCTGTCTGTTCGATGAATGGCACAAAGGAAGAGTGCAGCGGAAAATCGTTGGCGATGTTATCGAACGTGGAGGCGAAGACCAGCACGTGGCCCTCGCCGATCTGCTGATCGAGCAGCAGCGGCGTCTGGTCGGCCAGTTTGGCCGCCACCCGCGAAGTACCCGGCGTGACGTGGATCACCTGGTAGAATTTCACGTCGTCCCAGTGGTCATCCTTGAGGATGGAGGGATGCGACGTGTCCAGCCACGCCGCGGTCTGGAAGCGTTCGCCCTCACGCCCCATGTAGCGCGCCTCGCCAATGGCTTCACCGCTGACGGGCACTTTGCTCTTCCCCACGGACATGTGGCCCAGCGAGATCAGCACGCTGCCGCCGGCGCGCACGTAGTCGCGCAGTTGGTTTTCAAAAGGCGCAGGCAGCGCGCCGACGTCCGAGAGCACCACGAAAGCGTACCGGGCGGCCGAGAGATTGGTGGTCTGGTCCACGGTGGCCGGATCGATCTCAAAAGCCGACTGGCCCGAGGCTTCGAGCGCCGACTTGAAATACAGCAGCCCGCGGCTGCCGGCGGTCTCCTGAACGAACAGCGCGTGGCGCGGATCGGAGCGCTCCACGGAGAAATAGAAGACATCGTCGGCCGGCAGGGTGTCGCCGGAATCGATCCGCACTTCGCCCTTGTTGCGGCCGTAAGGCACGTCGAGCGAGAGGAATTCCACCGGAGCGCGGCCGTTTTCGGGAACCTCCACCTGCTTGGTTTCGGTGACGCGCCCATTGAGGACCAATGACACGCTGCGCGCGGCCTTCTTAGTGCCGAAGCCCGCCACCGTGACCAGCACGCGCTGCTTTTTGCTGTCATACACACGCCGCGGCGCCACCACGTTTTCCACCGCGAAGTTGGGGGTTTCCCTGGCGCCTATGTTGTGCGGCTGGAGTTGCACGTCGGCATTCAAGCGCAGGTCGTTGAAGTTCTGCGGCCACCCGGTCAACTGCATGTCCGAATAGAGGTGCACGGCCAGAGGCAGGTGGATGGATTGCGAGATGGAGCGCAGCGAGCGCGCCAGTTCGGCGTAGGACGTGCGTGCGTCGGAGGGTTCAATGGCATCGATGGCGGCGTTGAGCGCGTTGTGGTCGTCGGTGATTTCGCTCATCGCCTGCACGCGCGAACTGCAGGCCAGCACCTGCGCGCGCTGGCCTGCTCGTAACCCGCCGGCCAGCGATTTGGCGGCGGCTTTAGCCTGCTGCAGCCGGCCTGAGGCGCGCATGCTGAGCGAGTTGTCGATGGCCAGCACGGTCACTTCGCCCTGGCGTCTGGAAGCCGCCACCGTCTGGCGCACGTAAGGATGGGCGAAGGCCAGCACGATGAGCGCCACCAGGGCCAGGCGCGCCGCGAACAACAGCAGGTAGCGCAGCCGCCGGTGCTTGATGGAACTTTGCGTGCGCCGTTCGAAGAACATCAGCGAGCTGAAGGGCAGCGGCGTGGTCTTGTGCTTTTTGAGCAGGTGCAGCCAGACCGGCAGCCCCACGGCTAACGCGCCGGCCAGAAACCATGGCGTGAGGAATCCCATCGCTAGAACCGTCCCATTCGCTAAAACCTACCCCTGCGCACGGCGAGGTATTCCCGCAGCCCTTCATCCAGGGGCCGCCCGGTATTCATCAGGAAGTAGTCCATTCCCGCCCCTTTGGCTTTAGAACGCAGGGTTTCGATGTGCGAATCGATCTTGCGGCGGTATTCGTTGCGCGCGTACTCCGGTGACACTTCCATGGCTTCGGTGGTGTGTTCCATATCCACCAGCAGCACGGGTTCGCGGAACTTCGGCTTGATTTCCTGCGGATCGAGCATATGAAAAAGGATCACCTCATTGCCCTTGTAGCGCAGCGGCTCCACGGTCTGGACGATCACCTCGGGGTCTTCATAGAAGTCGGACATGACCACGACGATGCCGCGCCGGTGCAGGAAGTTCTGGAAGTGCACAAACGGCTTGGTGAAATCGGTATGGGTCCCCGGCACCACCTTTTCGATGGCGTGCAGCAGGCGGAAGAGTTGGCCCTGGCGGGTAGACGGCGCCACGTAGTTGGTGACATCCGCATCAAAGATGATGAGCCCCGCGGCGTCGCGCTGGCCATTGGCCATGTAGCAGAGTGAGGCGGCCAGGAACTGCGCGTAGTCCAGTTTCGTGACACCCTGCGAGGAATAGCTCATGGAGGCCGAAGTATCGAGCAGCAGCAGGAGCTGGGAATTGGTCTCGCCTTTATAGCGCTTGAGGAAGCACTTATCGGTGCGGGCGAAGACGTTCCAATCGACATGGCGGAGGTCATCGCCTTCGGCGTAGGCGCGGTACTCGGCGAATTCCTGGGAGAAACCGAAATCGGGCGAGCGGTGGAGACCGGCCACGAAGCCATCGACCACGGTCTTAGCGACCAGGTCGAGACTGGAGATAGAGGCTAACGTGGCTGGGTCCAGGAAGCGCTGGAGCATTAGCGGGGGTCTCTTTTCACCGCAGAGTCGCTGAGACGCGGAGGAAAACGCAGAGTAGAGAGAGAATCAGGAATCGAATCTCCTTCGGGTTGGTGCGCAGAGGAAGCAGAGACACTATCTGCCATCGGGGACTCGATGTAGTGATTCACCATTCTCTTAAGGCCTTTGGTCAGGACGGGGACATTGAAGTTGATCAGAATGCCAACTCGTTTGCCGGAGGATTTCAAGTAAGTCAGGAGTTGAGCGGAATGAACGGGAAGCAACTCCTCAATGGCTTTGAGTTCCACCACCACCGAGTCTTCTACCACCAGATCCAATTTGTAACCGCAGTCTAGTTTGAGGCCCTTATAGTAAACCGGCAGGGCAACCTGCCGTTGAAACTGGACCGCCCGCCGGCTCAATTCGTAACAAAGGCACTCTTCGTACGCCGTTTCCAACAGCCCTGGTCCCAAATGCCGATGAACTTCGATGGCGGCTCCAATAATCTCTTGAGTTAAGGCGTTCTCCACCGACGCAGAAGCCCGAGGAGGCGAGAGTGTCTCTGCTCCCTTTGCGATCTCAGGTGTTGACTTTGATTCAACCCTCATTTTTCCCAGCAGTTCTCCGCGCTTTCCTCAGCGTCTCCGCGTCTCGGCGGTGAATCCACAACCTGTAGTGAAACCACCCCGTTAGTCCCGAGGCGCCCCCTTCCACTCCAACAACTTCTTCAAAATATCGTCCTGCTTCATGCGGTCGCTTTCGGCGTGGAAATTAAGCAGGATGCGGTGACGCAACACCGGAATGTAGACCGCCCGCACATCCTCGTAACTCACGTGGTAACGGCCCTTCATCAAGCTCCTCGCCTTCGCGGCTAATACCAGGAATTGGGCGGCGCGGACGCTGGCGCCGTAGTTTACATACTTTTTGACGAAGTCGGGGGCGGTTTCGTCACTGCTGCGGGAGGCGCGGACCAGGTCGATGGCGTGGCGGGCTACGCTTTCGCCGATCGGAACCATGCGCACCAACTGCTGGAAGTCCAGGATTTCCGCGGCGTTGGTCACCGGGTCGGCTTGCGGGATGGTGGTTACGGTGGTGAGATCCACCACCTGCATCTCTTCGTCGGCGGTCAGGTATCCCAGAATTACGTTGAACAAAAAACGGTCGAGCTGGGCTTCGGGCAGAGGGTAGGTGCCCTCCAGTTCGATGGGGTTTTGCGTAGCCAGCACGAAGAACGGGTTGGGCAGCGTGTACATGTTGCCGCGCACCGTGCAGGAGCGTTCCTGCATGGCTTCGAGCAGCGCGCTCTGCGTCTTGGGCGGGGTCCGGTTGATTTCGTCGGCCAGCAGGATGTTGCCGAAGATCGGGCCCTGGACGAAAGTCCAGGTGCGGCGGCCGTTGGCCGGATCCTCTTCGATTATGTCGGTGCCGGTGATGTCGCTCGGCATCAGATCGGGCGTGAACTGAATGCGCTTGAAAAGCAAACCCAGAGTCTGTGACAGGGTCCGCACCAGCAGCGTCTTGGCGGTGCCCGGCAAGCCGGTGATCAGGCAATGGCCGCCCACAAACAGGGCGATCATCACCTGCTCCAAAACCTCCTCCTGCCCGACGATCACGCGGCGTACCTGCCCCACGATCTCACTCTGCACCTGGCGGAAGCGCGCAATGCGCGATCTCAATACTTCAGGCTCCAACTGCTGCGGCACGGTTGTTGACATGTTCGGTCCAATCTTATTTTTTTTCGCCGATTGGTTTCTCGGCGGTCGTGCTCAATTCTAACAAGAGCTTCTGGGCGGGGCGGAACCCGGGGGCAGCTTCCAGGGCTGCCAGCACCTCTTCGTTAGCCTGGTCGGGCTGATGATTCGCGTGGTAGGCGCGCGCCAGGTCGTAGTGCGATTGCGCAGGGTCCTGCACCGGGACATGGGCCAGCACCGCCCGGTATTCGCGGATGGCGCCGGGGAAGTTGCCCTGTTCCAGCCAAAGCCCACCCAGCGTGCGGTGCGCGTCGGTGTCCATGGGGTAGACGAAGTTCAACCGGTTGAGCACATCGGCGGCATCTTTCTTGCGGCCGGCGGCTACCAACTCCTTGGCCAGCAGCTTGAGGCTTTCCGGCTCGCGCCCGCCGATCTTGGCGTAACGTTCCAGTTCGGCGACGGCGGCCGGCTTGTTGCCCTTGGCGATGTAGGCATGGGCCAGCTCTTCGTAGACGCTGTGCTCTTCCACGTAGTCCGGGTACATGTCGCGGATGGGCGTGCCTTCTTTGATCACGCCGTCGTAGTCCTTGGCGGCGGCCAGTTCGACCACCTTCTTGAGGCCCTTCTTCCATTCGTCGAAGTGCTCCACCACGTTCTTGGTGCTGGCATCGATGTACTCCAGGAAGCGCCTGTCGAACTCGTCCGGTTCGATCTTGAGTTCCTTGGTCACCACGGTGTAGGTGTTTTCGCCGGCGCCGAAATCGTGCAGCATGGCCAGCAGCGTGTCCCAACCCCACTTCTCGTCGATGAAATCGCAGATGCGGCCGCCCTGGAAATAGCTCACGATCACCTGGGGCGGCGACACCGGGTGAATGAATCCGCGGTCCAGTTCCATAATGGGCAGCAGTTTTTTGCCCTTGATGGCGGCGATGACATCCGGCGACAGGCGGTCGCCCCAATCGGGCGAAATGGCCGTCTCTTCGTGGACCGCCAGACCTTCCGTGAACCAGCGCGGCACTTTGTGCCCGGTAGCGGTGAGAGTGTAGACGTGGCTCATTTCGTGCCACAGCGTGGAGGCCCAGTGGAAACTGCCAGGCTTGCGGCCGGAAGGGCTGTCCATGGCTATGGAGTAGCCGAAGGTGACGCCCAGCGCGCCTAATCCGGGCATCCCCATGGTGCGGACGGCGAAGTCTTCGTGATCGGGGTAGACCTCCACCTGCACCGGCTGCTCCAGCTTCAACTTGTACTTCTTCTCGTAGGTGGCGATGGCGCGCTGCATCTCCGATTCAAAATACGGGTGCAGAAGTTCGGCTTCTTTCTTGTGCAGCTTCAGGACTGTGTTATCGGTCTTGAAGGTCACGAAGTTCTTATAGCTGTCCATCAGGACCAGCGAGTTCTTCGTGGCGTCGTCCTGGAAACCATTGGTGAAACAGGTTTCGAGTTGCTTGTAAGCCTCTTCCTCCTGGCCCTGCCGCATGAGGTTGATGCCCAGTTGGGAACGCGCGCTGTACAGCGTGGGGTCCAGTTCGATGGCTTTGCGGTAATACTGGATGCCCTCCAGATAGCGGCGGTTGATCACGAAGAAATGGCCCACGGTTTCATAGCCGCGAGCCGTGTGCGGATCCCACGTGGTTTCCTTCTTATCGGCCAGCCAGTCGATGCTGGCGAGGATGGCCTTGGCCTGGACTGCGTTGGGGTCAATCTCGAGAGCCTTCTTGGCCTCCGCGGCGGCCTTGGACGGAGTGTTGTCCTCCAGCGCCAGGCGGGCCAGCAGTTCCTGGGCTTCCAGCAGTTTGGGATCGGATTCCAGGGCCTTGTTGGCCAGATCCGCGGCGCGGCTTTCGTATCCGTCGGCAGCCACCAGCGCCATCCCGAGGAAGGCGCCGGCGTGATCCTTCTTGATCGCCAGTGCTTCGTTGAAGAGATCGGCGGCGATTTTGGGCTGCCAGTGGTCAAGGTAGAGGCGGCCCCAGCGAACCTTGTAGTCGGCGTTCTCGGGATGCTGAGCCACCAACTGCTTGAAGACCTCGTTGGCCTCCTGATAGCGGCGGGCTTTCCAGAGGGATTCGGCCTGGTCAAGAGTTTGGGCCGGGAGAGTGAGTGCGATTAGGAAAGCGGCGGAAATTAGTATAGCGGCAGGCGGATTGCCAATCCGCCGCAGGTTATCAACCTGCCCCACAAATCGCAGGTTGGCAACCTGCCCCACATAACCTTTCACTGTTCGATGGCCTCCTGCGTCTTGGCGAGTTCCAGCAGGAGCTGCGTCAACTGACGTTTGTACTCGGCGACGGGCATGGCAGCCTTGTCGAATTTAAGTTTGTCGATGGCCTGCTCGATCTGTTCCTTTTTATCGATGAGAGCGCGCTTGTTAGGGTCGCGGGCCGCGGCGGCGTTGGCGCCCAGGCGTACCACCGGAAACGAAGCGGCCAGGCGGCCTTCGCCGTTTTCAGCGTTGGGCACGCGCTCGCCCTGGCCCTTGCCGGTGTCCTCGATCACAGCGTGCTCGGTGGCCAGGCGCTTCTGGGTGTCGAAGAATTCGGTGGTCTTCTGCTGCGCGTATTGGAAAGCTTCCAGGGCGGAGACGGATTCGTTCTTGTCCACATCAGCCGCCGGTTCCCGAAGCGCTTCGCCAAAGTACCGGGCAAAGACGGTGGCGTTTTTTTCGCTGCCGGTTTTGGTGGCGGCGATCACGATCCGGGTGGGGCGGCGCAGAGTTTCGATGGAGCCGCCGCTGCAACTGGTCATGTTGACCACAAGCTGGCGCGTGGCCGGAACGTGGTCGAGCAGCGCCGCCAGTTCCGTCCCGGAAAGATCGGCGCCGGGGATATTGAACTTGTAGTCCACGCCATCGTAGGAGCCGTGGCCGATCAGCATGACTACCATGGAATCGGCCGGCTTGGCCTGTTTGGTGATGTCGGCGAAGCGCGCGCGGATCTGGTCCCGCGTGGGCGCCTGGAGCGTCATCACGTTGGAATCGCCGCCGGCGCGTTTGAGGCTGGAATCGATGTCCTCGGCCCACATCTTGAACCGCTGGGCGTAATCGGCCTCGCCCCCGAGGCCGGAAATCGTGAGATAGAAGGTGGTGGCCGGCGCGCAGAGGGCGAATAGAAGAAAAAGGGCCAGGACCCTCACACCCCGGGCAACCGCTCCCTTACGGTCACGGCTCTGAAGGCCCAATCCGATCTGAAGGCCCAATCCGAGCCGCGCGCGTAAGCAAGCGGATGCAACTGCCCGATTCATACTACACCCCACTTCCGCCGCAGCAGCCACTCGCTGGCGCGAATCCCGAGGGCCAGCAGGAACAGCGCCGGCATATCCCAAAGGTCGCGAGTCTCGCGGGTAGTGATGCCGGCTTCCGAATAGGAAATCTCCTTCGATAGTTTGGACGCCTCATCGGGCTTGTAGTATCGTCCGCCGGTCTGTTCCGAAAGCTTTTGCAGCAGTTCCCGGTTCTGACCGGTATGGAAATTCTCCGCTACGCCATCCTCACGGCGGAACGTCAGCACGTCGTGCCCCAATTCTTCCTGGTCGCGGCCGGCGATGATTTCCGTGACGTAAGAGCCCGGCTTTTCGGCGGTCCACTCGCCGCCGTAAATGCCCTCTTCCAGCGGCAGCGGAGTCAGTTCCATGGTGGCCGACGTGCCGTCCGGGCTCAGGAAGCGGGCCTGCACTTTGGCGTTGGCGACGGGCTTGTACTGCTTGTCACGAACCTCGACGCGAATGGGCACCTTGGTGTCATCGGCCAATACCTGCTTGGGAGTGGTAGAGACCACCTGGCCCGGCGTATCGGCCACCAGATGACGAAACATCTGCTGCCAGAAGGTGGGATGGGTCTTGTCGGCGTGGTCCTGCCACATTTTCCAACGCCAGCTTCCACCGGTGGCGAAGAGCACCGTGCGGCCCCGGCCGTAGTTTTCGGTGACCAGCAGGGGCTGCGCGTGTTTGCCCGCGGGCGTGGATTCCAATAGCACCGTGGCCCCCGGTTTGGGCTCGCCCACGTCCTGGTAGTTGGCCATCTGCGGCATCTTCTTCCAGGCTTCCAGATTCCTGGCGGGGTTTTCGTCCAGCCGGCAG
>Ga0210402_10001651_pt1 | contig 22792 bp, 18 predicted proteins | sample IncBWC7MmetaG_FD_161055 | JGI IMG/M metagenome (GOLD analysis project Ga0210402, IMG submission 161055) | Forest soil microbial communities from Barre Woods Harvard Forest LTER site, Petersham, Massachusetts, United States - Inc-BW-C-7-M | ecosystem: Environmental > Terrestrial > Soil >... | reverse complement strand
CCGTTCACATAGAGGTTGCGGTCGGTGGCGGCCGTTCCGCCCCAAGCATCGTTGAGGAAGTTCACCGCGACGGCATGGGCACCGGGCGCCCAGTCACCCTTGAAGGTAAAGTTCTGGCTGACGCCGGATGCGTGTAACGCCGTTGTGGTGAATGTGCCGCCGAGCTGCTTGCCGTCGACCGAGACGGTGAACTGCGCGTCGCCCTGATAGGCGTCCTCCGAGATACCGAGCACCAGGGTATCGGAGCGGGTACCGGTGGTGACAGGCGCCGGGGGGACCGGCGGCGTGACGGGCGGGGTTGTGCCGCCGCCGGTCGGGGTGGTGGGCTGCGAAAGCCACGGCTGCAGGTTTTTCCCCACCGGGGTCAGCTGAGTGCCATTGGGGTTCAGGAAGGCCGAGTCAGTGCCGTCCGGGTGATTGTCATTGTCCATGGCCCAGAACACGGCCCCGGCCTGGCCGGCTTCGTTGGCGGCGACAACGGCGGTGATGACGGTGTTGCCCTGCGGGTCCAGGGTATATCCATCGATCGCATTGCCGAATTCGTCGATGGAGGCGAACAAGCCAAGGCCCTTGGCGGTCTGGACATCGCCTTGCACATACTGAGCCGCGCCGTTCGGATCGGTGCCGTTGTAGTAAATGTGCGGCGTGACGAAGAGCCCCGCGGTGCCAACGGCGGCGGTTACCGTGGAGACGTTGGCAAAATCCCACCCGCCGTTCGGCTGCACGCCAATCAGGCCGGTGAACCCGGCCGCACGAATGGCGTTGATGATCCCGATCTGGTACTGCGCGGTTGTCGCGGCGGCAGTACTCGGCTCGTTTGGTGTTTCCAGAAAGACGAGCGGGTTGCCTTTGTACGCGGTCGCCATCTGCTGGTACCAGGCGACGTTGTCGCCGTTCCCGCTGTGATCCTCGATCTCGACCACGATGCCCTTGGCCGTGTACTCCTGCACCACCTGGTCGATCGATGCCGCGGAATCGCTGCCTGGGACCACGTTCAGCCGGATGGCTGTGAGGCCGGGATAATCGGTCAGGACATTGGCGAAGCCTTGCAGTGCATCCTGCACGCCCGCATTCAGGCCGCGCATGGTCCACGGCTGTCCGTTGGGGGCGGCGAAGCCGCTGGTGGCGGATACTGTGAAGTTTGTCATGTGATTATATTCCTATATCTTGGGCGCAGGTGTCCCCGGCCTGCGCCGCTGGCCATCACGGGATGCTAACGGTTATCGGCGCTGAATGTTACGGTATGGATACAGAGTACTTATGGGCGTGATAGCGTGCCATATTTCGCTCATGGCGAACGTTCGGGATGGCTGTCGCGACCGGCTTGCATGGATCCGCATCAGTCGGGCGGAGGAATGTTTTCATCTTGGAATAGGTCATTGAAGCCAGCGTTCACACAGCACGATTATCACGGATAAGTGATTACGAATCCGTATACATCACCTAGTATTTACTTGCAAGAATCGACTACGTTACGAATATCCTACTTACCGTGTGTCGATAAAACCAATTTAGGGATACTTTATTCGCAACATGTAGGAATGAAGATCCACCTGATGGCACCAGTGTCAAAAGATTTGCTGCATCTCTCGGTTTATCCTAAAATCAGAGAATTATCGCAAGGAATAATGCGGAGAACCCGCGGCATCGCAAAGCAAGCAACACTCATCCCGATCAATCATATCGGATTATTAATGCCTAATTAACGCAGTGTGTGCCGACGCCGCAGCGCCCCGGCTGGTGGCCATCCATCACCAGATTGCCCGAAGCGTCTATCGGTTCGTCGGCGCAACCGGTCGGGGCCGGAGCAGATCGCAACGCCGTCCAGGAGTGCTGGCGTCTTGCCGTCGCAGGCCATTCTCGCTAAACCGCCCCCACGCCGGCACCCCTGGAGGCCGGCGTTTGGCATTTGCGGGAGCGGACCATGGCCAATGTCGTGACGATCGAGGCCGAGGCACGCGCGCGAGCTGGTAAGGGGGCGGCGCGGGCGACACGGCGCGCGGGCAAGGTGCCCGGCGTGATCTATGGGGCGCATCAGGCACCCTCGCTCATAGCGCTCGAACCGCGCGCGGTGCTGCGGGAACTCCAGCGCGCCGGCTGGCAGTCGCGCCTGTACGAGATCAAGATCAACGGCGACGATACGCGCGCGCTGATCCGCGATGTGCAGTTCCATCCCGTCACCGACGCGCCGGAACATGTGGATTTCCAGCGCCTGGCGCCAGGCGAACCAATCCGCGTGTCGGTGCCAGTGCATTTCGAGAACGACGGCCTCAGCCCCGGCCTGAAGCGCGGAGGCGTGCTGAACGTAATCCGCCACACAGTCGAGGTCTACGCCGATCCCGAGCAAATCCCCGAGCAGTTCACCGCCAACCTCGCCGATCTCGACTTCAATGACGCGGTGCGCTGGGAGAACCTGATCGGCACCGGGAACACGCGTTCGGCGATCGGCCGCAACTTCGTCGTCGCGACCGTGGCGCCGCCGACCAAGCAGGCCGAGGCTGCTGCCGAAACGACGGCGGCGGCCGCACCGGCAGCGGCTCCGGCCGCCGCGGCGCCGGCAGCGGCGCGTGGGGCGCCGGCGCGAGGCGGAGCGGGCGGCGGACGCGGCGGCGGGTCGAAGCGCTGATCGCACCAGGCATCGGGATGTCATGCTGCTCTGGGTCGGCCTCGGCAATCCGGAACCGGGGATGGCCCGGAACCGGCACAATATCGGTTTCATGGCGATAGACACGATCGCTATCCGGTATGGCTTCGCGCCATGGCGGCAGCGCTTCAAGGGGTTGGTCAGCGAGGGCAGCGTCGCCGGGGAAAAGATCCTGGCGCTGAAGCCGCAGACCTATATGAACGAATCGGGCACGTCGGTGCAGCAGGCGGCGGCGTTCTACAAGCTGCCGACCGAGGCGATCACCGCGTTCCACGACGAACTGGATCTGGTGCCCGGGAAGGTGCGGGTGAAGCGCGGCGGCGGGGCGGCGGGACACAACGGGCTGCGCAGCATGGACCGCATCCTGGGCACGCAGGACTACTGGCGGGTGCGGCTCGGCATCGGCCATCCCGGCCAGAAGGAGCGCGTGCTGGGGCACGTGCTGGGCGACTTCGTGAAGGAGGACCGGGAGTGGCTGCTGCCCGTCCTCGATGCCGTCGCCGATGCGGCACCCTTGCTGATCGAGACAAAGCCTGAAGATTTCATGACCAAGGTCGCGCTGCTGGCGCGGGATGCGAAGTAGATCTAGGGGCCGAAACATTCAGCTAATCCACATTTCCGGCAACGAAAGGCTAGCTTCTGGGCCTGACATCCAACGGTTTAGCCCGTGGCGAGCGGATATATCTGCCGTATCATCAAGCCCAGTGTGTCCACAGGACGGCCTCCGTGTGCGCCACGATGAACCAAACCTTAGATAGTAACGACCGACAAGAGACCCTGGTGCCTGGTAGCCATTCGTTTGTCGTCTTCATTGATGAGACCGGAGACGAGAAGTTTGGCCAACCCATCCGACCCGTCTTCGGATTTGGCGGATGCGCGGTCCTTGGAGCAGACCTGGATCGATTTATCCATGTGCCGTGGCGGACAGTCCGACACGCCATCAACGGTTCACCCGATGCGCCGCTCCATGCGGCAGATCTACCCAGGCCAGTGAAAGATGACCACATGCTCTCGCTTGGCATCTTCTTCGCTAGTGTTCCCTTCTCTCGTTTCGGCGTGACCTGTGATCGGGACACCACTCTGCCCCTTGAGTTTGGGCGCGTCCATCTTGTGTTGGAAGTCCTAAAAGAACGGATAAATGCTGTGTTGCGCTATACATGGGCAACCGACGTGATAGTGATATTTGAACACACAGAGAGATTAGAAAAAGTCATTGCTGCGCATTTTGGCGACTATAGCCCGCATCAGTTTGGACGTGTTCTTTCTTGCAATTTCTACTTCATGCCAAAATCTGCGAACGACCCTGGCCTTGAGGTTGCTGATTTCGTTGTCAATGCGTGCGGCACTCAGGCTGCGCTATTTGCGCGCCGAGCTGACGCTTTGTCATTTGGATTAGACTTCCAAGCAGTGTTCCACTCAGCAGATGTATATCTCAATAGCTACATCCATATCAATCATATGACCGTTCGGAATCCACAGCCCCCCCCGCGACACTGCGTCTGTGGCTGAGAGATGGTATATCTCTGCCGCCGGACAGCACCACACACGGGCATGGGATCATCCGGTTCGCGTGGAACCATCTATCCGTTCGAAAATTTTATCATAGCGTGACACACCGTCCTTATCACCTGTTGTCGGTCGTGATCCGCATCACCATGCCGCCAGCATCACCTGCCGCCAATCCGCCGAACGTCCGTTGCGCCACGACGCCGGCCCTGTCGTCGCGGTGCCGCGCCAAACCGCTTGCAACAATTTCACTCATATAGTATCAGACCAACGCGCAGCGGGCGCTCCATAGACCCAAACGACCACGCCACCCGCCAGTGGTCGCAGAGCCAATCGGTTCGGGTCGATTGATCCCACGGCACGCATTGCGGTCGCAAAGGAAAGACTTGGATCATGATAGACGGTCCCACGACCTACGTGCTCGTTCATTCGGTCTTGCGCCAGACGGCGGAGGAAGGGAGCACGATCTCCTATTCCGACGCGATGAAAGCAATCAGTTGGAGCTACCAAGACGCCTATAAACGGAATGTGTTCGCGTTCGTACTTCGCGCGATCACCTATGCAGAAGTTGGGACTGGTAATCCGATGCTGACGGCCGTGGTAGTGCAGAAGGAACCCGGCATCCCGACGAAGGCTTTTTTTGATACTGCGGGAGAGCTTGACCGGCTCCGCAAGGACGATACGGACATTTGCTTTTGGAAGCGTGAGCTTGATCGCGTTTACAACCGATGGCGCAAGGGTGTGGCTGCCAAGGCCGCATAGCGAGCCTGACGGAGCAGTGATTCACCGCCGTCTCCTTCGGATGTCCACGTGGAGCCGTCTACTGCTCCGTAATTCGGAGGCTCGCGGGCCTGTTGATTGCGAACTTATGGAATCGCAGAGAAAATCAGATGGGATTCAATTGCGGTATCGTCGGGCTGCCGAATGTCGGCAAATCTACCCTGTTCAACGCGCTGACGGCAACGGCGGCGGCGCAGGCGGCGAACTATCCGTTCTGCACGATCGAGCCGAATGTCGGGCGCGTGGCGGTGCCGGATGCTCGGCTGACCACGCTGGCCGCAATCGGCAAGTCGGCAAAGATCATCCCGACCAGCCTGGAGTTCGTGGATATCGCCGGACTGGTGCGCGGGGCGAGCAAGGGCGAAGGGCTGGGCAACCAGTTCCTTGCGCACATCCGCGAGGTGGATGCGATCATCCACGTGCTGCGCTGCTTCGAGGATACCGATGTGACGCATGTCGAGGGCAGCATCGACCCTCTGCGCGACGCAGAGGTCGTGGAAACCGAGCTGATGCTTGCGGACCTCGAAAGCCTGGAGAAGCGGCTGATCGCGGCACAGAAGAAGGCGCGCGGGGGCGACAAGGAAAGCATTGCCCTGGTGGGGCTGATCGAACCCATTGTCGTTGCGCTGCAATCCGGCAGGCCGGCGCGGACGGTCGTTGCGCCAGAGCATGCGGAAGCGGTGAGGCGACTGCAGCTGCTGACGACGAAGCCGGTGCTGTATGTGTGCAACGTGGACGAGGGCTCGGCCGCGACGGGCAACGCGTTCTCGGTCCAGGTGGAGGCGCGGGCGCGCGCGGAAGGGGCCAGGGTCATCGTCGTGTCGGCGGCGATCGAAGCCGAGGTGAGCCAGTTGCCGGAGGCCGATCGCGGCGAGTTCCTGGAGGGGCTGGGCCTGCACGACAGCGGCCTGGATCGCGTGATCCGCGCCGGCTACGGCCTGTTGGGGCTGCTCACGTTCTTCACGGTGGGGCCGAAGGAGGCGCGTGCCTGGACCGTCGTGCGCGGCACCAAGGCGCCGCAGGCGGCCGGCGCGATCCACGGCGATTTCGAGCGCGGCTTCATCGCGTGTGAGACCATCGCCTACGATGACTATCTCGCCTGCAAGGGCGAGGCGGGCGCGAAGGACGCCGGCCGGATGCGGGTGGAGGGCAGGGAATACGTCGTGAAGGACGGGGACGTGCTGCTGTTCCGGTTCAACGTGTGACTCCCTCTCCGCCCCGCGGGGCGGAGAGGGTTGGGGTGAGGTGGGGCTCGCGGAGCCGATGCGCTGCGGCGATCGATAGCCACGGTGGTCCTGTGAGTCCCCCACCTCACCCTGACCCTCTCCGCCCCCAAAGGGCGGAGAGGGAAAAACGGGGGACTCACTCCAGCTTTGCGTCCAGCGTGATCTCGGCGTTCAGCACCTTCGACACCGGACAGCCTGACTTCGCCGCCGCCGCAAGCTCCTGAAACTTCGCCGCGTCGATGCCCGGCACGCGGGCACGCATCACCAGGTGCACCGCTGCGATTTTCCAGCCGGCGCCCTCCTGTTCCATGGTCAGCGTCGCCTCGGTGTGGAGGCTCTCGGGCGGGTGGCCCGCGCCGCTGAGCTGGAACGCCGTCGCCATGCTGAAGCAGCCGGCATGCGCAGCCGCGATCAATTCCTCGGGGTTGGTGCCCTTGCCGTCGCCGAAGCGCGTGTTGAAGGAGTAGGGCGTGTCCTTCAGGGTGGCACTTTGGGTGGTGAGGCTGCCTTTGCCATCCTTGCCGCTGCCTTGCCAGCTGGCGCTGGCGTGACGCTTGATGCTTGCCATGTTGGACCTCCTGCCGGTTGCAGGCTGCATGTAGGAAGCCGCGCCTTGATGTCACGGGTGAGGGGTGGCCGGTCGGTCGGGGCTCGCCGCATTCCGCAGAAGGCTCAGCATTCGACCGACATAACCAGGCATCAGAACGAATTGCAGCAGCAAGAGATAAACCAGGGCACCCGCGAACAATCCGGCAGCCAATGAAGCGATGCCAGCCTGCAGGCGTTCGGATATGGCCCATGTTACCGCCAGCATCGCGCCTGTCGAGCCGGTCACCCGCAACCAGTCGGACAGGATAGGTCGAAGCGGCAGGTCGCAGGCGCGCTTAATTGCGAGCAAATTCAGTGGCACCATGACCAAAGACAGGAGCGACCAAGCGGCGCCGGCGGCAACAATACCAAAATAGCTGGCGATCGGAAAGGCGACACAGGCGAGCACCACCTGGGCGAGAGCAAGGCGTGTGAACCGTTCTGGCTGTCCAAGTGCTGACAGTGCCTGCCCGTTCAGGATCCAGAGTCCGAGTGTGGGCGCTGTGAAACACATGGCCTGAAGCACAGGTCCAGCCGGCGCCCAGTGCTCGCCGAAGAGAATACGGACAAGGACTGGTGCGCTTACGCCCAGTCCAGCGGCCGCCGGTGCCCATACCGAATTCACGACCAGGATCATCTTTCGGTAGGTTTCCCGAAAGATCGGCAGATCGTTTACAAAGCGGCTCAAGACTGGAAGAGTAACGCGCTCGACGGGCTGATTGGTTAGACCACTGGCGGTCGTCACGATCCTCAGCGCCAGCGCGTAGCACCCCACCCCGACCGGATCGGCGAACAGGCCGACCGCAAGCTGGCTGATCCGGTCAGCCGACACCTTCAGGCCATTCGCAAACATGAAGTGACCCGCGAAATGGACCAGCTCGCGCAGTTCCTCGTAGCGGAAGCGCAGCCCCGGACGCCATTCGGTCTGCGAATTCAGGACGAAAAATATTACCACGTATTGTACAAGTTGGGAGACGGCCAGCGCCCATACGCCATAGCCGCGCAATGCCATGACAATGCCGACGCCGCCACCGATGATGTAGCTGAGCGCCGTCCTCGCGGCCAGAACCTGTATTCGGAGAGCGCGCCGGTATAGCGCGGTCGGCACCGTCACCAGGGCCTGAAGCAGGCAGACAAGCGATAGGACGCGGATCAACGGCTCGAGAAGCGGCGAGGCGAATAATCTGGCCGCGGGGTGTGCGGCCACTTGCGCAAGCGCAACAAGACAAAGCGAGAGCAGCACATCGCACCAGAACACCGTGTCAAGGAAACTGGCGTCGATCTCGGTGCGCTGTATGATGGCATCCGCAAATCCATAGTACTGCACGACTGTCACCAGGATGAGCAATGACAGTGCGAGTGTGAAGATGCCGTAGTCGGCAGGCCCGATCGTGCGGGCCATGACCAGAAAGATCAGGAAGGATGCGCCCTGGCCGCCACCGAGCTCCACAAGGGTCCAAAGCGTTGCATGAGCCGAGCGCTCCCGGCTCGGAGGCGCTGCGTGGTATTCGCGCGGAGCGGCTCCGTTGGTCACTTTCATGCGCGGCTGCAGTCGCGTGCCATCTCAGCAGACCTCCTCAGTCACGGCACCTCGGCGGCGAGCCATGGCACAGCATGCCGGCCCGGAACGGATTGGGGACCAATTCATGGCAACGACAGTGGAGGACATGCGCCCAGGACTATGTGAATGTCAGCTGCATATGGTCGCTCTACCCTTCCATGCCAGTGCAAGGCCAGGCTATGGACGCAATGTGCGATGCCGGTCAGTAGGAACAGCCGCGTCTACGTAGATGCGCGTGGATCGGCGATTATTCATAGCCAGCATGTCCGGCTCTGAGTTGCGCGACAATATGTCATTGATATCCGGTGCATGACTGATCACGAGTGACGCATTTGATCGAATTTGCAATGCCACGCAGACCATTGGAGGTATGGCCGACATGCCGGCAGCCCGCGGTGGATCGCCGGATCGTTTCTTGACATTCAAGAGAGTAGGGTTTGGCTGCGTCGCTCGCGGCGCATGGCGCCAAGTGCCAAGCGCACCGCAATTCTGGCTGGAGCCCATGCGCTGAAGCTGCTGCCGCGCCACTGGCTTGGGCCTTTCCAGCCCAATGGGGCCACGGTTCCTGCGCGACGCATTCGCTGCACCTGATGCCCGGAGCGCGCGCGGGGACGCCGGTTTCAAAGCAGGTCCAGACGACCGCAGCAAAAGCAGCCGCCCAGATATCCCGCCGCCAATCGAGGTTTCAGCGCACTGGCGTGTCCGGCCACAAGCGGCCAAACTGAAACCGGTCAGGTCGGATAAGGAAGCCCCGCATATGCCCTACGAAACGATCGAGGTGAAACCGGCGACCGCGGCGATCGGCGCGGAGATCTCCGGTGTCGATCTGTCGAAGCCGCTCGGCAATCAGCAGTTCCAGGAGGTGCACGACGCGCTGATGGCGCATCAGGTGGTGTTCTTCCGCGACCAGAAACTGAACCTCGATCAGCACAAGGCATTCGGCCGGCTGTTCGGCGAACTGCACATCCATCCGAACACGCCGGGACCCGACGGCCACCCGGACGTTCTGCCAGTTCACGCGGACGCGAACTCCAAACGGATCGCCGGCGAGCGCTGGCATTCCGACGTTTCGTGCGATCCCGAGCCGCCGATGGGCTCGATCCTGAACCTGAAGGTGGTGCCGCCGGTCGGCGGGGACACGATCTTCGCCAGCATGTACGCTGCGTACGACGCGCTGTCGGCGCCGATGCAGAAGTTCCTGTCCGGGCTGGCGGCGATCCATGACGGCTCGATGAACTATTCGCGGACCAATCGCCTGATTGGCGCCGATGGGCCCAAGTCATTCCCGCACGCCGAGCATCCGGTGGTTCGCACGCATCCGGTGACGGGGCGGCAGGCGATCTTCGTCAATCCGGTGTTCACGCACTCGATCAAGGACCTGCCCGACGCGGAGAGCAAGGCTATCCTCGAATTCCTGTACGAGCATTGCGGCCGGCCGCACTGGCAGGTGCGGTTCCGCTGGCAGCCGGACTCGGTTGCGTTCTGGGACAATCGCTGCGTGCAGCACATCGCGCTGTGGGACTACTTCCCACAGGTGCGTTCCGGCTACCGGGTGACGGTGAAGGGGGACAAGCCGTTCCATCGTGGCCATTGATCCCGCGGAGGTCGCACGCCTGATACTGGCGGGCCAGGTGCCGCCGGCCGCGTGGATTCCCGACATCCTCGAATTGCGGCTCGAACGCAGCTACATCACCGATCTGCGCCCGCTCGCTGCGCTGACGGCCCTGACGCATCTACACCTTACGCGCTCACGCATCAGCGATGTGGGATCGCTCGCGTCGCTTGCACGCTTGCAACGGCTGCATCTGTCGTTCACCGCGGTCAGGGATTTGACACCGCTCGCGGGCATGGCAGCACTCGGAGGCTGTTTCCTCACCGGCTCGCTAGTCAATGACGTCACGCCACTGGCGGGACTCGTCAAGCTGGAGCGGCTCGATATCGGCGACACGCGCGTGAACGATGCGACGCCACTGGCCGGACTGCGCAACCTGCGCAGCCTGGACCTGTCAGGCACGCGGGTCAGCGAACTTGCACCGCTTGCTGCGCTGGCCGGGTTGCAATATCTCGACCTGACCAACACGCCCGTCACCGACCTGTCGCCGCTCGCCGGGCTGACTGAGCTGCGGTGGCTCATTACGCGTGGCACACGGGCCGATATATCGGTGTTGTCCCACCTCACCAGTTGTCAAATTGTCACTGCGGCGGTTGTGCTGAAGCGCCGATCATATACTGCGCCGGCAAGTTGATATTTACCAATGGACGAGAAGGTTGACTCTCCGGCTCGGTCTTCCCCGTCATGGCGGGCGAAGGCCCGCCATCCACGTCTTTCCTTGGTGTTATCAGCAAAGACGTGGATGGCCGGCCTTCGCCGACCATGACGACGGTGGGGCAATCGGTGGGTCACTCACATGGACGGTTCGTACTATCATAAGGCTCAGCCAGCAGCAGTTCGATCCCGATTTGCGGCATGTGCAACACGCTGTCTGCACCCAACAGGTGTCCCCACCGCCCTATCGATGCGCGATCGACACCGGCTCGCCCACCGGATCAGCGGTGAGAAAACCCAGCGACTCACCCTCGAGCACCACGCACGTCATCTTGCCGCCGAACACCGCGCCGGTGTCGATGGCGATGCGGTTGTGGCGCACCACCGGCGCCTTCACCGGCGAATGGCCATGCACGACGACGGCACCGAACTCGGCCTCGGAATACAAGAACGGCTGGCGCATCCGCAGCAGGTCCTCGCGCACCTGGTGCTCCAGCGCCACGCCGGGACGGATACCGGCATGGACGAAGAAATACCCACCCTCGCGGTGCACGAGCGTAAGATTGCGCAGGAATTCGAGGTGCTGCGGTGGAACACTCTGGGGCCACGCCTCGCGCGGCGAGTCGGGATCGACGCCATAGCTTTCCAGCGCCGTACGGCCGCCGGCGAACAGCCAATCGGTCGCCGCGGGGCGATCACCGGACAGCGCGTTCAGCATCGTCTCGTCGTGGTTACCGACGAGGTTCACCATCTGCGCGCCGGCGACCGGCGATCCATTCAGCAGCCGCCGCAGCACGCCGGCGGTGTCGGCGCCGCGATCGACATAGTCGCCGATATGCAGGAGCACCGCTTGATCCACCGGTCGCCGAGCAAGGTCCTCGGCGATGATCTCGTGCAGATCGCCAAGCTGCGCGTCGCAGCCATGGATGTCGCCGATGGCATAGACCCGCCGCCCTGGCGGCACGATGGCGGGGGCCCTGGAAAGCTCGATCATTGCGCCGCAGATTAGACAGGAAGCAGCGGCAGCACCACCCGGCTTGGGCGATCGGCATCGACGAACACGGTGTTGACCGCGACGCGCCGGCGGCGCGCCCGACCTTCCGCCTCGCCGGTGTTCGGGTTGACATCGAACTTCGGAAAATTGCTCGAGGAAATGTCGAGCCGGACGCGATGCCCGAGCATGAACAGGTTCGCGGTCGGAAACAATGTGACGCGGATTTTCCCCACCTCGCCCGGTTGGCGCAGCCGTGGCCGCGCGGGGTCCTCGGCATAGCGCAGCCGCAAAATCCCGTCGGTGAGGAGCATCGCATAACCCTTGGGATAGTCAGCCGATGGCGGATGCACGTCGATCAGCTTGGCAGTGAAATCGGTGTCCAGGCCGTCGGTCGCCACATACAGCTCGGCCTCGATCGGCCCCACCACCTGCAGCGGCGCATCGAGCGGCTGGGTCTGGAACACCAGCACATCGCGCCGCGAGGCAAGCGGCAGATAGGGCGGCGCGCAGCCGAAGAATCCTTCCCGTTCCGTCTGATCCCAGGCGCCGGCATACGCCACCGGATCGAGGCTGCTCATCGCGCCGCCAATCGTCGGCACAGGCTGCGACGGATCGAAATCGTACGACAGCGGCAACGCGCCGGGCGCCGGAGCAGCGCGCGCCAGCGTGCCATCCCCGTGCAGATGAAACGATGTAAAATCCACGCCGGGCGGCGGCCAGTCGGACGCGGTGATCCAGCGCCCGCCATGCTCCAGCCTGCCCGCCATATTGCGTCGCCCGCTGCCGCCACCCATGACAAAGACGCGCACCGCGGGTTCGCCGAGCTTCGTGCCCTTCACCGCATGGTCGAAGATGCGCAGCCGGTAGGCGCGCCAGTCACCAGCCCAGGAATCCAGCGTCGCATCGGGGCCAAACTCCACATCGCCAAAGCAGGTATCGCTTCGATCGCCATGTGTCCACGGCCCGATGATCAGCCGCTGCGCCCCTCGTCTCGCACGCTGCAACCCCGTGAAGTTGCCAGTTGCAGTCAGCGGATATGGGTCATACCACGACGACATGTGCACGCAGTTCGCGCGGCTGTAACGCTGATGAAATCCCTCGGTCCAGATGCCGAGCTGCTGCCAGAATTCGTCAAATGCGCCGTGGGTCCATTGGTCGAACAGATACGCCTCGTAGTCGGGATGATGGCGCAGCGGCGAATGGCCGGGCTTCCACGGCATGCGGGTGAACCACTCGCGGATGTCCTCTGCCGCGAGTGCCGCGCGCATCACCGGATTGGCCAGCGCCTCGGGCGACACGAGCGCATTCTTGAACGCCCAGGTCGCTTGCTTCATCTCAAATGCGCCGGACTGGCGGATGCCCGACCGCCACGCATTGACGAAGCCGCCGCAGTCCAGCACCTGCGCGACCAGACCTGGAGGATCAAGACATCCAAGCGCGGCCTGCGTGTGCGCCGAATAGGACAGCCCCATGGTGCAGATGCGCCCGTCGCACCACGACTGATCGCGCAGCCAGGCGCACGTGTCGAACCCATCCTCGCCGTCGGATAGGTATTTGACGAAGCGCCCTTCCGAGCCGTAGCGGCCGCGCGTGTCCTGGTAAATGACGGCATAGCCGTGCGCGGTGAAATACGCGGCGATCTCGGCGCGTGTGGCAGGCGTGCGGTTGTCGGCGGTGATCTCGCTGCGGCTGGTCTCGGCGCGACCGTAGGGGGTGCGTTCCATGATCGCCGGGAACGGGCCGGCGCCGTCCGGCAGGTACACGTCGGTGGCGAGGCGGACGCCGTCGCGCATGGCGACCATCTGGGTGGAAACGGACATCAGGATGCTCCCTTGCGGGCCAGATCATGACGCGCGGGCGGCGTCCGTGGTAGGTGCGACTATCGGACGACGGTGGGAGGACTGCATGAAGCTCGCCCTATCAGCCTGTGCCTGCGTGGTCATGCTGGCGAGCTGCCAAATGGCGCAGGCGCGCATCACCGGGATAACGATAACGCGCGTCGATTCGCCGGCCTTTGAGGGACGGTCGTTCGGCAGCGTCGGTCAATACGAGAAACTGGTCGGACGCGTTGCGGGGGAGATCGATCCTGCCGATCCGCATAATTCCGTCATCACCGATGTCGGCCTCGCGCCCCGCAACGCAGCGGGAAAGGTCGAGTATCAAACCGACATCATGATCCTGCGCCCTGTCGATCGTTCGAAGGGCAATCACAAGGTCTGGTACGAGCTGACCAATCGCGGCTCGATCGTAGCGTTTCCTCAAATCAACGACGCGCCGTCCGGCGGCAACGACCCGAGCAAGGCCGCTGACGCCGGCAATGGTTTCCTGATGCGGCAGGGGTTCAGCATCCTGTTCAGCGGCTGGGATACCACCGCTGCACCCGGCGGCAATCGCTTCACGACGAAGGCGCCGGTCGCGGTCAATCCCGACGGATCGCCGATCATCGGCTCGGCGCTGGAGGAGTTCAGCATCGACAATGACACGACCACAAACGGCCGCTTGACCTATCCGGCCGCGACGCTCGACAAGTCAAAGGCGACGCTCACGATGCGCTCACGCTACGAGGATTCTCCAACCGTGGTCCCAGCCGCCGAATGGGACTATGCCCATGAGGGTGGCACGGCGATCCGGCTTGTCGGCGAACAAACCTCGTTTCAACAGGGCATGCTTTACGAGTTTGCCTATCAGGCAAAGGACCCTGTCGTGTCCGGCGTGGGATTCGCGACAATTCGCGATCTGGCGTCGTTCGTGCGCACTGCACAAAAGGATGACGCCGGCACCGCAAATCCGCTGGATGGCGAGGCAGCAACGATCTACGCGTCATGCGTGTCGCAGCCGTGTCGCACCGCCCACGATTTCGTCCAGCTTGGATTCAACGAGGACGAAGGCGGCGGGAGGGCGATCGACGGCATCGTCAACTGGATCGGCGGCGCGGACGGCATCTACATGAACTACCGCTTCGCGCAGCCATTCCGGACTCACCGCCAGCATATCAACCGCTGGTTCCCGGAGTTTCAGGCGCCGTTCACCAACCAGGTCAGATTTGATCCGGTCACCAACACCACCGGGGGGAAACTGGCACGATGCCTGGCGAGCGCGACCTGCCCGAAGATCTTCGAAGTGAATTCGGCGAACGAGTATTGGGCGAAGGACATGGCCGTGGCCCATGTCGATGAAGCCGGTGCCGACCTTGCCGATGAGCCGGCAAATGTGCGCTCGTATTTCCTGGCGAGCCTGCCGCACCAAGGCGGCATCGGCGCCACCGGCCGCGGCATCTGCCGGCAGGAACGCAATCCGCTCGTGGCGAATGCCGTGCTGCGCGCGCTGCTCATCGCAATGGACCAGTGGGTATCCGCGGGCACCGAGCCGCCGGCAAGTCGGCTGCCGCACGTCGCTGATGGCACGCTCGTGCCGCCGTTGCCCCAGACGGGGCAAGGATTCCCACATATCCCCGGCATCAAATACAACGGCCGCATGCACACCGGCGATTTGTTCGACTACGGCCCTCGGTCCGGCGAGGGGATTTTGACCGTCCTGCCGCCGCGTCTCGTCGGCACGCCTTATCCGGCCCTGGTGCCAAAAGCCGATTCGGATGGCAACGATATCGCGGGGATACGCCTTCCAGAGGTTGCGGTTCCGCTGGCGACGTACACTGGTTGGAATCTGCGCGCCATGCCGGCGGGTGGTGACGACGGCTGCGACAGTTTTGGGCAGGAAATCGATTTTGCCAGGACCAAGACCGAACGTATTGCCAATAACGACCCCAGGCCCTCTCTCGAAGAGCGCTATCCCAGCCATGCCGATTACGTAAACGCGGTTGCTGCCGCGGCCAACGGGCTTGCGCGTGATCGTCTGCTTCTCGATGAGGATGTTCCGGCCTATGTGAACAAGGCGCGGAACTCCCAAGTCGGAAACTGATGATCTACTGAGAATTAAACGAATCAGCTGCGGCGCGGCTGATGCCTCTTATCGTCATCCCCGCGACAGCGGGGACCCAGTTGCCGCCTGGGTCCCCGCTTTCGCGGGGATGACAACAAGAGCGGCAGATCTGGAGACAACTGACGCAGTTAATCCGGAGCAGATCCTAACGCCGTAAGACCGCGAGCTTTCGTCCGTCAAATCAGCATCGACGACTGCGCCCACATCAACCAACTGCCATCGCCCTTCCATTCCCACTGCCCGAACACAAAGCCGCCAGTCCCACGACGACCACGCCCACCAGACAGACCGTGCCGTAGCCGACCATCTCCATCGCCCAACCGCCGATGAACGCACCAACGGCGCCCGCCAACGAGGATGATGCGTTGAACAGCCCCAACGCCTCACCCTTCTCGCCGGGCGCGAGTTGCGCCGCAAGCGCCGTGCCGCTGACGCCAAGCAGGGGCCACGCCATGACCAGGACGACAAACCCGGCCAGAGCCAGCGGCACGCCCGCCGTCCCCGACAGGAAAGCGCCGGCCAGGATCGCGATCGCAATGGTGCGTCCGGTGAAACCCGCCCGCAGCACAGGCCGCGCGCCGCGCTGTTTCGCGATGCTCGCTGCCAGAGGATACAGCGCCAGGCTGGCAGCCGCGGCGAAGGCGTAGGTTGTGGCGGGCAATCCTGTCGCCACGCCGAAGTTCCTCACAAGCGCCAGCGGGAACATCGTCAGCACCGCGCTGATCGCGACGAACGCCACGAACCAGACGATCATCAGCCGCGCGAACGGCATTTCGATTTCGCGCAGCAGCGTCCGGAGCCCGTTCCAGGTGAGAATATGGAACAGCCGCTGCGGCGAACTGGTCCACCCCTCGGCGCCCACCGGCGGGTGCGCCGTTGCGGCATCGCGCGGAACCGGGACCTGTATGCCGCGCAAGGTCAGCCAAGCCATGGGCACCGCCGCGGCGACCAGCGCGGCGGCAACCCCGTAGGCAAGCGCGTAGCGACCGCCGATGAACCCAGCAAGCAACAGGCCCACGACCTGGCCAAGCCCACTGAATGCCTGCAGCGCGCCGATGCGGGCATCCCATTCCTCCGGTGGCCGCAGCTCGACGATGAACATGTTCGCCACGGTGTTCGCGGCGGCAAAGCCGAGGCCCGGGATCGCAGCAAGTACGGCCTTGAGCGGAAGGCTCAGTGGCTCCGGCATCAGCACAAGTGCCACCAGCGCGGCCAGCATGCCGGCCAGCAGGATCTGCCGGTGCAGACGGCGCCGGTCGGCGAGATGACCCCAGAACGGCGCGGTCAGACCGGCGAGGTTCATCACTCCGACAATCGTGCCGGCATGCGACGATCCGCCCGCGGACAACGGCAGCAGCAGCGGCAGCATCCCGCCCTGCACGACGCCGAGGCACGCGTAGGCCAGGAACCACGGCTCGATCCACGGCAGCATCTGGCGCGGGAAGGTGACCAGCCCATGCGGCAGATGCAGATGCGGATACGGCAGGTGGAACCGATGCTGATGTTCCTGCCCCGAGACATCCGCCGCCTGTGCCATTCCGCCCGTCCCCCTGGCCCGGCGCTCCTGATATCCCGGCGCGACCAGCCGGCCAACTCCGGACCGCCTTGTGGCCGAGGCCTTGAACCCGCACACTGACCTTAAAGAGACCAATCATTGGGAGGAGTCCGGATGCGATTCCTGGCGTTCATCGGAGCCCTTGGGATCATCGTGGCCATCGCCGCGGCGGTCTTCTTCTTCGGCGGGTTCTACAGCATCGCCGCGACGGAGGCGGACCCTGGCCCGGTTGCCTGGGCGCTTGTTCATGTTCGGACAGCCTCGATCGCCCACCATGCCATTGACACGCCGCCAGCCTCGCTCAACGACCCCGCCACGATCCGGGCGGGAGCGCACGCCTTCGCCGAACGCGGCTGCGTCAACTGCCACGGCGGACCGGGCGCGCAGTGGCAGAAATTCTCCGAGGGTCTGAACCCCGACCCGCCCGACCTCAAGGACGTCGTGGCGGACCTTCAGCCGCGCGAGCTGTTCTGGGTCGTCAAGAACGGCATCAAGATGACCGGGATGCCGAGCTTCGGCTCGATCGGCGTGCCCGATGCGGAGATCTGGTCGATCGTCGCGTTCCTCAAGAAGCTGCCCACGGTCTCCGAAGCGGATTTCAAGACCTGGAGCACGACAACGCCATAAGCTGCCGGTCGCGCGGCCCGGAACGACCGACCATTCAGCATCGTCATTCCCGCGAAAGCGGGAACCCAGGGCGACCAGTACTGTAGTTGCGCGCCCCAGCCTCCACTCGGGGCAGGCTCTGGATTCCCGCTTCCGCGGGAATGACGAACGCCGGGAATCCGCAGCATCGCCGTATGCGATTGCCCTGCGTCGGCGCCCCGCCCTACTCTGCCGCCGAACGCTGTAAGCAGAGGCGCACCATGGACTTCGACCTGTTCGTGATCGGCGGCGGCTCGGCCGGGGTGCGGTGCGCGCGCATCGCCGCCGGCCATGGCGCGCGCGTCGGCGTGGCGGAGGAACGCTTCTGGGGCGGCACCTGCGTCAATGTCGGCTGCGTGCCGAAGAAGCTGCTGGTGCAGGCCGGCGAATACGGCGGATGGGCGGAGGACGCCGCCGGCTTCGGCTGGACCATCAAGAAAGGCCCGCATGACTGGGCGAAGCTGATAGCGGCAAAGGACAAGGAGATCGGCCGGCTCAACGCCACCTATCGCCGCCTGCTCGACACTGCCGGCGCCAACATCTTCGACGCCCGCGCCACGTTCATCGATCCGCACACGCTCGACGTCGGCGGCAAGCGCTTCACCGCCAAGCACATCGCGATCGCCACCGGCGGCCATCCTGAACGCCTGCCGATCCCCGGCGCCGACCTCGGCATCATCTCCGACGCCGCATTCTACCTGCCGCACATGCCGAAGCGGGTGGCGATCATCGGCTCCGGCTACATCGCCGTCGAGTTCGCCGGCATCTTCGCGAGCCTCGGCGCGCAGGTCGATCTGGTGTACCGCCAGCCGCTGCCACTGCGCGGCTTCGACCATGACGTGCGCGAGTCGATGGCCGAGGTACTCGGTGCGCAGGGTGTCGCGCTGCATCCGGGCACCACGCCTGCTAAGATCGAAGCCGACGGCGACCAGCGGGTGCTGACCTACGGCGAACGGCACACGCTGCGGACGGATCTGGTGTTCTTCGCCACCGGCCGCACGCCGGCCACGCATAATCTGGGGCTGGACAACGCCGGCGTAGCGACGAACGACGCGGGCGCGGTGGTGGTGGATCAGCACCTGCGCACCAGCCGCCACCACATCTATGCGATGGGCGACGTGACCGATCGGCTGAACCTGACGCCGGTGGCCATCGCCGAGGGCCATGCGATCGCCGATACGCTGTTCGGTGGCCGTCCGCGCGATGTCTCGCTGCAAAACGTGGCGACTGCCGTGTTCTCCACGCCCCCGGTCGCGACGGTCGGCCTAACCGAGGAGGAGGCCACGGCGAACGGCCCGGTTGATGTGTACGTGAGCAAGTTCACGCCGATGCGCCACACGCTGTCGGGCCGGGCGCGCCGGAGCATGTTGAAGCTGGTGGTCGATCAGGCGACGCAGAAGGTGGTGGGCGCGCACATGCTGGGCGAGGATGCGCCGGAGATCATGCAGGGCCTGGCGATCGCCATCGTGATGGGCGCGACCAAGGCGGATTTCGACCGCACCATCGGCATCCATCCAACGGCGGCGGAGGAGTTTGTCACGCTGCGGACGCGCACGCGCGTGGCGGGAGTGGCGAAGGCGGCGGAGTAGAGGCGGGCCTCACGCGGCCGTCCAGTCGTCGGTCTTCAGGCGCGGCACGCGGGCGAACTCGCGGAGGTTGGCCGTCACCAGCGTCGCGCCACGCCGGCGTGCCTGTGCCGCAATCAGCACGTCATACGGGCCAATTGGCCTCCCCACTCGTTCGAGTGCCGCCCGAATATCTCCGGCTTCCCGCGCATCGTCCGCGTCGAAATCGAGGACGTTGACCGGACCCGACAGGAAATCCGCGATGCGACGTGAGGCGCGCTGCCTGTTGGCGCTTTTCGCAGCGCCATAGCAGAGTTCGAACAGTACAACGGCGGGAATTGCCACGACCTCGCGACGGCGAATTGCAGCGGCAAGTCGATCACGTACTGGGGCGCTGCTGCGGTTTAACACCGCGATGACAGCATTCGTGTCGAGGCAGATCATTCGTCAAATGATACATCGTCCGGCGGCGGCATCGGCGGCTGTTGCCTTCCCTCCGGCATGAACGGCTCGTCGCGATAGGAATCGAGCTTATCGAACCAGGCCCGCACGTCGGTCTCGATCGGTTCAAGCAGGATGCCGCGGCCGAGACGACGGACGCGCACCTCCTTGCCGGGAAGGCGGAACTCCTTGGGCAGTCGCACGGCCTGGCTGCGGCCATGGGTGAATAGCTTCGCGGTGCGGGTTTCGGCCATGGCGGTTCTCTTTGATCCGAGTTGCCGATGGTAGATACCAGTGGTATCTATTATCTCGATCGGCGAGGCGCAAGTCGGACTGGGTGCCGCCCCGCGACGCCGGTACTGGTGAGCAGCACCGCAAGGCATTCAACACGGAGATAGTGCGAGGGCCGCGGAGCGCCACAGGAGTCGGTGCCTGTACCGATTGCTGAGAAAATCACCGATGGAATCAGCTGCCACGAAGTGGGGCGTCGTCCGCCAAAGTGCTCGGGCTCCCGTGGCACTCCGTGGCCCTCGCACGCCCTCCGTGTTTGAAAACCGCCCTGGCGCCCGCGGGTACGCATGTCGCCAATTCCGTTCGGTCCGGCGGACGCACATGACGGCCGGTCAGTTGCCTCAGGCGCCCAAACCGCCGAAAACCACGTGGCAAAGAACCTGCCCGGGAGCAAGCAACCGTGAAACGCCGTGCCTTCATCGCATCCGCCGCCGCGGCGGCCGCCCTGCCCCTCGCCCGCCCCTCGATCGGCGCCACGGCCAAGACGCTGATCTTTGTGCCGCAGGCCAACCTGACCAGCCTCGATCCGGTGTGGACCACCGCCACGGTGACCCGCAACTTCTCTCTGATGGTCTATGAGACCCTCTATGGCCGCGACGAGTCGTTCAATCCGCAGCCGCAGATGGTCGAGGGCCACGCGATCGACGACGACGGCAAGCGCTGGACCATGCGCCTGCGCGAGGGCTTGGTGTTCCACGACGGCACCCCCGTGCTGGCGCGCGACTGCGTTGCCTCCCTGCGGCGCTGGCTGAAGCGCGACGCAGTCAGCGAGACGATCAATCCGCGCGTCGATGCGATCGAGACGCCGGACGACCGCACGCTGGTCTGGCGCCTGAAGAAGCCGTTCCCCCTGCTCGCGCATTTCCTGTCAAAAGTGCAGCCGCAACCTGTGATCGTGCCGGAGCGCCTCGCTGCCACCGACCCGTTCAAGCAGCTTACCGAGATCGTCGGCTGCGGACCGTTCCGCTTCCTGCCGGACGAATTCGTCTCCGGCAGCCACGCCGCGTTTGCCCGATTTGACAAATACACGCCACGCCAGGAGCCGGCGTCATACACCGCCGGTGGCCACCGGGTGGAACTCGATCGCGTCGAGTGGCGCGTCATTCCCGACCCGGCCACCGCGGCGAACGCGATGACCGCCGGCGAGGTCGATTGGCTCGAACTGCCGCAGCCCGACCTGATCCCGATGCTGAAGCGCGCCTCGGGCGTGACGACGGGCCTGCTCGACATCTACGGCACGGTTGCGATCCTGCGACCAAACAGCTTCGTCGCGCCCACCAGCAATGTCGGCGTGCGGCGCGCGATGATGGCGGCCGTCGATCCGCGTGAGGCGATGATGGCGGCGATGGGCGAGGACGAATCGAACTGGCGCGCGCCGATGGGTTTTTTCCTCCCCGGCGCGCCGGCAGCCAACGACGCGGGCATGGACTTCCGCCGCAAGCGCTGGACCACCGACGAGGTGAAGGCGATGCTCGGCAAGGCGGGGTATGGCGGCGAGCGGATCGTGCTGCTGCATCCGACCGATCAGCTCATCTACAACGCGTTCATCACCGTGGTGGCTGATGCATTCCACAAGGTCGGGTTGAACATCGACGAACAGATGGTTGACTGGGGCACCGTGGTGCAGCGGCGCACCAACAAGGAGACGGTGGACAAGGGCGGCTGGTCGATCTTTCCCGCTGGCGCGCCTGGTCCCGAGTATGTCGATCCAATGCTGGCCAACACGCTGCGCAGTCCTGGCGCCAAGGCCTGGTTTGGTTGGCCGGACGATCCCAAGCTCGAGGCGGCGTATGAGGCGTGGATCGACGCGCCGAACGACGCGGACCGTCGCAAGTATGAGGCCGAGTTCCAACTGGCGGCGTTCACCTACGTGCCAACCATTCCGCTCGGCCAATACCTGCCGCACGCGGCGTGGCGGTCGAACATCACGGGCCTGCTGAAGGGATCGGCCCCGGTGTTCTGGGGCGCTAACAAGAGCTGAAACGATCTCATTGTCATCCCCGTTCATTGTCATCCCCGCGAAAGCGGGGATGACGAGAGCGGGGTGCAACGTCACCACTTATTTCATTTCGGGCCTTTCGGTCGCGTCGTGGCTCTTATGATTGTGCCGCTCTGCAGCGCTTGCGGCAGGACCGGCGTGCACCATAGGCTGCGCCATGTTGCGCTTCCTGCTGCGCAGGGCGGTGCTCGCCCTCCTGGTCTGCCTAACGGTGCTGGTGATCAGCTTCGCGCTGACCCGGCTGTCCGGCGACCTCGCCATTTCCATCGCGGGTCCTAACGCCACCGCGGAGGACGTCGCGACCATCCGCAAGAATTACCGACTGGATCGGCCGCTGCCGGTGCAGTTCGTCGAGTGGGCGGTGCATGCCGCCGAAGGCGATTTCGGCAGCTCCTACCTCTATCACGCACCGGTTGCCGGCCTGATAAAAGAGCGGCTGCCGATCACGCTGACCCTTGGCGTAACCGGCCTGTTGATCGCGCTGATCGTCTCCATTCCGCTCGGCATCATCGCAGCGATGCGCGAGGGTTCCGCAATCGACAAGGCAATCACACTGCTGGCTTTGTTCGGCCAGGCGATGCCGAGCTTCTGGCTTTCGCTCGTGCTGATCATCTGGCTCGGCTTGAAGCTCCAGCTTTTGCCGCTTTCCGGTGTCGATACGTGGGACGGCTACATCATGCCGGGCATCGTGCTGGCATTCTCCGCCATTCCCGCACTGATGCGTCTGACGCGCGCCGGGATGATCGACGCGCTTTCATCGGACTACATCCGCACCGCGCGCGCCAAGGGACT